>Ga0315336_1000627_pt1 | contig 89808 bp, 78 predicted proteins | sample ASW5metaG_FD_204512 | JGI IMG/M metagenome (GOLD analysis project Ga0315336, IMG submission 204512) | Ammonia-oxidizing marine archaeal communities from Monterey Bay, California, United States - ASW #5 | ecosystem: Environmental > Aquatic > Marine > Intertidal zone | place: USA: California...
GGATCGTAGCGCCCTTGATTGAAGCCGCCGGGTTTTTCCGAGCGCATGATGACCGCGACCGATCCCTCGCTGCCGGCGGCCTCGGCGTGAATGGCGTGGGGCGCGACGATGTCCATCGCCCCGGGGGCGACCATGCCGCACCCCGATTGCCTAATCTCGGCGTGATCGGGAACGGAACCATCGTCCATGCGTTCATAGCGCAGAATCTCTTCCGATCCGGTCAGCACGCCATAGAGCACCCAGATATGGGCATGGTCGTGGATGCGGGTCTTGTGGTTGGGGGCTTTTATCAGGCCATTGACTACGAAGCCATAGTCGGGGTCTTCGTAGAACAGCAAGTTTTCGTGATCCGAGACCGGCCAGTCCTTGGAACTCGCCGCCAATAGGGGGTCTTTGAAGAGCGCCGACATGGGCGCTTTCGCCTCGGAGAATACTTTGGCGGGATCACCCAAGGCGGCGTAAAGTTCATGCACTTCCTCGACGAAACGGCTCATAGACTGCAGGGCCATGATGGCGAAACTCCTCTCATTAATTCTGGTTCAAATAGGCTCAGGGCGCGTGGGGCTCCTCATTCAAACATCATCTCCATGATCCACATGGTCACGACGCCCCGGAACAGCTCGTATTTGAGGATCAGTTCGAACAATCCAACAATGAACACCAGGGTGGCGAAGCCGACATACAAGGATAGTTTCAGCGATTTGCCGCCGCCGATCAGCACCCATAGGAACACGAATATGGGCGAGGCGATGAGGAAGCCGAACAGCCAGATTCCCAACACACCCAGGCTCATGACGGCAAACACCACCAATTCCCGGGTGAAGCGCCGCTGCTTTATTTCCGTGGGGTCCAACATGGCGCCCAAGACCCGCGTCACGAATCGGCCGATCGTGGTCTCGGTCACGCTGGCGATGTCCAGGGCGGACAGGACAACCCCGGCATAGCCGACGATCAAGGGGAAGTTCCGGACCTTGCCCTTCATCTCGTAGGTTTCATGGATGAAGAAAATCATCAGGGCCATGATGCCGAAGGCGAAGTAAAGCGATGCGTGATGTTCTTTCTCCACCGTGGGTCGGAGGCCCATCAGCGCCACCGCCCAGGCACCGGCAATGGGAACCATCAACATGGTCCGGTTGAAGCCCAGGTTGGCCATCACCAAGAAGGCGGCCGTGGCGGCGAGAAAACCGAGACCGAAAACCATGGCCCTTGGCGACAGGGCGCCATTCATGTCGGCTCTCCCCTGGCTTTACGCCGCTCGCGCAACCAGGTTCGGAGCGATGGGACCATCAGGCTGATGATGATCAGGGCGATCAGGATCAGCGACACGTTACGGGTCACGAAGATGGCCCAGCTGTCGTCGGATATTCCCATGGTCTGGAAGAAGCTGCGTTCGGTGATCTCGCCCAAGACCAGGGCGATGGTGAAGGTGATGCGCGGATATTGGAAGCGGATCATGAGGTAGCCGATCACCGCGAAGACAAGCGCCACCACCACGTCGCCGAATTCCCCTTGCAGCGCATAGGCGCCCACCAGGGCCACCACGGTGACCGTGGGGGCAAGCACATGGGCGTCAACCAGGGTGAGATAGGCCATAGGTTTGGCCAGGGCGAGCACGATAATTGTGGCAATTATGCAAGCGATGGTGAGTGATAGAACCAAGGTGAAGACCACGTCTTCATGATCGAACAGCAGCCGTGGGCCCGGCTCGAGACCGTGCAGCACCATAGCGCCAAGGAATACGGCAGTCTCGGCACTGCCGGGAATACCGAAGGCCAGAGTCGGAATCAGGGATCCGCCGTCCTTGGCGTTATTGGCCGATTCCGGCGCGATCACCCCCTTGATATTGCCCTGGCCATAGGGCACGTCCGGGTCGGTGTCGCGCTGTACCTGGGTGGAATAACTGAGAAACGCCGCCACCGTGCCGCCGACCCCGGGCACGGCGCCGATGAAGGTACCGATGCCTGATCCCGCCAACATGGTCGACCAGTTTTTGAATACCGCCTTGATGCCTTTGGAAATGCGTTGAATCTTGAACTCAGTGGTGCTGGTGGCGATGGACCCGCCCTCGACGGCAAGGTCGATCATCTGGGAAAGGGCGAACAGGCCGATCAACGCCGGAACTAGCTTGATGCCGTCCCAAAGGGCCTCGATACCATAGTGGTAGCGCACGATTCCCGACACGTAGTCGAAGCCGACAAAGGCGCAGATAAATCCGAATACGGCGGCGATCAGGGCCTGCAAAAGCCGCGTTCCGGTGGAAACCGCGATGGCGCAAAGGCCGAACACGGCCAGCAGGAAAAACTCGGGCGGAGAAAACAACAGCACGATCTGCTTGGCGATGGGGATCACCAGAATAAGCGTGAAGACGCCGATCAGGCCGCCCAAGGCCGAGGACGTTGCCGCGGCGCCGATGGCTTCCCCAGCCCTGCCCTGCTGGGCGAGGGGAAATCCATCGAACATGGTCGCGGCATTGGGCGCGATCCCCGGCGTGTTCAAAAGGATCGCCGAAATTGAACCACCAGTGGAGGTCGCCGCCATGGAACCGCCCATGAGCATGATGGCATCGGCCTTGTCCATGCCGAAGGTCAGCGGGATTAGCAGCGCCAGCGAGGTCGTGCCGCCCAGTCCCGGGATGGCCCCGAACAGAAGGCCGCAGACCGTTCCGGCAATCAGAAACACCAGCGAATTGAAATCCAAAAAATGGAGAGATGCCGTGCCTAGCGCGTTCAGCAGCCCCCCGAAGACGTCAAACATGTGTTCCCCAATTCAATCATGGGGCGCCCGCCTGCCCCCCCGGTTACTCGCCTGCCGCCGATGGCGGTACGAGGACCGCCGCCATCGAGGTCTTTGAGCGGCCCACGCTGCCAGCACTCTATCCAAAATGGCGTTGGGCTCAAGAGGATTCCTCGGAAAGGCAACATAGATATAGCTACGCAGCGCAAATCCTTGGTATTTGCCGCTAGCGGTGCAAATGGATTAAGGTTGGAAATAAGCGAAATGCGTAAAAGCCGCATAAAGGCCAGGGGAGACGACCATGGAATCGCGGGAATCTTTCGAAAAAACTATGGCCCAGGTTATCTGGGACAATCGTTGGAAAGCACACAGTGCCTTCGACGAATGGCTGGAGAACCATATGTGTGCCAATGGCGCTGTGGTTTTCGCCCGCGAGCATTGCGTCTTCGCCGATCAATTTCCGCGCTGGTTCGGCCATATGACCGCCAACTGTCCTCACCTCAAAGTGCGTCAATACATGATCGACAACATGTATGTGGAGGAAGTGAAAGACCCCTCCATCTCCACCAGCCACTATGAGTCCATGGTAGATTTTGCGGTCGCCTTGGGAGACGATCGCGGATTCATTTACACATATCAAGGCGCTATTTATACGCGCCTAGCTGTGGCCTATTGGGATCGCGCGAGCCGGGCCTGGCCTTGGCTTGAGGCTTTTGCCGCCGTCGCTGGGCTTGAGGCGGCGCGCGGGCCTACCGTGGCTCGGCTCGGACATATAGCGAAGCTGGGGCGTGAAGCCTGGGCGCCATTGGGACTGTCCGAAAAGGCCATGGCCCATTGGACGGCAGGTGAAGAGGCTGATTTTCCAGAAGGCGGCCACGGTGACATGACCCTGAAAATACTTGCTGAGCACGCGGATGATGGCGACAGCCAAGCCCGGGTGCTTGAAATTCTTGAGGAATCCATGCAAGTGCGTTGGTATCACTTCGACCAGATCGGCCGGGAGGCACTGGCCGCATCTATTATGTCGTTAGAGGATGCGGGTGCGGCCTGAATGAATGATTTGGTAAAATGAAAAAGGGGGAGAAATATGGAGTCGGCAGAGATGTTCGAACAACACTTGGCCCAAATCATTTGGGACAATCGATGGAAGAATCCCCATGCTTTGCAGATATGGGTGGAGAATTATTTGGACCGGCCCGGTGCTGCGGTCTTCGCCCTGGAGCATTGCGTTTTTGCCGACCATTTCCCGCGCTGGTTCGGTTCCATCATAGGCAATTGCCCCCATCTTGCCGCGCGCCAATACATGATCGACAATATGTACGTGGAAGAGGTCGAGGACCCCACCATCACCACCGGCCATTATGAAAGCTTAGTGGATTTTGCGGTTGCCCTGGGCCATGATCGGGACGCTGTCTACAAGAGCAAGGGCCAGATCTACACGCGCATGGCCATGGCCTATTGGGAGCGTGCTAGCCGCGGTTGGCCATGGCTCGAGGCCTTCGCCGCGGTCTGCGGCCTTGAGGCCGCGCGTGGTCCGGCAGTAGGAAAAATAGGTAAGGTTAACAAAATGCGCCGTGCCACTTGGGAACCGCTGGGCTTATCCGACAAGGACCTGGCCCATTGGTCGGCGGGGGAAGAGGCGGATTTTCATGAAGGTGGCCATGGTGACATGACCCTGAAGATTCTCGCCAAATATGCGGATACCGAGGACGCTCAAGTGCGGGTTGCCGAAGTGATCGAGGAAACCACCCAAGTGCGCTGGTATCATTTTGACCAAATTGGGCGCGACGCACTCAGTGCATCAGGGATATCGTTGGAAGTCACGAAGTTGGCCTAACGGCTGCGGTAGGCCCGGGTTCCGTGCTCTATTGATGGGAGGATGACAATGTATTCACGAGACAATTTTGAAGAGCGCATGGCCCTGACCATCTGGGAAAATCGCTGGAAAAACCACACCGCATACGAAACCTTTACTCAAAATCATATGTGCATCGAGGGCGCCAAGGTCTATGCACTGGAACATGCGGTTTTTGCCAACCACTTCCCGCGCTGGTTCGGCACCATGGTTGCCAACTGCCCTTCGTTAGTGGCGCGCGCCTATATGATTGAAAACATGTATGTGGAAGAGGTCACCGATCCGGAGGTCAAAAACGGCCATTATGAAAGCCTTGTTGATTTCGGTGTGGCATTAGGGTTCGAGCGGGACTTCATCTACAATTACAAAGGCCGCGTTTACACTAAATTGGCAATGGCCTACTGGGAGCGTGCAACAAGGGCCTGGCCTTGGCTCGAGGCCTTCGCCGCCGTCGCCGGGCTTGAGGCTGCGCGCGGCCCCCTGGTGCTCAAGCATGGCCACTGTATCCCCAACAACCGCGCCGTTTTCAGGCCGCTTGGTCTGCCCGAGGAGGCGCTCGCTCATTGGTCTGCTGCCGAAGTCGCTGACTATTCATCGGGCGGCCATGGCGATATGACCTTGAAGATCCTATCCGAGCACACAAAGTCCGACGATCAACAAGAGAGGATCCTTGAGGTGCTCGCTGAAACCATGCAGGTCCGATCCTACCACTTCGACCAAATAGGCCGTGACGCTCTGATCGCGGCAGGGGCAGACCAGGCCGTTGCCTAGGTAGCGCAGCGCTAAAATTAGCATGGCTATGATTTTGAGTAAGATGAATGGGGTAGTCCAATGATGGCCCCCAAAAAAAGAATAGGAGGGTCGCATCATGAGGAAACCAGCACACAGAGCAAAAGCCGCTAAGGGATCGGAAAACGTCGATAAACCAGTCAAAGTTGGCAAACACAATAGACCTGAATACGCCTCCGATGCTATGGCAGAGACTCTCCGTGGTCTTGGTTTCCGTTATGCGTTCCTCAATCCCGGTTCGAGTTATCGGGGTCTGCACGATTCGCTGATCAATTATTTGGGCAACCGCAATCCCCAGGCAGTGTTGTGTTCCCATGAGGATATCTGTGTCCACGCCGCCCAGGGCTATGCCAAGGCAACCGGTTCACCAGCTCTGGCCATACTCCACGACTTGGTTGGTCTCATGCATGGCACCATGGGCGTCTATAACGCCTATTGCGACCGCCAGCCGGTGGTCGTTTTGGGCGGATCGGGTCCCCAGGACCCCAAACTGCGGCGTGGCATCGACTACCTCCATTCGGCCAATGTCCAAGGTGAATTGGTGCGCCCCTTCGTCAAATGGGATGATGAGGCTGTGACCCCTGAGGCGGTCTGTGAATCGATCGCTCGTGGCCACAAGATAGCTAACACCCGACCCAAGGGGCCGGTCTATATTTCCGTAGATGCCGGTGTCCAGGAGCACAAGCTGGCCGGCACTATCCAGATTCCCGATGCCAGCCTGTCTTGCAACCAGGCGCCTCCGCCGCCGGGCGCAAATCCCGGTGCCATCGAAGAAGTTGCCGACATGCTGGTGCGCGCGCAAAACCCGGTGATCACTGGCGGGCGCATTATGCATCGACCCGAAGCCGCCCGGCCTCTGCGTCAGCTGGTTGAGCTCTTGGGCGCGGCCTATGTGGAGGACAGTAATGCCAATTGTCTGGCCACCAACCATCCCCAAAACCTCACCGGCATTGGCGGGGTAGTGGCCAAAGCCGATGTTCTGCTGGCGATAGATTCCACCGACGTAACTATGTTAGTGGATGGCTATTCGTCGCGGGTGCGCGGCAAGGTCGGCGCCGGCGGCGCCGGTACCAAGGTAGTCGATCTGTCCCAGAGTGACTACACCACCCGGTCATGGTCGCGTCTTGGCGGCAAGGTTGCGCCAACGACAATGCAACTTCTGGGCGACGCGGTGGTCGGTATGGGGCAGTTGATCGCAGCCCTAAAGCCGCGGTTGCGCAAGAATAAAAGGGCTACCGATGCCGCCGCCGCTCGTAAGAAGCGCCACGCCCGGATCCAAAAAGTCTTTATGAATTCCCAACAGGCAACCCTCAAAAAACGCTGGAATGAGACCCCAATCTCGCCCCATCGTTTCGCCCATGAGGTCTTCCAGGCGGTGCGCCGCAAGCCTTGGTTCTTGACTAACCGGGGACATCGGGCTTGGCCAGTGGGAATATGGCAGTTCAAGGGTTGTGGTGATTATCTCGGCCATTCCGGTGGCGGCGGCGTTGGTTATGGGCCGGGCGCCATGCTCGGCGGCGCCTTGGCTGCCCGGGATCAGGGCCGGTTCCCGGTCGGAATTCTCGGCGACGGCGATTTCCAGATGCAATCCGGTGCCCTATGGACGGCGGTTCATATGAAGATCCCGCTGCTCTGCATCATCAACAATAACACGTCGTGGTATAACGACGAGCAACACCAGGTGGAGGTTGCCAAGATGCGTAAGCGGCCGGTGTCAAACGCGTGGATCGCCACCACCACCCGCGAGCCCGTCGCCGACCTTGCCACCGTGGCGAAAGGCTGGGGCGCGTGGAGCGAGGGTGGGATCAGCGATGGCGATACCCTGCGTGAAGCCCTCGAGAGGGCGATCAGGGAAGTCGACAGCGGTGCCGTGGCGGTCCTGGAAGTGCGCAACAAATCTCGCTGATAGCGGTGGGGTATTGGTTCGGGCCAAGGAGCCACACTTTTGCGTATCGCGACGTTTAATCTGGAAAGCCTGGATGAGACCAGGGGCGAAGGCCCTGGTCTGGACGAACGGATCAGGGTGTTGGCGTCTCAGATTGCGCTCGCCAATGCCGATGTCCTGTGCCTCCAGGAGATCGCTGCTCAGAAGCCCGGATTTGGTCGGAAACGGGTCCTGCGCGCGCTCGAAACTCTCATGGCGGCCACCGGCCTCAACGGTTATCACCTCGCGGTCAGCCAAAATCGTGCCGGTACCGGACCCAGGGATATCCATAACCTTGTGACCCTCTCGCGCTTCCCCATTCAATCCACCGAGCAGCTCTGGCACGACTTGGTAGTGGAACCGCGTCACAGCTTCGTCGTCGAAGAGGCTGCTGGCGAGGAAGTCATGGTGGTCTGGGACCGTCCTGTGCTCTACACCCGCGTCAACATGCCGGGGGGTCGCCTCCTCCACCTCTTCAATCTACATCTGCGCGCACCCCTGGCCTGCCCGGTACCAGGTGGCAAATCCCATTATAATGCATGGAACTCCGTTGCCGCTTGGGCCGAAGGGTTTTATCTATCCGAAATCAAACGCACGGGCCAGGCGCTGGAGTTGCGGCTTGCCATCGACGACGTGTTCGATGGCGAGGAGGACGCCCTGATCGTCGTTGCCGGGGGCTTCAATACCGAAAAATACGACACCCCTTTGGAAATCATCTGCGGTTCGGAAGTAAACACCGCCAGCGGCTCCCAGGCCAGGCGCGTCATGGTTCCGGTCGAGCATTCGCTGGCTGCCGACCGGCTTTTCACGGTGATCCACCATGGACAGCGTCAGGTGCTGGACCACGTGGTGGTCTCGACGGCGCTTCTGGACCATTATCAAAGTTCGGAAATCCATAACGAGGCCCTTACCGATGAGTTAGGTAGTTATGGCGTGGTGGAAGCCTCGCCAGTGTCCTACCACGCGCCGGTGGTGGCAGTATTCGACCTCTAGGATTGGGACGCAGCAGAATTCTTTGCCAATTGCGCGGTCGCCCGACAGCGCGCCGCCGCGGGACGTGATCGCAGCGCATAGAATTGCCCAGAGGAGCGGGTATTCGTAGCCTTCTTGGCCCAGTAAATGTCGTTGGCCAGATGCATGCCCATGGTCGCGATGAAAAGTAAGATCGTGGCCACCAAGATGACAGAGCGGCTGAGAAAGCTAATGGCGATGAGGATACTGCCAAAGAACTCAGTTTCCCCCACCAGAGGTATCGTCAGCCATCCAGGTTCGTATCCCATCTTGCCGCCGCCAGCGATGTTTGCGTCCAGGCCGCGGCCGCTGAACCAGCTGAACAGTTTCTTGGCACCGTGAGGAATTAGGAATAGGCCGGTAGAGAAATGGACCAGGGGCCAGGTATGATGCTCAAATGGTTAGGTCAGCTTGGCGAGTTTGGAACAGTATGGCTGCGTGCCTTCATATGTCTCGGTCATGAGTTGCCTCCTTCGATGTTGCCGATGGCAACTTTAAGGCTTTTCCCAGACCTCAGGTGCCTTCCCGCCGCCAGGCGCTGATAATAGTGGTAAGGGCTAGCACCAGAGCGAGCAGCCCTGGCAGCAACGGAATTTCATCGACCCCGTGCACTACGTAATCGCCATTAGCCCGGAGTCCCAGCCAACCCCGTCCGGCGAGCGTCCGGCCAGGTCCCGGACGGCGGATATCGGGCAACCCGTCGACGGCCCAAAACACGCCGCCCTTGGTGGCCTTGGCAAGTGGGGCCAACGCTTTATCAGAGGTCGTCACGTCGGAGAATTCCAGAGGATTGAGAGTCCCTGCTGCGGCATAGACGGTCCTCTTGCCACCAGCCTCTATCACACGGTAGAGACCTGATTCGGAAATGGTGAGCGAGTTGGTGGCGCGGCCGTCACCCTGGTCGGTGAGCTTGAGGATGAGGGTTTTTCCACCCGGCATGTGCAGGGTGACAGGGCTTTCATCTTTCTTCAGGCTGCGACGAGTGACGGTCAGATGGGTACCCTGGATGACCGCCCTGAAATCATTTTCTTCTAGATCCGGTTCCTTCATTAGCCAGTGCGCTGTGCGCCGCAGCAATTCTGCCTGGGGGCCGCCGCCATCGAAACCTCTGGCCCAGAGCCAGATTTGGTCAGTCAGCAGTTGGGCAATCCGTCCCTTGCCGATGCGGTCCAGCGCCAGCACAGGTTTTTCATCTTTGCCCTTCATGACGACAACGCCGCGCCGCGCCTTGGCTTCTATCAGTCGGAACCACCTTCCCCAGGTGGGCTTCAGAGCCGTCGCGTCCTTGCCTTTGGCACCCGCTAGATTGGCGGTCACCGGGTGTCGGCGGCCGATGTCGGTGACCTCCGCCCGAAAGCCGCCCTTGAGCACGGTACTTGTCGGCGCCAGCGGCAGGATTTCACGCAGCGGCGTGCGAAACAGGCCAAGTGGCGTAGCCAGGGCGGGGCCGCCAGCTTCCAGGATGGCACCCCCGTTGCGTACGTATTTAACGATGTTATGGAGGTAGGTCACCGGTAGTACGCCTCTGCGGTGATAGCGGTCGAAGATTATGAGGTGAAAATCTTCAAGCTTTTCTTCGAACAGTTCGCGAGTTGGAAAGGCTATCAGTGATAGCTGGTTGACCGGGGTGCCGTCTTGTTTATCGGGTGGGCGTAGAATTGTGAAATGGACTAGATCGACCGATGGGTCGGCTTTGAGAAGATTACGCCAGACCCGTTCGCCGGCATGGGGTAGACCCGACACCAACAGCACTCGGAGTCGGTCACGGACGCCGTTGATGACCACCGCAGACCGGTTGTTGGCTAGGGTCAACTCGCCCTCGGCCGGGGCGACGGCGACCTCGTAGACATTGGGTCCGGCATGGGCCACCAAAAGTTCCAAGGTATGGCTGACCCCTGTAGCGAGATAGAGGTTACGCTTCTCGCCGCCGTCCCGGGTGATGGTGACCCGCGCCTGTCCACTGCCACCGCCCGATTCAACGATTTTGAGGGTGAGCCCCGCCTGTTCATCGACTATACCGAAGCCGGCCGCCTGTTCCACGAATAGGCGTCGGTCTCGCAAATTGCGGGTGCCGGTCAACAATCCATGTAACGGCCCCCTAAAGGGGAGTTCCTTGGCTTCTTTGTAGGCGTCGTGAATCTGCCCATCTGTGATCATTACGGTGCCGGCGAAGCGCTTGGGGGGGATGTCGCCCATGACGCGCGAAAGCGCTTCGAACAGACGTGTTCCACGGTCCCGCGGTATAGCGGTATCGTCGCCGGCCGTGGATTGGGTGATCGGTTTTGGTTTGCCGGCGCGCACCACGCGCAGTTCGATATTCTTGTCCTTTGCTAGGAGCGCTCGAATATGGTCCAGCGCCTTTTCCGCTTGGACACGGCGCTGTCCGATACCTTGGCTGGGGCTTTCGTCGACCACCACTACGGCGATGTCGGAGAGCGGTTCGCGGCGCTCTTGCTTGATAGACGGGTTAGCGAGCAGGGAGAGCAGCACGACGATGGCCAACGCCCGGAGTCCAGTACCCCGGGCGTGGCGCCATGCGGCGTAGAAGATCCCCAAGGCCGCGGCGCCCGCGAAACTTCCGATAAGGGCCCAGGACAAGAGCGGCGCGAAGATAATTTGAGTGCTGGAAACCATTATAACCAGCCCTCCAGATTTTGTGTGCTGCCGGGACGAGTCATTGCCCGAGCCTTTCAAGTATCGCGGGCACGTGCACTTGGTCTGATTTGTAATTTCCGGTCAGCGCGTACATCACCAGGTTGACACCAAACCGGTGGGCCATCTCTCGTTGGCTCGAACCGCCAGGAACCACTGGATACAGAGGCTGTCCAGCGCTGTCCACAGCCCAGGCAGCGGCGAAATCGTTGGAACCAATGATAATCGAGGAAACCCCATCATTGGCGTGCCCGGCCTCTTTTTCGACCCACAATTGGCCGCCGCTCCAGCGGCCCGGGAACGAATTGAGGAGGTAAAACGCCTTGGTCAGGATGTGTCCCCTGGGCACCAGGATCAGAGTCGGCACCTGCAAGCCCTCGACGATGCGGCGCAACTTAGCGGCCCCGGACGATGAGGGTGTCAGTCCCTCAGGTAAGCCAAGTCCATTGGTACCTTGGTCACGTGTGTCGAACAGGATCATGCCACCAGTTCTTAGGTAGCGGGCGAGCTTATCCCTTGTGGTCCGGCTCGGCACCGGCTGTGCGGCGGTGATAGGCCAATAGAGGAAGGGGAAGAAGGTTAGTTCGTCACGTTCTAGATCGATGGGTAGTGGTGATTTGGGCTCTACCGATGTTCGCGTGCGCAGAGTTTGGGATAACCCGGTGAGTCCGGCCCTGGAAACTTCATCGACCCGGGAATCACCGGTTCGCACGTAGGCGAGTCGTGTGTCGAAGGTGGCATCCATGACCTGAGCATCAGTCACTGGGCTGGGCTTGTCCTGGGCCAACGCGGGCCCAGCGGCAAACATTGCCAAGGTAGCAGCTGCGGTGATGACGATCATTTTCGACGTTGCGGCGAAGCGGGAGGTCCCAGTGTTATTGTTGCTCGAAGCACGGAGGAAAGGCCAGATATTGGGCGCCAATCCCCGGAGGATGAGGCCTATCCAGAGATCGAGGATCAGCAATCCCAAGGCGATGGTCAGGAAAATCGCCTTGAGTTCGGTTTCCTCAGGCGTGGAGATCCGCAGCGTCTTGACGCCCGCGGGCATGGCTCCGATGGGGCTTAGTTGCTTCATTCCGTCCGCCAAATTGAGGGCGAACCGGGCAGTGTCGTTGCCATAAAATCCCGGTGGCTGGGTGGGTCCTGGTTTCAGGCGCGCTTGGCCTGTGCCGGTTCCAGACAGTACGCCGGTCTCTGCGTACGTGACAAGGGGTTGGGCGGCTGCCGGTGGGTCGGTGAATCGGCCGAACCCATCGAGACTAGTCACCGGTGGCAAAGCCCGACGGCGGGTGCTTGATACGCCCTGGCTGAGGCTGATCACGCGACGTAGAATTTCAACAAAGAGGCCCGAAATGGCAAGGTTTGACCATTCGGTATTGGCGGAAGTATGGATGAGAATCAACCGTCCTCGCCCTTTGTCCATAGCGGTTACCAGGGGCGTTCCATCGGCAAGCCGTGCCCAGGTTCGGTCGGGGAGATCAAGCGTAGGTTCGGCCAGCACCTGACGGGACACCACTACATCCTTAGGCACCGTTAGTCCTGCGAGCGGTGAATCGGCAGCAAACGCTGCGAGACGAGAGGGCTCGGTCCATGACATGGCGCCGCCGAGTGCACGATTGCCGGCGCGCAGGGGCACTGGGGTCAGGCTATCAGGCTTCTCTCCCAGGCGTGGCCCAGCGAAGCGCAGGACCGTGCCACCACGCGCCATCCAGCCTTCCACCGCCCGTCGGTCACTGGATGTGAGAATTGAGCCGTCGGCTACCACAATGACTGCCAGTCGCCGTGCCAACAAATTCTGCACCGGACCCTTGCGGAGTTCCGCATAGGGAGCCAGTGCTCGGTTGAGATAGAATATCTCTGATAGAAGGGGCCGGGTCTGGGCCTTGTCGGTAGCTGCAGTGACGATGCCGACGGGACGGCGGCGCCAACGTTCGTCGAACAGCGCTACTGTGCCTGCCGAGGCAACGCCCTCAACCTCAAGACGTGTCAGCCGATTGCGCAGTTCGGCTGGCAGCGGCAGTACTGTTTCAGCGCTTCGCGCCCCGGTGGCAAACTCAATCTGTTGGCGGATGAGCAATTGGCCGCGCTCGTCAGTGCCGCGCAGCCAAAAGGTCTTCGCCTTTCCCGCCTTGGGCCGGATAAGCCGGCCGGTCAGCCGGCCCGAATTAGAGCTTGGCGGCGGCAGTGCCAGTACGTCCTTACCGGGCGCATCGTCCATCAACGTGACCGGGCCTAGGAAAGTCAACTTGTTGGCAAAATACTTAGCGTTGCCATCTTCGATGCCATTAGAGATCCACACAACATTAGCAGGATTGTCGAACCTAAGGCCCTCGAGGGCGACCAGCGCTTTGTTCCGCGCTACCGGCCACGGCTTGGGCTGGAGTGCCTGGATCAAACTGCGTGCTGCATTTGCGGTAAGTAGCTTGGATGGCACCAATGGCCCGCCGGTGGTGGGCTCGGCGGTGGTGATGACAACCACAAGCTTTCCAGCTCGCTGGGCGCGTGCGATTAGGGCATCCATGGCTGAAATCCGTTGTGGCCAACCCCTTGCTGCGGCCCACCCGTCATCGATCACCAAAACTAAGGGGCCGGCGGCAGCGAATTGGTCTAGCGGATTGAGCACAGGCCGTGCGGTGCCTATAATCACTAAAGTAGCGATGGCCATGCGTAATAGGATCAACCATAACGGTGTACGGGCCGGGGTCTGTTCATCCTGGCGCAAACCGAACAATAGGCGGATGGCGGGAAAGCGCAGAAGTTTTGGCGCCGGCGGCGTGACCTGCAGCAGCCACCAAAGGAGCGGCAGGCCGACAAGAGCCACTAGGGCCCAGGGGGCAGCAAAGGCTAAGGCGCCGGCGCTCAGCATAATGCGCCGCTCACCATTGCATGCGCGGGATCGTCATCGCCCCGTAAAGCTCAAACAGCGCTTCCTGGGCCGGTCGGTCGGTATGGTGGAGGGTGAAGGACCAGCCATGATGATGGGCCAGGGCGATGATTTTCTCGCGTCGAGCTTGGAGTCGTTTGCGGTAATCCTGGCGTACGTTTTCCGTCCGATTGATGAGGGTGGATCCCTCTGCCTCCATACCGTCAAAGCGAATGCGTCCAGCAAAGGGAAGAAATTCCTCGGCCGGATCAAGAATCTGCACTAGATGGCCGAGAACGCCCCTCGCGGCGTAAGTGCTGACGCTAGTGACCAGCTCTTCCATGGGGCTGAGAAAATCACTGAACAGGACTATGTTGGCGTAGCGTGGAAGTAGTTCCATGGGTGGCGTATTTAGGGCGGCAGGGGTTCCGGGTTCCGGGTCGGTGGGCGGTGATGATTCATGACTCAGCACCGCCGCTATGCGCTCGAGCCCCCCGCGACCGGCGGAGGGCGACCGCGCCTCGCCAGTCAGCGCCACGTGCTCGCCTGCCCGCATCAGCAATGCGGCCAATGCCAGGGTTAAAAGATTGGCCCGTTCGATTTTCTCGGTGAGCCCGTGTTTGGAGGCATAGGCCATGGATGGCGAGTTGTCGCGCCACAGCCACACCGACTGGGCGGCGATCCATTCTTTTTCGCGAATGAAAACCGAGCCCGATTTGGCGCTTTGACGCCAGTCGATACTCTGAGCCGCGTCACCGGGCTGGTAATGGCGGAACTGCCAGAAGGTATCGCCTGGTCCGCGCCGCCGCCTGCCATGAGTGCCGTGCATGACGGTATTGGCGACGCGTTCGGCGGCCACCAACAGAGGAGGTAACTGGGCCGCAGCTGTCTCTGCCCGCTGTAGGGTGGCGAGAGGAGTTTTGAAATTGTGTTTGGACGCGGGGAAAGCCATGGTGGCTAGTCCTCAGGCTAGAGGCGTGCAAAGTTTGTCGATCACTTGGTCCTTGGTGACGCCGTCGGCCCGCGCCGAGAAGGTCAGCGCCATGCGGTGACGAAGGACCGGAGGGGCCAGCGCAATGACGTCTTCGAACGATGGTGCGAACCGGCTTTCCAGTAACGCCCGTGCGCGGCAGGCCAGCATCAGCGCCTGGCTTGCCCGTGGCCCCGGACCCCAAGCGATGGTTTCGTCGATCTCAGCATCGCCAACACCGGGCCGACCTGCCCGCACCAGGGTGAGGATGGCGTCAACCACGGAATTGCCCACCGGCATACGCCGCACCAGGCGCTGGGCTGCCATAAGTTCTGCGCCGTCGAGAACCTTACCGGCTTCGCACTCGGCGGCGCCGGTGGTCGCCAGCAGCATATTGCGCTCGGCCGTGCTATCTGGATAACCCACGTCGATTTGCAGCAGGAAGCGGTCGAGCTGGGCTTCTGGAAGGGGATAAGTGCCCTCCTGTTCCAGAGGGTTTTGTGTAGCGAGAACGTGGAATGGCTGCGGTAATTTATGGGAAACGCCTGCGACGGCCACCGATCGTTCCTGCATCGCTTGCAGCAGAGCCGATTGGGTTCGGGGACTGGCGCGGTTGATCTCGTCGGCCATTAAGAGCTGGCAGAAGACCGGGCCCTGGATATAGCGGAAGCTACGCGTACCAGACTCTGATTCCTCTAGTACCTCGGATCCGAGAATATCAGCCGGCATCAGGTCCGGGGTGAACTGGATGCGTTTGTCCCCGAGACCGAGCACGGTACCCAGGGTCTGCACTAGACGAGTCTTGGCAAGTCCCGGAACGCCGATAAGTAGTGCATGGCCGCCTGCAAGGATTGTTATAAGGGCTTCGTCGATGACTTCTTTTTGCCCAAATATCACTTGACCGATGGCGGCGCGGACCTCTTGCAGGCGGCTATCGAGTTGCTCGAATTCGGCGGCAAGACGACTGGCGTCTTTCTCGCCCAAGTGTTTGTCTAAATCGCTATCGATTGCGGTCACTATGTTCCTCTTGATCAAAGTAAACGAACGTCCCGTCGCCTTCGGGGGCTTATAATTTAACGAACGCACGTCCAAACATGTCGGCACATCATTTAACTGCCATTATAGTACTCCATAATGTTCCGACATCCCTATTTGGGAATTGTGCGATAATATGGCTGTGGATCCTGAAATCTGCATTGAAGGGGAATTTCGCATCGACGCTGGTGGTATCTGGTTCCATGAAGGCGTGCCCATTGGCCGCCGGGAGATGATGAAACTGTTCGCCCAGGTGCTGGTCCGTGATGACAAAGGGGACTATTGGCTCGAGACTCCGGCGGAAAAAGTACCGGTGATGGTCGAGGACGCACCCTTCCTCGCCGTTGAGCTCGAAATCCAGTGTCTTGGTGCTGCCCAGGTTTTGCGCCTTAGAACCAATATTGACAACTGGTTGGATGTTGGCGCCGCCCACCCGTTGATGGTGCGGGCGGCGTCAGCGGGTCCTCGTCCATATGTTAGGCTGACGGGTGGTATCGAGGCCTTGGTCGTGAGGTCGGTCTATTACCAAATGGCAGCTCTCGCCGTTACCGGGCCCAAGGGGACCGAGTGCCCGGGCGTATGGAGTGGGGGCTTATTTTTTCCGCTGACGCCGGGCGTGTCCGAAGTCCCCCAATGAGCAAACCGACGCCCGAGGAGGTGCAGGCACGACTATGTCCTCTGCTTATGGCGCCCGACGCGGCCTTCAATGCGCCATGGTTCAAGCTCGGATGTGGCCGCGACGAGAAGTTCCTCCATGTCGCTGACTACGGCGCCACCTTTCGTCCAGCCGCGGTCTTGGTCCCGCTTATTACCCATGAGGATGAAATTACGGTGCTTCTGACCGAACGCAATTCTGATCTGCCCGATCACGGCGGTCAGATCAGTTTTCCCGGTGGCCGGGTGGAGGATGGCGACAGCGGTGCCGTCCATACGGCGCTGCGCGAGGCCAAGGAGGAAGTAGGCCTCCCAGTCGATGGCGTCAGGGTGCTCGGCGCGCTTGAGCCCCACGGCACCATTTCTAATTACCGGGTGACACCAATCGTCGCGCTGGCACCACCGTTCGAGAGCATGCTCCAGTCAGAAGAGGTCGCCAATGTTTTCGAGGTTCCGTTTTCTTTCATCCTTGATCCCGCTAACCATCAATTCATGGAATATGGCCGTGATGGCAAGTCCCGGGCAACCCACGCAATTTATTACGGTGAATGGTTCATCTTCGGCTTCACCGCCCGTATACTGATCAAATTAGCGCTGCTTTGGCGTGACGTGAATGTTACCACTCCGCCTTCTTGACCCTAGGAGTTCGAGGGACCATGTTCCGCCTGATTTTTACCTTCCTATTGCCGTTGCTCTTTCCTTTATTGGGGTATCTCGTATGGAGCTGGCTGCAGCTGCGCCGTGCACCAGCGGAAAAGCGTGCGGAAAGGCTCAATGTGCCTTGGAGTATTTTGGCCGGCGCCGGTGTTTCCCTTCTCATGGTTACTTTATTGATTTTGGCCTTGTTGGATAAAGGCGGTTTGCCTGGCCAAATTTATACACCGCCCCATTTCGAAGACGGCAAGCTGATCCCCGGGCAGACGCGATAGGAACCAAGCAGTGGCTGCCATCCGCCGTATCGAAAAGAAACCCTGGATGAAAGCACCCGAAACTCGGGTGGTGATGAAGGCGCTTGGCACCGATGGCGGTGAGGCGCGCTTCGTCGGTGGTTGCGTGCGCGATTCCATCCTTGATCTTCCAATCGGCGATATCGATATCGCCACCCATGAGCCGCCCCAAAGGGTTATGGAACTACTAAGAGAGACAGGCATCAGGGCGCTCCCAACGGGGATCGAGCATGGCACCGTGACGGCGGTGGTGGACGGTGCGCGTTTCGAGATCACGACGCTTCGCCTCGACGACAAGACGGATGGCCGCAGAGCCCTGGTTACCTTCACCGATGACTGGTCCGAGGACGCGGCCCGGCGCGACCTCACAATCAACGCGCTGTCGATGACTGAGGTCGGCGAAATCCATGACCCCATGGGTGGCCTAGAAGATCTGATAGAGGGAAGGGTACGCTTCGTGGGTGACGCGGAGACCCGTATTACTGAGGACGTACTGCGGATTTTACGCTTTTTCCGATTTTACGCTTATTACGGCAGCCCCCCTGCGGACGTGGAGGCGCTTGCTGCTACAAGGAAGCTTGCCCATCTACTTCCTACACTATCTGGCGAGCGCATCTGGAAGGAAATGGGACATCTACTGCGGGCGCCTGATCCTGCCGCCATAATCCGGTTAATGTCGGACCACAGTGTACTTGATCACCTTTTGCTTGGGAAAAAATGGATCGCGCGTCTCGCGGCTTTGGTTGAAGTCGAGCTCGAGGCGGCCACTGATGGCGACCCGTTGCGTAGGCTGACAGCACTGATGGAACTGGATGGGACTACGGCGGAGGCATTGGCACAGCAGCTTCGATTTTCGCGCAAGGAACGGACCCGGCTCATGGGTATGACTGGTGCGGCGGTTCCGTTACTGCCTGATGCCGGCCCTCGGCAATACCGCGCCGGCATTTACCGGTTGGGGACAGAGCTGTTCCGTGATGTAGTGTTATTAGCCTGGGCCGAGACACGGGCGAAACAACAGGTTGCCGCCTCGGATATCGAATATAGCGCCGCCCTCAATGTAGCCGCTACGTGGCCGCGTCCTGACCTCCCTGTCAAGGGTGAAGATGTGGTGCGCGTCGGCGTGACCCCGGGGGTGCGTGTCGGCCAAGCGTTGTCACAAGTTGAAGACTGGTGGATAGAGGAAGATTTTACGCCGGATCGCAGCGCTTGTCTCGAATGGCTTGAAGTCGTGACTGGTAACGCTGACGGCTGATGACGTTGACCAAAACATGGCGGAAGTTCACCGGTGTCGGTTTTAATCTCGTCTATTGTGCTTAGGGCCAAATCGCTTGGGGTGGCATGGACATCAGAATCGCCTCGGTGTTGCCGCCGGTCTTAAGGCCAAACTGGGTACCGCGATCATACAGCAGGTTGAATTCGACATACCTGCCGCGACGGACTAGTTGTTGGTGGCGCTGTGCTTCTGTCCAGGCGGCACCCATGCGTCCTGCCACCAGCTGCGGATAGCAGTCGAGAAACGCATCGCCCACAGATTTTGTGAAAGCAAAGTCGGCGTCCCAGTCGCCGCTATCCAGGTTGTCGTAAAAAATCCCTCCGAGCCCCCGGGACTCGCCACGGTGCGGCAAATAGAAATATTCGTCGCACCAGGATTTGTATTTTTGATAATAGGCAGGATCAGCCCCGTCGCAGACGGATTTGAGGGCCGCGTGAAAGCATGCAGCGTCGGCCCCTGCTTCCTTGGATTTTGGAAACATCGGGGTGATATCTGCGCCGCCCCCAAACCAGGATTTTGTTGTGACGATTTGACGTGTGTTCATATGAACCGCAGGTGCCAGCGGCGACTGCAGGTGAGCCACCAGGGAAATGCCGGAGGCCCAAAATCGCGGGTCTTCCCCAGCGCCTGGCATATGTCTGGCGAATTCGTCCGTGAACTGGCCTTTCACCGTGGACACGTTGACACCAACTTTTTCGAACACGCGCCCACGCATTATCGATACCACGCCGCCGCCACCAATGTCGTCGCTGCCGGTACTGCCGCTGTTGCCTGAGGAATCTCGGGTCCAAGTGCTGCGCTGGAAACGCCCTGCTGGTGTATCCCCCACCAGTTCTAGGGCCGGGCCGGCGAGGTCGTCCTCTATTTTCTCAAAAGCCGTGCAGACCCGGTCCCGGAGGCTTTCAAACCATTCGCGCGAGGTTTCCTGTCGGTATGCGGGGTCGGTGGTCAAGACGCGTTTTCTTCCGATTGGGTGTTATGCTGTTCAAGTGAGGCGCAAACCCGTGATTTACGTTGGCAGTGCGGGCGTGTCGCCAGGAAATCCACTGGTTTGACGCAGGGCCTCCCCCAGTACCATGGCTGCGGCCGTCGCCACATTAAGACTCCGCATTCCTGTCGCCAAGGGGATAGTGAGCCGTGATTGAGCTGACTCGTGAATGAAGTCGGGGACGCCATCGCTTTCCTGGCCCAGCAATAAAATATCTTCCGTGCGGTATGCGGCGGCGCGGTAATCGGTATTACCACGGGTGGTTAAGAGTAGAAGGCGGCTGTTGGGCCCCAGCGATTCGGTAAATCTAGTCCAGCTATGGTGGGCGGTCATCGAAGCTCGGGCCGCGTAATCCAGGCCGGCGCGCTTGAGCTTTCTATCTGTGAGTACAAAACCCGCAGGCCCAATGATATCGACGCCAACGTCTATGCAGGCGCAGAGCCGAAGGATGGCGCCGGCATTCTGCGGGATATCCGGTTGGAAAAGCGCGACACGCATAACAGGGCCTTTCTGTGTAGGGCCGAAACGGCTGCAATCGGCCAGATTAGGACTTTGCTTGCCGGGGGTTTTATATTACACCCACAACCATTGACGCCACCCATTGGTTGGCAGGTGAGTTGTTCCCGCCGCCCGGATGGAACGTAGAGGGAATGATATATGTCGCAAACCGCAGAGGGCACCGTTTTCCAAGACCCGGACGGCGGCGATGATAAATCGCGCAGGGATTTTCTGACCTTGGCCACAGCCGCAGTGGGGGCGACCGGCGCTGGTTTGGCCGTGTGGCCACTCATTGACAGTATGAATCCGGCGGCGGATACCCTGGCTCTGTCATCCATTGAGATCGACATCAAGCCCATCGAGCCTGGCCAGCGGATCACGGTGAAGTGGCGCGGCAAGCCCGTCTTCATAGACCGCCGCACGCCGAAGAGCATAAAGCAGGCCCAGACCGATGACGGAGCCAAAATGCCGGATCCCCAGGCCGATAAGGATCGAGTCAAGAAGGCGGAGTGGCTGGTCTTGATCGGTGTCTGCCCCCATCTCGGTTGCGTGCCCCTCGGTCAGAAAACAGGACAATCACGGGGCGATTACGGTGGTTGGTTCTGCCCTTGCCACGGGTCTCATTACGATTTTTCAGGCCGTATCCGCAAAGGCCCGTCACCTAAAAATCTTCAAGTCCCTGAGTATAAATTTCTCAACGAAACCACACTGCGCATAGGCTAACGTAAGGAACCGCCATGACCGCGCCCAACGAGTCAGGCCAGGCATCGTCGACGGACGGCAAATCCGGCATGATCGAACAGGCTAAGGACTGGATCGACTACCGCTTACCCATCTTCAGCTTCATGGAGCATGAACTTCATGATTACCCGACGCCAAAAAATCTAAATTACTGGTGGAATTTTGGTTCCCTCGCCGGGATCGTGCTGGTGATCTTGATCGTCACCGGCATCGTGCTGGCTATGAACTATACGCCCCATGTGGACCACGCCTTCAATTCGGTCGAACGCATCATGCGTGATGTCAATTACGGCTGGTTGATCCGCTACGTCCATATGAACGGTGCCTCGATGTTCTTTCTAGTAGTCTATATCCATATTTTTCGAGGGCTTTACTTTGGTTCCTACAAGCCACCTCGTGAATTGTTGTGGTGGCTTGGCATTGTCATCCTGCTTTTGATGATGATGACCGCCTTCATGGGCTATGTGTTGCCTTGGGGTCAGATGAGCTTCTGGGGCGCGACGGTCATCACCAATCTGTTTTCCGCCATTCCCGGGATTGGTGACTACATCGTCACCTGGCTGTGGGGCGGCTTTTCCTTAGGAAATCCGACGCTCCAGCGCTTTTTCTCGCTGCATTATCTGTTGCCCTTCTTGATCGTCGGAGTAGTGATTCTGCACCTTTGGGCGTTGCATGTCCACGGTTCCAACAATCCACTCGGCATTGACCGCAAATCGGAAAAGGACTCGATCCCTTTCCATCCCTATTACACCATCAAGGATCTGTACGGGCTCGGCGTTTTCCTGATTTTCTACATGGCCATTGTGTTTTTCGCACCCAACGCCCTTGGTGAGCCCGACAACTATATCCCGGCTAATCCGCTAGTGACTCCCGCGCATATCGTGCCCGAATGGTATTTGTTGCCTTACTACGCGATCCTGCGTTCGGTCACCTTCGACATCTGGTTCCTCGAAGCCAAGCTGCTTGGTGTGATCGCTATGTTCGCATCGATCTTCATCCTGTTCTTGTTGCCGTGGCTGGATAATTCGAAGGTGCGTTCGGCTCGGTTCCGGCCAATTTATAAGCAGATGTTCTGGATATTTTTGGTCGACTGCATCTTACTGGGGATGGTCGGAGCCCATGCGCCCAATGATAAGGTCTTCCCAGGGGTGGATTGGTTCGAGTACGTACGGCTCGGCCAAATATCGACAGCCTATTATTTTTTCCACTTCCTGGTGTTGATGCCGTTGTTGGCTAAGTATGAAAAAACTCGACCCCTGCCCGAAAGCATCTCTGAACCGGTGCTCAAGGGTACAGAGAGTGGGGAGTAGAGCCATGAATCGCAGCGTGAATGGATTGACAGGCACCGTTATCGCATTTGCCTTAGTGCTCATGACTGCCCCGGTGGAGGCTGCCGAAAAAACCGTGCCCAAAGCCCAGGATTGGTCTTTCGAAGGGCTTTTTGGAAAATTTAATCGGGCCGACCTGCAACGCGGCTTTCAGGTCTATAAGGAAGTTTGTTCAGGCTGCCATTCCCTCGACCAGGTCGCTTACAGAAATCTTGCGGCGCTGGGCTACAACGAAGATCAGATTAAGGCCTTTGCCGCCACCGTAGAAGTGCAGGACGGCCCCAATGATGAGGGCGAGATGTTCCTCCGTAAGGGCAAGCCGTTCGACAGGTTCAAGAACCCGTTCCCTAATAAAAACGCGGCACGTGCTGCCAACAACGGTGCCTTTCCGCCAGACCTTTCGGTTATTACCAAGTCCCGGCCCCATGGCATCGATTACACCTATGCTCTTTTGACCAGCTACAAGGAAGAGCCGCCCAAGGGCGTGAAGATGGCAGAGGGGATGTTCTACAATACTGCCTTCCCCGGCACCCAAATCGCTATGGTACCGCCGCTGGCGCCCGATGCCATCGAATACCAGGACGGTACCAAGGCCACGGTGCCGCAAATGGCTAAGGACGTGACCACGTTTCTGGTCTGGGCGGCTGAGCCTGAGTTGGAGGAGCGCAAGGCTATGGGCCGCGCAGTGATCCTATTCCTGTTAGCGCTGACTGCCCTATTGTATGCGCTCAAGCGCAAAATCTGGGCTGATTTGCACTAGGTATATACTAGGAAGGAGTTCCTCCCGTGGCCACAAAACGGGCCTCAGTCCTCGGCATCATCGGCGGTTCAGGCCTCTATGAGATCGCTGACCTAACCGACATAAGCTGGCGTGCGGTAGAAAGTGCCTTCGGAGCGCCCTCCGATAAATTTCTATTCGGTGAGATCGCCGGCAAGAGGGTTGTATTTTGTCCGCGCCACGGACGCGGCCACCGCATTCCGCCGGGCGAAGTCAATTACCGTGCCAACATCGATGCCCTGAAGCGCGCCGGTGTAACCGAAATAATTTCTATTAGCGCTGTGGGTTCGCTCCACGAGGATTTTGCACCGGGCACTTTCGTCATTGTCGATCAGTTTATCGATCGCACAGTGTCCCGGCCTGTCAGCTTCTTCGGTACTGGCATGGTGGCCCACGTTTCAATGGCCCACCCGGTCTGTGACCGCTTGGGTGCCGTGGTGGAGGCTGAGGCCAAGGACCTGGGGATCCCGACACTGCGCGGCGGCACCTATCTTGCCATAGAGGGACCGCAATTCTCTTCGTTGGCGGAATCTGAGCTTTACCGTTCCTGGGGCGCCCATGTTATCGGCATGACTAACATGCCTGAGGCCCGGCTCGCCCGTGAGGCCGAAATTTGTTACGCCACCGTCGCTATGGTCACTGATTACGATTGCTGGCACGAAGGCCACGAAGACGTTACTGTCGATGCCGTGATCGCCACGTTAATGGCCAATGCAGATGCCGCCCGTGAGCTTATCAGCGGGCTAGCTCCGGCCTTTGCTGGCGCCCCAGATCCCTGCCCCAAGGGTTGCCACCGGGCCTTGGATCACGCCCTGATCACGGCGCCCGATGCCCGCGATCCAGTTCTCTGCGAGCGCCTTGACGCTGTCGCCGGGCGGGTTCTTGAGGGCTGATGGGGGAACCCAGCTATGGTCCATTACGCGTTGCGCTGAAAGCTGAGCGCCTTGACCCGTGAGATGACTCGGCTCTGGCTCAACCAGGGCTGCCCGGGCTATGCCAGAGAATACGTCGAGCACGGCTTCCTGGTAACGACCACGGGCATGGACATCGCTACGCTCATGCCCGCTGACGCCGTCTAGATGAAATTTTCCCGCTCAGCCCGAGGGCGGCGGGCGCCATCAACGTAATAGCGCTTCCATGGGATTATCATTCGCGTATGGCCCAAATTCGGGGCCACCAACTACGCCCATTCGCCCCAAGTGACGGCGCTGGTCTGCCAGCACCTGTGGCCCTAGCAACCGGAAAACTAGCATGTCTCCCCGCCCAAGGGGATCCGGCTATTCGAAACTACGGCCAGCAGATCGATGGGACAGCCGGCTGCAGTAGGCGAAATTAAATTCACTACGCTGTGAAGGCATACTAGCCGATATGTTCGGTCAGGAAATCGAGAGACCGTTGCCGCGCGGTGTTGGCCGATTCTTCATGGTATGAACCACGATGGTCGCAATTGAAACCATGGCCGGCGCCTTCGTACATGTAGACAGGTACTTCGGGCCGTGATGATGTAATCTTCTCAACCTTTTCTGGGCCGATGCCCCGATCCTCGGTGCCGATGTGACAGATGATCGGGCATTTCGGTGTTTCGTTGGCGAAATCGGCGGCATTGCCGCCGTAATATGACACCGAGGCATCAAAATTACCGCGCGTGGCTGAAAGCCACGCGATAGAGCCGCCAAAACAATAGCCGATGATGGCGACCTTGCCGGCATCGCGGACCATGTCTGCTGCGGCCTGGGCATCGGCGAGCGAATCGTCCCAGTTGAGTTGGCCCCGCGTGCTCTTTCCTGTTTCCTGAGATTCGGGGTCGTAGCCCAGTTCCATCCCCTTACTGACCCTGTCGAACAGGGCCGGCGCGATAGCAACATAGCCGTCCGCGGCATAACCGTCGCAGACTTCCTTAATATGGGCGTTAACGCCAAAAATTTCCTGGATGATTACCACCGCGCCCTTAGGGGCGCCGGCGGGGTCCGCACGATACGCGTCGAGTTCAAATCCATCGGCGGAGGTCAGTGTAACGTTTTGTGCCATTCTTGGTTCTCCCTGTTTTCGATTGAAGGGTTGATTAGACACGAAGCGTTCTGGAGCGCCACTGGGCCTAAATACCTGCAGCGATTGTAGAGATTGGGCGACATGCGCGCAATTGCCTGGTAGGACAGTCAGACGTTGAATTTGAATTCTATCACGTCGGCCTCGGCAACCACGTAATCCTTACCCTCTGTGCGCATTTTCCCAGCCGCCTTGGCCGCCTGTTCGCTACCCAGGTCGACGTAATCGTCATAGCTGATGGTGTCGGCAGCAATGAAGCCGCGCTCGAAATCCGTATGGATGCAGCCCGCTGCCTGGGGAGCCCTGAAGCCTTCTGGAATGGTCCAGGCGCGGGATTCCTTAGGTCCAGCGGTAAAAAAGGTAATCAGGCCGAGAATGCGGTAGCCCTCGCGGATAAGGCGATCGAGCCCTGGCTCCTCCAATCCCATCTCAGCCAGGAAGGCGTTGCGCTCCTCAGCATCACCAAGCTCTGCCACCTCGGCCTCGATGGCTGCCGATATTATGACAACCCCTGCTCCCTGTATGGCTGCCATGGCAGCAACGGACTCGGTCAGGGCGTTGCCAGTCTTGGCTGCTTCCTCGTCAACATTGCAGACGTAGAGCACCGGCTTTCCGGTAAGCAGTTGGAGCATACGGAAAAGGTATTTTTCTTCGGTTTCGAGTTCAAGAGCACGGGCCGGGGTGCCATCCCGTAAGGCGGCGATGGCTCGCTCCACGAGCGCTAAAGTTGACGTCGCTTCCTTATCCGTCCCCCGAGCGCGTTTGGTCAACGCCTCGGCGCGGCGTTCCAAGCTTTGGAGGTCGGCCAGCATCAGTTCAGTCTCGACCACCTGGGCATCGGCCACCGGATCGATCTTGGCGGAAACATGGATGATGTCGTTGTCTTCGAAACACCTCAGGACATGAATAACGGCATCCACTTCGCGGATGTGGCCGAGGAACTTATTGCCGAGCCCTTCGCCGCGGCTCGCACCCGCCACCAAGCCGGCAATATCGACAAATTCCAATTGGGTAGGAACGATTCGTGCCGAATTGGCAAGTTCGGCAAGTTTATCGAGGCGCAGTTCGGGTACGGTTACTTGGCCCGTATTAGGTTCGATTGTGCAGAACGGGTAATTGGCGGCATCAGCCGCCGCCGTGGCGGTCAATGCGTTGAAAAGGGTGGATTTGCCAACATTGGGAAGCCCGACGATGCCACAGTTGAAGCCCATCAGCCGGACTCCTGAACGGGCTTATTGGGCTCTTCGGGAGTTAGGATCATAGCCAAGCGGTTGGTGAATCCGGGACCGTCACCCACTGCGAGGCGCGGGGTGGCCTCGGTGATGGCATCAAGCAACGGTACCACCCACTCCATTTCCGTCTTGGAGAAATTGTCGAGTACGTGGCCAGAAACTCTATCCTTGATGCCAGGATGGCCAACTCCGATTCTGACCCGTGCAAAATCAGCGCCAATGTGGGCGGCAATGTCGCGGATGCCATTGTGGCCGGCATGGCCACCACCTTTCTTGAAACGTACCTTTTGGGGTGCCAGGTCAATTTCATCGTGAAAAACGGTGACATCAGCGGGCGTGAGTTTAAAGAATCGTAACGCTTCCCCCACTGCGCGACCTGATTCGTTCATATAGGTATCGGGCTTGAGGACCAGGGTATTTTTGCCGTCGAAAGTGCCTTCGGCGCATTGGCCCTCGAAGCGCTTACGCCAGGGTCCAAAGGAATGGTGGCGGGCGATTTCATCCACCGCCATGAACCCGATGTTATGTCGGTTGCGGCTGTACTTCGCGCCGGGGTTACCCAGCCCCACCAGCAGATGCATGGCTCAAAACCCCTGGAGGCGGGAGGCTCAAGCGCCGTCCCCGCCGCTCTTCTCTTTGTCGCCGGCTTCGCTCTCAGTAGTACTTTCTTCACCTTCCTCGCCCTCGGTGGCGACACCCTCTTCGCCTTCCAGACCTTCTTCTTCACCTTCCTCGCCCTCGGCGGCCTCAGCGGCGGCTTCAGCCTCAAGGGCCTCGTCGCGGACAACGGTGGGCGCGGCGATGGTTGCCACGGTAAAGTCGCGGTCGGCGATGGTCGGAACTACACCGTCGGGAAGCGTTATATGGCTGATATGGATGCTATCGCCGATTTCAAGTTCGGCCAGGTCGGCCATGAGTGACTGCGGGATGACGTCGGCACGACAACTCACGTCGACATCGTGGCGTACGATGTTAAGCACGCCGCCCCGGCGCAGGCCCGGGCATTCATCTTCGTTCTTGAACACCACAGGGATTGCCACGGTGATCCGTGTGGTGTCCGAAACCCGCAGGAAGTCCACGTGCATAGGTTGATCGGTGACGGGGTGAAATTGCACGTCACGGGCCAGTACTCTGTGCGCCGTTCCGTCGAGGTCGATATCGGTAAGCGTGGTGAAGAATCCTGTCCGCGATAATCCCCGGCGCAGCCCCTTGGGCTCCAAAGAGATGGTGATGGGGGTTTCCTTGGCACCGTAAATAACGGCGGGGATGTATCCTTCACGGCGTACGGCCCGGGCGGCCCCCTTCCCAGCCCGGTCCCTGGCACGCGCAGATAGCGAATTCACTTCGGCCATGGATCATATCTCCTAGTTCGAGCGCCAGCCTCCAGGGGTGCCAGCGCGTTTGCGCGGTTCGTATACGGCAAAATGCCGGATTTGAACAGTCCGGAATGCGATTTTTAGTCGAACAGGCTGGAAACCGAGCTTTCGTCGCTAATGCGACTGATGGCGTCGGCCATCAAAGGGGCGATGGTAAGCTGTTCGATGGTGTTGGAAAGCCGCACCGCCTCGGTCGCCAGGATCGAATCGGTGACCACCAATTTTTCCAGGGTCGAGGCCGATACCCGCCCAACTGCGTCGCCGGACAACACGCCGTGGGTCACGTAGGCGGAAACGCTCTTGGCGCCGGCATCCGTCAGTGCTTCGGCGGCATGGCATAAAGTTCCCGCAGAATCGACGATATCGTCGATCATGATGCAGGTTCGATCCCGAACGTCGCCGATGATGTTCATGACTTCCGATACGCCTGCCTTTTCACGGCGCTTGTCTATAATGGCGAGGTCAGCGTTGAGCCGCTGTGCCATGCCGCGGGCGCGCAGCACGCCACCGATATCGGGTGATACCACCGTAAGTGGCGCGCCATTGTAACGGGTTTCAATATCCTTTGAAAAAACCGGTTCGGCATAAAGGTTGTCCACTGGTATATCGAAAAAACCTTGGATTTGGCCCGAATGCAGATCCATGGTGAGAACCCTATCGGCGCCGGCGGTGGTTATTAGATTGGCCACGAGCTTGGCCGAGATGGGGGCTCGAGGCGCCGTCTTGCGGTCCTGGCGGGCGTAGCCGAAATAGGGGATCACGGCGGTTATACGGCGCGCCGATCCGCGTTTTAGCGCGTCCAGGGTGATCAGCAATTCCATGAGATTATCGTTGGTGGGGAATGACGTGGACTGAATTACAAATACGTCCTCGCCGCGAACGTTTTCAAGAATTTCTACGTAGACCTCCATATCGGAAAATCTCCGTACCTCGGCTTGGGTCAGGCGTAGCCGAAGGCACGCACCCATAGCCTCCGCCATTGGCCGATTGGAATTACATGAAATTATCTTCATATTTGCCCTGACTAGCGCTGGTTGGGCATCCGCCGGGCTTGATCCGGGGACCCGGCACCGTCTCCCTAGCCGGGCGAGCGCACTTTAACAGCGTGGTAAGGGTGTGGCAACGGCCTATGGCGCGGACGGATGCTTTATTCGCTTGGCAGAGGTAGGGGGCATTGCACGGCGGATAATTTCGGCGATGCCTGGCGTCGCGGCGCGTGTCGTTAGCGCCGCAGTGATGCCCCATGAACTGTCGAGGATGCCCGATTTTACGTTGTTGGTTTGTTTGATGGTGCCGAGGACGTGGCCTTCAGGCGCCAGTACTGTCCAAGTTATATCGACGCGTTGGGTATCTGTTTTATCGGGGGTCGTAATCTTGACGGCGCCCAGTAAGACGATGGGCGTGGCACCCCGAATGACGGATTCAGTGACGCGGAATCCCAATTTCTTGAGCTCGAAGGCAAGTGACCGCCGAAGGCTAACGCGGCCGTCGCCAGGGGCGCCGTCAATATCGAATACGGTGATCGACTGAGCCCCAGTGGTTTGGACGTCGCGCACATCAGAGATCAGCGGTGCTAGACCTATGGCAGCATCCTTGGCCAGGCGTTGGAGAATAGATTTCGCTGCCCGGTTCCACTCAGTGCGATCGACTATGAGCTCCTGGTGGTGGATGCCGTCGGGCCGACCCCGGAGATTGAGAACCAGCCATAGTAGCCGCACCCTGGTCTCGGTGTAGCTTTTTGACGGCCCGATTGTAGCCCGCCCCACCAGCGTATATCCAGGGCTCAATTTGGGTTGTGCCTTGGCGGCAAAGTCTTTATCTCGGAGGGCTTGGGCGACGTGCCTGGCGAGCGCTGCGCCATGGGGTGTTCCTGCAATAGTGATGACGTTTATGCCGACGCGTTCACCTGGCGCCAACAAGGGATTTTCAGTATTCCCGTCATGGGAAAATGGCTGTGGCAGGGCGCCACAAGCGGTCACAAAGAGACCTGTGATGATTGCTGCCAAGCGCGGTGCTAACAACTGGAAGAGAGAGCTAGATGAGAACACAGCTCAACAAAAGGCCAAGAACCAGCGCGATGATGAAATAGGTCATGTGGGGCATGGGTTCATTCCGAAAGCGCGATTATCGATAGGTTGCGCCCGTAGTCAGGCGCGCCGTCGAGAACCGAACGTCGATAACTGAAAAACTGATCCTCAAGAGCGCAGGTATCCAGGGTAGGTGACGGCACCGGCCTCAGCCCGGCGCGTACCAGACATGCCGCAGCAAAGCTGCCGAGATCAAAAAGATAATGGGCTTCCCTGGATGCAGCACGAAAAAAAACCTTATTGGTAGGGTCTCGGGCAAGGAAGGGTGCAGGAAATTCCGGGCCTACCTCGTAGGATTTCTGGCCGATACAGGGCCCAATAGCCACGTTGATACGGTTTGGTTGGGCGCCAAGCGCCACCATGGCTTTGACCGTGGCCTCGATCACACCGCCAAGTGTGCCACGCCAGCCGGCGTGGGCCGTGGCGATGACGCGGGCGTCGTTATCGGCCAACAGAATTGGAGCACAGTCAGCGGTCAGAACCCCTAGTCCTAGCCCTGGCACCTGAGTGATGAGCCCGTCAGCGTGTGGCGCATCCATCATATCCCAGGGGGTCTTGACTATTACCACGTTGGCGGAATGGATTTGGTTAGCGGTGACCATGCGGCTTGCCTCGAGACCGAGGGAGTCACAGGCTCGTTTGCGGTTGGCCGCAATAGCGGCGGGATTGTCAGCCGATCCCGGCCCGGTATTGAGCGAGGCATAGATTCCCGAGCTAATGCCGCCAGTTCTGGTGAAGAAGCCATGAACCAGACCATCATGGGCATCCATGTGGGGATCGCGGATGATTGGGGGGAATGGTTCGTCCATGGGTATCACCTGGTGGGACAAAGTTAGACTGCGAATCCAGGCGGGGCCTTGGCGCCCGGAGATGCTAGTGCCATTACTTTGAATAGATTGCCCATTTCCGATGGCGCGAGCAAGCGCTTGAGTGCGGCCTCTATATCACCGGCCTGTTTAGCTGTTGCCTTGGCCATCAGGCGTTTGGCCCTGGCCGTGATCCCCAGGGAGATGAGAAACTGACTTTGGCTGATGGGTCCGAATACGTTGATTCCGGCGTCGAGTGCGCTCCGGGTAAGGGCCTCGAAATCGACATGGGCCGTCAGGTCTGCGGTGCCAGGATCAGATAGGGGGTTGATAAATTCATGTCCGCGTACTGCTTGTAGAGTTTCTCCCACACCGCTTTTTACGTGGCCATAATCGATGATCAATACCGCTCCCGGTGCGTTTGCACAGCGGCCTGCGAGTTCGCCGATGATGGTTTGGCCCGTGGGGGACAGCTCATGGATGGGACCGGGATTGGTGTCCCCGGATGCCACATCCCAGGTGAAAGTGGGGTTAAAGTCTTCTGGCGGAACGGGGCTGCCAATGGTGAAGTTGAAACCGCCGATGCAGTCGGGCTGATAATCGACGCAGCGCTCGGACCATCCCGCCTCCATAGGGATAATTTGGCGGACCGGCAGGGCATCGAAAAACTCATTGGCGATGACGATCAGCGGGCCGGTGGGTAATTCTGCCACATGGTCGTGGAACAGCGGGTCAAATACGCCCAATGCTTTCATCTGGTGGGCGCGTAAGGGGGGGCTGGTTTCAACAAGATGCAATCGAGCGGCCTTGACGAAGCCGGTCTTGGCGCGTCCTGCCCTTAGTGCATCTGCTATCAACGTGCCGCGGCCGGGTCCAAGCTCGGCCAGGGTGAAGGGTGCGGGGGCGCCGAGAGATTCCCATACCACCGCTGCCCAAAGACCGATCATCTCGCCAAACATCTGACTGGTCTCCGGTGCTGTGATGAAATCACCACTCACACCCAATGGATAGCAGCTTCGATAATAGCCGTACGAGGGATGGTTCAGCGCTAGTTCCATGAAGCGGGCGACCGGAATTGGTCCAGTTGCCTGGATTTCCTCGGCGATGATACAGGCAAGAGGGGTCACGAGGGCTTGGCGGTGCGAGCCAGGGCCAGCCAGATCAGTGCCACACCGGCGACGGCAACTGGGACCGACAGCCATTGCCCCATGGTGGTCGTGCCAGTGAGAAAGCCAATATGCTGGTCCGGTTGGCGGAATAGCTCGGCTATGGAGCGGAAAATTCCGTAACCTAAAAGAAATGCGCCCGTAATCAGGCCCGGCCGTCCCCTCGCATGGGCGAAACGAGCGAGAAGGGATAGGATCAGCAATAGGACAATCCCTTCAAGCGCTGCTTCGTATAGCTGGCTAGGATGGCGTGGCAGTAAATCACGGTCTTTGGGAAACACCATGGCCCAGGGGGCTTCGCTGGGTCGACCATAAAGCTCGCCGTTAATGAAATTAGCGATACGCCCGAAGAACAGGCCTATAGGTGCGACCAAGGAGGTGAGGTCACCGATGGCAAGGATGGGAACGTTCCGCCGCCGTGCGAACAAGACGGTAGCGATGGCGACTCCCAAGAGCCCACCATGGAAAGACATACCGCCATTCCAGACTTCAATAATCCGCAAGGGATCGTCGAGGTAATAACTGCCATTATAGAAAAGAACGTAGCCTAGCCGCCCTCCCAGGATTACGCCTAAGGTCACCCACAACAGGAAATCGTCAACCATCGTCCGATCTAAGATGGAGGTTTGGCCTGGCGCCGGGGGACGCTCCGCGAGACGCGCCATGAACCACCACCCGATCAAAAGCCCTGCCACGTAAGATAGCGCGTACCAGCGGATGTCAAAAGGTCCGAGGGATACGATCACTGGGTCGATGGTGGGAAACGGTAGTATTAGCACGGTGGGCATTCTTCTAGATTACTCCGTGGATTTCTCTGAGAAGAATAAAAGCGTGGTCCCTCGCCTGCAAGCCCGGCAGGCGTTCGATCATTCCATTGTGGGCGCTCAATTTTAGGCAATTAGCACGCGTACAGAATTGTATAGAACAGATTCAGCTCATTTTTCCTAAGAAGATGATCATCAGCTTAAACACAGCATGTTGAATGTTGTAGATTATTAATTTTGCTTCATGGCTCTGGGATATGCCCATTAAATTAGGTGTGACCTTGATAGCGAAGTATGTGCTGGTTACGTCGGGCCTTATTTTGGGAGCAATTGGGCACTGTCACGACTTCCAAGCTAGGTCCCGAGCCGGGATAATACGAACAGCGCTCCAATTTTATTGCTCGGGTTTTTGGTGTCGATTTATCTCGGTTGGTTGAGCGGTTTGGAAGTGATTAATTGGGATGACCAAGGCAAGAAACAGAAGAGGCGTTTAAAATTAAAGAAATTATACTATTTCTACGCCTAGCATCATTTCATTGGGGGCGATCGCAGCAAGGACAAAGAGGTTTTGCAGGAGGTGCTTAAATTGGGGGGCAGATATATCATCGTCTATACCAGGGCATGGGCGGAATTAGCCAATTCACTACCGGGGAAGATGACTGCCTCCTTGATCGGGTCCGCTTGCGGTGGCGGTGGCAGCCAACCATAATGGTCATCGTTATAATTGGTATGTCGATGTTGGGGATGGAAGGACCAATCCCATGCAGACCAGAAATCCTATACTAGATGATCTCGCGCGGGCAGCTGCAGGCGCCCTTGGTGTGGCCGCTGGCATGGGCAAGGAGGCTGAGGAGATTTTCAAGCAACGCTTCGCCGCGGTTATTAGTAGCGAAGGATTTGTGACCCGAGAAGAATTTGAAGCTGTCAAAGCGATGGCGGCTATGGCGCGTGCTGAAAACGACGCTCTTGAGACGCGCATTGCCGAATTGGAGGCGGCGAAGTTGCCAACATCCCCGGCCAAATACCATGGCTCTGGGATTCGAAAAAAGGCACCTTCGGCCGAAAGCAAAAGTCGCAAGAGCTGAGTTCGCGTCGACACTTATGCACAATAAAATTCGAGACATGTCCAATCGCCCCTTGCGGTCATGGAATGATTTTGGCACCCTACAATCTGTAGCGGTTCGGAGGGGTGCTATAACAATATGTCGTGGGTATTGGAAATCTTCCTGATCCCAGAGGGGCTTTTGTCACGGTCTGTATCCTCCGTCTCCATGGAACCCTATCCCGTATTCGAGGCAGCCCACCGATGACCGATCCTCTGTATCAGACGGAACTCGATGAAGGCCACCCCATCGACCTGATAGAGAGCGTTATCGGTTCCAATCAATGGAGCCACCAACGGGTGGGAGATGACGAGCTTGCTGTAGAGGTCGCGGGGCGCTGGTGCGACTACCGGCTATTTTTCGCCTGGCACCGGGAAGCGGCGGCTATTCATTTTTCTCTGGCGCTCGACATACGGGTGCCTAGGGCCAAGCACAGAGAGGTTGGCAGCCTGTTGGCGATGATCAACGAAAAACTCTGGCTCGGCCATTTTGACTTGTGGTCCGAGGATGGTTTGCCGATGTTTCGCTACGCGGTGCTGCTGCGCGGCACCACAGGCCCTAGCGCTGAGCAAATCGAGGAACTCGTAAACATTGCCATTTCGGAATCTGACCGTTTCTACCCTGCATTCCAATTTGTCATATGGGGCGGAAAATCGGCTGAAGAAGCGATCGCCTGTGCCGTGATCGATCCCGTCGGTGAGGCCTGACGGGGCCATGGCCGCAGCTTGCCCTAGGCTCCTTCTTGTTGGTGGAGGGCGTATGGGCAGCGCGCTTCTCAGGGGCTGGCTGGATAAAGGCATTTCCCAACCCAACGCGATCACAGTGGTCGAGCCGGCCGGTGAAGCGAGGGCGGCACTGACAGCGCTTGGTGTGCGGGTGCTGCCCGATGCCGAGGTGGCCATTGATGGAGGCAACGCGCCTGATCTCGTATTGCTCGCAGTCAAGCCCCAGGTGATGGACGAGACTGCTTCCTACGGCGCGCTGGCCCGGGCAGACACGGTGTTTCTCTCCATCGCCGCGGGGAAGACCACGGAATATTTCCAAGGGTTGTTTGGCTCCGAGTCAGCGATTGTCCGCGCCATGCCTAATACGCCGGCCCAGGTTGGGCGCGGGATCACCGCCCTATTCGCGACCGAACGCGTAGGTGGGGCGGGCAAGGCATTGTGCGCAGAATTGATGGGCGCCGTCGGCGAAGTGGTCTGGATTGACGATGAATCCTTGATGGATGCGGTGACTGCGGTATCAGGCTCGGGACCCGCATACGTGTTCTATTTATTGGAATGCCTTGCCACGGCAGGCCGCGAGGCTGGTCTCGATGAGGAATTAGCAGGGCGGCTGGCGCGAGCCACTGTCGCCGGATCGGCCGAGTTAGCCCGCCTCTCTGAAGAGCCGGTGGCGCGTCTGCGTGAGCAAGTCACGAGTCCCGGTGGTACCACCGCCGCAGCGCTCGAGGTGCTTATGGGCTCAAATGGGTTTGAGGCGATCATAGTGAGCGCGGTGCAGGCCGCGGCTGCACGCTCACGGGAACTGGCAGGTTGAGGGCGTCATTATTGCTTTCTGCTATGTGCGCGGGGCTATACCGGCAAGCGGACCTGTGCACGCAGGCCGCCTAGTGGCGAGTCGCCCAAGGCAATCTCGCCACCATGGGCATGGACCACGTCGCGGGCGATAGTGAGTCCCAATCCAACGCCTCCAGTCTCGACGTTGCGCGACTGGTCGAGACGGCTGAACGGTCGGAAAACGATTTCATGCATCTGTCCAGGGATCCCGGGCCCGTCATCGTCTACGGTGACCTCGATGATTTCGGGTTTACGAATGGCGCTGACAACGGCGTGAGTCCCATATTGGGTGGCATTGGAGACTAGATTTGTGAAGCATCGTCTAAGGTCTTCCCTGCGGACCGACAAGGTTAATGCGCCCTCGGCTGTGAAATCGACCATATTACCGGACCGACGTGCGGCGGCAACGACGTCTTCCACTAAATCGCGCAGATTGGTCTGGGACACGGGTTCGCTGCCTTCACCGCGGGCGAAAGCAAGATAGCCCTCGACCATGCGTTCCATCTCGGCGACGTCGGCTTTGAGTCCCTGAGCGCTGGGCGTGTCTTCCAGCATCGCCAATTGCAGTTTCATGCGGGTTAGCGGCGTGCGCAAGTCGTGGGAAACCCCGGCCAGCATCTCTGTGCGCTGACCAACTTGCCGCTGGAGCCGGTCCCGCATGCGGTTGAACGCGGTCGCCGCCTGGCGTACCTCGGTTGCACCCTGAAGACGGAAGACTTCAACGTCACGTCCCTTGCCTAGTGCGTCCGCCGCCATCGCCAACCGCCGAATTGGACTTATCTGGTTGCGCATGAAGATCATGGCGACAGCAAAGAGAATGAGCGAGCTTCCAGCCATCAGGGCGACGAACAAATAAGTGGTGGATGTGAACAGGCGCTTGCGCGGCGCTAGCATGTAAAGCACCCCGTCGGGGAGTTGGATATTGATTATGACGTCGCGGTCGAGGGATTCTGCATTAATGGTGAATGGGCGCTTGGTACGGTCGGAGAGGGCCTTGCGGAGCACGCGTTCCAGGCGCCCGGGATTGTCCGGGGGCTTCAAGTTCTTCAGGATCGCCTTTTCCTTGAACGAGCCACGGATCCGGAAGTGCGTTTGGGCGAAGGTGAAGGCCGCCTTTCGCCCATTGGGACCGGAATTCTCGCGCAGCAGCACCATGGTTGCGGCGATATCGCCGGCTAGACCACGCGCCAGACGGATCGAAACAGTATCCCAATGACGCTCGAAAAACACCCAGGCGGAAAAGATTTGTAACAGGATCAGGGGGGAAACGATGATCAACAGTGAGCGGCCCAACAGGGTTCGGGGCAATATTCGCTTTATGTGTGTGCCCATGGCAAACATCTAGGCTGCCTCAATCAGTTCTCAACACGTAGCCCTTGCCGCGCACCGTACATAGGTAGCGGGGCATCTTCGGGTCGGGTTCAATCTTGCGGCGGAGACGGGTAACCTGGACATCGATGGCACGATTGCTGTTGGTTTCGCCACTGGCCTGGCGCAGCGCCTCACGGTTGAGGGGGTCACCGGCCCGCCGCGCCAGGGACTTGAGGAGACTAGCCTCAGTGCTCGTTAGACGGACCAACTGGCCGTCACGGGTCAATTCATTGCGTCCCAGGTCGAAACGGCACCCGCCGAAAGTAATTGTCCGCGCGACCCCTGGCCGCGGCTCGGTACGTTCCAGGATGCGCAAAATACGCAGAACCAGTTCGCGCGGCTCGAAGGGCTTGACTAGGTAATCGTCGGCGCCGCGCTCAAGGCCCTCGATCCGGTCCTCAGTCTCACCCATGGCGGTAAGCATCAGAATGGGGACAGCGCTTTCACCGCGCAGGGAATATGCGAACTCAAGTCCGTTTTCACCTGGCATCATCAAATCCAGTACTAGGAGATCGAAATCCAACCCCTGCATCCTGGCCCGCGCCTGGGCAGTGTCAGACGCGGTGGTTACGCGGAATCCATTTTCCACGAGATAGCGGCTCAAGAGTTGCCGTAAGCGCCGGTCGTCATCGATTACCAGAATATGGTGATCGTTCATGATATAGGCTGGGTGTTGGGGGCGTGGGCTGGCATGGCGTATCCCATTGGCCTCATCGTCCGATGTGCCCGGAGCGAAGGTTGGCTGGCGCGGGTTGGTTGGATTCCGCCTCCTGGCCCCGGCGCGCCATCAATGCTTTGCGGTCTTGTTCGGTGATCAGTCCCAACAACACCTTGCGGAAACCATCCACGGCTTCGGCACCCGCTTGTCGATAGGCGCGGGCCAACAGAACCTGTTGTTGGGCGGTCAGGTCCCGCTCTATCTCGATCCCCTTAGGCGTGAGGGCGAGATGGCGCTGGCGCCGGTCGCGAAGACCCCGCGTCTGTTCGATCATACCCAGCGCTACAAGGTCGGCGAGCACCCGCGATAGGCTTTGCTTGGTGATCCTGAGCAGTTTGAGTAGCCCCGAGACAGTAATGGCGGGGTGTTGGCCGATGAAATACAACGCCCGGTGATGGGCACGTCCTAATTTATAGCGGGCCAGCACCTGATCGCCCTCCTCAAGGAAGTCCCGGTAGGCGAAGAACAACAACTCCATACCCTCACGGAGGTCTTCCTCTCGCAGGAATAGGGGATTGAAACTTGATTTTAAGTCAGTCACATTGACATATATGATCGCAAATGCTACTCAACGCAACGTTCTTTCTAATCCCTCGTAAGCCTTTGAAAGCATTGGTCCATGGCGCTTTTACCCTTCGATGACCGCGATGGGGTCATCTGGTATGACGGCGAATTGGTGCCCTGGAGAGAGTCGCGCCTGCATGTTTTGAATCATGGGCTGCATTACGCCTCCTGCGTGTTCGAGGGCGAACGGGTGTATGGCGGCACCATTTTTAAGTTGCATGAGCATACCGAACGCTTGGTGAATTCGGGGCGAATTTTGGGGTTTGAGATCCCCTACAGCACCGAGACCATCGATGAAGCGTGCAACCTTGTTGTTGCCACCCAGGGACTCCACGATGCCTATGTTCGTCCGGTAGCTTGGCGCGGCAGTGAGATGATGGCAGTATCCGCCCAGCACACTCGGATCCATGTTGTCATCGCCGCTTGGGAGTGGCCGTCTTATTTCAATCCCGAGGACCGGCTAATTGGGATTCGTCTCAAGACTTCGGCCTGGCGCCGTCCGGCGCCCGATACCGCACCCACCAATTCAAAGGCTGCCGGCCTCTACATGATCTGTACCCTGTCCAAACATGAGGCCGAGGCGGCAGGTTACCATGATGCCTTGATGTTGGATTACCGGGGGTATATCTCCGAATCGACGGGCGCTAATATTTTCTTGGTGCAGGACGGGGTTATCCATACGCCGCTGCCTGACTGTTTTCTTGACGGCATCACCCGTCGCACGGTCATGGCCCTGGCTAGCAACCGACAGTTTGAGGTGGTGGAACGCCACATCAAGCCCGAGGAGCTAGCGAATACCCAAGAAGTTTTCCTGACTGGAACGGCCGCTGAGGTGACGCCGGTCGGCGAAATCGATGACCAAACCTTCACGGTCGGTAGAATCACTCGGGCGTTGATCGAGGATTACGATAAGCTGGTGCGCGAGGCCGGTGGTGGTAAAGCCTCTACGGCTGCCTGAGCAATCATCTCCCGCCATTATAGAAGACTTCTGAAAAACTCTGTTTTGTGGCCGGATACTTCGAGATACTCGCTGCGCTATTCTCACAATGGGGGGTAGGTTATGGATATACATCATTCCTTTTCCTGGGGAAGGCCCCGAAGGGGCCGTTTCCGAGGGATGGCTATTGGTTCCAAGCTGTTTTCAGTAGCGTCCTATGATTCCTCCCAGCGCGTTGCTAGGGCGTCGTCGCTCTCCTTGGCCTTGACCCATTTTTCGCCGTCGGCAGTGCTCTCGCTTTTCCAGAACGGAGCTTTGGTCTTGAGCCAGTCAATCAGGAAAGAGCATGCCTGCAAGGCATCCTCGCGATGAGCGGCGGCACAAACCACGAGGACGATATTGTCGCCAGGCGCGAGGACGCCGACCCTATGGATGATTAGAGTCGCGTCCAGGGACCAGCGCCTGTTGGCTTCGTCCTCAATACGCGACAGCATTTTTCCAGTCATCGCCGGATAGTGTTCCAGGGTCATGCCGCGAATAGCGGTTACGTCTTGGCCCTCGCCGGGAGTGATGAAATCCCGGACTAGACCCACGAAGCTGGCAACGGCACCGATCTTGGTCCGCCCCCGAGTCAGCGCCTTGATCTCGGCGCCGATGTCAAAGTCGTCCTCTTGGACGGAGATCGCCACTCTATCCTCCTCAACTATCCGCCGGTTACAGGTGGAAACAGCGCCACTTCGTCGTCGCTATCAACTGGTGAATCAGGTGTGGCAAACTCCTGGTTGACGGCGACCCGGACCAGGTCGGGCCGTGCCAGTGCTTCCGCATAACCCGGCCCTCGGCCCTTGAGCCAGTCCAGAAGGTCTTTCACGGTCATTACATCTCCAGGTGGATTGAGTTCTTCCTCAGCACGGCCAATGCGGGTTCTGAGCCAAGCAAAATAAAGCAATTTCATTGACTGCCTTCCCGCCCCATCTGCTTATGTTCTGATCCATCGGCATCGTTCTCGCCAGGCCCCGCCGTGGTAACTCGTCGGTTTCCATCTTGGACCGGTTCATTAGGTTCCGTTATATGGACGACACCGGCCCGCAGATAATCGTAACCAGTGACCAGGGTGAGCCCGGCTGCAATCCACAGCCCCCAGGTGCCGATGTCGCGTAGCAACAGGGCGGGGGGGGCCGCTTCTTCCAAGAGAAGCAAGGCGATGGCGATCATCTGGAGTGCGGTCTTCCATTTCGCCAGCCGGCTGACCGGCACGCCGATATTGATCTCGGCTAGAAATTCTCTGAGCCCTGAAACCACAATTTCCCTAATCAGGATGACCAGCGCGGCTAGAACAAGCCAACCGTTGATCCAATCTAGCGCTACCATCATGAACAACACCGCCGCCACCATGATTTTATCGGCTACGGGGTCCAGAAAGCGGCCAAATCGAGTCACCTGGTCCCAGGACCGTGCCAGATAACCATCGAGAAAGTCTGTGAGGGATGCTGCCGTGAATAGGGCCCAAGTGGCCCAATTGGCGAGCGGTTTATCGAGGAAGAAGGAGCCCACTAGAAGTGGAATCACGATAATGCGTGACAAGGTGAGAAGATTGGGGAGTGTAGTCGGCATGGATTAGAACCGTTCGCGGGGCGCAACCAGAAGAAGCACGCATTTGTCATAGCTTAACGGGCTATGGGCTTTCGTGGAAGTGATCATAAATGCGTTGTGCGACCGTGCTGGAGATGCCGTCCACCTTGCGAAGGTCATCGATGCCAGCACCCTCGACTGCCCGGACCGCACCGAAATGGTTGAGTAACGCTCGCTTTCGTGCACCACCGATGCCCGGGATTTTATCGAGTTCGGACCGAGAAATGGCGCGTGATCGCTTTGACCGCTGACCTCCAATGGCGAAACGGTGGGCCTCATCGCGCAGCCGCTGAAGGAAGTACAGCACAGAATGGCGCGGATCCAGGCTAAAGGGGGCGCGCCCCGGCAAAAATAAGCGCTCCCTACCGGCATTTCGGTCCGGCCCCTTGGCGATGGCGGCTAACGCCACGCCGTCGATGCCGAGGTCGGCGAATACTTCCTCGGCGATCGCGAGTTGGCCCCGGCCGCCGTCTATCAACAATAGATCCGGCCATTGACCAGGGACGTTGTGGGCTTCTTCCTTCAGCGCCCGGGAAAATCGGCGTGTCAGCACTTCCCGCAACATGCCGTAATCGTCGCCCGGCGTGAGTGTGCCCAAATCGTTTCGGATATTGAATTTACGGTAGGCATTTTTTATCAAACCGTCGGGACCTGCTACCACCATGGCGCCGATAGCGCCGGTGCCGCCGATATGGCTGTTGTCATAGGCCTCGATCCGTTGCGGCGTTTCGGCTAGACCGAAGACCTCGGCCACACCGTCCAGCAACTGCCGTTGGGAGGCGTTTTCTGCGAGTCTGCGGGACAGCGCTGATTCGGCGTTCGAGGTTGCCTGGACTACCACGGCCTTGCGGCTACCACGTCGTGGCACTGACAGACTCACTTTTCGTTCAGCCCGGAGCCCAAGTGCCTCGGCTACCAAGTCGGAGTTGGAGATTGGCATGTTCAAAAGTACCGTGGATGGGGGCATATGGTGGGCGTAGAACTGGCCGATGAAGCCTTCCAATATATCGGCGTCTTCGGTTTCCCGAGGGAAGGCCGGAAAATAGGAGCGGTTACCGAAATTCTGGCCAGCGCGGAAAAAGAACACCTGGACGCAACACGCGTCGCCAGATCGATAAAGCGCGACGATGTCGGCATCACCGAGATTGGTGAGATTGATATCTTGACGGCCCTGGATACGGGTCATGGCCTGAATGCGGTCGCGATAGACAGCGGCGGATTCGAAGTCCAGCGCATCGCTAGCCGCGCGCATTTTTTCCAAGAGACGGTCTTGGATCGCGCGACTTTTCCCGCGCAGGAATTCGCGCGCTTCGTCGACCATGGAAAGATATTCCTGACGTTCGACCCGGCCGACACAGGGCGCGGTGCAGCGTTTGATCTGGAATTGGAGGCAGGGCCGCGTCCGGCTCTCGAAAATAGCGTCGGAACACGAGCGCAAAGGAAAGGCGCGGGCCAGCTGGGCCAGGGTTGCATTGACTGCACCGGCCGAGGCGAATGGTCCGAAATATTCCCGGCCTGGCTTGCGGGGGCCACGATGTTTGGTGATTTGCGGCCATTTATGGTCGCCGGTGATCATTATGAACGGAAAAGATTTATCGTCGCGTAGCAGCACGTTGTAGCGAGGCTTGAGCCGCTTGATCAGATTGCTTTCAAGCAATAGCGCCTCGGCCTCGGTGCGCGTGGTGACAATTTCCAGTGCTCGGGTCGCCGACACCACGCGGGCCATACGGGCACCTAGTCGTTCAGGCCGCTGGTAGGCGGCCACGCGTTTGCGTAGGTTCTTCGCTTTGCCGACGTAAAGCACGCCGCCCTTGGTATCGATCATACGGTAGACACCGGGGCATTGGGGTAGAGTGGCGATTTCCGCTCGAATCAATTCTACCCCTTGGCGCGCGGGGGATAGCGTCGTCTCTTTGTGATTGGTGGCATCCTTGGCCATGAGTGGTATTTTGAAGCCTCAGATTTCAACGTCAATAGGTCATGGTCTGTGGACAGGGTCGTTGGATAAATCCCTTGAGGACTATCCACCGAACCTGTGGAAAAGCTTGTGAACAAAGGCACCAATTTGGCGGTGGCGCATAGAAAGCCTTATTCCGGGACCTATTTGCCTAATAAATAGGCAAATTTGATAACTTATTGATTTTAAATTTATAATTATTTGTCAAGGCATATCAGGCAGGTAACAGGCTTTTTTGAGAAGAACATAGTCGCTTCATGGCAGTTCCCTACCAACCTGTGTATAACTTGGCCTAACTTCACCGTAAATAGGCGTTTTCAGGCCGCTCCGTGGTACAAAATTTCTAGTTACGCGAGAGAATTCAGTGACTTGAACGAATTCTTGAAATCTCTATTCCCGCGCACTCAGCGTCGTCGAAGACGTCGAGTTTGTCGACCCGGACGCGCGCAGCAGTCACGCGTTCGTCTTTGAAACACAACACTGCGATTTTCTCGGCCAGGTTCTCGACCAGTTGAATATGGGGGCCATCAAAAAGGTGGCGTATATCACTAGTGACATCCTCGTAACAGACCACCTCGTGAATTTGGTCGTCCTGCGGCGGCCCGCTGTCGATCATCGAGATTTCGAGATTGACCCGCACCCGCTGGCGGGCCCCCTTTTCATGCCTGTGGATGCCGAGCGCGCAGGTGCCGACCAGATCCTTGATTAATACCTTGCGAACGCCGTTTGGCTCGGGCGTGATGCTGGCTGGAGGACGAAGCGGTTGAACCTTGGAATTTCTAGGCATTTTGATCCGCCAGAAAATGCGTCAGAGAAGGGACCTCTCATTTATATACCACGGGGCGAGGTTTGGTCGATGGGTGTATGGGCTGTGCCGGATACCGATCATGCTGGTCCTGACATCATTCCTCGACCTCTAGGCTGTCGGGGGCCGCCCAGTGGAGGTGTTGTCCAGAATCGAGAGCGATCATTTGCCCGGTTAGAGAGCCGGCCTCAAGTATAAATAGAACGCCTTTCGCCACCTCTTCTGGGCTGATGGCGCGTCCCAGTGGCGTAGCCTCCGCCTGACGCTTGAAAGCATCTTCGCTCTGGCGTGGACTGGCCAGCACTGGTCCTGGAGCGATGCCGTTGACGCGCACGTCTGGTGCCAGGGCCAGTGCGAGGGTGCGGGTGAGAGTCCAAAGGCCCGCTTTTGACAGTGTGTAGCTGAGAAAGTGAGGAGTTAGGTTTCGTACTCGTTGGTCCAGGATATTCACTACATTGCCCGTGATACCCTCGGCGCGTGCACTGGCGAAAGCCTGAGTCAGGATAAAGGGTGCGCGCAGGTTCACGTCCATATGCCGGTCCCAACTTTCCTTAGTGGTGGTATGGACTTCGTCGCGCTCGAACAGCGCTGCATTATTGACTAACAAGTCAAGGGGGCCCATCGCGGAGCCGGCACGGGCGATCAGTGTAGCGGTCTCGGATTCTACCGAGAGATCGGCCGCGATCGCCTCGGCGTGGCCTCCTTGGGCATTGATTTCGTTTACCAGGGATTGGGCTGCATCAGCAGAGGCATGGTGATGGATGCAGACCCCATAACCGGCACTGGCTAGTGCTATACTTATGGCCCGGCCAATGCGTTGGGCGCCACCGGTGACAAGTGCGTTTCTGGGTTGTTTGTTCATGGCGTGAGAATGACCAAATAGGGTTCCCAGTTCAAGGGCCCATCCCCTAGAGCCCGATCAGTCTGAGTCCAAAATACTGTAAAGCCACGTAGATGGCGTAGCAGCCGAGGAAAATACCGCCGGTTACCCTGTTGACACCCTTGAACGCCACCGCTGCCAACAGCAGGGCAAGGGTCACTGCAAGCATGAACCAGATGTCGAAGTGCACGATCTGGGAGGGAATTTCGAGAGGTGAAATGATTGAGACCACCCCCATGATGGCTAGCACGTTATAGATATTAGCGCCGATAACATTGCCGATGGCGACGTCGGTATGGTGCCGCCAGGCGGCCACCAATGCGGTGGCCAGTTCCGGCAGCGAAGTGCCTATCGCCACCAAGGTTAAGCCGATCACTTCTTCGCCGACTCCGAAAAAGCGTGCCGCTACTATGGCTCCGGATACCAAGATTCGAGCACCAACCACTACCGAGACGATACCGCCAATGACGGCCAGAAGTGCCAGCCACAGAGATTGCGGCCCTTCAGCGAATTCCTCTGCTTCCTGCTCGAAAAGGTCGTCGGTCTTACTGCGCCGGCGCTCGGCCCAGTACGTGTAAATGGAATAGCTAACGATGGCTGCGATCATCAGAATGCCTTGGGTGCGGCTGATGTTTCCAGTTAGCGCCAAGCCGACGAATAGGAAAGCTGCGCCCAACATCACGGAACTGTCGCGGTAGATCAGTCTTGGTGCGCAGTAGATGGGATGCACCAGGGAGGCCGCACCCAGGATCAGAAGGATGTTGGCAATATTGGAGCCCACCACGTTGCCGACGGAAATGCCTGGCGCACCGCTGAGCGCGGCCTCGACACTGACCACCAGTTCCGGCGCGGTGGTGCCGTAGGCGACAATGGTCATACCGATGATCATGGGCGAGACATCAAAACGCCGGGCCAGGGCTACGGCGCCACGCACCAGGAATTCTGCCCCGAACAAAAGAAGGATGAAACCGCCTAAAATCTCAAGTGCTGCGATCACGGATGGCGCCGCCGTCAGAATGAATCTTTCCCAGCGGCGGGACCGCCGGGGCACAGCGCATCAGTATCATGGTGCGTCGATGAGGGCAATCGGACTTGGGTGCTGTTCCCGTGCCGGTCGATTTACATGATGAGTGGAACTGTATTAATTGGTGGAGATGCGGTCTTCGGAACCGATTCCGTCTTTGTTGCCAAAAAAATCCTAGTGTACGTCCCCCTCTATTTCAGCTTCGGCGCATGGGTCGAGGGCGGCGCCTCCCAGTGCGAGATTTGCGCTGTCTGGGACATGGCGGACTTCGATACTCTCGATACTCTCGAAGAGTTTTGACAGTGGGGATTGGGCCCTGACTCTCCAGGCGTATTCCTGCCGTGACATTGGTATTCCTCTTGGAGCCTTACGCTTTGCAATATTCGAGCTCACCTATATCCAGCTGGGCCGCTTGTCTGCACCGCGTTCGGCGAACTGTTGAGGGATAACGGGCATGTATGGACCGAAATGGGTACATAGACTGAATTCCCTTGCAAATGGGGTCCTGACAAGTGGGGCTGCATTATGGAATCGAATTTGCGAATTGCCACCTAGCCCTTCCCTAAAATGAGTCTCACTGAAAAATAGGTGTGCCGGCGGTTATTTCCGTGGCCCTTAACCCAATTCGCCGCCGCCGCGGATGCGGTCGATGGTCCCCATGGGGCCCTCGGGGCAGGTGTTGCCACGCCAGGCGACGTGGCCGTCGGGGCGTACCAGGACAAGTCTAGCGCCATAGAGATCGGCAAGCGCTGGATCAGTGATGGCGGCTTCTGTCATTGGAACACCACGCTCTTGTGCCGCCTTGTGCAAATCGTGTCCATCGGGCGGCGCTGCGCCGAGCCTGAGCAGGGTGAAGCCCGTGCCGAATAGGTCGAGGGTGGAGATACCGTCCTCTATCCAGGCATGGGGGGCGCGTGTGCCGGGTCGGGCTGAGGGGGTGAAGGAGAGGCCGCCCTCGGGCGGCGCCGGCGTGCCGTCGGTGATGCAGATGGGGGAATCCTCATAGGCATATTGGAACTTGAGATAGTCACTCCCTGCGAATCTGGCAACTGCGGTGCGCAGGGTCTCGACGACGGGGGATGTTTCGCCAGCCGCCGCCCTCTCTGCCTCGGCAGCATCGACCGCCGGGACGCCGGTGATGGCCTTGAATGACTCGGTGGCGAGGGTGACGTTGCGCCGGGCGATGGGCAGGCGCTCAATTTCGTAGCTGTCAAGCAGTTTAGGCCCGCCCCATCCGTCGATCATCGCAGCGAGCTTCCAGGCCAGGTTTGTGGCTTCCTCAATGCCCGTATGCATACCGTAGCCGCCGGTGGGCGAGCACTGGTGGGCGGAATCACCAGCAATGAACACGCAGCCTGATCTGTAATGCTCAGCCACGTAATCGCGCCGTTCCCAATGGGTGACATCGATGATCTCATGGGGGAAGTCGCCGCCGAACAAGCGTTGAAGATAGGTTTCGGCGTCGGCGTCGGGGGAGGCGTCGTCGTAAACAGAAAGGCGATAAAGCTCCTTGCCGTCGATGGCGATCATCTCGGACCAGCATCCGGTCTCGTCAATGGAACGGTGGAAGCGCCCCCAGCCCTTGTCATGGAGCTTCACCATTTCCGCTGAGCGGAAAAAAATATTGATGGACTGGGCGAAGACGCCAAGGCCGCCGAGATCAATGCCGAGCAAGTCCCTTACTAAGCCGCCCGGGCCATCACAGCCGACAAGGTAACGCGCAGAAACGGTATCCGTTTGAGCTGATTGATTATCGCGCAGGGCGGCGCGGACAGTGCTGTTATCCTGGGTAAACGTTTCGAGGCTCGTATTGTACCTTAGGTGAACGGAATCGAGCGTCTGCACGTGTTCAGCTAGGAGGGGGTCGAAAAAGATCTGGGGGCAATGGCAGGGGCTTTCGGGGGTAAACGGCTGACGGTTGCGTGCCGAATAGGACGGGATTTTTAAACGCGCCAGTTCCGGACCTATGAAGCTGTACTGGTATATGATATCGCCGGGATGGTCTTCTGGCCAGCCCGCCTTCCGGACGGAATTGGCGATCCCCCAGCGGCGACAGAATTCCATGTTGCGGGCGCTGACTTGGCTCATTTTTGGCACCAAGACGCTACCGTCGCGTTTTTCCACCACCATGCAGCTGATGCCAAGCCGGCCCAACTCAGCGGCTAGGGCTAGGCCCACAGGTCCCGCGCCCACAATGAGGACTGGGATATCCACTGGATGGTTCCGTTTGCCTGCCGGCGCGTGCGCCATCAGTGCACCACGAATAGGTCTTCGATGGGGAGAGTATTAGCAATCATGTCCTGTTCGACGAGGTAGGCGATGAAGGCTTCCAAGGTCGACCGGTTGGATTCGATCCCATAGGGCCAGGGGTCATCACCGAATTCACGGACTAACTCTTCGACGTCGGCTTTCATCCAGGGCAGCATGAAGGGCAGGGTACCGCTACGGCTGCGCATGCGGGCAACCGCCTTGTCCTTGGCTGCGTTGAACGCCCGATAGAGGCTTTCGGCGACAAATGGGTGGGCCTCATATATGTCGCGGCGGATCACCACCAGATGCATGATGGGAAAGATTTTTGTGCGCCGGAAATAATCGAGTTCGACGGCGCGAAATTCTGGAAATAGGCGTTGGATATTGGGATTAACACCAAAAGATTCAGGCAGCCTAGGCGTGACTAGGCCATCGAGTGCGCCATCCTCCAGCAATTGGGCTAGCGATTTATTGGATTCGTTGAATTTGATATCCACCGGTTTTAAGAGCGGCATGAGTTCAACATCGGTATGGAGCCCGGGTTTGTCTAGGTCGCCCTGTACCCAGTGAATGGTGGAGAGGTCGACGCCGTAATCGTGAGCTAGCATGCCGCGTACCCAGACCGAAGCCGTCTGGGTGTAAATTGCCGTGCCTATTTGCTTGCCCTCCAGGTCTTTGGGAGTCTTGATGCCCGCCTTGCGGTTGACGGTTATAAAGCTATGGCGAAACAAGCGTGAGGGAAACACCGGCAGGGCGACAAACGGGCATTTACCAGCGGCAAAACGGGCGACAAATTCTGAGGCTGACATTTCGGCCATGTCGTAGGCGTCCGGACCAGACATGTGGTCAAACAGGGCGCGCGGCGACTCGCTGATGACGTATTCCAGGTTTACACCTTCGGGCCGAACTTCGCCGGTATAAAGCGGCAACATGCGGTCGTACAATCCGCAAGCAAATTTCATCGTCAGCGCTGGAATTTTAGATGCCATCGTTGGGCGCTCCTGAGTTTTCACACTCTTTTTCTAGACGATGGCACGCGCGCCCCAAGAGATCAATGTGGCTTCGTGCCAAAGCCAAAGCCAAAGCCAAAGCGGTCAAGCGGACATTTTCATATACCAAGTCCTATGTCACAGATGTGGCCCGTTCGGCGCGGGTTAATTTAGGGCGCAACGATATCGTTATTAGTCTCGTTCAGATATGGAGGCAGGGTAGAGAAAACTACCCCCGTTACCAATCCAGTTGCGAAAGCATATGGTCCGTGCTGGGCAGAAAAAGAGTTTTAAGGACTGGGGGGGGGAATCTGATTGGCGAGTTAGGTCCTCATAACGGCGTTATCATGCCGCGTGGGTCGCACTATTATATCAAAAACATCAAAGACCAAGTCCGAGATATTATTCAGATCGTAGTCTGCTAGGAAAAGCAGGCTAGATGCGTCGAGCGTACTGATGTAGCTTCCTTGAAGCAACCCTTGGGTGCAAACAATGATATTGAGGCGGAGGCCAAACAGCCCGTCGTCCCTTGTCCCATAATTTGCGTCAAATAGAGAGCTCCGCTTAATGCGGGGCTCTCAGGGATTTTCATCTAGGGTCGACGCGACCGTCCCTTACATGCATGCAATTTTCTTGGCTTCCTCCTTGTGGCCGGGATACTAAAATCTTCACCTATTGGAGTACACGCCATGACCACGTTTAGCGAATGGGCCTGGAGCGAAACCGCCAGCTTGCGCGGGAAAATAATAGGCCTTCCGTTCAATCGGGAACTTGCCGGGGGGGTGCTGTCCGAGGAGCGCTTTCGTTTCTATATGTTACAGGACGCTCTTTATCTGGAGCAATATTCCCGTACTCTTGCCATCTGCGCGGCCAAGGCGCCTGATGCTGCTGCCATGCAGTGTTTCGGCGCTGCCGCAGTAGAGGCTTTGGTGGTTGAACGTGCGCTCCATTCGGGATTTTTTGAGAAATACGGGATCGGCCCCGAAGCGGCTGCTGCTGTCGAGCCCTCACCCACTTGTGCCGCCTACACCAATTTCCTGTTGTCCATCGCCCATGTGGGGAGCTATGCGGAGTTGGCCGCCGCCGTGCTGCCTTGCCTCTGGATTTACTGGGATACCGGCAAACAAATCGCCGCCGAAAGTACTGACGACAATCCCTATGCCGCCTGGATTGAGACCTATTCGGACCCCGCTTTTGGCGAAGAGGTCGAGGCGGTTATCAGTATTACCGACCGTACTGCCGATGCGGCGACCGAGGACCAACGGGTGGGCATGCTCGAAACCTTCAAACGCTCAAGCCAATACGAGTGGATGTTCTGGGACAGCGCTTATCATTTGGAAACTTGGCCTGTGGAAGCCTAAGCGACGGTCCAGAGATTTATGAAGACTATACCAGGCTCATTTGCCGAAAGATGAAAGGCACACACTCGCTAATAATTCCGGATGATGTGGCGTGCCATCAATCGGGTGCCCTGGAGTGTCTTTGAGAATAGGTGGTGGCTAGTTGTGCTCCGTCAGGTCCCATTATCAAGGAAGCCATATAGGTTCCTGGGAGAACGCTATTCTCATAGATTGCAGCTGGGATCGGTGTGCCACGCTGAGTTGGTAAACTTCCTGCACGATATGTTTGGACAGTAATAGGTTTAGGCCAAAGGTATAAATGGTCTCACCGTCCCTTTGGGCGACGGGCATGGCCGGTCTTGGCCCGGCCATGGAATTTTTTAGGTCCTTTGCCGCGCTTGCCTATGCCGGTGCGCTTCGGTCCCTTGCCCATGCGGTGGCGGGTCAGTGCACCAGAGACATCGGTGCCTAGTTCCTGGGCAGAAAGGCGGCGGACCTCGTCGCGCAGTTGAGCAGCTTCTTCGAATTCCAGATCGGCCGCGGCGGCGCGCATCTTGGCTTCCATTTCCTCGATCACAGCGCGTAGGTTGTGACCAGTCAGATGTACTGTATCAGCAGTGCCAGTATTGACGGTAATGTAGTCCTGTTCGTAGACACTTTGCAGTACGTCGGAGATGCCCTTGCGCACGCTTTGGGGGGTGATGCCGTTGTCTGCGTTAAAGGCAGCCTGTCGGTCGCGCCGCCGTCCAGTCTCGGCGAGGGCACCCTCCATGGCTTCGGTCATGGTATCACCATAGAGGATGACCCGGCTCTCGGCATTGCGCGCAGCGCGGCCGATGGTCTGGATCAGCGACGTCTTGGAGCGGAGGAATCCTGGCTTGTCGGCGTCCAGGATGGCAACCAGGGCGCATTCAGGAATATCCAGGCCCTCGCGCAGCAGGTTGATGCCCACTAGAACGTCGAAAGCGCCAAGGCGCAGATCACGAATGATCTCGATGCGTTCCAAGGTGTCGATTTCAGAATGGAGATAGCGAACCCGCACTCCTGCATCATGGAAGTATTCAGTGAGGTCCTCGGCCATCTTCTTGGTTAGCGTTGTCACAAGGACCCGTTGGCCCTGATTTGCCACCGACCGGCATTCGGCCATCAGGTCATCTACTTGGCTTTCCACTGGGCGGATGAAGCAGGGTGGATCGACTAAGCCGGTGGGCCGGATCAACTGTTCGGTGAAAACGCCTCTGGTGCGCTGCAATTCCCAGGGGCCGGGGGTCGCCGAGACGAATACGGTTTCGGGACGGATGGCATCCCATTCCTCGAACTTTAAGGGTCGATTATCGATACAAGAGGGTAGGCGGAATCCAAAATCGGCGAGGGTGGACTTGCGGTTGAAGTCACCTTTGTACATACCGCCCAGTTGGGGCACGGTGACGTGGCTTTCGTCGACGAACAGGATGGCATCGTTAGGCAAATATTCGAACAGTGTCGGGGGTGGTTCGCCAGGTTTGCGTCCGGTGAGATAGCGCGAATAGTTCTCGATACCGGCGCAATGGCCAGTGGCCGCCATCATCTCCAGATCAAAACTGGTGCGTTCTTCTAGGCGCTGGGCCTCGAGAAGCTTACCAGTCGCCTGCAATTCCCCGAGCCGTGATTTAAGTTCCACCTTGATCTCTTGGATCGCTTGGGTCACGGTCGGTCGCGGCGTGACGTAATGGGAATTGGCGTAAACCGTGATGCTGTCCAGTACCGTGGTGCGTTCCCCGGTGAGAGGGTCGAACTCGTTGATTCCCTCCACTTTGTCGCCGAACAGGCTAAGTCGCCAAGCGCGGTCTTCATAATGGGCTGGAAAGATCTCCACACTATCGCCACGGGCACGGAAATCGCCGCGGAGGAAGGCGCCATCGTTGCGCCGGTATTGAAGTTCCACCAGGTTGCGCAGTAGGTCGGTGCGTTCGAGGTCCTGGCCTTTTTCCACCGTGACTGTCATGCGCGAGTAGGACTCAACAGAGCCGATGCCGTAAATACACGATACGCTGGCGACGATGATGACGTCGCGGCGCTCCAAGAGCGCGCGAGTAGCGCCGTGACGCATGCGGTCTATCTCCTCGTTGATGGAGGCGTCTTTCTCGATATATGTGTCAGATCGTGGCACGTAGGCTTCGGGCTGGTAGTAATCATAATAGGAGACGAAATATTCCACCGCGTTATCAGGGAAAAATCCCTTCATTTCCCCGTAAAGCTGGGCGGCTAAGGTCTTGTTAGGGGCGAGGATCAGCGCCGGGCGCTTGAGCGCGGCGATGACCTGAGCCATGGTGAATGTCTTGCCGGATCCAGTGACGCCGAGCAGCACCTGTTCGCGTTCGCCGAGCTTGAGCCCGGCCGTCAACTCTTTGATGGCCTGGGGTTGATCTCCAGCGGGCGCGAAATCGCTTTCGAGCCGGAAGGCGGCCACGCCTTCTGGGCGGTGGTATTCGGGTGTCTGATCCTGGGCCTGATCATTGGTGGTCATGGTCCCTATATATGCGCTTCTCGCGCGTCATGAAAGGTGGCCAGGGGGGCAAGGCGAAGGATAAATGTTATCTTTCAGCGGCTAAGGCGCCAGCGCTAGAATTTTTGCTGCTTGATTTGTCTTTAAACTCTGCTTCGTTGTTGCGCGGGACGGGCTTTCTGCGTAGCTTTGGGTGGGTATATTTTTCTCGAGGATCCTTCCATGATCGGTTTGGAAAGCCTGTTGGCCGCGCGTCTCACTGCCGTCAAACCATCCGCCACTATGGCAGCCACGGCTCGCGCGGCGGAGCTTAAGGGTGCTGGCCGCGACATTATTGGCCTGGGCGCGGGTGAGCCAGATTTTGATACGCCGGAGAACATCAAGGCCGCCGCCATCGCCGCTTTGAAAGCAGGCGATACCAAATATACCGCGGTTGATGGCACGCCAGAACTCAAGGCGGCGATCGTCGACAAGTTCCGCCGCGAAAACAGCCTCGACTACAAAACTGAGCATGTCACCATCGCTTGTGGCGGAAAGCACATCATCTTCAATGCCATGATGGCAACCCTTGATGAAGGCGATGAGGTTATCATCCCTGCGCCCTATTGGGTTAGCTACCCCGATATCGTACTGATCGCAGGCGGCAAACCGGTGGTGGTGGCGGCACCGATTGCCCAAAATTTTAAGATGACCGCCGATCAGTTGGCAGCGGCGATCACGCCCAGGACGAAGTGGCTAATTTTGAATTCGCCGTCCAATCCGACCGGTGCTGCCTATACTCGGCACGAACTGAAGGCACTGGCCGAGGTCCTGATGGCGCACCCCCAAGTCCACATCCTGACCGATGATATCTACGAGCATATCATATACGATAATTTCGATTTTTCGACCATCGCTCAGGTGGAGCCGGGGCTGTACGACCGAACCCTAACCATGAACGGCGTTTCCAAGGCCTACGCTATGACCGGCTGGCGAATCGGATACGCGGCAGGGCCCGTGCCGTTGATCAAGGCCATGGCAAAGATTCAGTCTCAGTCCACCTCTAACCCGTGCTCGATCAGCCAGGCTGCCGCCGTGGAGGCCCTTAATGGTCCTCAGGATTTTGTTTCTGAACGAGCCACTGCTTTTCGTACACGCCGCGACCGTGTTGTGGAACTTCTCAATCAGGCGCCGGGGATCATCTGTTCGAAGCCCGATGGCGCATTTTATGTTTACCCCGGTTGCGACGGATTGATAGGGAAAACTACCGTCGAAGGTAAAGTCCTGGATAACGACACTGATGTTGTCGCCTGGTTACTGGAGACAGAAGGGATAGCCGTGGTCCAGGGAGCCGCCTTTGGAATTTCGCCATGCTTCCGAATCTCTTATGCCACTGCTTTGGATGTACTTGAGGATGCCTGTACGCGAATCATCCGCGCTTGCAAAAGCCTTGGCTGAAGTGGGGGGGGGTTTCCCCAGATTCCACTTGCAATGGTTTGGACCGTCCTCGACAATTTCGAACAAGGACAGGGTCATCGGTGAGGAGCCTCGAATTGGCTGAGGTTCTGGCCCGAGCTGCTTGAATATGCGCTTCATCGCTGCAGCTAGATGGTGCGCGCAAGGCGCTAAGTTGGCCCACTGAACAGGGCCCTTGGGCGCTGCAGGAGTAAAGCCGAAATCAAAAACACCGGATGGGAGAGCTGAAATGAGTGAAATTCAAGGCGGGGTTCGCTGCGTTGCGTTGGTCGGGCCGTATCTCAGCGGTAAGACGACTCTTTTAGAAAGTTTGTTGCACGTGGCGGGCGCCATCCAGCGTAAGGGCAGTGTCACTGAAGGGACGACAGTCGGGAATTTTTCGGCCGAGGCCCGAGCCCGGCATATGGGCGTGGAGCTCAACGTTGCCCATGCTGAATATCTGGGGGACCAATGGCGGTTCATCGATTGCCCGGGTTCGGTGGAATTCGCCCAGGATTCCTTGAATGCCCTTGCTTGCGCCGATGCTGCTGTGGTGGTGTGCGAGCCCGAAATCGACCGTGCTGTGACCTTGGCGCCGACACTCAAGCATCTTGAGGATCAGGGCATTCCCCACATCCTTTTCATCAACAAGATGGATGATGCCAACAATTCAGTTGCCGATGTCATGGCGGCAATGCAGCAGGTTTCCAATTTGCCTTTGGTGTTGCGTCAGGTTCCCATCTGCGAGGGTGAAGGAATATCGGGTTATGTGGATTTGGTGAGTGAGCGTGCTTACCACTACAACACCGATGCAATTTCCGATCTCATCCCGTTGCCCGACGACATGTCCGCACCAGCGGCCGAGGCCCGATACCAAATGTTAGAATCGCTGGCTGATTTCAACGACGATTTGCTCGAAATGTTGCTCGAGGAAGATATTCCGGAAACTAATGACGTTTACGCCAACCTTACTAGGGACCTGCAAGGTAATCTGATTGTGCCGGTTGTGATGGGCGCGACGGCTAATGAAAACGGCATTAAACGGTTGTTAAAGCTCTTGCGTCATGAAGTCCCTAATGTCGCTGCTACCATAGCGCGAAAGGGCCTCGCTGCCGATGGTGAGGCGGTGGCCCAGGTATTCAAAACCGCCCATGTCCCCCATGCCGGAAAGCTGAGCATGGTGCGGATTTGGCGCGGATCGATCAAGGACGGAGAGCATCTCAACGGGGAGCGTGTCTCCGGGCTGTTCCAGATCCAGGGGGAGGGACGTGAAAAGCTTTCATCCGCGGGTGCCGGTGAGGTAGTGGGTTTCGGTCGCATGGAGGAGATTAGGACTGGTGACGTTCTAACGCCATCGGGCAAGGACCCCGATATTGCCAGCTGGCCAGAAGTTCTATCCCCGGTTTACGCTTTCGCCGTGGGGACCGAAAACAAGGCTGACGAAGTCAAGCTTTCCGGCGCGATCGCCAAGTTGACCGAAGAAGACCCCTCCCTGGCCATTACCCATAATCAGGATACCCACCAGATGTGCTTAGAAGGGCAGGGGGAAATGCATCTTCAGGTGGCGTTCGACAGGCTGGAAAGTAAGTTTAATCTCAAGGCGACCAAAGCCATACCTGAGTTGCCTTATAAGGAGACTATCCGCAAGCCAACTTCAGTCCATGGGCGATTTAAGCGCCAGACCGGCGGGCACGGCCAGTTCGGTGACGTCCACGTGGACATCCGGCCACAGCCCCGGGGGGCGGGATTCGCCTTCGAGGACAAGATTTACGGTGGCCATATTCCCAAACAGTATATCCCAGCGGTGGAAGCCGGCACCAAAGAATACATGAGCCGTGGACCACTCGGGTTCCCGGTCGTCGATTTCGCCGTGACTCTGACCGATGGCTCTTATCATGCCGTTGATAGCTCTGAACAAGCTTTCAAGCAGGCCGCCCGCATTGCCATGACCGAGGGTATGCCGCAATGCGATCCGGTCCTACTCGAGCCCATCTACGAGGTCAGGATCAAGGTCCCCTCTGAGTTCACCAACAAAGTACACAGCCTGGTTTCAGGCCGCCGCGGCCAGCTTCTGGGTTTCGATACCTTGGAGGGCTGGAAGGGATGGGATCAGGTAGTGGCCCATATGCCGCGAGCAGAAATTGGAGATTTGATCATCGAATTGCGATCGCTTTCCCTAGGTGTTGGGAATTTCCACGCCAGTTTTGATCATATGACTGAGTTGGTCGGCAACGAGGCGGAAAAAATTGTCCGTAGCCGCCAGGGGGAAGCGACGGCGGCTCAATGAGATTGCTATTACATCAGAGAATTTGATCACCGCCGCGGTGCTGTAGCGAGATATGGTGCGCCCGTCCAAGCGGCGGAGTCAGTGGTGAAATTGACCGGATAAGGAGGACGATCTTGCAGAAATTCATTTGCGGTGATTGCGATTACATTTACGACCCCGACAAGGGTGATCCCTCGCAGAATGTCGTGCCGGGAACGGCTTTCGATGACCTCCCAGATAGCTGGGAATGCCCGGAGTGCGGGGCGCCCAAATCGGAATTTTTCCCCATCATCGAAAGCGGTTGATCCAAATTGCGCCAATTCCGCGGCGGTTGGCGGAAGAAATAACGAAAAGTTGTGTTGTTGCCCGCTGATTCCTTCTCCATCTCGGCTGCAGATATAATCGCATGTGAAAAAATAATAGGAGCATGAGTCATGCATTTTTTGGGGAAGCGTGACTGGGAACTGCCAGATAGTGCCGCGACCCCGGAAAAGGTCTTCAGCGAGCGCCGCCGCCTGGTCAAGGTGCTTGCCGCTGGGCCGGCTTTGATGGTGGCCTCGGGATTGGTCGCGGGCTGCGATGGCGACGTGCCCGAGGGAACGGCCAAAGCCGTCGTGCCCAAGGCCGACCCGTCTGCCGGCATGTATCCAGTCGAACGGAATTTACGCTACCGGGTCGACCGGGCGATAACGTCGGAGAAATCGGTTACCACCTATAATAATTTTTATGAATTCGGCTCACATAAATTGATACATCGGGCCGCCCAGGCGCTTCCCATAAGGCCGTGGACTGTACGGATCGACGGCATGGTGGAGAAGCCCTTCGATATCGACATGGACGATCTGCTCAAAAAAATGCCCTTGGAAGAGCGCGTTTACCGTTTCCGTTGTGTTGAGGCCTGGGCTATGACAGTGCCGTGGTCGGGATTCCCCCTGAAGGTTCTGGTAGACCTCGCTAAGCCGCTCTCAGGCGCCAAATATCTCCGCATGGAGACCTTCAAGAATCCCGATGTGGCGCCCGGCCAACGTCAGCATTGGTACCCTTGGCCCTATGTCGAAGGATTGACAATTAGCGAGGCGACCAACGAACTAGCCTTCATCGCCACCGGGCTTTACGGCAAGCCGATTTTTAAGCAGAACGGTGCCCCGTTGCGGTTGGTGGTGCCATGGAAATACGGCTTCAAGAATATCAAGTCCCTGGTCCGCCTAAGCTTCACAAACAGACGCCCGAAAACCTTTTGGGAAGCTATCCAGGCCAGGGAATACGGATTTTGGGCTAACATCAACCCGGCTGTACCCCATCCTCGCTGGAGCCAGGCCCGCGAAAGATTGTTGGACGGCGGTGGCAAAAAAGTGCCGACACGTATCTATAACGGATACGGGGAGTTCGTCGCTGGTCTTTACAAGGGGATGGACGGCGAGGATTTATACAAATAGCACCGTGTCCCCCTGCCTTACATAAATTTTGTGTGGCATTTCCGTTCGGCGTTTGGCGTTGTATCACCAAATTTAAACTGTATCAGGCTTTGACATCGCCACGCGGGCACAATCCTAAATGCAGAGAAACCTGACTTGCACGGTTGCTATATGCGAGATTGACCCTAGGAAATTAATGTCGTTTGCGCATCTAGTAATCCGGGGATACCTCATTCACGGTGATCCGCACGAGTTGGGAATTTTCGACGATGGTAATGAAGTCGGCAGGCGATACCGCCCGACCTCGACCCCGCACTCTTCTTGATACGCGTGTCCGACATATCGACGGGCTACGCGCTATCGCCATCCTGTCAGTGGTGTTCTTCCATGCCGGCATCCCTGGATTTTCGAGCGGTTTCGTTGGAGTTGATATCTTCTTTGTCATTTCCGGTTTCTTGATAATAAACCAGATCGTTGACGGTATAAGAGCTGGAAATTTCTCGGTCTGGGAGTTCTATGCCCGGCGTAGCTTGCGTATCTTGCCGCTGCTTCTGACTGTTCTTGTAGTGTCGTTGGGGCTATCCGCCGTGATCCTCGTTTCTCCATATGAATGGGAATGGTTCGGGTTTTCGGGCGGTCTCGCTGCGATCTTTGTATCCAACCATTATTTCCTAATCAAACAGGACTATTTCGATATCGACATGTATGAAAAATCGCTTCTTCATACCTGGTCCTTATCGGTTGAAGAACAGTTTTATCTCTTCGTTCCCCTTATCATCCTGGGTGTATTCGCCCTATCGGCTAAGTTTAAAATCGTGGCCGGGCGCCTTCTCGCTGTCGCCGCCGTGACGATTTTCTTTGCGAGCTTAATTGGCTGTATCTTTCTGACATCATCGACGGGTAAGAATGTTGCTTTTTATATCGCTCCTTGGCGCGCCTGGGAATTTGTCGCGGGCGGGGCTATAGGATTTCTCGCTACTGTGGACAGGCTGGACAGAATTTCCGAGTTTCTTTGGAAAATTCTCGCACTTGTAGGATTCGTGGCACTAGCCATGGCGGTTACTCTTGGCGTCGATGATGGGTTATATCCTGGCACCGCAGTTCTTTTACCGGTATCGGGATCCGTTTTGCTCATTCTGTCCGGCTTGGTGTGCCCTGACACGGTGCCAGCGCGTCTGTTGTCCTCGCGGCCAATGGTTGGAATAGGTTTGGTTTCTTACGGCTGGTATCTGTGGCATTGGCCGCTGTTGTCCCTGGCCAGGATCGCCGATTTCGGCGATCCTAATCAAACCCGCGACCTGGCCATGGTCGGCCTATCATTTATCCTCGCGGTGGTGACTTACTTTTATTTGGAACGTCCGGTCATGGACTGGCGGCGGCGTTGCAATATCCAGGCTCTCGCGCCGAAAATCGTCACGATCGGCGTTGCTTCCTGCCTCGCTGTCATGGTCTTGATAGCCATAGTGGCAGGGGCGGCTAATTGGTCGGGAAAGCAGAGTGTAGAAATTGCTGGTGATCCACAACTTCTTTCGGCTCCAGTGGAGATTTGCTCAGAGGGCAGATGCCTCTCTGCTCCAAATTCGTCGGGGTTCCTCTCTGGTGATTCCCATGCTGATAGACTTCGTGACACCCTTCAAAGAGAAGCCTCGCTTGTTGGCGTTAAGGTTCTCTGGCCCTTCAAAATAACCTGTCCCGATGTCGGCCCAAATTCAGCGTTGTCATCACCGATATCGGTATGTCCACGGATAAGGGCGCGTATTCAAGAAGAGGCCGTTGCCGGCAATCGGCGGCTATCATTTTTTGTGGATTTCCGGCGTTGGAATGGCAAGTTGGCTGCATATGAGCGGCTCTACGGTGAAGGGACCTATGAGCGTAAGCTGGCGCGGGAATTCGCCGCCTTCACCTTTGGTGGATTGCGCCGTTTATTAGTAATTGGGCCTGTTCCTGAATTTCACTATGAAGCCGTGGCTTGCGTTTTGAGAGCAGACCTCTATGGCATGGCCCGGGATTTCTGCAGTCTGCCGCGTTCGCGGGTCGAGGCGCGGCGTAATAATATGATGGGAATACTGCGACGGGTAACCCAGGGCCTGCCCTACGTTCGTCTGGTTGATCCGATCGATCTTTTTTGCGATTCGGCAACCTGTCGGCCCTATCTCGGGCGCAGTATCCTCTATAAGGACACCAACCATTTGAGTCGATTTGGTTCCGATTGGTTTTTCAGGGCTCTCAAGAAGGATTTCCTATGGGCGTTTACTGGCGATGAGTTAAAAAGTGGTGAACGGCACGGCATCACTATACGTGAGACGCCATAAGGTGCGGGAGAACGAGTACAATCGTCTATCTATTGCTGCGGAATTAAAGGTCGATCACCAGTTTCTTGGATTTGCTACCGGAAACGCAAATCGTCATTTTACTATTCGACTCACGCTCGTTTTTACTCAGGATGAAATCTTTGTGATAGGGTTCCCCTTCCACAACCTCCACGATGCAGGAGCCACACATGCCTTCGCCGCAAGACCAGGCGGCGTTGACCCCATTTTCCATCAGTACCCCGAGGATCGAATCGTCGGCGCCCACCTCATAGGATTCGCCGCTGCGTTTTAGCACCACAGTAAAATTGTTAAGCTCTTGGGAGGCCGTGGAGGGGTTGGTGGGAACCTCGGGTGGAGTAAAGTATTCAATATGGACATTCTCCGGCGAGCGGCTCTTCGCCGCGGCATTGAATAATTCGAGCATGGGCCGCGGTCCACAACAATAGAGATGTGCCTCTTCTGGCGCCTGCGCGACAACAGTTTCAACGTCGATCATGTGGCCAGCTTCGGCATCGAAATTGAAGTGAACGCGACCCGGTCTGGCGTCCTCAAGGGCCTCGAAATCGCGGCGAAATGCAGCGGCAGCACGTTCCCGGGCACCGTAATGCAATTCCCAGTTGGCGCCCAATTCCTCCAGGCGCAGGACCATGGAATGCAGGGGTGTGATGCCGATGCCGCCGGCAATCAAGATTACATGGCTCGCGTCTTCAACTAGGGTAAAATTATTCCTGGGTGCGCTGATTTTCAGGGTCCGGCCCACCAGCTGATTTTCGAATAGGTAGTGTGATCCGCCGGTAGTGTTGGCGTCCAACGAGACGGCAATGACGTAGCGGTCACGTTCCGCTGGTGAATTAACTAGGGAATAATTTCGGATCATCCCGTTGGGAAGGTGAAGGTCTATATGGGAACCAGCGGTAAAGGTGGGCAAATCGACGCCTTCAGGTGCACGGAGTTCAAAGGATAAAACGCGATCCGCAGCAAAATGCGTGGATTGGACAAGTACATCAAACACTGCTTTGTTCATGGTTCTTGAGCTTCCTTGTTCAGGATTCGGTATGTGATGGGCCAGAATCCATCAAAAGCGACAGGCATGGGCTTGCCGATTCAAGGCGGGAATACAGCGTTGCGCCATAAAATTTACACACCTGGACCGGAGGGACAATATGCATGTGGTCCCAGTTTTGGGAATAAATTTTCATGACATGGCTCATGGTGTAGTCCTGGCCAGTCTGTCGCGTGCTATTTTATAGTATGTTTCAAAGGTGGCGCCTGGGTCATAGTCAGCCCTAGGGCATCCTGCCACAAAATCCGTTGACAGGAGAGGTTCATGGATATCAAGCTGTATTACGCTCCTATCACTTGTGCGCTGGCGCCGTATATCTCGCTCACCGAGGCCGAGGCCGAGTTCGAGGTGGTGCCTATCAACATGCGCAAGGGGCAGAACAAGTCGCCTGAGTATCTAAAACTCAATCCCAAGCACAAGGTGCCATTGCTAGTGGTCGATGGTGTACCACTGACTGAGAGCGTCGCAATCCAGATTTGGATCGCGCGTACCTTCCCTGAGGCGGGACTGCTCCCCGACGAGACCTGGCAGGAATTCAAGGCGATCTCGATGCTGTCGTGGTGCTCATCGGGCATCCATCCCTATCTCAGCCGGATCAATTCGCCTTCCAAGGTTTGCAGCCAGGAGAGCGCCGGGGACAGCGTGCGCAAGCTGGCGGCGGACGCGGTTTATGAATGTTTTACGATGGTCGAGGATAATCTGGCTGGACGGGATTATTTCTTCGACGTTTTCACGGCACCGGATGCGCATTTTTTCTGGTGTTTTCGTCGGGCCACCCAGTTTGATCTTGATCTCGACGGCTTTTCTAACTGCATGGCTCATTTTCACCGCATGCAGAGCCGCCCAAGCGTCAAGAAATTGCTCGCCTTCGAGAAGCAGGTCCAGACGGATTTTGCCAACGCCGCCTGAATGAGGCCTGGGAGTGGGGTAACATATGGCCTAGGCTCGGCTTTTGGGGCTGTCTCGCAAGGAGTGCCTGCGGCCCCAGAGGTTTTCACATCCCTTCAAGGACCCATTAGATGAGGGCTAAGATCAATTATCTCACCATTCTTAGTGAGGACAATCACGCCCTCGGTCGTTTCTACGAAGGCTTTTTTCACATGCGGCCGACGAAGACGAATGTTGCTACCCAAGCCGTACGCATCGGCGATGGTCATATAGGCTTGAACATAAATCCCCGATTATCCTGTCACTCGTCTCAACTCGATCATTTCGGCATTGAAGTTGATGATGCAGAGTTGGCGTTGGCACGCATGCGCGAGAGTTATCCGGCCATTTAATGGCTGGAAAGTCCCAGCGTTCAACCGTATGCATCGATCTCTGCCCATGACTCCGATGGCGTGCTTCTTGATATCGCCGCGTGAGAGGTGCATAGAAATACAAGCGACCGCCGGACGTTCTCAGAAATTTTGCGCCCACGGCACTCCATGGCTTGTCTCGAGATAAGAAAAGGCCGGAAACCCAAAGGTTTCCGGCAAGTCTAACAGGGAGGCTTCACGTCTGGGAGACGTAGGGTCCATCCTAATATGGTGGAGGGACCCGTGTTCCGGGTGTTGCGCCCGGAAACTCGTGCGGTGCGGCATAGCAATACTCAACCAAACTACTGCGCCATGCCCCACCGCATGATGTGTACATAGAGTGCTCCCTTGGGAATGACCATCGCCAAAGAGTCAACAGAGCCATGCAAAAAGAGCATGACAAAAACCAATAATATATTGACGCTAAAATAGCCTAGAAGTCAGTTTCGCTGATTTTTCTCAATAGGAAATCGCGAAATACATTCACCCGTTTCGAATGTCGTAATTCCTCGGAGTAGACGAAATAAGAATCGAAACTGGGGCCTGTAATTTCCGGCAGGATACGCACAAGGTTGCTGACCTGGCGGACTGTGTAATCTGGCAATGCCGCGATACCGACCCCGGACTGCACGGCACGGTAGATGCCGTAAATGTTGTTGACCATGAGCAGGTTCTTGGGTTTCACACCGGTCTCGATGGCCGCATCCAGCAGCCAATTAACATGGGCAGTAGGTGGGTGGAAATTCTCACCATAGACGACCAGGTTATGACTGCCGAGATCTCCGATGCTTTGCGGCATGGTATGGGCCTTGAGGTATTCTGGTGCTGCATAGACGTGGTTGTGCAGCGTCATCAGCCGGCGTTGTACCAGATCCGGTTGTGTCGGTGGATTCAGTCGAATGGCGACATCGGCCTCGCGCATGCCCAAGTTAATCTCCTCATCAGTCAGCAGCAGCGTCAGCGTGATTTCCGGATAGAGGTCAATGAATTCTTTCACTCGTGGTGTCAGCCAAATGGAGCCGAAGGCAACGGTGGTGGTGACCTTAAGCGGCCCGCGTGGGCCTCCGGTCGAATCCATGAGAACGGTTTCGGCGATGGCCAACTTGTGGCGGACATCCTTGGTGGTGGTATAGAGAAGTTCCCCCTGTTCAGTGCGCAACAAACCGCGGGCATGCCGGTGGAATAGGGTCATGCCGAGTTCATGTTCGAGCGACGATATTTGGCGAGAGATTGCTGATTGGCTCAGATTGAGGGTTTCACCGGCATGGGTGAAGCTGCCGGCTTCCGCAACCGCGTGAAAGATTCTGAGTTTGTCCCAATTCATTTTCGGTCTATGGGTCCACGCCTCTATTGGGCCTCTGAACGCGTGCCAGAATCCTCTGCTTGAGCTAAGAATTTCTCCGCCTCGATGGCCGCCATGCAGCCTGTGCCCGCTGCGGTTACTGCCTGACGGAAAATCTTATCTTGGACATCGCCGGCGGCGAAAACACCGGGTATGTTAGTCGCCGTCGAATCCGCCTGGGTAATCAGGTAACCTTCGTCGTCCATGTCAAGAATGCCCTTAAAATAATCGGTATTGGGGCTGTGGCCGATGGCTATGAAAACGCCATCCACATCGAGCACGGATTCTTCACCTGTCTTGACGTTACCGATGCGCGCTCCTGTGACGCCAAGGGGGTCACTATCGCCGATGACTTCTTGCAGAACGGAATCCCAGATCATAGAAATTTTGGGATTAACCATCAGCCGATCCTGAAGGATTTTTTCCGCGCGGAGTTCGTCGCGGCGGTGAATCAGGGTTACCTCTTTAGCGTGATTAGTTAAGTAGATAGCTTCTTCCACCGCCGTGTTGCCGCCGCCGATCACGCAGACATTCTTGCCGCGGTAAAAGAAACCGTCGCAAGTGGCACAGGCGGAAACCCCGAAGCCCTTGAAATTTTCCTCGGAATCCAGCCCTAGCCAGCGGGCTGTGGCACCGGTGGAAACGATGATAGTATCGCCGGAATAAATCGTGCCGGAATCGCCTGTACAGAGGAACGGACGTTTGGAAAAATCAACCGAGACAATGAGGTCAGAAATAATTACGGTTCCCACTTTGCTGGCTTGACTTTGCATCTCTTCCATCAACCATGGACCCTGGATGGTTTCGGCAAATCCGGGATAATTCTCGACATCTGTGGTGATGGTCATCTGGCCGCCGGTTTGGAGGCCAGATACCATGACCGGATTGAGGTTGGCGCGGGCGGCGTAGATGCCTGCCGTAAGGCCTGCTGGGCCTGAACCCAGGATGAGTATCTTGGCATGGATGTCGTCTGTCATTATCGCTTCACGGCTCGATTTTTGACTGCACCTAACATAGGAACCGGCGTGACCGAGGGCAAGGTAGAAGAGGGCGTGCCGATGCCTTCTGGCGCCGGTTTTTGAAATATTATTACTGTTAACGGTGAATCGCGCTAAACTCGACGACGTTTTGGGGCACCAGGGGCCCTTATCTTTGACCATCTATGGATTGCACCGGATGGCACAGCGGGTGAGATTGGACCAAATCGACAGGCGTATCCTGTCAGATCTTCAGGAAAACGGCCGCACGACTAATGTGGAGCTCGCGGGCAACGCCGGTATATCGGCACCGCCCTGCCTGCGGCGCGTGCGGGCGCTGGAGGATTCGGGCTTCATACGGGGATATCATGCGGAATTGGATGCCGCATCGCTCGGTTTCAATGAAATGTTTTTCGCCTTGGTGGGGCTCGATTCACAAGCCCAGGACGTGCTTTCGGCGTTCGAGGAGGCGCTTGCCGACTGGCCGGAGATACGTGAATGCCACATGATTCGTGGCGGCGGCGATTTCCTGATCAAGGTGGTAGCGCGCGACAAACCCCACCGCGACTCGCTTACCATGCAGTTGACCTCCACCACTCACGTCGCCCGAGTGCAGACCCTGGAGACCATCCGCACCTCCAAGGACCATTCCGGTGTGCCGGTTAGGGCCGAAAATGACGCTGATTGACTGCGCTGTACCCACGGCATGGGATGAATTTGAAAAATCGCGAAAAATGATGACGGCGAGGTGACTGGACCGGTGGCATCCTTAATGGATATTCAAGCGCGTTATTTATAATTGACTTTGACCACTTCGTAGCCCTTGGCACCGCCAGGTGTATTGATATCCACCGAATCGCCGCTTTGACGACCGATCAAGGCCTTGGCCAGCGGTGAGGTCACAGAAAGGCGCCCAGCTGAGATATCGGCTTCGTCCTCACCAACTATCTGGTATGTGGATTTCTCGTCGGTGTCTTCGTCGGCTACGGTCACCGTGGCGCCGAAGCGGATGATCTTGCCGGACATCTGTGCGACATCTATCACTTCGGCGCGGGCGATCTTGTCTTCCAGTTCGGCAAGCCGGCCTTCTGTGAAGCTCTGTTTCTCCCGGGCAGCGTGATACTCGGCGTTCTCCGAGAGATCGCCATGTTCGCGTGCCTCCTCGATCGCCTTGATGATTGCCGGACGCTCCACAGTTTTGAGCCGCTTGGCTTCTTCCACGAGGGTTTCATAGCCCCCCGTGGTCATAGGCACTTTATCCATATCCCGTTCCAGCCTCGTCCTACATTGTTCTTCCGGGCAGAACAGAAAATTTGCGCCCTTAGAACCAAATTCGGTGAGTTCCTCGGCCTTTGTCTGGATTCCCTGCGGCTTAAATGGAACAGGGGCCAATCCAGTGGCCCTTGATAGCGACAATATACCCTAATAACTTCCTGAAAAATAGGTTTGCAGGGGCTGAACTTCAAGCCCCCCGGCCTTGAGGGCGGCGATACCCTGGGTGGCGGCGGAAATGCCGGCCACAGTGGTGTAGTAGGGGATTTTGAGGAGTAGGGCTGTGCGCCTCAGATCGAAGCTGTCGTGGATGGCCTCAGCGCCTTCGGTGGTGTTGAAGACTAATTGCACCTCGCCGTTCTTCATGGCATCGACAATATGAGGCCGGCCTTCGAGCACCTTGTTGATGATGTTGCAGGCAACCCCAGCGTTATTGAGATAGGCGGCGGTTCCGCGCGTCGCGATCAAGCGGAAGCCAAGGGTCAAAAGCTCCTTCCCCGGCGCCACCATGGCCGCCTTATCCCCCTCTTTGACCGAAATAAAGGCGGTGCCTTCGTTGGGGACCTTGGTGCCACCGCCAAGCTGCGACTTGGCGAAAGCACCGCCGAAATCGGGCCCGATGCCCATGACCTCACCGGTGGATTTCATTTCCGGCCCAAGGATGATATCGACCCCGGGGAAACGGGCGAAAGGGAAGACGGATTCCTTGACAGCGATGTGCTTAGGCGAACGCCCACCCGTGGCGAAGGATTGCAGCCCAAATTCTGAAAGCGGTTCGCCTGCCATCACCCGTGCCGCGATCTTAGCGATGGGGATGCCGGTGGCCTTGGCGACGAAGGGCACCGTGCGTGACGCTCTGGGGTTGACCTCTAAGATATAGACGTTGCTATTCTTAACCGCGAACTGGATGTTCATGAGGCCCACCACTTTGAGTGCACGGGCGAGAATTGATGTTTGTTTATGGAGTTTGGCCATGATCTTGGCCGATAGCGAGCGCGGCGGTAGGGAACAGGCCGAATCGCCCGAATGCACACCTGCCTCCTCAATATGCTCCATGATGCCTGCGACGATGACAGTGGTGCCGTCAGCAATTGCGTCTACATCGACCTCTATGGCGTCTCGGAGATAGCGGTCCACTAGCACCGGGTTATCGCCTGAGGCGTTTACGGCGTGTATCATATAACGTTCGAGGTCAGCTTCGTCGTGGACGATTTCCATGGCCCGCCCGCCCAAGACATAGGACGGGCGCAGCAGTACCGGGTAGCCGATGCGCCTGGCGATGCGCAGGGCGCCGGCCAGGGACGTGGCAATGCCGTTCTCGGGCTGTTTGAGCTTGAGCCGGCGCAACAGCTGCTTGAAGCGGTCGCGGTCCTCGGCGATGTCGATTGCGTTCTGGGAGGTTCCGAGGATAGGCACATTCTCAGTTTGCAGGGTCTTGGCGAGCCTCAACGGTGTCTGACCGCCGAATTGTACGATGACGCCCATAAGCTCCCCCCTGGTTTGCTCGACGCGGATGATTTCCAGCACGTCTTCTGCTGTCAGGGGCTCAAAATAAAGCCGGTCGGATGTGTCGTAATCAGTCGAGACAGTCTCCGGATTACAATTGATCATGATCGACTCGAGCCCGGCCTCGCCCATGGCGTAGGCCGCATGAACGCAGCAGTAATCGAATTCGATTCCCTGGCCAATGCGGTTGGGACCACCGCCCAGGATAACCACCTTCTTGCGTGCCGACACGTCGGCTTCAGATGCCGCGGGGACCAGCCCAGATCCTTCATAGGTGGAATACATATATGGGGTGAGCGACGGAAACTCGGCGGCGCAAGTATCGATTCGTTTGTATACCGGGTGTACCTTGAGTCGCACCCGGGCGTGCGCCACCTGGGCATCGGTGAGTCCCGCCAATTCAGCTAGGCGGGCGTCAGAAAAGCCTAGGGATTTGAGTGCTTGGAGGCCGGGGGCTTCACTTGGAATCCCGCCAGTCCGGACTCCGTCCTCGGCATTGACGATTTCCTGGATGCGGGTGAGGAACCAGGGGTCGAAGCGGCAGGCCTCTCGCACTTCTTCCACGCTAAGCCCCTCGCGGAAGGCCTGGGCGATGACCAGCAACCGGTCGGGCGTCGGTGCCGCTAGCGTCTTGCGGATGGCATCCATGCGGCCTGGGCCCTCAGCGCCGGGAATCTCCACCTCGTTGAGGCCGGTGAGTCCAGTTTCTAGAGAACGAAGGGCCTTTTGCAGGGATTCCGAAAACGTCCGGCCGATGGCCATGGCTTCGCCTACCGACTTCATGGAGGTGGTAAGTATGGGCGCTGTGCCTGGAAATTTTTCGAAAGTAAAGCGCGGGACCTTGGTTACCACGTAATCTATGGAGGGCTCGAAGGAGGCTGGCGTGACGCCGGTGATATCGTTGTCGAGCTCGTCCAGGGTATATCCTACGGCAAGCTTGGCTGCTACCTTGGCTATAGGGAAGCCAGTGGCTTTGGAGGCTAGCGCCGAGGAGCGTGAGACCCGGGGATTCATCTCGATCACCACCAGGCGCCCCGTGTCTGGGTCAACGGCGAACTGGACATTGGAGCCCCCCGTATCGACACCAATCTCGCGCAGCACCGCGATCGAGGCGTTGCGCATGATCTGGTATTCCTTGTCGGTCAGCGTTAGGGCCGGGGCAACGGTGATGGAATCGCCTGTGTGGACCCCCATGGGGTCTACGTTCTCAATGGAACAGACAATGATGCAGTTGTCGGCGTGGTCGCGGATCACCTCCATCTCAAATTCTTTCCAGCCAAGTACCGATTCCTCGACCAGAACTTCCGAGGTTGGCGAGGCGTCGATGCCGCCCGCCACGATCTCTTCGAACTCGTCGCGGTTGTAGGCTATGCCGCCGCCCGTGCCACCCAGGGTGAACGAAGGACGGATGACGGCGGGAAGGCCAACCTCTTCCAGCGCAGCACGTGCTTCGTCCAGGTTATGGGCAAGCCGCGCGTGAGGGCATTCGAGTCCGATTCGCGCCATCGCCTCCCGGAAGAGTTCGCGGTCCTCAGCCTTGTCGATAGCTTCCCTGCGGGCGCCTATCATCTCGACCTTGAATTTATCCAGCACCCCCCGGCTTGCCAGGGTCAGCGCAGTGTTGAGTCCCGTCTGTCCGCCCATGGTAGGCAGCAGCGCATCGGGACGTTCCTTGGCGATGATCTTCTCCACCATCTCCGGCGTGATCGGTTCCACATAGGTAGCATGGGCCAGGCCTGGATCAGTCATGATGGTGGCCGGGTTAGAATTAACCAGGATCACTCGGTAACCCTCTTCCTTGAGCGCCTTGCAGGCCTGGGCGCCGGAATAATCAAATTCGCAGGCCTGCCCGATGACGATGGGCCCGGCGCCGATGATGAGGATGGAGTTTAAATCAGTGCGCTTGGGCATTAGTGCGCACCTCGTTCCGTCTCTTTATTCATTTAGCCCTCTCCATCATCTGCACGAAGCGATCGAAGAGGTAATGGCTGTCCTGGGGGCCCGGGGAAGCTTCGGGGTGGTATTGTACCGAGAAGATCGGCTTACCACGTACCCGTAAGCCTTCTAAAGAGCCGTCAAAGAGCGAAACGTGAGTCTTCTCCACATCCTTGGGCAGGTTGTCGTCCAGCACAACGAAGCCATGGTTTTGGCTAGTGATCTCGACCTTGCCGGTCCTGAGGTCCCTGACCGGGTGATTGGCGCCGCGATGGCCAATCTCCATCTTCCGTGTTTTCGCGCCCAGTACCAGGGCCAGCAATTGGTGGCCGAGGCAGATGCCGAAAACCGGCAGGCCGGATTTAACAAGGCCCTGGATCGTCGGCACCGCGTAAGCGCCCGTCGCTGTCGGATCGCCGGGCCCGTTAGACAGGAACACACCGTCGGGCTTGCGCCTGAGGATATCCCGGATCGTTGTCGTCGCTGGCACCACGGTCACGCGGCAGCCAGCCTGGGCCAGACATCGCAGGATATTTTTTTTGGCTCCAAAATCCATGGCCACCACATGGAAGCGCGGCTTAGAACCCGTAGCGTAGCCCTTATCGATGGACCATGTGCACTCGCTCCAGCGATAGGGTTTGGCGCAAGTGACCTGCTTGGCTAGGTCCATTCCATCGAGGCCTGGCCAAATAGCGGCGCGGCGGGCCATAGCCTCAATATCAATCTTGCCCCGAGGTGCATGGACCAGCGCCCCGTTGGGCGCGCCGAGATCACGGATGCGGGCGGTGAGGGAGCGGGTATCGATACCGGAAATGCCGGGTAGGCGGTGGGACTTAAGCCAGCCGTCGAGATGATCCTTGGCGCGCCAATTGGACGGTGCCGTAATATTGGCCCGGATCACCAGGCCCAGCGCTGCCGGGGTGGTGGTTTCTACGTCTTCACCGTTGGTGCCGACATTGCCGATATGGGGAAAAGTGAAGGTGATGATCTGTCCAGCATAGGATGGATCGGTGAGGATTTCCTGATAGCCGGTGATCGAGGTGTTGAAGCAGACCTCCCCAACTTTTTGGGCGGGGGCACCGAGACCGCTCCCCCAAAAGGTGGTGCCATCGGCCAGCACCAGTGCCGCTGTGGCGCCCTCCGGACGGGACTTGGCGGCGGCCTTGATTTGGTTGGGCACGGATTTTTCATGCGTATTTGGGCGCGCTGAAACCACGCCGCCCTTGCGCAACTTGCGCGCCGGGGAGGGCGTCTTTGTGGCTTTCGCCATGGGCGTTTGTCCCTTTTGGGAGCGTAAGGTGCGAGGGGGCAAATTCACACCCGGGCATAAATTCATGGTGTGATAAGCCAACACCTTCGCCTCGTCAAGGATTATGACTTATAGTTTTTACTTAATAATCAATGGTTTAATAATATTCTTATTGTTGCCATTTTTTATAAACTCCTGTAATGTCCCGCGTTTCCCACAGCCTATGGATAGGCCATGCTTCGTCAGGAAATCAACGAGGCGTTGAAGGCAGCTATGAAGGCCCAGGATCGGCGGCCAACTTCGACGTTGCGCCTTATCTTGGCTGCCTTAAAAGATCGTGATATCGCCGCCCGCGGTGAGGGGGGCGACGACAGTGGCATTTCCGACGACGCCATCCTCGACATGTTGCAGAAGATGATCAGGCAACGCCAAGATTCCATCGAACTTTACCAAAAAGGGAATCGCCCCGATCTGGTTGCCCAGGAAGCCGAAGAAATAGAAATCATCACTCGTTTCTTACCCAAGCAGATGGACGCGGAGGAAACTACCGACGCCATCGGTGCCGTGATTGATGAATTGGAAGCCACCACCATAAAAGACATGGGTAAGGTCATGGGGGCCTTGAAGAAACGCTATGCCGGGCGCATGGATTTTGCCAAGGCGGCCCTGCTAGCCAAGGCACGGCTCGGTGGATAGGATCCCGCGCGCCAAGGGGCCTTTGATTTTACTGGTGCTGGCAAGATTCCTCTGCTGAATATCTTTTCCACAAGCGCGGTGATTGCTCCGGGCTATCGCTCTGGGTTATGCTGCACAGGCATCCCCGGGAGGAGAGGCGGCATTCTTTAAATTTGGAGCCAGTGGAGCCGCCCCATGAGTTTTACACCACGGTTTTTGGACGAGATTCGTACCCGCGTCGGCCTTGCTGACCGCATTGGGCGCAAGGTAAAACTGAGCAAGCGGGGGCGCGAATATTCCGGCCTTTGTCCGTTTCATAACGAAAAGACGCCGTCTTTCACGGTCAATGAGGACAAGGGCTTTTACCATTGTTTCGGCTGCGGTGCACACGGCGACGTGATCGGCTTCGTCATGCGGACTGAAAATTTTTCATTTCCCGAGGCGGTCGAGTGTCTGGCCGACGAAGTAGGGCTCGAGGTTCCGGCGAGTAGCCCCGAGGAACGTCGCCAAGCCGAGCAGGTTGTCTCCCTTTACAGTGTATCCGAAAATGCCTGTGCTTGGTTCGAGAGCGCGCTTAAGTCGCCCAGCGGGGCAGGGGCACGTGACTATTTGTCACGCCGCGGCTTGGACGAGGAGGCCATCGCGCGTTTCCGCATCGGTTATGCGGTAGATTCCAGGGGCAGACTCAAGACTGCGCTGACCGGAGGCGGGGTCACTGAATCTCTGCTGGTCACGGCGGGCCTTTTAGTTGTGCCCGAGGATGGGCGCGTTAGCTATGACCGTTTCCGTGGCCGGGTGATCTTTCCTATCTTCGATCGTCGAGGTCGCCCGGTGGCATTTGGCGGGCGGATTCTCAATGATGGCACACCAAAATATCTCAATTCCCCCGACACGCCTTTGTTCCAGAAGGGCCAGCTTCTCTACGGCTGGTCCCATGCGCTGAAAGGCGCGCGCGAAACCGGGACCCTGGTGGTGTGCGAAGGTTACATAGACGTGATCTCCCTGATACGCGCCGGTATTGCCGCCATGGCACCGCTGGGAACGGCGCTGACTGAGGCTCAGATACTTAGTTTGTGGCGAGTGGTGCCGGAACCGGTGCTATCTTTCGATGGCGATGCCGCTGGTGCTCGCGCGGCAATGCGGGCGGCCGAGCGCGCTTTGCCACTGCTTAAGCCCGGATGCAGCTTTCGTTTTGTGACCTTGCCACGAGGCGAAGATCCCGACAGTCTTGTGCGCGCCCGAGGCACTCGTGGCATGGAATCCCTGATTTCCAGTGCGCGGCCGATGGCCGACGTGATCTGGGATATGGAGACCAGAGGCCGGCCTGTGGATACCCCAGAACGCCGGGCAGCGGTGGAGAAGGGGTTGATGAACCGCGCGTACACCATTGCCGATAAACAGGTCCAGGAATACTACCTGCGCGATTTCCGCCGTCGCTTGTATGAGGCTTTCGCCGATTTCAGCCCGGTCGCTGGGGCCCGCAAAAGGTCTCCAGGTGCCGGGTTGGGCTTAGGTGGGGCGCATAGGCGCCTTGCAAGCGATCCATTGATTGGGAGCCAGGATGGCAGCGCTGAGGCCCGAGAGCGCGTGTTGGTCACGACGATCCTCAACCATCCGGATATGCTCGACGAAATCGCTGAGGAATTCACCGGAGCCATGATTGGGAGTAATGAATTGAACAGCCTGCGCCAAGCCATCCTCGACGTCGTTATCGCCAAGCAAAGCATGGATGCCACGACCCTCGCCAGTGAACTTGCCACACTAGGATTTGAGCGTTTGGTGGAGGGTCTAGTGGGACCTCGGGCTCAGCTGCTCGATTGGTTCGCGCGGCCGGACGCAACTCGGGACGATGCGCTCAGCGGTTTCCGCCATACCTTGGAGCTCCATCGCCGCTTTGGCGTTGGCCAGGCCGAGTTGGATGCCTGTGAGTCTGCCTTTGCTGAGGACCCCAGTGAAGATAATTGGGCGCGTCTCCAGGCTGTGAAATCGGAACTTCAGACCGTGTTGAGCCATGAGGGACGACAGGAGTACCATAGCGTGCCGGTAAAAGACGCTAAAGATGCCTGATATTTGTATTTTTTCATTCAAAGCTGTTGAATTTCCTACTTTTAGACCTTAAATCTTCCGTGCCGTATCGCGGGGGTGCTTCGAAGGGGGGGGCTGCGATGATGCTGCGCGCGCCAAATTTTGCGCGAAATCCGGGGTAATCAGCGTAGGTGATGGGCCGATGGCGACCAAGATGGCGACCAAGATAGAGACTAAGGCAGCGACTAAGGTCGCAACCAAGGCAGTTCCTAAGACGGCGACTAAGGCAGCGACTAAGGTCGCAACCAAGGCAGTTCCTAAGACGGCGACTAAGGCTGAAGCCAAAATGCGGCCAAAGGCGTCGCAAAAGGCGTCAGAGACCGACGAGAATCAGGAAGAAGCCACGCCCGAAGGGCCGGTCATTGATTCTCTTGGTGCCACCATCAAGAAGATGTTGGCCAGGGGAAAAGAGCGTGGCTACGTCACCTATGACGAACTTAACGTTGCGTTGCCCCAAGACCAGTTTACCTCCGAGCAGATTGAAGACACCATGGCCCAGCTTAGCGAGATGGGCATCAACGTTGTCGAGAACGAGGAAAGCGAGGAGGCCGCCAACCGCACGCCAGCAGCTGAAGAGGAGAAAACCAATAAGCCTGCGAGTTCCTCGGAAGAAGAATATGGTCGCACGGATGATCCCGTGCGCATGTATCTCCGGGAGATGGGGTCAGTAGGACTTCTTTCCCGGGAGGGTGAAATCCGCATCGCCAAGCGGATCGAAGCTGGCCGGGAGGAAATGATTGGTGGAATCTGCGAAAGCCCTTTGACCCTGGCGGCTATCATCGACTGGCGCGAATCCTTGAAGAATGATGAGCTTTTGTTGCGCGACATCATCGATCTCGATGCGACCTATGGCGGTGGACCCGGTGCCGCCAATAAGTCTGCCGCTGCACCGGGCGGGGTCCCCGGCACGGCTCCTGGTGGGATTCCGAGGGCAATCGTAGCTAAGGAAGAGGGCGCCGAGGATAAAGCGCCGACTTCCGAGGCTGAAGGCGATGGCGCAGCCAACAATGAGAAGACCGAGGCCGATGAGGATAAGGACGATGACGAAGCTGAGGCCAACCTTTCACTCGCCACTTTGGAAGCCCGGCTAAAGCCTCAGGTGCTAAAAGATTTCGATAAGATAGCTAAAACCTATAAGAAACTGATCACCCATCAGGACAAGCGTTTGACAGCGGTGCGCAAGGGCGAGAGCCTGACGAAGGTCTCCGATAAGCGCTATGAAAAGCTGACCGGCGAATTGATCCAGCTGATGGATAATGTCCATCTCAACAACGGGCGGATCGAACAGCTGATGGATGAGCTCTATGGGCTCAACCGGCGCCTAGTTCAGAAGGAAGGCCAGCTCCTGCGCTATGCAGCGAAGTGCCGGATCAAACGTCTGGACTTCATCGAACGCTATTCAGGCTGCGAGATCGATCCCAATTGGCTTAGGCGTATTTCCCGGCTCAAGGATAAGAACTGGAAGGCCTTCGCCACCAAGCATCGCGACGATATCAAGGAGATCCGTGCTTCCATCGCCGACGTGACCGAGCGTTCCAAGCTTGATATCCATGAATTCAAGCGCATCGTCAACCATGTCCAAAAGGGCGAGCGCGAAGCTGCGCGCGCCAAGAAGGAAATGGTAGAGGCCAACCTCCGGCTAGTTATTTCCATCGCCAAGAAATACACCAACCGCGGCCTCCAGTTCCTTGACCTGATCCAGGAGGGCAACATCGGACTGATGAAAGCGGTGGATAAATTCGAATACCGACGCGGCTATAAGTTCTCCACCTATGCCACTTGGTGGATACGCCAGGCCATAACCCGGTCCATAGCTGACCAAGCGCGGACAATCCGCATCCCGGTTCATATGATAGAGACCATTAATAAGCTGGTGCGTACCTCGCGCCAGATGCTCCACGAATTCGGTCGTGAGCCGACGCCGGAGGAACTTGCAGTAAGGCTCGGCATGCCGCTGGAAAAGGTTCGCAAGGTGCTGAAAATCGCCAAGGAGCCGATTAGCTTGGAGACACCTATTGGTGACGAGGAAGACAGCCATCTTGGCGACTTTATCGAGGACAAGAACGCCGTTCTGCCAGTCGAGGCGGCAATCCAGTCGAACTTGCGTGAGACCACGACCCGGGTACTTGCATCGCTCACCCCGCGTGAGGAACGGGTGCTTAGGATGCGTTTCGGCATCGGCATGAATACCGACCACACCTTGGAAGAAGTCGGCCAGCAGTTTTCGGTTACCCGCGAACGGATTCGCCAGATTGAGGCCAAGGCGCTGAGGAAGCTCAAGCACCCCTCGCGCTCGCGCCTATTGCGGTCTTTTTTGGATACATAACGCCACGGGCGCGGCTCGTTCAAATTCCGTGGATCTCTGCTGCCCCTATCCCGAGCCCGGGCTGCTCATCTCACCGCCGAGGGCTTGACCCGGAAGCAAAGAAGAGTACCTTCCCCTCGGGCCCGTAGTTCAGGGGTTAGAACGCACCGCTCATAACGGTGTTGTCGCAGGTTCGAATCCTGCCGGGCCCACCACTTTATGACCTATCAGGGGAGGGGACCATGGACGGCAAAGGGGTGGTGAACCGCCGCAAGGCGCAGGTTCTGGGGATTAATCATGTGGTGCTGGAGGTTGGTGATCTCGACCAGGCGCTGAAATTTTACGGTGCTATTTTTGACTTCACCCTGCGTGACCGCAGTGACCACAACGCTTTCATTGGTATGGGTGATCAGTTTATCCAATTGACCGTCAACGACCGAGATGGCGGTTTGGATACCAAGCGCCATTTCGGGCTGGTGGTCGACGATCGCGAAGGGGTCGCCGAGGCGCTCACGGCGGTGGGCGCGGAACGAGTCGGTGAGCGCCTTAATTTCCTCGATCCCTGGGGCAACCGAATCGAGGTGGTGTCCTATGCCGGAATTCAGTTCACCAAAGCTGATCACATCCTCGCCGGCATGGGTGTTGGCACCATCAAAAAGACCGAGGACGCTCTGAAGGAACTAGCTGAGGCGGGTATGGCGCCCGGGGGCTCCTGAGCCTCTACCTCAAGGGAGAACGATGATGAGTGAACAGATGCTTGCCGGTAAAGTCGCCATCGTTACCGGCAGTAGTCGTGGCATGGGGCGGGAAATGGCGCTCGCCTTCGCTGTCGCCGGGGCCAAGGGGGTCACTGTCATGGCGGCGCCCGGCTCCGATGAGAAGGCATCCGATATCCAGGCCGAGATAGATGATGTGGTGGCTGAGATCAATACAGCAGGCGGCAACGCACTCGGTATTCTGGCTGATGTCGGCGATTGGGACGATTGCCAACGTGTGATCAATGATACCATCGCCGTATTTGAAGGGCTAGACATACTGGTCAATAACGCTGGCAAGAGTGGGCGTTATGTTGGCACTGGCGGCAAGCGCCGGATCCCGTTTTTCGAGGCTAATACAGCGGGCTATTGCGAGGTGATGGAGACCAATGTCAACGGTCCATTCCTGATGTCCCGGGCTGCCGCACCACACATGATTCAGGCTAATTGGGGACGGATTATCAATATTTCCAAGAACGTCGATGCTATGCACCGCGCACTCAACAGCCCCTACGGACCATCCAAAGCGGCGCTGGAGGCGGCAACGCTGGTCTGGGCCGAAGATTTGATTGATACCGAGGTCAGTGTCAATTCCCTTGGCCCCGGCGGGTCGGTCAACACCAAATTTGGTTCCGGTGTGCTGTCCGACTCCGGCATGGACCCGTTGGTCATCGTACCGCCAGCCCTGTGGCTGGCCTCGGAGGCCTCCGATGGGATCACTGGTTGCCGCTATATTGCCAAGTTTTGGGATGCTGACTTGGCGCCAGAGGCGGCCGCTGAGGCCTGCCGCGAACGGGCGGTATTTCCCACCCCAGAACGCGAGACACCTCTCAAACGGGCCTGGTCCTGAAAGGCTTGGAACCCCGTTTGCCTGTTTGCTAGTGTCGCCCGCCAATTTAAGCAAGAAACTGCCTGGAGGTGCTGCCATGTCCAATGCTCCCTTTGAGCCTCCTTTTCGTGCCGAGTTGATTGGCAGCCTGATCCGACCTGTTGAGATCAAGGTGGCCCGTGACGCGTTCGATTCTGGGAGTCTTGACGCGGCTGGGCTGCGCGCGGTGGAAGATGAGGAAATCCGCAAGGTGGTGGCTCTGCAGGAGGGGCTCGGTTTCAGGGTGGTGACCGATGGCGAGCTGCGCCGTTATTCCTATTATGACAGCTTCACCACTCATGGCATCAACGGCCTGCGTGAAGGTCCTGATATCCGTGGTGGTTTCGCCTATCACGATGCAAGCGGCAATGAGATTGGCCAGCGGGTGCCCCAAATATATGATCGCGTGGCCTGGGCTGGGCCCACCAACGTAGCGGATTTTGCGTTCACGGCCGCATGCGCGACTTCAGCAACCCCCAAGGTGACCTTGCCGGGACCGGCTTATATCCATTACCGAGCAGGCCGAGCCAATATATCGGCCGAAATCTATCCCAATCTCGATGATTTCTGGTCGGACCTGATCGCCGCTTATCACGCGGAAATCGGAGCGTTGGCAGAGGCGGGATGCCGCTACATCCAGATCGATGAAACTTCCATCGCCAAGCTCGGCGACCCCGAGATCCGCAATGGCCTCGCCGCCCGTGGCGATGACTGGGAAGACTTGCTCGATACCTATACCGATGCCATCAATGCTCTTGCCGAGGGTGTACCCGAGGGCGTTGCCCTCGGTATTCATCTATGCCGTGGTAATAAGGCGGGCCATTGGCAGGCGGCGGGCGGTTATGACGTGGTCGCCGAAAAACTGTTCCGCAAACTCCGTCTCAACACATATTTTCTCGAATACGATTCTGAACGTGCGGGTTCTTTCGAACCGCTCGCCGCAGTGCCCGATGACAAAAGCGTGGTAATCGGCGCCATGACCACCAAATCGGCCACCCTTGAACAGGTGGATGCCTTGAAGGCGCGAATTCAGGAAGCCAGCAAGTATGTCGCCTTGGAGCGGCTCTGCATATCGCCGCAATGCGGATTTTCCAGCTCAGTTGAAGGAGTCATGGATATTGACCAGCAACATACCAAGTTGGTGCGCCTGATGGACGTTGCGCGCGATATCTGGGACGATGCCTGAAACTTGCTGCTGACCCGGGGGCGTTTCGCCACGAACTCCATGAGCAAATCTGGCCACTGCGCCATCGCTCAAAGTAAAATGGTACTGCAAAGAAGAGTGGAAGGATTGCACCTCTGATTGCGAGCCTTTCCGTTAGCTACAAAATCAGCTTTTTGGCGGGCATCGCCACCACCATCTATTGGGCCTGGGAGCCTTAGTTCACAACTTGACGCGCGCCGAACATCAGTTAGTTTGCACCCCCAATCCCCATCGCCCCCGCAATCTCCATTCCTAGCGAGTGCCCATGGCTTCCAACCAATACATCTACGTGATGCAAGACCTGACTAAAGTCTATCCAGGCCACCGGGAGATTGTCCGGGATGTGACCCTGGCCTTCCTCCCTGGCGCCAAAATCGGCGTGTTGGGCTACAATGGTGCAGGAAAATCAACCCTTCTCAGGATCATGGCTGGGATAGATACGGAGTTTTCCGGCGAGGCAAGGACCGCCGAGGGGACGAAGGTCGGCTATCTTCATCAGGAGCCCAAGCTTGATCCCGGCAAAGATGTGATGGGCAACGTGCTTGACGGGGTCGGCGAGGTGCGGGACCTGCTTGAGCGTTTTGAAGCCGTTAGCGCGCGCTTCGCCGAGGAAATTAGCGATGGTGAAATAGACGACCTGCTTGCTGAACAGGGAAATCTTCAAGAGAAGATCGAGGCGGCGGACGGTTGGGAGTTGGATCGTCGCGTGGAGATAGCCATGGATGCATTGCGCTGCCCGCCCGCAGGAACCGATGTGACCACCCTATCGGGCGGCGAAAGGCGTCGGGTGGCGCTGTGCCGTCTGCTGTTGAGCCAGCCCGATCTCCTTCTTCTGGACGAGCCCACCAATCACCTTGATGCAGAATCCGTTGCCTGGCTTGAACAATTTTTAAGTGATTATGAAGGTACGGTGGTGGCGGTTACCCATGACCGCTATTTCCTAGACAACGTTGCGGGGTGGATCTTGGAGCTTGACCGGGGTAGGGCGCTACCCTTCAAGGGCAATTATTCGGCTTGGCTCGAGGCCAAGGAAATGCGGCTCGCCCAGGAGGAACGGGAAAGCACCGCCCGGGCCCGGGTGATCGCCAGTGAACTGGAATGGATTCGCGCCACCCCAGAAGCCAGGCGCACCAAATCACAGGCGCGCATCAACGCTTATGAACAGTTGTTGTCCGAAGCAGAATCCCGTGCGCCAGGCACCGCCCAGATAATTATTCCGCCAGGGACCAGGCTCGGCAACGTGGTGGCTGAGGCAGAAGGTCTGAGTAAGGGGTTCGGTGACCAGTTATTAATCGAGAACCTAGATTTCCGCTTGCCAGCGGGTGGCATTGTCGGCGTCATCGGTCCCAATGGCGCAGGTAAGTCTACGCTGATACACATGATTGCCGGTGGTGATTCCCCCGATTCAGGGGTCTTGCGACTCGGCGAAACGGTCAAGCTGGGTTATGTGGATCAATCCCGCGATGCACTAGCAGCGGATGCTACGGTATGGGAAGAAATATCCGGTGGTGTAGAGGAAGTCGAACTTGGCAAGCGGCGCATGCCGTCGCGCGCCTATGTGGGGGCCTTCAATTTCCGTGGACCCGATCAACAGAAGAAGGTTGGACAGTTATCTGGCGGAGAACGCAACCGGGTCCACCTCGCAAAAATGCTGAAATCTGGCGCCAACCTTCTTTTGCTTGATGAGCCCACCAACGATCTCGATGTTGATACCCTGCGGGCGCTGGAAGAGGCCCTGGTGGAATTCGCCGGCTCGGCGGTTGTGGTGAGCCATGACCGCTGGTTCCTGGATCGCATTGCCACCCATATCCTAGCCTTTGAGGGCGATAGCCATGTTGAGTGGTTTCAGGGTAATTACGCCGATTACGAGGCCGATCGTAAACGCCGGCTGGGCGACGAAGCCGAGCAACCCCACAGAATCAAATATAAGCCCCTGTCACGCAATTAACGTGATAGCAGAGTGAGCCACCACGCGCCCGAATGAGAAGATGTTAGAGCCGTGGGATGCGCCGCCCTGGCCGGCGATGCTATTGCGATGGGGTCTGAGCCTCGAAGCGGTTGGTCGCCCGGCGAAGAGCAGTGATCAATCCCTGAACCCCCTTGCGGGAGCGGCTGATCACCGAGGAAAACTGCTTACGGTGGGTCAGCGGCATGCTCACCCCTTCGATCTTGAGGTCCAGGGCTTTATAACCGGAATTGTTTTTGTGGATGCGCATTTCCATGGCGATGGCGGGACCTGAAGACTGGTTGATGCGCCCAAAGACAAGAGTCGTGTTACCGCCGGACGGCTGTTCGTGCAGTACATCGATTGTTTTGCCTTTATAATTTTTGAAAATGCCGGCGTAATTATGGGCTACATAAATCTCGTAAAGCTTGATGAATTCCTTGAATTGGGCCTCTTTGGTCCGCCGCCAATGGATTCCGAGCACGAATTTGCCCACCACGGGAATATTGAAATACTGCACTAGCAACCGGCGCAGGCGCTTTACCCGCTCTGAATCTGAAATTTTGGCGGATGTCAGTTCCGTTAAGACCGAGGTGGTCAAATTTTTGACGAAGGCTTTAGGACTGTTCGACCGCTGGGCCAAGGCGGGGGAGGCTAGCATTACCACCACAGCCGCGACGGCGGCAATGTGGTGTAACTTGAAATTAAGCGCGGTGGCAATCATCATGGCGCGCCCGGATTTATTTAGCGCGGGCGGAATTCCGATCCGTGGTGTTCTTTTTTTGCTCGGGCTCAAAAGTTATCCCTGGTGCCGGTTGGTCTGACGTTCCCTTGCCATTGCTGATCTCATCCATGCGGCGTTGTCTATAGAGGCTGCGGACCGCAATGTAGTAATCGAGGGATGTCCGCTCCAGCTCGTCAATGGTTTGCAAGTTGCGGGCTCGGAAATCTACTCCCATGATGATCGACCTCACAAATACCATATGCTCGTAGTCGCCGTTCCGGATCCACATGTTGATTGGATCCACCAGGGATTCCGTCAACAATCCTACGGCGTCGCGTGGATTGGATGGCCCCAGGATCGGTAGCACGATATAAAATCCTTCTCCGATACCCCAGGTGCCGAAGGTCTGGCCAAAATCTTCTGAATGCCCTTCTATCCCCATATGGGCGGCAGCATCCCAAACGCCAAGTATGCCGACGGTGGTGTTGATAAGGAATCGCCCAGCGGTATTCCCTGCGCGGTTCAATTCCCACTGCAGAAGATCATTGACGAGCACCACGGGCCCACGCAGGTTAGATAAGATCTTATGCACGCTTTCCTGAACCGGCTTTGGCAGGGCCTCCTTGAAGATCACCGCTGCAGGGCGAAGAATCATCCCGTCCATCTGTTTGTTGAACGCAAACATCACCCTGTTGAAGGGTTCGATGGGATCATTGTCCTTTTCAAATTCGGCACGGGCGGCAGCATCCTTGGGTGCACTAGCACAACCCGGCAACCCCGCCATGGCGACTGCGAATAGGGCCAACAGGCTGATACGGCAATATAAAGTTAAACGAGACACATTAATCATTTCAGCCCACTGACCACTTAAATTGTTAGATCGGACCCATGCTCTGTCCGAAAACCTCCCACTCACTAATTCATGCCCTCTTTAGGTAGACTGACTATCGAAACTCCCAAGAGAGCGTTACCTGACTGGGTAGATTTTTCACTTATTTTGCTCTGCTCCTATGTCCGGATGGCATAAATATTTCATGAGCTGTCAGTACCATAGCCGAGTAAAAAACACCAGACGCCAAATCAATATATGGGGCGTGTCCTTATGAAACCTATCTCTTTCAACGAATATTTAAACATAATAATATATTTATGTCTTGATGATTATCATATATGGTGCTGCATTCGTACCTTGATGAGGCGTGGTCCAGTAGTTGGATTTCGATAAGGAACAACATGACTGAACTTGACGAACTTCTGACAGTTTTACGTACGGCCGCAGAGCCAACAAGGATTCGGCTATTGTCACTCTGTGCTGAGGGTGAACTGACGGTTAGCGAACTTACCCAGATTTTGGGCCAGAGCCAGCCACGGGTATCACGCCACCTCAAGCTCATGGTGGATGCCGGACTGCTCGAACGTTTTAGAGAAGGGACCTGGGCCTTTTACAGGCTTGCTCACAGAGGTTTGCCCACAGATATCGCAGTGCGGGTGCTGCAAATGGTACCTGCCAAAGATCCCGCTATTTCCCGAGATAAGGTCCGGCTGGCGGAAGTCAAGGCGGAGCGTGACCGTATTGCGGCAGCCTACTTTAGAAAGAACGCCAAGCAGTGGGACGACATAAGACGACTGCATGCCGATGAGCAAGAGGTGGAAAAAGTTCTCATATCGCTTTTAGGCGTGGGCACTATAGGCCGCATTCTTGATATTGGTACCGGGACCGGTCGCATGCTGGAACTTTTGGGGCCGAGGGCGCAACGTGGCGTTGGCATTGATCTTTCCCGTGAAATGTTGAACGTGGCACGCGCCAACCTGGAGCATGCCGGCCTTGATCACTGCCAGGTCCGGCTCGGTGATATGTATGGGGCGTCTGGTGTTGGCGACCGATTCGATTTGGTGACCGTTCACCAAGTTCTGCACTATGCCGATCAGCCGGGCCTGGTCATAGCCGAGGCGGCGCGCGTTTTGGCACCAGGCGGGCGGCTGGTGGTGGTAGATTTTGCGCACCATAACGTGGAGTATTTGCGAAATGAGCACGCTCACCGGCGTCTCGGCTTCGATGATGAAGAAGTCGTGGCTTGGTGCCAGGGGGCTGTCCTAGAGCCAGAAAAGTCCATCTCCATTCCTGGTGATCCTCTGACGGTCAAGATCTGGATGGCGACGCGGGACGGTTACACCGCTGTCCATTCGGATGAAGACGAGGCTTAGGCCAATGGCACTCCAAACAAAATTGGATAAGGCCCGACCTCAGGTGTCCTTTGAGTTCTTCCCGCCAAAGACTAAAAAGATGGAGGAGACGCTCTGGAACGCGATCGGCCGCTTGGCACCGTTGGCACCTCGTTTTGTTTCCGTGACCTATGGCGCCGGTGGCAGCACCCGTGAACGCACCCATGCTACCGTGGTGCGTATCCTCAAGGAGACAAATCTTACCCCTGCTGCTCATCTGACATGTGTAGGTGCGTCGCGCGATGCGGTTTTGGAAGTTGCCCGCACGTACTGGAATTCCGGAATTCGTCATATAGTTGCTCTACGTGGTGATGCGCCAAAGAGAGAGAGTCCCTATGTACCCGACGGAGAGGGGTTCGCCTATGCCGCGGACCTGGTGGAAGTGCTGCATTCGGTGGGAAATTTTGAGATTTCTGTTGCCGCCTATCCCGAAACTCATCCCGAGGCGGCTAACCCCGAGGCTGATCTTGACAATCTCAAGCGCAAGATCGATGCCGGGGCCAGCCGTGCTATCACTCAGTTTTTCTTCGACGTGGATCATTATTTCCGGTTTATCGACCGGGCCAGGGCGGCCGGGATCATCGTACCAATCGTCCCCGGCATTTTGCCGGTCACGAATTTCACTCAGGTCCGTAAATTTTCTGCAATGTGCGGTACAGAGGTTCCCGCCTGGTTGGCCGACCTGTTCGAAGGCCTCGACGACGATGCGGAAACACGTAAGCTAGTGGCGGCCTCCGTGGTGGCCGACCAATGCCGTCGACTAGAAGCGGGGGGGGTCGACGAGTTCCACTTCTACACTCTGAACCGAGCCGACCTCACCTACGCCATATCCCACATCCTGGGTCTTAGACCCAAAATGCCGTCTGCTCCAGCGCCTGGTGCGGTAGGCAATTGAGCGGGGCAGCTATGGCTGACACTAGAGAACGGATCACGGCTCTTCTGGCCGAGCGAATTTTGGTGCTGGATGGGGCCATGGGCACCATGATCCAGAGTTACGATTTGGATGAAGACGATTTTCGCGGAACGCGCTTTAGTGATTGGAACCGCGACCTAATGGGCAACAACGATCTTCTCACCCTGACCCAGCCCGATATTGTCAGTCAAATTCACCAGGAATTTCTGGCCGCTGGTGCTGACGTGATCGAGACCAACACCTTTAATTCGACTGCCATTTCCCAGGCCGATTATGGGATGGAGGGGATAGTCCGTGAACTAAATGAGGAAGGTGCTAGGTTAGCTCGTGCGGCGGCAGATGACTGGACGGCGACGAAGCCTGATAAACCCCGCTTCGTCGCGGGCGTGTTAGGCCCCACTAACCGCACTGCGACGTTGTCGCCCGATGTCAGCGATCCGGGTTTCCGCAACGTCACCTTCGATCAGTTGGTCACGGTCTATAGCGAGTCCCTAGATGGGCTGCTAGCCGGCGGTGCTGATCTTCTGATGATTGAGACATCGTTCGATACTTTGAACGCCAAGGCGGCTATCTATGCCATGCTGGCAAAATTCGATGCAATGGGCCATGCTGTCCCGATCATCGTGTCGGGGACCATCACGGATGCCTCTGGCCGCACATTGTCGGGACAGACGGCGGAAGCATTCTGGACTTCCGTCAGCCATGCCAGGCCGCTTGCCGTGGGGTTCAATTGCGCTTTGGGGGCGGAAGCCCTGCGACCCCACATTCAAGCTATCTCACGTGCCGCGTCCACTCATATTTCAGTCCATCCCAATGCGGGCCTGCCCAACGCTTTTGGGGGATATGACGAAAGCCCAGAGAAAATGGCTGCTGAAATTGGCGAATTTGCCCGTGAAGGCATCGTCAACATCATCGGAGGCTGTTGTGGCACAACCCCGGCCCATATCACGGCCATGGCCGAAGCTATCGCCGGGCTGTCCCCCAGGATGATTCCAGAACCTGAACCCGCCTGCCGTCTTTCCGGACTTGAACCACTTCTCACTGGAGGTGCTGCCGGCTTCATCAATATCGGCGAGCGCACCAACGTCTCCGGTTCAGCTCTATTCGCTAAGCTCATCCGCGAGGGTGATTTCGATACCTCGCTCAGTGTCGCCCGTGAGCAGGTAAAAAACGGGGCCCAGGTGATCGACGTCAATATGGACGACGCCATGCTTGATGCAGAGGAAACCATGTCTCGTTTCCTGCTTTTGGTAGCGGCGGAACCGGATATAGCCCGGGTTCCGGTAATGGTGGATTCTTCGCAGTGGTCAGTCATAGTGGCCGGGCTCAAATGTCTCCAGGGCAAGAGCGTGGTGAACTCCATCAGCCTCAAGGAGGGAGAAAAATCATTCATCGCCCAGGCCCAGGAGATTCTTCGCTTCGGCGCTGCTGTGGTGGTCATGGCATTCGACGAGGCGGGCCAGGCCGACAGCTTCGAACGCAAGATGGAAATTTGCCGCCGCGCTTATGGCATTCTGACCGAGACCGTGGGCTTCCCTGCCGAGGATATCATCTTCGACCCCAATGTCTTTGCTGTCGCCACCGGCATGGAGGAGCACGCTAATTACGGCGTCGATTTCATCGATGCAGCCCGCGCAATAAAGGAAGAAATGCCGGCCACCCACATATCGGGCGGGGTTTCTAACCTGTCGTTTTCCTTCCGCGGTAACGAACCGGTGCGCCAAGCCATGAACGCAGTTTTTCTCTACCATGCGGTCCAGGCGGGTATGGATTTTGGCATCGTTAATGCTGGGCAGTTAGTGGTTTATACCGATATCCCAGCCAATATCCGCGAACGGGTCGAGGACGTTGTGTTGAACCGGCACGAAAATTCAACTGAGCGGCTCTTGGAAGTGGCCGACAGGCTCATGGGCAATGCCCAGGAGAGAGTGGAGGATCTTTCCTGGCGCGAAGGTACGGCGGCTGAGCGACTGGAACATGGCCTGGTCAAGGGGATCACGGAATTCATCGTCGCGGATACCGAAGAGGCGCGCCTCGCCACCGATCACGCCATAGAGGTCATCGAAGGCCCCCTGATGGATGGCATGAACGTGGTCGGTGATCTGTTTGGCTCAGGCCAGATGTTTCTGCCCCAGGTGGTTAAATCGGCGCGGGTTATGAAGCAGGCGGTAGCCCACCTGATCCCCTTCATTGAAGAGGAAAAGGCGGCATCGGGTGGCGGTCCCAAGGGACGGGTGGTGATGGCCACAGTCAAGGGTGACGTACACGATATTGGAAAGAATATTGTTGGTGTCGTCCTACAGTGCAACAATTTCGAGGTCATAGACCTCGGTGTCATGGTCCCCTATCAACGTATCTTGGAGGCAGCCGAAGAGCACCACGCCGACATAATTGGCTTGTCGGGCTTGATCACGCCGTCGTTGATGGAAATGACGTCAGTGGCGGCGGAGATGGAGCGGCTGGATATGAAGCTGCCGCTGCTGATCGGCGGCGCTACCACGTCCAAGGTGCACACGGCGGTGAAGATTGCGCCCAACTATTCGGGACCGGTGGTCCACGTGCTCGATGCGTCGCGAGCCGTCGGTGTCGCCCAGAAACTGGTCTCGGAAACCCACAAAAGCGATTTCGTCGCCGGGGTGGCGGCGGAATACACGGGTCTCCGCAAAGATTTCGAGGCCGGCGACAGGGAGGCGCGGTTGCTCCCTCTGGCCAAGGCGCGCACCAATGGGGCCGATGTGGACTGGCAGGGCTATCAACCGATCGCGCCTGGGTTCACCGGGATCCGGGCTTTCGCCAAATACGACCTGGCCGAGCTCGCCCAATGCATCGATTGGTCGCCGTTCTTCCAGACCTGGGAACTGAAGGGCCGCTATCCGGCCATCCTCGATGATGCCAAGCTGGGCGAGGCGGCGCGGTCGCTCTATGCCGATGCCAAGGACATGCTGGAAAAGATCATTGACGAAGAGTGGTTGACGGCGCGCGGCGTCATCGGCTTGTGGCCCGCCAATGCCGTCGGCGACGATGTCGAGCTCTATGCCGGGCCGGATCGGGATGTCGCCATGGAAACCGTCCATTTCCTGCGCCAGCAGATGGACAAGACCCGGGGCCCTAATCAGTGCCTCGCCGATTACCTGGCGCCCAAGGAGACCGGCATAGCCGATTTCATGGGCGGTTTCACGGTCACCGCGGGCCATGGCTGCACCGAGAGGGCAAAGGCATTCGAGGCCGCCCATGACGATTATCAGTCGATCCTCTTGAAGGCCCTGGCCGACCGCCTGGCCGAAGCCTTCGCCGAGCGCCTGCATCAGCGTGTGCGCACCGAATTCTGGGGCCATGCGGCCGACGAGGCGCTATCCAACGAGGACCTCATCGCCGAGAAATATGCCGGCATCCGCCCGGCGCCGGGTTATCCCGCCTGTCCCGACCATTCGGAGAAGCCGCCGCTGTTCGCGCTCCTCGCCGCCCACCAGAATACCGGCATGATTCTGACCGACAGCTTCGCCATGCTGCCTGCCGCCAGCGTCTCGGGCTATTACATCGGCCACCCGCAAGCGCGCTATTTTGGCCTCGGCAAGATCGGCCGCGACCAGGTGGCGGACTACGCGGCGCGCAAGGGCATCGATGTCGCGCAGGCGGAACAATGGCTCGCGCCCAATCTTGCGTATACGCCGGGGAAGTAGGCTGGAGCGGGATGTAGGTGTTACTGGTTGTTTAGCCCGAACGCATCGGGATACAGAGCGATACCCTCCACCCCATCAAGAATTCCGATATCCAGTTCCAAAGCCATGAAGGCTGGTTCCGAAAAAGCCGCATGTATTTGTTGGGCCAATTCCGCGGGAAACCCGAAGCGGGGGTAGTAATCAGGGTGGCCGAGGACCAACACCAGTTCGATTCCCTGGGCGCGGCAGGCCTCCAAGTCCGAACGGACAAGCCGTGATCCAATCCCCCTTGCTGATACGCCGGCGCTACTGCTATGGGGACAAGGGCGGCGCCTCTGATACGGCGTCCCCTGGTTTCGATGGGCAGTTCACTGAACATTATATGGCCGACGGTTTCGCGCTTTTCCTCGGCCACCAGGGAAGCGATCACGAACCCGTCCGCCCTGAGGCGGTCCACGATGCCGGCTTCATCCTCGCCACCGAAGGCCGCGAAATTCAGGGCTGCAATGGCTCCACAATCGGTGGGGATCTCGGGACGTATGATGGTCATCGTCCAAGGATTGCCATGTAGACACAGATAGGGCGCGGGGTTGTCCCGCGCCCTTGTTGATAGGGATTTGAGGGCTGTCGATGGCGACCAGCCCACCCAGGCCCTACTCCGCTGCCGGCGGCATCTCCTTGGCTTTTTTCTCCAGCTTAGCCTTTTCCTGATAGATCTCGCCGCCGGTGTCCTTGAAGGCCTGGCTCATTTCGGCCATGCCTTTCTCGGCGTAGTCGCGAACCTCATGGGAAATCTTCATGGAGCAGAATTTCGGCCCGCACATGGAGCAGAAATGCGCCACCTTGGCACCCTCGGCGGGCAGCGTCTCGTCGTGGTAGCCGAGCGCCGTTTCCGGGTCCAGGCTCAGGTTGAACTGATCGCGCCAGCGGAACTCGAAGCGCGCCTTGGACAGCGCGTCGTCGCGTTCCTGGGCGCCCGGCAGCCCCTTGGCGAGGTCGGCGGCATGGGCGGCAATCTTGTAGGTCACCACGCCGACCTTGACGTCGTCGCGGTCGGGCAGGCCGAGATGCTCCTTGGGTGTGACGTAACAGAGCATGGCGGTCCCGTACCAGCCGATCATGGCGGCGCCGATACCCGAGGTGATGTGGTCGTAGCCCGGCGCGATATCGGTGGTCAGCGGGCCGAGGGTATAAAATGGCGCCTCATCGCAATGCTTGAGCTGTTCGTCCATGTTCTCCTTGATCTTGTGCATGGGCACGTGGCCCGGGCCCTCGACCATCACCTGGACGTCGTGCTTCCAGGCGATCCGGGTCAATTCACCGAGCGTGCGCAGCTCGGCGAACTGGGCCTCGTCATTGGCGTCGGCGATGGAGCCCGGCCGCAACCCGTCACCCAATGAGAACGACACGTCATAGGCCTTGAGGATTTCGCAGATATCCTCGAAATGCTCGTAAAGGAAGCTTTCCTTGTGATGCGACAGGCACCACTTGGCCATGATCGAGCCGCCGCGCGAGACGATCCCGGTCATGCGCTTGGCCGTCATCGGCACATAGGGTAGGCGGACGCCGGCGTGAACCGTGAAGTAATCGACGCCTTGTTCGCATTGCTCGATCAGGGTGTCGCGGTAGACCTCCCAGGTGAGGTCCTCGGCTACGCCGTCGACCTTTTCCAGGGCCTGATAGATCGGCACCGTGCCGATCGGCACCGGCGAATTGCGGATGATCCATTCGCGGATATTGTGGATGTTGGTGCCGGTCGACAGGTCCATCACCGTGTCGGCGCCCCAGCGGACGGACCAGACCATCTTGTCCACTTCCTCAGCGGCTGTGGACGTGATCGCCGAATTGCCGATATTGGCGTTGATCTTGACGATGAAATTGCGGCCGATGATCATCGGCTCGGCTTCCGGGTGGTTGATATTGGCGGGGATGATGGCCCGTCCGGCGGCGATCTCGTCGCGGACGAATTCTGCCGTCACCAAGCTAGGCAGGTTGGCGCCGAAATCCTCGCCGCCCGACGGCGCCGATGCCGCCTTTTCGCGGCCAAGATTTTCACGCACTGCGATGTATTCCATTTCCGGGGTGATGATGCCGGCTCGCGCGTAGGCCATTTGGGTGACCGTCGCGCCGCCCTTGGCGCAAAGCGGCTTCGCGGGCTTGGACGGGAATTCCACGAAGGGATCCTGGTTGGCCGTGCGGAAGCCGTTATCCTCGGGTTTGACATTGCGTCCTTCGACAGCCTCCACGTCGCCA
>Ga0315336_1000628_pt1 | contig 89691 bp, 75 predicted proteins | sample ASW5metaG_FD_204512 | JGI IMG/M metagenome (GOLD analysis project Ga0315336, IMG submission 204512) | Ammonia-oxidizing marine archaeal communities from Monterey Bay, California, United States - ASW #5 | ecosystem: Environmental > Aquatic > Marine > Intertidal zone | place: USA: California...
TCGCCCGCGCCTATGCCGCCACCGAGGCGGCCGATCTGATGGTTCAGAAAGCGGCCGCGACCTTCGATGCGGGCGGCACCATCGGTGAACTCGCCAATATGGCCAAGCTGCTCGCCTCCGAGGCCGCGTGGCAGGCCGCAGACATGTGCCTGCAGACCCATGGCGGTTACGGCTTTGCAGAAGAGTACGATGTGGAGCGCAAGTTCAGGGAAACCCGCCTCTACCAGGTCGCCCCGATCTCCAGCAACCTCATCCTCTCCTACATCGCCGAACACGTTCTCGGCTTGCCGCGGTCGTACTGAACCATGTCCGCCAGCGACCGGTTGGGATCAGGCGATGATGACTGGCAACGCTGGGTCGGCCGCCGGGAAATTCACCATGACACGGTCTCGCTGAGCTCGCTGGAACGGATGAGCGCGACATTCGACGAGCCCGATCCCGGCTGGCGCGATGGCGACCCGGTGCCGCCGCTGTGGCACTTCATGTACTTCGCCCCAGTAGCACCTCATTCCGGAATTGGACCGGACGGCCATCCGACACGAGGCGATTTCCTGCCGCCCATCCCCCTGCCCCGGCGCATGTTCGCAGGCGCCCGCGCGACCTGTCATCGGCCATTGAAGGCCGGAGAGACAATTCGTCGGGAGGCTGAAATCGCGGCGGTCAACCGCAAGACCGGAGCTACCGGAGAGCTTGTCTTCGTGCTTGTCCGCAACAGCATCTTCGGCGGGGACGAACTGGCTCTGGTGGAAGAGCAGGACATTGTCTACCGGGATTTGGAAGCACCCGCCAAGTCCGGCAAAGTGACACAATCAAGCGTGCCCAACCCCGATTGGCGGCGAACCATCACCGTCGATCCGGTCATCCTGTTCCGGTATTCCGCGCTGACCTTCAACGGCCACCGTATCCACTACGATCGACGATACGTGATGGAGGTCGAGGGATATCCGGGCCTGGTCCTGCACGGGCCGCTGATCGCCAGCTATTTGACCGCGTTGTGCCGGGACAATACCGACAATCGCCCCATCCGCGGCCATACATTCCGGGCGCGGCGGGCTTTGTTCGATACCGAGCCGTTTGAGGTCGTGGGTGCCCTCAATGACGATGGCAAGGGCGCACAATTGGAGGCGCGGGACGCCAGCGGTGCAACCGCCATGACCGTTGAGGTTGAGTTCGCTTGAGGTGGATTGTCCGGTAACACTACAGAGCAATCCGCCATACAACAGACCATTCCCAGGATTGCAGCCAATTCGAATGGGTCCTAGTCTTATGCTCAAGTGAGCAGACCCAAGCCCGGAAGGCAGGCGCAGAATGTCCGAAGACAATCCAGATCCAAGCTCCGCACCAAAGGTCATCCAGCACGACAATGTTCGGGCGGAGAAATTCCCTGGCGGAGCGACTTATCGAACCCTGGTTGGCGACGATAACGATTCGAGCGACGTTCGCATCGGCATCCAGACCTCGCCGCCCGGCTACGCCACGCCGCATCATTCCCATCCCTACGTCGAGATCCTCACCGTGATGGAGGGAGAAGGCGTCGCGTGGATCGAAGGCGGCGCCAGTGATCTGGCGCTGAAAGCGGGCATGACGGTGGTTCTGCCGGCCGATAGGCCGCACGGCTTTAGAGTGACCGGCGAAGCGCCTTTGGTGACCTACGGGATCCACCTTTCGCCGGACCGCATCGTCAGCATTCACGACGACAGCCCACAAGATAGCGGTTATCCGGTTTAGGTCGTTCTCGCGTTTGCTTGGAAGGCTTTAGGTAGCCGGGTGAGACGAGCCGATTCCCGGAGTTTATTGAACGGTAGGTTGGCGGTGACGTCGTCGTCGAGCCGTGGCGTCATCAGACTCTCAGGCGACGGCCGCGACCGTTGCTCGGGCGGAACCAAGCACTTCTGTAATTTCAATCATTTCGCGTCCTGAGACCGCTGCAGATGTGCTAGCCGAACATCAGGGGTCATACCCGTAGCTTTGTGGGCCTACGAGCAACGACCAAATGGCGACATTAATCACCGTCGCCTACGACGTTCTGAGAGGTCCAGTGGACCATCTCCCAAGCTTGGAGAATGGCAGACATGTTGTTGATCATCTCTCGTTTGGATTTGCGGTCTTTCGCAAGCTGGCGACCGCAGTTCCGGATGATACTCATATCCGCAATTTGAATTCGCCGCCGCGCCTGATACGAATTATGCGATAATGGGTAATCAGAATTGCAATCAAATAGGTGGCAATAATGATCAGGGCATCAGCAGGCGGGATTTTGCTTTCTCTTCCCTTGATTCTAGCTCTTCCTGTGATTCTGGTTTCCGTACCGGGAAATGCCGAGGGCGCTTGCCAGCCGATCCGTTTCAAGGTCGGACACTTCTCCGCAACGATCAGGGGCATGGCGCCCGCTGACGGTATGAAATGCTACCTGCTCGGCACCGGCGCGGGACAGATGGCGACTATCCGTATCAAGTCACGAAGAACCACCGTTGCGTTCAACGTGCGTGGTTTGGTTGACAACCGAGACAGCTATCGGTTCAGAACCCAAAGAAAAACCTACCGGATAGATGTCTACCAATGGCGACGGGCCGTAGAGCCCCGGTCGTTTACGATGTTCGTGTCGGTGCGCTGAATCCGCTCAAGTCTCACTGTTTGCCGGAGCATAGGCCAACAGTGCATCAGATGATTTGCGTCGACCGAACATAAGTGGCGCCCAGCCTGCCAACACACTCAATTGACAGAAGAACATTGCTCGATTGCTCGGCTGAAATGATCGGACACATTGAAGGAATTGGAGGGCCGGGTGGGGATCGAACCCACGACCAGATGCTTAAAAGGCATCTGCTCTACCACTGAGCTACCGGCCCGCTCCAAGCGAAAATCGAGTTTTCGGGACCGTCCTCATCCCGAACGTGGCAGCGGACAAGAACGTTGGCGGAAACTTAGGGACGCCGCGCCAAGGGGTCAATACCGCCCCCGCTCCGGCGTCGCCCGAGCGGCGCCAACCACCAAGGCGCCTTGCGCTCAGGTCAGCGTCGGCTCAGGCCGCGCCTGACTGGATCGCGTTCGATTTTTCTACTAGTAGATCACGAATTCGCGGGCTTACGAAGCTGGACACATCGCCGCCAAGCAACGCGATTTCCTTGACCAGCCGGGACGCTATGAAGTGGTTGCCCTCCGATGCCGTCAGGAACACCGTCTCGATATTCGAGTTGAGGCGGGAGTTCATCCCGGCCATCTGAAACTCGTACTCGAAATCGGATACGGCGCGGAGACCGCGGATGATGATCGTACCACCGCTTTCGACGACGAATTCCATCAAGAGATTGTCGAACGGTCGAACTTCGACCTTGGCTGACAGCGTTCCGTCATTGTCCTCGATCTCCTGTCGGACCGTCGCCACGCGCTCATCGAGGGTGAAAAGCGGCCCCTTGCCCGCGTTGACGGCAACGCCGACGACGAGCTTGTCCACCACCCGCGTCGCTCGGCGAATGATGTCCATATGCCCGTTGGTGATCGGGTCGAATGTACCTGGATAAACCCCGACGCGATTCGCGCTCATGATTGTGTCAGCCCCCGTCAAATGCCTGGATATTGGCAGCGACCGTGTATCAAACCATCGGCCGATTATGAGGCCTCGCTGCCTTCCCCGCCCTCGCCCGCAGCGTCATCACTGTCGTCCTGCTGATGGTCTTCGCCGCCCTCGATTTCGCCGTCTTCATCGTCTCCATCTTCGTCGTCTTCATCGCCTTCGCTCAACCGGGTCACCGAAACAACGGTTTCCTCCTCATCGACGCTGAAGACCGTTACGCCTTGTGTACGGCGGCCCATGATACTGATTTCATCCACCGTGACACGGATAATCTTGCCGCCGTCGGTGACCAGCACCAGCCCGTCGCTATCGAAAACCGGGAAAGTTGCGGCGACCGCACCGTTGCGTTCGGAGGTCTCTATGTTGCCGATGCCCTGGCCGCCGCGGCCGGCAATCCGATAGTCGTAAGAGGAGCTGCGCTTGCCGTAGCCGTTTTCGGTGACGGCCAGAATGAGTTCTTCCTGGCTCGCCATGGCGGCGAAACGCTCGGTTTCGAGCTTGGCGACCAGAGACGCGTCGTCAGCGGAGTGTTCGTCTGGACCTGCAGTTGCCAGGCGCCGCCGGGCATTCGCGGCCTTCATGTATTCCTCCCGCTCCTCCGGGGTCGCCTCGACGTGTCGGAGGATCGACATCGAGATCACCTCGTCGCCCTTGGCAAGTTTGATGCCCCGCACGCCGCGCGACGTGCGGCCGCTGAACACCCGGACGTCTGTGACCGGGAAGCGGATACATTTGCCGCGTTTGGTGGCCAGCAGCACGTCGTCGTTCTCATCGCTGGTTTGGACGCCGATCAGCGCCTCGCCCTCATCGAGCTTCATCGCGATCTTGCCATTCGCCTTGACGTTGACAAAATCGGCCAGTGAGTTGCGCCGAATGGTGCCATGCGAGGTCGCGAACATAACGTAGAGCTCGCTCCAGCTTTCCTCGTCTTCGGGCAGCGGCATAAGAGTGGAAATCGTCTCACCACTGTCCAGCGGCAGCACATTGACCAGTGGCTTGCCGCGTGCTTGGGGCGTGCCTTGCGGCAGACGGTAGGTTTTCAGCTTGTAGACCATGCCGCGCGAGGAGAAGAACAATACCGGCGTGTGGGTGTTGACGACGAAGACCTGGGCGACGAAATCCTCTTCTCGCGTCGCCATGCCGGCGCGGCCCTTGCCGCCACGCCGCTGAGCTCGATAAGTCGAAAGCGGGACCCGTTTGATGTAGCCGGAGTGGCTGACGGTGACGACCATCTCCTCGCGCTGGATCAGATCCTCGATGTCCTGCTCGTGCTCGCCTTCCATGATCGTCGTGCGGCGCGGGGTGGCGAACTGCTCCTTCATCGCCGCCAGCTCTTCGCGCATGATCGTGAGCACGCGGTCGCGAGTGCTGAGGATGTGGAGGTAATCCTTGATCCGTTCGGCGACTTCGTTCAGCTCGTCGGCAATCTTTTCACGTTCCAGCCCGGTCAACCGGTGCAGACGCAGATCGAGGATGGCGCGCGCCTGGGCCTCCGACAGAACGTATTTCTTGTCGACGACGCCGCGGCCGGGCTCGTCGAGCAGCGCGATAAGCGGAGCCACGTCGGCGACCGGCCAAGGTTCTGCCATTAGGCCCTCGCGCGCCTCGTTGGCGTCCTTGGCGCGGCGAATGAGGGCGATGATCGCATCGAGATTGGCCACCGCGATGGCGAGACCGACCAGGACGTGCGCCCGCTCGCGGGCCCGGCGCAGCTCATACGCGGTCCGACGGTTGATGACCTCTTCGCGGAAGCGCAGGAACGCCTCGATGATCTGCTTGAGGTTCAGCATCTCCGGCCGGCCGCCGTTCAGCGCCAGCGCGTTCACGCCGAAGGTCGTTTGAAGCGGCGAATAGCGGTAGAGCTGGTTGAGCACGACTTCCGACATGGCGTCTCGCTTGAGTTCGATCACCACGCGCACCCCGTGGCGGTCGCTCTCGTCGCGGAGATCGGAAATGCCCTCGATCAGCTTGTCGTTCACCACCTCGGCCATGCGCTCGATCATGCGCGACTTGTTAACCTGGTAAGGTATTTCAGTGACGATGATCGCCTCGCGGTCGCGACCGGTCGTTTCAATCTCAGTGCGCCCGCGCATGACCACCGAGCCGCGCCCCAAATGATATGCGGCGCGGATGCCACTCACACCCAGGATCAATCCGCCAGTCGGAAAATCGGGGCCGGGTATGAGCTCTATCAGCTCGTCGATCGAGACCTCTGGATTCTCGATGCACGCCAGGCAAGCATCGACCACTTCACCCAAATTATGCGTCGGCATGTTGGTCGCCATGCCAACCGCTATGCCGCCGGCGCCGTTGACCAACAGATTGGGAAACTTGGCCGGCAGGACGACTGGCTCGTGCGAGCTCTCATCGTAGTTGGGCTGGAACTCGACCGTATCCTTGTCGATGTCGTCGAGCATCGATTCGGAGGCTTTGTTCAGGCGCGCTTCGGTGTAGCGCATGGCCGCGGGCGGATCGCCGTCCATCGAGCCGAAATTGCCCTGGCCCTCGACCAGCGTAAGCCGCATGGAGAAATCCTGGGCCATGCGCACCATGGCGTCATAGATCGCGGTATCGCCGTGCGGGTGGTATTTGCCCATCACGTCGCCGACGATTCGCGCCGATTTGCGGAATGGCCGCGACGAATCGTAGCCGCCTTCTTTCATGGCGAAAAGGATGCGCCGATGGACGGGCTTGAGCCCATCCCGCACGTCGGGCAGCGCCCGGCTTACGATCACGCTCATGGCGTAATCGAGGTACGAGCGCTTCATCTCCTCTTCGATCGAGATCGGCCGGATCGAATCGGGAGGGGGCGGGGCTGACGGTTCGTTCAAAGGCTAGCGGATCATCTTGCCGCGCGCTGACCAAATATGACCAATGTGAGTGGCCGCAGCGATGCGAAATTTGTTAACGACATACAAAACTTAGCATTTGCGGCAGCCGCAAACAACTAAATCGGCGAATATCACCGAATAATCGGGTTTCGATGAGAACCTTGGATGCCGGCCCGGCACGACGCCAAAAATCAAGGGAAATCGCTGTCCGGTCCTAGAACGGAATCTCGTCGTCAATATCGCCGCCGGCACCACCGCCGCTAGGGGCGCCACCGCCGGACTGGCCGCCCGATTGGCCACCTCCGCCCTCGCTGTAGCCGCCACCACCTTCGCCATATCCGCCGCCACCACCACTGCCACCGTCAGCTCGCGAATCGAGCATCGTCAATTCGCCCCTGAAGCGTTGCAGCACGACTTCTGTGGAGTAGCGGTCGCGGCCATCCTGGTCGGTCCATTTGCGAGTCTGGAGCTGTCCTTCGATGTAGACTTTCGATCCCTTGCGCAGAAATCGCTGGGCGACATCGGCGAGACGTTCGTTGAAGATCACCACACGATGCCATTCGGTGCGTTCGCGGCGCTCGCCGGAGGCCTTGTCGCGCCAACTCTCTGAGGTGGCCAGCGACATGTTGACGATCGGATTGCCATCCTGGGTCTGCCTGACTTCCGGGTCGCGCCCGAGATTGCCCACCAGAATGACTTTGTTGACGCTGCCTGCCATGCCCCTGTCCCCGTAGCGCTCGATTTTGAACCGGCGCAGAGTTTAGGCGTTCGCGCCGAGCGATGCCAATGCGATCTGGCTGTCGCGCGAATTGTGCACTGCGATTTGGCACGGACAGGCTTGCCTTGGACGACGTCCGTATCCAGTCTAAGAGGACGACGTAACGCGCGATCAATCCTGGAGTAAGTGCCGATGCAGCTGTCCGGCTCATGCCATTGCAAGGCGGTCCAATTCACGATCGCAAGCCGCACCCCCTATCCCTTCATGCGGTGTTATTGTTCGATATGCCGCAAAACCGACGGCGGCGGCGGATATGCGATCAATATCATGGGACAAGCCGGCAGTCTTAATGTCCAAGGCGAAGAAAATTTGACCATCTACCGAGCAACTCGACCGAACGGTGAATTGAGCGAGGCCCGGCGTCATTTCTGCAAGCTCTGCGGCAGCGCGTTGTGGCTGGCCGATCCGCGTTGGGATAAGTGGGTGTGGCCGTTCGCCTCGGCCATCGACACCCCATTGCCAAAGGCGCCGGAGCACGTGAACATCATGCTCGATTTCGCCGAACCTTGGGCCGATCGATTTGCCGGAACCGAACAGGCCGATTTCCCTGAATACCCAGTGGAATCGATCGAAGTTTGGCACAAGGCGCGGGGGCTCTATGAGGAATCCTAACGCCGCCGGTCAGATTAAGCGTTCCAATTTCGTTCTATTATCATATAGTGCCGCCCGATCAGAAAACGGCTCGATCCCGCGATGACAGAAAAGACCTTCGGCGTGCACCGCATCAGCGTTCGCGGCGCGCGCGAACACAATCTGAAGAACGTCGATGTCGAGCTACCGCGCGACAGGCTGGTCGTGATCACGGGCCTATCAGGCTCAGGCAAATCCTCGCTCGCTTTCGATACAATCTATGCCGAAGGCCAGCGCCGATACGTCGAAAGCCTGTCAGCCTATGCGCGCCAGTTCCTGGAACTGATGCAGAAGCCCGATGTCGACGCGATCGAGGGCCTCTCGCCGGCAATCTCCATCGACCAGAAGACGACATCGCGAAACCCGCGCTCCACGGTCGGCACTGTCACAGAGATTTACGACTATCTGCGCTTGCTCTATGCGCGGATCGGCATCCCCTACTCGCCCGCCACCGGCTTGCCCATAGAGAGCCAGACCGTGAGCCAGATGGTCGACCTGATCCTGGCCATGGGCAACGGCACGAGGCTCAACTTGCTTGCGCCGATCGTTCGCGGCCGCAAGGGCGAATACCGGCGCGAACTCGCCGACCTGCAGAAACGCGGCTTCACCCGGGTCAAGGTCGACGGCGAGATGTATGAGATCGATGAGGTGCCGGCGCTCAACAAGAAGGTCAAGCACGACATCGAGGTGGTCGTAGACCGTGTGGTCGTGCGCGACGATTTGGCCTCGCGCCTGGCGGATTCGATCGAGACAGCGCTTCAGCTCTCCGATGGGCTGGTTTTCGCGGAGGATGCCGATAGCGGCGAACGGGCGACGTTTTCCGCCAAGTTTGCTTGCCCAGTCTCCGGTTTCACCATCGACGAGATTGAACCGCGGCTGTTTTCGTTCAACAACCCATTCGGCGCCTGTCCAGCCTGCGACGGGCTTGGCACACAGATGTATTTCGACCCACAACTGGTGGTGCCCGATAACGCCAAGACGCTGCGCGACGGCGCCATCGCGCCATGGGCGAATACGTCGTCGCAGTATTACGATCAGACGATCGACAGCCTGGCGCGGCATTACAAATTCAGCGTCACCGACCCCTTCCGCGACCTGCAGCAGACGGTACGCGATGCGATCCTGTTCGGATCGGGCGAAGAAAAAGTCACCATGCGCTACGACGACGGCACGCGCGCCTACGAGACGACGAGGGCTTTCGAGGGGGTGGTGCCCAATCTGGAGCGGCGCTGGCGCGAGACCGACAGCTCCTGGGTGCGTGAGGAGCTATCCAAGTACCAGACCGTGACCCAGTGCGAACGCTGCAACGGCGACCGGCTTAAACCCGAAGCTTTGGCGGTCAAGATCGACGGTTTGACGATCAGCTCGGTCGCGCGCTTCTCGATTGCCCAGAGCGCGGAATGGTTCAAGGCGTTGCCACAGGCGCTCACAGCCAAACAACGAGAGATCGCCGAGCGCATCTTGAAGGAAATCAACGAGAGGCTCGGCTTTCTGGTCAATGTCGGCCTCAATTATCTGACACTGTCGCGTGCTTCGGGCACCCTGTCCGGGGGGGAAAGTCAGCGTATCCGCCTGGCCTCGCAGATCGGCTCGGGGCTGACGGGTGTGCTTTATGTGCTGGACGAACCCTCGATCGGTCTGCACCAACGCGACAACAAACGCCTGCTGGAGACGCTGGAACGGCTGCGCGACCTGGGCAACACGGTGATCGTCGTCGAGCACGACGAAGAGGCTATCCGGGCCGCTGATTATCTGATCGATATGGGGCCGCGCGCCGGCGTGCATGGTGGCGAGGTGATCGCCACGGGCACGCCCGATACGGTCATGCGCAATCCCAACAGCCTGACCGCGCAATACCTGACAGGCTTTAAGCAAATAGCCATACCGCCGACACGTCGAACGGGCCATGCCGGCCAGGAGATCAAGATCCTGGGCGCGCGTGAAAACAATCTGAAAGAACTGACGGTGGCGCTGCCGCTCGGAACGATGGTCTGTATCACCGGCGTATCGGGCAGCGGCAAGTCCTCGCTGATCATCGAGACACTCTATAAGGCGGTGGCCCGGCGCCTCTTCGGATCGAGATTGGTCCCGGGCGCACATGACGATGTGCTGGGGCTGGAGCATCTCGACAAGATCGTCGATATCGACCAGTCGCCAATCGGCCGCACGCCGCGCTCCAATCCCGCAACCTATACCGGCGCGTTCACACCAATGCGCGACTGGTTTGCGAACCTGCCCGAAGCCAAGGCGCGCGGCTACAAACCGGGCCGCTTCTCCTTCAACGTCAAGGGCGGACGCTGCGAGGCCTGCCAAGGCGACGGCGTAATTAAAATCGAAATGCACTTCCTGCCCGACGTCTATGTGCAGTGCGACGTTTGCAAGGGTGCCCGCTACAACCGCGAGACGCTGGAGATCGCCTTCCGCGAGAAATCAATCGCGCAGGTGCTGGCAATGACCGTCGATGAAGGGGCGGAGTTCTTCAAGGCGGTGCCCTCGATCAGGGACAAGCTGGTGACCCTTCAGCGCGTCGGGCTCGGCTATATTCAGATCGGCCAGCCGGCAACGACGCTCTCCGGCGGCGAAGCTCAGCGGGTCAAGCTCGCCAAGGAATTGTCGCGACGAGCCACCGGCCGCACACTCTACATCCTCGACGAGCCCACAACGGGGCTGCATTTCGAAGACGTGGCGAAGTTGCTTAGCGTGCTGCAATCCCTCGTCGAACAGGGCAACACGGTGGTGGTGATCGAGCACAATCTGGAGGTCATCAAGACGGCCGACTGGATCATCGATCTTGGCCCCGACGGTGGCGACAAGGGCGGCCATATCGTCGCGCTCGGCACACCGGAGGATGTCGCCGCGGTGGAGAAAAGTTTTACCGGACAGTACTTGGCGCAGGTGCTGACGCCGCGCCTCCCCGACAAGAAACGAGCCTGAGACGAAAGGACCGAACCCATGCCTGTCCCACAACAATGGCAGGGCCGCTTGAAGCTGCCCGTGATCGCGGCGCCGATGTTCCTCGTTTCCGGACCTGATCTCGTCGTGGCCTCGTGCCAGTCCGGCATCGTCGGCAGCTTTCCGGCCCTCAACCAACGCACGACCGAGGGTTTCGATGCTTGGCTGAACGAGATCGAAAGCCAGCTCAAGCCGGCGGATGCGCCCTACGGTGTCAACCTGATCGTTCACAACACCAATCCGCGACTGGAAGCCGATCTGAAAGTCTGCGAAGCCCACAAAGTGCCATTGATCATCACATCGCTGGGTGCCGTGAAAGATCTGGTGGACCGGGTGCACGACTATGGTGGGTTGGTCTTCCATGACGTCACCACATTGCGCCACGCCCACAAGGCCGCGGAAGCCGGGGTCGACGGGCTGATTCTGGTCTGCGCCGGGGCTGGCGGACATGCGGGGGTAATCAGCCCATTCGCTTTGGTGCCTGAGGTGCGCGCATTCTTCGACGGAACAATCATCCTGGCCGGCTGCATCTCCGACGGGCGCGGCGTAGCGGCGGCCGAAACCATGGGCGCCGATCTCGCCTATCTCGGCACGCGCTTTATTGCGACCAAGGAAAGCACGGCGCCAGGAGACTACAAGGCTATGCTCGCCGACAGTGCCGCTGCGGACATCGTCTACACGCCATCGATTTCAGGCATCCCGGCGAGTTTCCTGCGCCAGAGCCTGATCAACGCCGGGCTCGATCCTAAAAATCTGCCGGAGAAGCACGATATCAATATGGGCGAAGAACTCGACACCGAGTCAAAGGCCTGGAAGAACATTTGGTCGGCCGGCCAGGGTGTCGGCGGGATCGCAGACTCGCCCACGACTGCGCAGCTAGTCGAGCGCTTCCAGCACGAATACCGTGAAGCCATCGAGCAGATGACCGGCCGCCTCAGCGCCGCCGCCGCGGAGTGAGGGCGGCCGGCGAAACGATGTTGCTTTAGCTCAGCTTCCGGCGCCGGTGATCATCCAGTAATCGCGGTTGACCTGGCCGATATAGCGGTCGTGACCACGTTCAAGGCAGCCGCGGAAGGCGCCCGGCTTCAGCGCGTAGCCCTTGCAAATGTGCTGCCATGCCCGCGCTCGCTCGATACCGGGTTGTGTCGAGGAGCCACTGCCAGCCGCGCCGATGGCCTTTTTCCAGACGCTGCGCCGCCAGCGCGGGTCGGTGCCCTTGCCGTACGGTAGCAAATTGATCGCCCGATTGATCACGCGCGCGGCGACCGCATCGGGTCGATTGGTGTCGGCAAGCGGCGCCGCATCGGCGCGAAGTTCTTCAGCGACGCTCCTGATTTCCGCGGCCTTGAGCGGGCTCTTGTCGCCAGCTTCAGGACGAGGCACCAGCGAAACCTGCGTGCCGATCTCAATCTTTGCGGAGACGGCGCCCAGCTTGGTCAATGTTTCCCGCGAGACGCTGACCCGTACGGCGAAATGGCCGCGCGCGCTGCTGAAACGGAGCAACTTGCCGGCCGGCCGTGTCGTCACCGAGCCGTCGGCGCGGGTCAGATGCAGGACAATGCGCCTGGCATCGACCGGCGTATAAATGGTGCCCGCGAGCGGTGCTTTGCGGTCCTGTTGCAAACAAAACGCGCTTAATTCCGCGGTGCACTCGCCGGCGCTGCAGAATAGCGGCGTGGCATTCGCGGATTGCGGCAAGCCGAGCATCTGTGGCGCCGCTTGCGCGCCGAAGGGAATTGTAACAGCGAGCAGGGCGCCCGCCAGTCTGATGGTTCGCATGGCCATGGCCTCCCCTTGATCCAGCCTCAGCTGGAGATACCCGAAGTGTGACACCGGCTTTCGCGACCGGTCAAGCATCGACAAGCGCAGCCCACTATCACGTCCTCGCGATTGCCTTCGCGTGCACGCCTCCATTGCCTCGCTGCGCCAGCGTCTCTATGTCTCCCGGATGACCCGCACAATCGGACAAGCCTCGACAGGACGCATGGTGCCGGCCAAGGAGCCGACGGCACCGGAAAAAGCCACACCCGATCTCGACTATCCCAACGTCAATGAGGATTTCGAGGCGGCGCGCGACGCGATCGTCGACTGGTACATCACCGAGGCCTGGAGCTACAGGCATCCGCATTCACTGACCCGCGAGACTTGCCGGCGCTTGAACGCGGCCGGTGTGCCAATCCACGTGTTCAACGCCTGGGTGATGACGCTTCATCCCAACTATTTCGGTGTGGTTCATGGCTGGCAGCAGGGCCGCCACGAGGTTACGACGCAGGTCGGCTCGCACGAAATGTGGAACACTCCACTGGTCCAGAACAGTCCGCTGGCAGTTGTCCGCGATGACGGCGCGTCGGCGATGCGGCGGAAACTGTGTGATCCAGCCTGGCCGATCGAGTATCCCGTGCTTGAAGAATACGTCGAAGACGGCGCGACCGATTACGTCGCCATGCGCCTGCCCTCGCGCAGCAAGGGCCTTTATATGATCTCCGCCGCTACCCGGCAGCCCGGCGGGTTCACGACGGCCGAACTTACGCTCATGGACACACTGGTGCCTCACATGGCCCGGCTGACCGACATCCAGGCGCTCAATTTTCTGGCGACAACATTGCTCGACACATATGTCGGCAAGGATGCCGGGGGCCGGATCATGACCGGAAATATTCGACGCGGGAGCGTGGAGACCATCCGGGCGGTGATCTGGCTCTGCGACCTGCGTGAATTCACCCGCCTCAGCGATACCCTGCCGAGCGACCGTCTGGTGGCGCTACTCAACGACTACTTCGATTGCGTCGGCACGCCGGTACGCGAGCACGGCGGAGAGATCCTCAAGTTCATCGGCGACGCGATGCTGGCGATCTTCCGTTTCGAGGATGAAGCCGAACGGCCTGCGGCCTGCGCTAAAGCCTCCATCGCGGCGCAGGAGGCGATCGACCTGGTCAATGCGTTGAACGCGACACGCCAGGGCGCTGGCGAAGAGACCATTGATATTGGCATCGCGCTCCACCTGGGTGATGTGATGTACGGCAACATAGGCGCCGCCGACCGACTAGACTTTACGGTGATTGGGCCCGCCGTGAACCTGGCGGCACGGATCGAAGGCCTCTGCCGCCCGCTCAAGCGGCGGGTGCTGATGTCGGAAGACTTCGCCAAGGGGAGCGGAGTGGAACACGAGACCCTGGGCGAGCACGCGCTAAAAGGGGTGGCCGCGCCGGTAACTGTTTTCGCTCCTTTGACCGCAACGCCTGCCATGCCGAAGGCAAAGGCATGAGCCGTGCAGTTCACGTCATAGGCGGCGGACTTGCTGGCAGCGAAGCGGCCTGGCAGCTCGCCCGCGCCGGCGTTGCCGTCGTGCTGCATGAGATGCGGCCTGAGCGCGGGACCGAAGCACATGTGAGCGACCGCTTGGCCGAGCTCGTCTGCTCCAACTCCTTTCGCTCTGACGACGCACAAAACAACGCCGTCGGGCTGCTGCACGAGGAGATGCGGCGTTGCGGCTCGCTGATCATGGCCTCAGCCGATGCCAACAAAGTTCCGGCCGGCGGCGCGCTTGCGGTCGACCGCGAAGCTTTCGCAGCAGCTGTGCAGAACGCGTTGGAAAACGAATCCTTGATCACCGTTGAGCGCGGCGAGATCGGTGGACTGCCGCCCGAAGATTGGAAATCCGTAATCGTAGCGACCGGCCCCCTCACCTCCCCTGGCCTAGCCGAGGCCATACTTTCACTGACAGGTGAGGACGCGCTGGCTTTTTTCGATGCCATTGCCCCGATCGTCCATCGGGACTCAATCGATTTCTCCACGGCCTGGTTCCAGTCCCGTTACGACAAGGGCGACGGCAAGGACTACGTAAACTGCCCCCTCAACGCGGCTCAGTACGAAGCATTCATCGCTGCGCTGATCGATGGCGAGAAAACAGAGTTCAAGGACTGGGAGCAAAACACGCCCTACTTCGAGGGCTGCCTACCGATCGAAATCATGGCCGTGCGGGGTCTCGATGCGCTGCGTTTCGGACCGATGAAGCCAGTCGGCCTGACCGATCCACGCACCGGCACACGAGCGCATGCGGTCGTACAACTGCGCCAGGACAATGCGCTGGGTACGCTTTGGAACATGGTCGGATTTCAGACCAAACTGAAGCACGGCGAGCAGACCCGGATCTTTCGCATGATCCCCGGCCTGCAAGATGCGAGTTTCGCCAGGCTGGGCGGACTGCACCGCAACACCTTCCTCAACAGCCCGCGCCTGCTCGACCGGACACTCCGTTTGAAGGCGGAGCCGCGGCTTCGTTTCGCCGGCCAAATCACAGGCGTGGAGGGCTATGTGGAAAGCGCTGCGGTGGGACTGCTCGCCGGACGTTTCGCGGCCGCCGACGCTCATAGCCAAGCCATTGCCGCGCCGCCCGAGACGACCGCGCTGGGTGCCCTCTTGGCGCATATCACCGGCGGTGCGGACGCCGATATTTTCCAACCGATGAACGTCAATTTCGGACTGTTTCCGCCGCTCGCCAACCGGGTCAAAAAGAAGGAACGCAAAGCCGCCATGTCGGCGCGAGCGCTGGCCGACATCGAACCGTGGCTCGCCGATCGTTCGGCTGCCGCAGCGGAATAGACCAGCTCCTCCGTCAATATCGACCGAAGAGGCTGGCACGCAGCAAACGCAACTGGCGGGCCGGCTGGCTGATCACTACAGGCCGGGCAAAGAGGTCGTAGCGCGCGCGGCGTATTCGCTGGAGATACATCTCCGCCAACGTTGCCTGGAACAAAGCGGGGCGCGCCGCCCCTGGCACGCCGGTCCGTCGCGATCGTGCCGTATATATAGAGTGTGTGGCCGCCTCGGCGATCTCCTCCGCAACCTGGGCAAGAGCGGCGCTGGCGCGCAACTCGAATAGATCGGACACTACCGCGCCCGATTTCGTCATCAGATCGGCCGGAAGGTATTGTCGCCTTGCGCGCGCGTGGAAAACCAGCGATCGCAACAGCCCGGTCAATCCCCAGGCAACCCCGACATCGATTGCCGCCTCATCGGCGGAGCTGTCCGCACCGTCCAGAATTTCGACGGCCAGGCGAACCAGCGTAGAGGACGTTCCCTTCACATATCGGATGAGGTCATCCAGGGTCGCCGGCGGCGTTTCGTCCAAGTCGAACTCGCGGGCGTTGATGAGCGTGTCAAAATACGCGCGGCTGAGACCGTGATCCTCAATCGCTTCCGCCAGACGGTCTATCACCACATGATCGGGTGGCTTGCCAGCGTAGATCGTGTCGATCGCGTCGCGCCACCACTGCAAGCGGATCTGGCCCACCATCGGCTCCGACACCGCTTCGCGGGTCTTGGCGACCTCGATATTGAAGGCGTATAGCGAGAACAGCGCCTCGCGCCGGCCGCTCGGAGCGAGCAACGCGGTCAGATACCGGTCGTTGTCATGGCGGCGAACCTGCTCGCCGCAGTAACTAAGCTGCATTGCCAATGCCGACGCTCGAAGAAGCGGACAAACGAACCAAAATTGTTTCGCACACCCTTCACATTACGCGGTCCGCGACCTAACATTGCATCACGAACGCATTGAGGGGATTCTCTTCACTGGACTAGAAATAGTCTGTGCTTGGGACTAAAACCACAACATATCGTGTTGAGTATGAGTGAACTTGCCGAGAGAGGGACGGCGACATGGCAGCTATTCTGAGTAATCTACGAAATACGGTGATCGCGAGCCTGGTGCTTACGATCGTCCTCATCGTCGTCATCGGGGCCCTGTTCAATTTTCCCGGCTTCGGCGACAAGGCTTGGTGGGCATTCCTGTTCCGCTGGATGCACATCATCAGCGGTGTCATGTGGATCGGTCTGCTTTGGTACTTCAACTTCGTGCAGATCCCGACGATGCCGGCGATCCCGGACGAGCAAAAGGGCGCCATAAGTGGGCACATCGCGCCGCGGGCACTCTTCTGGTTCCGCTGGGGTGCGATGGCGACCATCGTGACCGGGCTGATTTTGGCCGCGCTGAACAACTATATCGTCGAGGCGATCACCCTGGGGTTTGGCGCCAAGAACGTCTCCCATACGGCGATCGGGATCGGCATGTGGCTGGGCGCAATCATGTGGTTCAACGTCTGGTTCGTGATCTGGCCAAATCAGAAGAAGGCATTGGGCATTGTTCAAGTGAGCCCAGAGGAAAAGGCCGCAGCCGGGCGAACAGCGATGCTGTTTTCGCGCACCAACACGCTTTTGTCGCTGCCTATGCTTTATTGCATGATCGCGACCCAGCATGGCGGGTTCGGCTGAGCGAACGTCAAGCTAATTGACGAGACTACGGGAACGGGGCCCCTCCGCGGGGCCCCGTTTCATGTCCGCTGAAGGCTAGTCGATCGCAATCAACGCGGCGGCCACCCGGCGCGCTTCCGCCGCAAGAATACTGTAGGTCCGGCAGGCTGCGCCCGTATCCATGGGTTCGACCACGATCCCGGCCTCGCGAAGATGTGCACGGACCGCCGGATCGACAGGGGTCATTTGGGTTCCCCCGCCGAACAACAGGATTTCCACCTGTGGATCGACCGCCAGCAACGGCGCCAGGCTTTCCACCGTTATTCTAGCGGGATCGTCGATAGGCCAAGCCAGCGTGGTCTCCGGCAGAATGAGAATCGAACCGGAATATCGGATCCCGCTAACCCGGAATCCGCCGCCGCCATAAGATTCGATACGCGGCCGTTCGCCGCCAGTCTCTGTGGCGCCGCCCGCAGCCGGACCGGTTTCGCTACTCGGCAGGGGCAGTTTCCTCTTTCACTTCTGCCTCGCCGCCGAACGAATCGCGCCTAATATTGAAGTATAGCAATATCGGCACGGCCAGACAGATTGACGAATAGGTGCCGATGAGCACACCCCAGACCAGGGCGAGGCTGAAGTCCCGGATCACCTGGCCGCCCAGAATCACCAAGGCTAGAATCGCAAGGAGCGTGGTGATACTGGTGAGCACCGTCCGTGACAGCGTCTCGTTGATGCTCTTGTTCATCAACTCGGGCAGCGGCATTTTCTTGTACTTGCGCAAGTTCTCTCGCACACGGTCGAACACCACGACGGTGTCGTTGATCGAATACCCCGCGATGGTGAGCACAGCCGCAACAGTGGCAAGATTGAACTCCAACTCCATCTCGGCAAAGAAGCCCAAAGTCAAAAGCACGTCATGCAGCAGGGCGACAATGGCCGCAACGCTGAACTGCCACTCGAATCGAAACCAGACGTAGAGCAGGATCCCGAACATCGCGAGGGTGACTGCCCAGATGCCATCGATAATAAGCTCGCCGCCGACTTGCGGGCCAACGAACTCAGTGCGCCTGTACGTCACCACCGATAGCGCGTCGCGGACGCTGGCCAGCGCCCGATTCTGTTTCTCGCGCTTGATTGTCGCGCTGTCCGTGTCGGCATATTGAACTGGAATAACGATGCTGACATCGCCCGAGGCCGCGTCACGGCTGATACCCAGCTTGCCGACGAGCGAGAGCTTGGCCAGTCGCTCCTCGATGGTCGCGATGGTCGTGCCCGACCTATTGAGCTTGCCTTTCAGAACCAACGGCTGATCGGTCTTGTATTCCGGCTCCTTCTCGGTCGCCTCGGCGAGCAGCGAGAATACGTCCTTGATTCGGCGAATGGCCTTGGCCTGAGCTTCCTCGCCTCCGGCTTGTTTTTCGACCCGGATCAGCACGTCGGTGTTGACGCCGAAACTCTGCAAGGAGACTTCGCCGAGCCCTAGTGCACCCAACTGGGTGCGCATTTGCCCGATATCGGCGGGGCCCGATTTGTTTCGCGCCTCGATCAGGATGCCGCCCTTGAAATCGATGCCGAAGTTGAGTCCCTGCAGGAATGTCGAGGCCAACGCCGCGACGAACAAAACGGCGGACACCGTAAAAAAGATCTTACGGCGTTTGACAAAGCCTAGATTGATGCCGTCAGGAACGAGTTTCAACGCCATGACACGGGGCCTCAGATAGGCAGTTTTGCTGGCCGCGTGCGGCGCAGCCAAGTGGCAACGATGAGTCGGGTGATCATGATCGCGGAGAACATGGAGGTTGCCAGACCGATGGAGAGCGTGACCGCGAAACCTTTGACCGGACCCGAGCCGAAGAAGAACAGCATCAGCGCGGCAATGAAGGTGGTGAGGTTCGAATCGATGATCGTCGTGATGGCGCGCCTGTAGCCGGCATCGATGGCAGAAATAGGCGTTCGGCCGGCCCGCACTTCCTCGCGTATCCGCTCGAAAATCAGCACATTCGCATCCACCGCCATGCCAATCGTGAGCACGATGCCGGCAATACCCGGCAAGGTCAGTGTGGCTTGCAGCAGCGAAAGTGCGCCTAGAAGCAGGATCATATTTGCGGTGAGCGCGACGTTCGCCATGAGCCCGAAACGCCCATAGGCAATACCCATGAAGACGACCACCAGCACGAGCCCGATGATGCTGGCCGAGGTGCCGGCTGAGATCGAATCGGAGCCGAGGCTGGCGCCAACCGTGCGCTCTTCGATCGGCGTCAACGGCGCCGGCAGCGCACCAGCGCGCAGCAGCAAGGCGAGGTCCCCTGCAGTCTTCGAGGTGAAGCCGCCAGAGATGATGCCGGCACCGCCCAGAATCGGCTCCCGGATCACCGGGGCGCTGATCACCTTGCCGTCGAGCACAATGGCGAAGGGACGGCCGACATTGCGCCGGGTCGTGTTACCGAATTTGCGCGCCCCTCGGCTGTTGAAACGGAACGAAACAACGGCCTGCCCGTCCTGGAGGGTCGGCTGGGCATCGACCAGATCTTCGCCGCCAACCTCAATCTTGCGTTTAATGAGATAGAGTTGGGTCTCGTCCTGATCGCCGGGCAGCAGCATAGCACCAGGCGGTGGACGCATTCCCTTGCGGGGCACTTCCGACTGGTCCACCAGATGAAATGTCATCTTAGCGGTCTTGCCGATGATCGCCTTCAAACGCTCCGGATCTTCCAGCCCCGGCACCTGCAGCAGGATCCGGTCGTCCCCCTGGCGTTGCAGGGTCGGCTCCAGCGTACCTAGTTCATCAACCCGGCGCCTCAGAACCTCGATCGACTGCCCGATCGCCTGATCCCGTCGCGCAATGAGTGCCTCTTCGGTGTATTTGAGCCGGAATGTGCCATCGTTGTCGGCATCAATTGTCACTTCTCGGCCACCGCCAGACAGCAGGCTACCTGTGCTGGCGCTGCCAACCGACCGACGGAGCACCTCCCGCGCGCGTTCGGTGTCCTGCTTGCGCCGGACCCGAAACCGGACGCCCTGCCCTTCAACGCGCAGAGCCGCGAAACGGATCCGGTTGGTGCGTAGCTCGCGGCGAACCGCATCGGCCAAAGACGCGACATATTCCCTATAGACAGTCTTTAGGTCGACCTTAAGCAACAGGTGCGCCCCGCCTCGCAGATCGAGGCCGAGATTGACCTTCTTGCTCGGCAGCCAACTTGGCACCGCCTCGAGTTGCTTGTCGGACAAGAGATTGGGCGCAGAAAATCCAACGCCCAGCACGCACATGAATGCGATCAGGATTATCTGCCAGCGAGGGAGATGGACCATCTTACCGCCGTGAACGGTCGAGTGAGACTAACGCTTGCCGAAAAGGCCGCCCAAAAGGCCGCCGGGTTTGTTGCCGCCGCCGTCACCGCCCGGCGCGTTGGCCGCTGCCGGCTGTGGCTTGCCCATGACGGCCTGGATCGTCGCCCGGCTGACACGCACCTTCACGTCCTTGGCGATCTCGACCTGGACTTCGGATTCGTCGATCACCTTGGTCACGGTGCCGATGATGCCGCCGCCGGTGACGATCTTGTCGCCACGCTTGACCGCCGCGATCATCGCTTTGTGCTCCTTCATGCGCTTTTGCTGTGGGCGAATGAGGAGGAACCAAAACACCACGAATATGAGGATAATCGGCAGCAGCCCACCCAGGCCGCCAAAAGCGCCGCCAGAGCCGCCCCCGCCCGATGCTTGGGCGAGTGCTTCGGAAATGAACATTGGGAAACTCCTAGATGCCTGTCCGGCAAGACTTGCGGGAATATAAGGGGCCTCACCCCAAGTGCAAGCGCCATCGGCAGTAATCGGACGGGATCATAGCGCAGATGCCGGCGCCGATTGACCGCGAGAAGCGCTGTGGATAGGGTCTGCCGCCTCACCGGGACGCACGACTTGCCCAGGATGCCTGATCGATTCCGTCGGAGCCGGACGCCATGGATGAAAAGCGGCTGGAGAACATTTTGCACCGTATCGCCGACGCGCTTGAGCGCCAGGCGCCTCCGCCGCGGCCGGACAGCGACGTCGACGGCACAGCCGACGCCTATGTCTGGCAGGCCGAACAGGATCGTTTGGAACCAATCGAGGAGGTCAACCGCGTCGATATCGCGTTGCTGAAGGGGATCGAGCGCCAGCGCGAAACCCTCCTTGAGAATACGCGCCGCTTCGCAAAGGGACTGCCCGCCAACAACGCGCTGCTTTGGGGCGCGCGCGGCATGGGCAAAAGCTCCTTGGTCAAGGCGGTCCACGCCACGGTCAATGCGGACGTCCAGGCCACCAACGGGGCACCGTTGGTGCTGATCGAGATCCACCGGGAGGACATACCCTCCCTGCCCCGGCTGCTCGCGCGCTTGCGCGAAACGGACCGACGGATGATCCTTTTTTGCGACGACCTTTCATTCGACGGCCAGGACGCCAGCTACAAATCGCTGAAAGCGGTGCTGGAGGGCGGCATCGAGGGGCGACCGAAGAACGTGGTGTTTTATGCCACCTCGAACCGGCGTCACCTGATGCCGCGCGAAATGATCGAGAACGAACGCTCCACGGCGATCAATCCTGCCGAGTCGGTGGAGGAGAAAGTTTCGCTCTCCGATCGTTTCGGGCTCTGGCTCGGATTTCACGCCTGCGACCAGGACACATTCTTCGACATCGTTGAGGATTACGCGCGACATTTTGGGATAGAGATCGGCCGCGACGACCTGCGCGCCCAAGCCAATGAATGGTCGATGGCTCGCGGCGCGCGTTCGGGCCGCGTCGCCTGGCAGTTCATTCAGGATCTGGCAGGGCGGAGCGGCCGCTCGATAGACTGAAGTTCGTTATTGGTGTTGCGGTGGCTGTTTGGCTTTGCCGAGCCGTAGCCAGCCCGCTCCCCCACCCGACCAGCCACGGGATCGTATGCTCATGGGTGGTCGGGTGGGGGAGTGGGCTGGTGTTGCAAACGCCAAAGGCAAACAACGCCGGTGCAGAGCGCCAGCCAATACTACGGAAACATAGCAGCTAGCGCACTGCGACGCGGCGCACTCTCGGCAGCTTGGCCAGCGGATTGATCGGTCTCTTGGATTTGCGTATCTCGAAGTGAAGTTGCGGCCGCAGGACGGCGCCGGTGGAGCCGACCCGTGCAATGGCCTGGCCGCGGCGCACGCGCTGGCCGCGGCGGACCAGGAAACGCTCATTATGCGCATAGGCGGTGAGCCAGCCGCGGGCATGCTTGATCAACAGAAGCTCGCCGAACCCCTCGACCCCCGAGCCGGCATAGACCACGACACCGTTCTCGGCGGCCCGCACGATTGCGCCCGAACGTGCCTTGATATTGACCCCGTCATTGCGCAGCCCGCCGGGACGGGTGCCGAAACGACCGATGATGCGGCCGTTGACCGGCCAGGCGAAGCCGCGCCCGCTGAGCGGTGGCGGTTTGCCGATAGGCCCGCGATCGCCTCGAACGGTGAGGCCGGAGCCCTTGCGGACAGCGCCGGCGACCTTGCGGCGGACTTCCAGGCGACGCACGCCGCCCGTCCGGCGCGGGCGGATTATCGGAGTCGAGCGGGATCGGGTCCGTGTCTTGCGTTGAAGTTTTCGTTTGACGGCTTGCCGTTGGGCGCCCGATAGGCGCAGCCGCTGGCCGGTCTTGAGCCGATAGGGCTTGCGTAGGCCGTTCCATTGAATAATCGTTCGCCGAGACAGCTTATAGCGCCTGGCGATCCGGGACACGCTCTCGCCGCGCCGCACGACATGGTATCGCGCGCCGGGCAGGCGCAGACGCTGGCCGATGCGTAGCCGGTAGGGCCGCTTCAGACGGTTGAGCTGGATGATCGAACGCCGGGCGATGGCGTGGCGCCGGGCGATCTTGCCAAGCGTGTCGCCACGCTTGACCGTGATCGAGGCGATTTGGGTTTCGGCGGTCGCCTTGGCGGGCGCGAGTATCGTAAGCGAGACGGCGAGCAATAGTACCGCTGCGACCGGGACAACCATTATGGCGGCCGATTGTGTCGCAATCTTTGCGGCGATCCGTCTCATCCCCGATTCTCTCCCGAAACACCCAATACACATGGAGACCTGCCCCCAGTCTTACGGCGCGGGTGGGTCTCTTATCCACAGTAACGATTGGGCGCGAATCGGGTTAACAATTCGTTAAGCATCCGAGGCGAAGGCCTCAGTGAAACGAATCAGCTGGTCCTGGTACGTCAGGTCGAGATGAAGCGGGGTGACTGCTATGGCGCCGGCCCGCACGGCCGACAGATCGGTTGCGTAACCCAGTTCCGGTTCGTCCCGCAGCGGACCGATCCAGAAATAAGGATATCCGCGCGGGTCGCGGCGTTCCTCGAACTGAATACCGATCTTACGCTTGCCTTGCGCCACCACATCAATGCCGGTCACCGCATCGGCCTCGATATCGGGAAAATTGACGTTCAGCAGCATGTCGGCGGGCCAGGACAAGGTAACCGCGCGGTGGATGATATCCGGAGCGTGGGTTTCCGCGGTCGCCCATTTGGCCCTGTGGGGACCATCGATCTGTTGGCTGAGGGCGATCGAGCGGATACCGAGCAATGCGCCCTCCATGGCAGCGGCGACGGTGCCGGAATACGTCACGTCGTCGCCCAGATTGCCGCCGCGATTGATGCCGGACAATACGAGGTCCGGCGGATGATCGGCGAGGATGTTGCGGACGGCGAAGAGCACACAATCCGTCGGTGTGCCTTCGACGGCGTAGCGGCGCTCGGCAAGCTCTCGCACCCGTAAAGGGCGCCGCAATGTCAGGGAATGGCCGGCACCGCTCTGCTCTTCTGACGGCGCGACCACCCAAACGTCGTCGCTGATGGTGCGGGCGATGCGCTCGAGCACTTCCAGGCCCGTGGCCCTGATGCCGTCGTCATTGGAGATAAGGATGCGGGCGCCGGATAGATCGAGCGGCCCCTCAGGCATCAGCCGCGCCGCCGGCACCGATTGTTTCGATTCCGCCCATGTAAGGCCGCAAGGCCTCGGGCACGGTCACCGAGCCGTCTTCTTGTTGGTAATTCTCCAGCACAGCGATGAGCGTGCGTCCAACGGCGAGGCCAGAGCCGTTCAGCGTATGGACGAAGCGCGTGCCCTTGCCCTCCTTGGGACGGAAGCGGGCGTTCATGCGCCGGGCCTGGAAGTCACCGCAATTTGAACAGCTGGAAATCTCGCGATAAGCGCCCTGCCCTGGCAGCCAGACCTCAAGGTCATAGGTCTTGCGAGCAGAAAATCCGATATCGCCGGTGCACAGGACAACCTTGCGATAATGCAGGCCCAGGCGCTGCAGCACCTCCTCCGCGCATCCGGTCATCCGCTCGTGCTCGGCCTCCGAGGCATCGGGATGGGCAATGCTGACCAATTCGACCTTATAAAATTGGTGCTGGCGCAGCATACCCTTGGTGTCCTTGCCGGCCGCGCCGGCTTCGGCCCTGAAGCACCCCGTATGCGCGGTGAAACGCATCGGCAGCGCGTCCTCATCAAGGATGTCACCGGCAACCAGGTTTGTGAGCGGCACTTCTGCAGTCGGAATTAGCCAATGATTTTCGGACGTTTGGAACAAATCATCACCGAATTTCGGAAGTTGACCTGTGCCGAACAACGCCGCGTCCCGCACGAGGACAGGCGGGCTCACTTCTTTGTATCCAAATTCGCCGGTCTGCAAATCGAGCATAAATTGGGCAAGGGCCCGCTCCAGGCGGGCCAGCACGCCGCTCAGCACGACGAACCTCGCCCCGGAAAGCTTGGCCGCGCCTTCAAAGTCCATCGCGCCCATCGCCTCACCCAACTCGAAGTGCTGCTTTGGCTCAAAGTCAAACGCGGGCCTGTCGCCCCAGACCGCCATTTCAACATTGGCCGCTTCCGTTTCGCCCTCCGGCGTATCGGACGACGGCAGGTTCGGAATGGCTTGCAACACTGCGTCGAGCTCCGCCGCGGCGTCGCGGGCTTCATCTTCCGCAACTTCCTGTGCGGCCTTGGATGAGGCAACTTGCTCAAGCAAGGCGGTGGCGTCCTCGCCCTTGGATTTCGCGGCGCCGATCTGCTTGGAAACAGCGTTTCGTTCCTGTTGGATCGCTTGGGCGCGCGTCTGCGCATCCCGCCGAATTCGGTCCATATCGATCAGCTGCTTGGACTGCGGCTCCAAACCGCGCGAACCCAACGCAGTGTCGAACGCAACGGGGTTGTCCCTTATCCACTTGATGTCATGCATGGGAACCAGACCGGCCGATGTGAGGCCTTTGAGGGGTATTCGGGCCGGTTATAGGGCTGTGCCCGCGAGGCGTCCAGCCGGTCGAACCGTCACTCTGCGGCTTTGTCGGCCTCCGCCTCGCGCTGCGCACGTTTCTTCTCCGCCATCTTGGCGCTGATGATCGAAATCTCGTAGAGCACGATCATCGGTATCGCCAGAGCAATCTGGCTGACCACGTCGGGCGGAGTGATGATGGCGGCGAACACGAAGACGGCGACGATGGCATATTTGCGTTTGGCTTTCATGCCTTCGCTGGTGGCAAGTCCGGCGCGGGCCAGCAACGTCAGCAGGACCGGCATCTGGAAGCAAAGCCCGAATGCGAAGATGAGCTTCATCACCAAGCTCAGATATTCGCTGATCTTGGGCTCGAGCACGGTCTTCAATGATGTTTCCTGCGCAGTGGTCTGGAAGCTCAGCAGGAACTCCCAGGCCAACGGCATCAACACGTAATAGACCATGGCCGCGCCAAGGATGAAGAGGATCGGACTGATGAAAAGGAAGGGCAGAAAGGCGCGCTTCTCGCGCTTGTAGAGGCCGGGCGCGATGAACCGCCAGATCTGGGTGCCGAAGATCGGAAAGGTTATGCAAAGTGCAGCGAAGAACCCGACTTTGACTTGCGTGAAAAAGCCCTCGATCAGACCGGTGAAGATCATTCGGTCGGCGCTGATCTTGGCCTGATCCATGGCGTTCTTCAGCGGAACGGTCAGAAAGTCGTAAATGCTCTCGGCGAATGCGAAGCAAACAAAGAAAGCCAGCACCAGCGAAACGACACTGATCAACAGCCGACGGCGCAGCTCCAGCAGATGGTCGAAGAGCGGCATCTTCTGGGCTTCGTCGACATCCTCGACGCCCTCGACCCCTTCGCTCGTCGCGTCGCCCGATGGCTGCGCCTCGATCTTTTCCTTCTCGGCCATCGTCTAGCTGTTCGATTTCGCCGCGTTGGGGCGTTTGCCGGCCGCGGATTGGCCATCGGACGCCGCCTTGGCTGGCGCCCGCGGCTTGCTTTTGGTGGCCGACTTCACAGCGCCGGCCTTGGCGCTGGAGGTCTTGGCGCTGGAGGTCTTGGCGCTGGAGGTCTTGGCGCTCGAAGTCTTGGCGCTCGAAGTCTTGGCGCTCGAAGTCTTGGCGCTCGAAATCTTGGCGCTCGAAATCTTGGCGCTTGAAGTTTGGGCGCCGGACTTCTTAGCCGCTGCAGCTTTCGAGGCGGTCGGATTCCGCCCGGACGGCTGGTTCGCGGATTTGGTGGACCCGGCGGCCTTGGCCTTGGCCGATTTTGCAGGCTTCTTCGTTCCAGTCTTCCCCCCGGCCTTTTTGGCCGCAGCGGCTTTTGGCTTGGCCCGGGCGCGCTTTTTCGCGACAGGCGTCGGCGCGAGCTCCGGATCGGGCTCCGGGTCGAAATCCTGGAAGGGCTCATACGCGGCGCCATAATCGATCTCATTGCGGATCGTGCCATCAGGATCGATCGTGTTCTCAACCAACGTGTCGAGATCGCCGTGCGCCATCCCTTCGGCCTGCTCTTTCAATTTGTCGAGTTCGGTCTCGCGCATCATGTCGTCGAGCCCGCTTTGAAATTCGCGCGCCAAGCCACGGACCTTACCGATCCAGCCAGCGATCATACGCATCGTTGCAGGCAATTCTTTCGGCCCAATCACCAAAAGGCCGATCAAGGCAACGATAGCAAGCTCGGTCCAGCCAATGTCGAACATGGGCAGGTGTTGTCCAATCGGGGGCAGCGCGCGGCGCGCGCCGCGAGCCGCGCGTTAGGAACTCTTCGCGGTCTTGCGGCGGCTGGTGCCGCTCTTCGCGGCAGTCGCTTTGGCGGCTGGCTTGCGACGGGTCGAGGCAGCCCGCTTTTTCGGCTCCTCGGTCGTCACGCGCTTAGCCGGCTCAGGTTCGGGTTCCGGCTCCTCCACTTCCTCGGCGCCGTCTTCCGGCTTGAGACCGGTCTTGAAGGAGCGGATCCCCTTGGCGAGGTCGCCCATCAAGCGCGGTATCTTTCCGCCGCCGCCAAACAGGACCAGGACCACGATCGCAACAACGACCCAATGCCACCAGCTTGAGAAACCCATCACCAAACTCCTTGAACAGCGCACGGGCGCCCGCCGGGCTGATCATGTCAAAATCGCCGCTCAGCCGCAACGTCCAGCGGGTGCGGCCACGATCGGAACAAACAGGGGCGCGAGCGTTATTTAGGGTGTGTGGCCGGAAATACAAAGGTCCGACTGGGGTCGAGCGAGACATCGACCACGGAATTCTCCGGCGGCAAGAAGGTACCGGTCATCCGACAATGAAAATGCCGCGCGGCCCAATCCCCGCTCTCGACCTGGAGGTGGACGATACTGACCTCCCCCAGCAAGCGCGCCGCCATGACGATGGCGGGATGGCGCGAGCGGGTTCCAGGACCAATCGCTTTGACTTGGAGAGCCTCGGGGCGGATCAGAACGTCCACGCCAGTGCCCTCAGGGAGCCGGGCTACGGGGATCGGCCCGAACGGGGTTGCGACGGCGCCGTCGCGAACCACGGCCTCGATCCTGTTGACGTCACCGAAAAATGCAGCGGCAAAGGCATTGACCGGGTGCAGGTAGAGATCGGCCGGCGTGCCGATCTGAATGATGCGCCCATCGCGCATGAGGGCGATGCGATCGCCCAACATCATCGCCTCCTCGGGGTCGTGGGTCACCAGTAGTGTGGCGGCGTTGCGCGACTTCAGTAGGTGGAGCGTTTGGTCGCGCACCTGTCCCCGCAACGCGGCGTCGAGGCCGGAGAACGGCTCATCAAGAAGGACGATCTGTGGATCGGGAGCCAGCGCGCGGGCGAGCGCGACACGTTGTTGCTGGCCGCCCGACAACGTATGCGGAAAGGCACTGGCGTAGCGGCCGAGGTCCAGCTGCTCAAGCAATGCGCTCACATGTCGGTTACGCTCAGCCGCACTCAACCCCCGCAAACCGAAGCCGACATTGCCGGCGACCGACAAATGCGGGAACAAGGCATAGTCCTGGAACACCAACCCCAAACCGCGTTCGTCCGGCGGCAAGTCAAGGCGTTTACTGGCGTCGGCGACCACCGAACCAACGATACTGACCCGGCCGTCCTGCAGCGTTTCCAAGCCGGCGGCAATTCGCAGGACGGTCGTCTTGCCACATCCGGACGGCCCGACCAGGCAGACAATCTCACCCGCCTCGACCGTGAGCCCGAAATCGTCCACCGCGACCAATTCCGCATAAGCGTGGCTCACATGTTCGAAAGCGATTGCGGTCACGAGCCGTTCAATCCCTCTGGTTGCCCTGCCCGTGACCGCGCGATCGCGCGGCTCAGCAGGACAACCGGCACGATCCCGACCGCCACGATTGCCAGCGCGGCGCTCGAGGCCTCGATCAACTGCTCATCCACCGCGTACTCGTAGGTCCGGGTCGCGAGCGTATCGAAGTTGAATGGGCGCACCAACAGCGTCGCGGGGAGTTCCTTCATTACATCGACGAACACGAGCAACCCGGCGGTCAGTAGGCTTCCACGCATCAGAGGCGCCAGCACCCGGACCAATACGCCGCTCTGCGACTGCCCCAGCGATCGCGCGGCATCGTCCATCCGAGGCGTGATACGGCCGAAGCCGGCTTCGACAGTATTCAATGAGATCGCCAGGAACCGCACCAGATACGCGAATACCAGCGCCACCAGAGTGCCGCTGAGCACCAGGCCGGTCGAAACTCCGAGCGTCGCCCTTGCCCAAGCATCGAGGGTATTGTCGATACGGGCGAAGGGGATCAGCACGCCAACCGCGATAACCGACCCTGGAATGGCATATCCCAGCCCGGCAATGCGCGTCGCAGCCGCCATCAGGGGCGTACGGCGCAGCCGCAAGCCGTAGGCCAAGGTGCCGGCAACTGCAACCGCCAGTACCGCCGCAACGGCAGCGACCAGGAAGCTATTGGCCGCCAGGCGCAGGAAACGGAGATCGACCGTCTCGCCGGCGGTCTGGACAGTCCAGATCACCAACGCCAAGGCGGGAATGGCAAACCCAAGGGCCACAGGCAAGGCACAGGCGAGCGTGGCACAGGATGCGCGAGAACCGGTCAGTCGATAGCGAGGCAGCACCAGGTAGCGCGTGCCGGTGTGCTGATAGCGCCGCGAACCACGGGAGATGCGCTCCAGAATGATCAGCGCGAAAATGAAGAGCATCAGCAACGCCGCGAGTTGAGCCGCCGCCGGGCGCTCGCCCAGACCCAGCCAAGTCCGGTAAATGCCGGTGGTGAACGTGTCGACGCCGAAAAACTGGACAGTGCCGAAATCGTTCAGCGCCTCCATGAGGGCAAGTGCCAGTCCACCAACTATGGCCGGGCGCGCAAGCGGCAGGCTAACCGACCAGAAAGAGCGCCAGGGCCCACAGCCGAGCGTACGGCTGACCTCGATGGCCGCGAAGGATTGCTCGTGGAAGGCAGTCCGCGCGAGCATGTAGACATAAGGATAAAGCACCAGCGCCATCAGCACGATCGCGCCAGGCAGGCTTCGGATATCTGGAAACCACAGCCCGACATCCGCCAAACCCAGGCCGTCCCGCAGCCACACCTGGACGGGACCCGCGACATCGAGCAGTCCGGTGTAGGTATAAGCAATGACATATGCGGGTACGGCGAATGGCAGCAGAAGCGCCCATTCGAAGATCTTTCTCCCGGGGAACTCGCACATGGCGACCAGCCAGGCCATGCTGACACCGATCGACAACACGCCTATTCCGACGCCAAGGATGATCCAGAGCGAGTTGGCGATGTAGCCCGCCAGAACTGTCGAAGCCAGATGCCGCCATACGTCACCGGCCGGCACGAACAGGTTGAGCGTCACCACTGCGACTGGGAGCGCTATCGCCACTGCAACGGTGAATGCCACGGGCGTCCAGACACCGCCGGAGCGTGCTCCGCGCGGTCGCCACCGGCCAATCAAACTTTGCTGCTCAGAAACCAACGAACCTGCCTGCCACACGGCCCTCGTGCCAGGCGCCGGCGCAGAGCAGGCGCAATCTCATCGAGGGGATCGAACGGACTGCAGGTCAACCTATTGAGAATGGTTCGCAGGGACAAGAGTCTACCGGCTCGCCGGTCACTTCAATCATCCGCGCCACGACCGCTGCGCCTGAAGGTTTCCGACAGGTCGACGAGCTCGCCGCCGCCGTCGTCCTCCAACTCGAGGCCAAGCTCCTCGGCCGTCTCCGCATCGGTCTGCTCTTCGTCCTCATCATCCTCAAGCAGATCGAGTTGTTCACCCCGAAAAGCCTGGGCTGCAGGTCGAGCGTCGAGGAGGCCAGCCGCCTTCAACTCCTCCACACCAGGCAAGTCCTTGAGATTCTCAAGGCCGAAATGATCGAGAAACTCGTTGGTGGTCAGCCAAGTTACTGGGCGGCCGGGGGTGCGGCGGCGGCGGCCGGGTTTTATCCAGCCGGCTTCCAGCAACACGTCGAGCGTGCCGCGGCTCTGGGAAACGCCTCGGATCTCTTCGATCTCAGCTCGGGTGACCGGCTGGTGATAGGCAATGATCGCCAGTGTCTCGATGGCCGCGCGCGAGAGCTTGCGTGGGATCACCTGCTCGATGCGCAGCTTGCCGGCGAGATCTTGCGCGGTTCGAAAAGCCCAACGGTCGCCGACGCGCACCAGATTGACGCCGCGGCCAGCATATAGCGCCTGAAGCTCGTTCAAGTGGACACGCAGGTCCAGCTCGCCGGCGACATGTGTGGCCAACGCCGATTCGGCAAGTGGCTCGGCGCTGCCGAATAGCAGTGCCTCGAGCACCCGCAGAGCTTCTGGATCCGCTTGTCCGCTCATTGCCCGTCCCTATCGCCACGAACGTAGATTGGACCGAAGGTCTGGTCCTGACGGATCCGCAGCTTGCCCTGACGGGCGAGCTCTAGGCTGGCGGCAAAGGTCGAGGCGATGGCCGAGCGCCGTCCCAGGCCAGCTGTCAATTCCGCCGGAAGGAAGCTCGCGAGCGTCTGCCAGTCTGGTACCTGGCCAAGCAGACCGCGCAGACGCTGGATCGCTTCGTCGACCGAATAGAGATCCAACGGTGTAATGGTGAGCGTGCTGGCGCTGACGCGGCGCTGTTGGTCACCGTAGGCCTTCAGCAGTTCGAACAGCGACGCGTCGTAGACAAGTGTCCGCACAACATCCCGCGTTTCCGGCTCACCCCGCTTGAAATATTCCTGCCCCAATTGGGGCCTCGCCAAAATCGCCTTGCCGGAATTGCGCATGGCTTCGAGACGCTGGAGCTGGAACGCCAGGGCCGCGGCCATCTCTGCGCCACTCGGCTCTTCGTCGCCGCTGGGCTGTGGCAGCAGCAGTCGCGATTTCAGATAGGCCAGCCACGCCGCCATGACCAGGTAATCGGCCGCGATCTCTATCTTGAGCTCGCGCGCTTGCTGGATGAAGGTCAGATACTGCTCGGCCAATTGAAGTATCGAAATGTGGGCGAGATCGACCTTCTGATCGCGCGCCAGCGAGAGCAGCAGGTCAAGCGGCCCCTCAAAGCCGTCGAGGTCGAGGATCAAGGCCTCGGCTCGATCCGGCCCCTCGCGCTCTTCGAATTCGAATGGTTCGTTTTCGCTCACCCGCTCAAACTCCGAAACACAGCAATAATGGCATCGCTCACATTGGCACCCGTAAGGACGCTTAGCACGTCCGTGACGAAGAAAGTCACCGGCAGAATCAGCCAGGAGAAAATATTGAAATCGTACCCCATCCTGCTGGCGACAATCGGCACAACAAAGACCACTAGGATCAGGATGACAAATCCAAAGCGTTCCAGTCGCGCCAGCGGACGCGCCAGCCTATCCGGCAGCAGTCCGACCGCGACCCGGCCCCCATCGAGCGGCGGCAGCGGTAGCATATTGAATACCGCCAACAGCACATTGAAGAAAATCGATACACCGAGAACCCGGACCAGGGCTTGTGCAACCGCGTCGGGGAACAATCCCGCAACGTGCAGCAACACGGCTGAGACGAAGGCCAGCACCAGATTGATGCCCGGTCCGGCGGCGGCGACAATCACCATGTCGCGACGCGGGCGGTGAAGCCGATTGAAGTCAACAGGTACAGGTTTGGCCCATCCGAAGAGAAAGCGCGATCCGGAGAAGATCAGAATTGCCGGCAGCAACACGGTGCCGAATGCATCGATGTGCTTCAGGGGATTAAAGGTCACCCGTCCCAGTTGGTAAGCCGTGTCGTCGCCGAGTTTCCACGCCACGTAGCCATGAGCGGCTTCATGGAATGTGATGGCGACAATCACCGGGACTGCATAGAGCAGGATCGCTGAAAGGGATGGCAGTATGTCCACGCTGGCGTCCCTACTCTATGCCGTGACCAATAGCGGCCGAAGCTGCGCCGCCAATTCTGAAAGGTCAACGGCTTCGGCGCACGATATCGCCCTGCGACCGACCGCCACTCGTTCCAGCGCCCGGCTGGTCAGAGGTCCCGACCCATCAGCCACGGCGCGCATTTCATCCAAGTCTCCATTGCAATGGAGGGCGACATCGCAGCCGGCGCTCAGTGCCAGCGCCGCGCGTTCGCCGAAAGTTCCGGAAAGCGCCTTCATGCTGAGGTCGTCGGAAATGAGCAAGCCGTCAAAGCCGATCTCACCACGGATGATGTCATTTATGACAATGCGCGACGTCGTGGCGGGATTGTCCCGGTCGATGGCTTCGTAAACCACATGCGCCGTCATGGCCCAGGGCGCATCGGCGAGCTCAGCGAACGGCACGAAATCGACTCGGCGCAATTCGGACAATTCGTCGGTGACGACCGGAAGCTCCAGATGGCTGTCCACGCTCGCGCGGCCGTGGCCGGGTATGTGCTTGACCACCGGGATGACACCGGCTGCCAGGAACCCTTTAAGCGCCGCTCGGCCGAGGCGGGAGACAAGTTCCGGTGCAGTTCCGAAGGCCCGGTCGCCAACGATGTCGTGGCTGCCTTCAGCCGGCACGTCGAGGACGGGGGCACAATCCACATCTATCCCAAGCGACGCAAGTTCCGAACCGATCAATTGAGCATTGATCCGTACTGCGTCCGCCGCTTTGTCTTCATTGTGCTGCGACAAGGCTCCGAACACCGCCGCCGGCGGCGCTTCGCGCCAATGGGGCGGGCGAAGCCGCGCCACTCGCCCGCCCTCCTGATCGATTAGAACAGGCGCATCGGCGCGGCCTACGATATCTCGAAGCTCACCCACAAGTGCCGCGACCTGGACCGGATTGTCGCAATTTCGCGCAAACAAAATGAATCCCAATGGATCGGACTCAGCAAAGAAGCGGCGCTCGGCGTCGCTTACTTGCAGTCCCGCGAGGCCGAATATTGCCGCCTTCGGGATCGTTGCGTCAGCCTTTGACAAAAAGGCAGCTCACCTTGCGTTTGCCGAATTTGGCGCAGAGCTCCTGAGCCGCCCTGCGATCTTTCAGCGGACCAAGCTGAAGCCGATAGAGCGGAGCGCGGCCACCGGCGCGATTGATCTTCTCCACATACCATTCGAGGTTACGCACCAAATCCTTGTGGCGCCCCTTCAGCTTTTGCCAGCGGCGCGCGGCGAGCTGCGGCGAGGGATAGGCTGCGATCTGGATCCGGTATCGGCCTCGGCGGGCGCCCGGTGCCGCGGCAGGTTTCGGCGCCGCGCGACGTTTCGCCTTTTTGCGTTCGACCGCCACGCGCACGCGCGCCGCACCACCTTTGACCTTAGGCCGAGCAACCCGCTTCGCCGAACCGCCCGCCGCTGGGCTGATGTCACCGACCTTCGACCTTGGTATCAGGCGCTCGACCTTCCCGCCGCCGGCGCGCTTGCTCCCTGGCGCCAGACGTTCGTAGATGCGCTTGTCACGATGCGGGACGCTCAGCCCGCCAGGCTCCTTGGGCCGGGTCTTGATTGGACCCGCATCGGCCCGGACAAGCGGGATCGCCCGTGTACTGCCGCCGCTTTGACCTTCGCCGTAAGCGTGCCACATGAGACCGCCGAGCAAGGCCATCGCACCGAGCGCACAACTTGCCCGCAGCACGATGCCTATGCGGCGGCCCCAGGGGCCCTCGTAGTGTCGCGGCCTGACGGCGGCATACGCCATCAACGCATCTCCTCAACCGGCGTCACTCCGAATATTCCCAGTCCGGACGCAATCACAATCTGTATCCCGCGGATAAGCGCCAGGCGCGCCTGGGTGCGAGCAGGCTCGGCATCATCGATGAACCGCATGTGAGGCTCATCGCGGCCTCGCGCCCATATAGTGTGGAACGCGCTTGCAAGTTCATACATGTAGTATGCAATCCGATGGGGCTCATGCGCAAGTGCCGCCCCTTCGACCATTGCAGGCCACAGCGCCAACTTGGCGATGAGATCGAGTTCGGCTGGATCGGACAGCCGGTCGAGATCGGCCGCTTGCAATGCCGCGTCGCCGGTCGCCAGATCGGGCAAGGCTTCGCGGACATTGCGAAACACCGAGCAGATGCGGGCATGCGCGTACTGCACATAGAAGACCGGATTGTCTTTCGATTGCTCGGTCACCTTGGCGAAGTCGAAATCGAGTTGGGCGTCGTTGCGCCGGGTCAGCATGATGAAGCGGAGCACGTCCTTGCCGACTTTGTCGATCACGTCCCGCAACGTGACGAAAGTGCCGGCGCGTTTCGACATGCGGATCGGCTTGCCGTGCTCGGTCAGATTGACCATCTGGCAAATCTTGACGTCGAGCGTGGCCTTGCTTTCGGAGGCGGCTTGCACCGCAGCCTGCATGCGCTTGACGTAACCGCCATGGTCGGCGCCCCAGACATCGATCATCGAGCTGAAGTCTCTGTCGAACTTGTCCTGGTGATAAGCGATATCAGTTGCGAAGTAAGTCCAGCTCTCGTCCGACTTGCGGAGCGGGCGGTCAACCTCGTCGCCAAACTCCGTGGCGCGGAAAAGCATTTGCGGCCGGGGCTCCCAGTCGTCGGGCTTTTTGCCCTTGGGCGGCTCCAAAGTGCCGACATAGACGAGATCGCGGCGCTCGAGATCGGCCAGAATCTCCTCGACCTTGCCCGCCGAGACCAAGGCGCGCTCCGAGGTGAAAACGTCGTGCTCGATTCCAGCCACGCGCAGATCGTCGCGAATGAGATCCATCATAGCGTCGATGGCGAACTCGCGGATCGGTCCGAGCCAAGCCTCTTCATCTTCATTCCGCCAACGATCGCCGTCGCGTTCGACCAATGCAGCGGCAACCGGCATCAGGTATTCCCCGGGATAGAGGCCTTCCGGCAGCGCACTGGCGCTCTCGCCGAGCGCCTCGCGGTAGCGATGATGAACCGAGCGAGCCAAGGCATCGACCTGGGCGCCGGCGTCGTTGATGTAGTATTCGCGCACGACTTGGTATCCGGCGGCCTCGAGAAGCGCGGCAAGCGCGTCACCCACGACCGCACCACGACCATGGCCGGCGTGAAGCGGTCCGGTCGGATTGGCCGAGACATACTCGACATTGACCGCCTCGCCGTCACCGATTGTTGAGCGGCCGTAAGCGGCGCCGGCCTCAAGCAGTTCGTTAAGCCGGGCACGCCAATACGCGGCGGTCAGGCGTAAATTTACAAAACCGGGACCTGCGACTTCGGCCGTCTCGACTTCGTCGAGCCTGGCCAAGCGTTCAGCCAAAGGTTCGGCGATATCCCTCGGCTTGCGCCCTGCCGCCTTGGACAGGACCATCGCCGCATTCGTGGAAAGATCGCCGTGAGCCGGGTCGCGTGGCGGCTCGACGCTGACCCGGTCGGTGTCGAGGTCGCTCGGTAGAGCGCCCTCACTCACCATACCGTCCAGCTCCGCCAAAATACTGTCGCGAAACGAACGGAACAGGTTCATGGCGCCCCGACCCGCAACCCACACAGGCGATCATGCTCTCGCAGCGCGAAGCGATCGGTCATTCCTGCGATATAGTCCGCAATCACGCGAAAGGTCCGCGGGTCATCGCTGTCACCCATCTCTGTACGCCATTCCGGCGGCAACAGGTTGGGATCCTCGGTCACTGTGCGAAACAAATCGCCCACAACGCTTTCCGCCTTGCTCGTCATGCGTTGAACCATCTCGTGGCGATACATGCGTTCTCCCAGGAACTTGCGCAAGGCCTGGTCGTGCGCGACCATTTCATCGGAGAAGGCCACGACCGGGGCATTGAGACCGCGGACATCCTCGGCCGAGCGCGGATCGGCCTTGCGCAGCCGTGCCGTCGTCTCGCCGATCAGGTCGTTGACCATGTAGTTTATAAGCCTGCGCACGGTCTCATGGATCAAGCGCGGCGGCTCCAAACCCGGATGCGCCTCGGACACGACCCGCACAGTGGGCCCGACGAGCGGCAGCCCAATCAAATCCTCAACGCCGAACAAGCCGGCTCTCAAACCGTCATCGATATCGTGGTTGTTGTAGGCGATGTCGTCGGCGAGCGCGGCGACCTGAGCTTCGACGCCCGGATAGGTGTCGAGTTCCAGGTCGTGCTCGCGCACATAGTCCGTTATCGGTTCAGGGATTGGTTTGGTGATCGTGCCATCCCGATTGATGAGCGGTCCGTTGTGCTTGACCACGCCCTCCAATGTTTCCCAGGTGAGATTGAGTCCATCAAACGAGGCATATTTCCGCTCGACCCGGGTCAGGATACGGAGCGTTTGGGCGTTGTGATCGAAGCCGCCATGTTCAGCCATAAGCTCGTTGAGCGCGTCCTCGCCAGCATGGCCGAACGGGGTGTGGCCGAGATCGTGAGCCAGTGCCAGAGCTTCGGCGAGATCCTCATTGAGACCGAGCTCCCGCGAAATGGACCGGGCGATCTGGGCGACCTCCAGGCTGTGGGTCAAGCGAGTGCGGAAATGGTCGCCTTCATGCGCCACGAAGACCTGGGTCTTGTGCATCAGCCGACGGAAGGCGGCGGCGTGAACGATCCGGTCGCGGTCGCGCTGGAACGGCGTACGGGTCGGGCTCTCGGTCTCGGCATGCAGACGGCCGCGCGTTCGGTCGGGCCGGGTTGCGAAGGGGGCGAGCGTGTGGGGCTGGGCGGGGAGCTTCATCGTCGATTAACCTACATCCCCGCGCTGCGGCTGGGCAACGCGGGAAATAGCCCGAATTGACTTGCGCTTCAGCACGCCTAAATGATGAGCATGATGGATCAAGGACAATCCGGGCCCCAGGCGGGCGATATTGCGGCGGCGCCTCGCTTCGCCGTGTCGGCCAGCGCTGCCAAGCGGGTGGCTGAACTCAAGGCCATGGAAGGCGATGATCGCCTGCGGCTGCGGATCACCGTATCGGGTGGTGGCTGCGCCGGCTTCCAGTACGGTTTCGATTTCGACGCCGAGCACGGCGAAGACGATCACGTCTTTGAGCGTGACGGCATCGAGGTCGTCGTGGACGAAATGTCGCTTGGCCTCTTGGCTGGCGGGGTGGTGGACTTCAAAGAAGATTTGCTGGGGTCCTATTTCTCGATCGAGAATCCGAACGCGACCTCGTCCTGCGGCTGCGGTACCAGCTTTTCCATCGGCTGAGCCAACCTCTCCCGACCAACATTGTATTCGCTTCTGGACTGCCTTGCTCGGTGGCCTGCTGACGCCTGCCTGCTCCACGTGTTAGAAGGCGAGACGAGGACGACGCTCAGCCGTTGGGGAAAGAACAATGGTCAAAATCGCAAGCTGGAACGTCAATTCGATCAAGGCGCGCATGCCGAATGTGCTGGATTGGCTATCGTCGGCGGCACCGGACATCGTCCTGCTTCAAGAGATCAAGAGCGTAGAGGAAACCTTTCCAGCGCTTGAGATAAGCGCCCTGGGATACAATCTGGCGATCAGCGGACAGAAATCCTACAACGGCGTCGCCATCCTTTCGAAGACGCCGTTGGAAATCGCCCACCGGTCCTTGCCCGGCGACCCGGATGACGAACAGGCGCGTTACGTCGAAGCGATCACCGAGACCGATGCAGGCGTGTTGCGGGTCGCCTCGATCTACCTGCCCAACGGCAATCCGGTCGCCAGCGACAAGTTCCCTTACAAACTAGCCTGGATGAAACGCCTGGAGCGCCATGCACGCGATCTCCTGGCGCTGGAAGAGTCGACCATCCTTGGCGGCGATTACAACGTCATTCCCGACGATCAGGATTGCTATGACCCTGCCGCCTGGGCGGGCGACGCCCTCTTCCGGTCAGAGACGCGGTCGGCATTCCGGTCTCTTCTCAATCTTGGGTACACCGACGCTTTCCGTGCCAGCCACGGCGAGCCCGGCGCATACACATTCTGGGACTATCAGGCCGGTGCCTGGCAGAAGGACAACGGCATCCGCATCGATCACCTGCTGCTTTCGCCTCAGGCAGCCGATCTACTAGTAGAAAGTGACATCGACCGGGCACCGCGCGGCAAGCCAAAAGCCTCCGACCACACGCCGATTTGGTGCGGCCTTGCGGCTTCGGAGAGTGCGGCCAAGGCGGCCTGACCGCGCCTTTGCGATTCGCCCATTTGCGAGTGAGCCGATAAACTTCTGCATGACACCGCGCCGTCTCGCGGGTGATGGCGGCAGCGAACTTAGGGAAAGGACTGCAGGCCATGCATGTCGGTATGTCGGTGGTGTTTCAGAATCCGGGCCGGGCCCGGCCGGACCACGAGGTCTGGCGGGACGATTTGAAACTGGCCGATCTGGCCGAGCCGCTGGGCTTCGATTCGATTTGGACCGTCGAGCACCACTTCACCGACTACATGCTGGCGCCCAATCCAATGCAGTTCCTGACCTACATGGCAGGGCGCACGAAATCGATCCAGCTCGGCTCGATGGTTGCAGTGCTGCCGTGGCACGATCCGATGTGGCAGGTCGAGCAGATTGCGATGCTGGACACGATCTCCGAAGGCCGTCTGATCCTTGGCATCGGGCGGGGCGCGGCGCTTGTCGAATTCGACGGCTTCCGGGTGCCGATGGACGAGAGCCGGCCGCGCTTCAATGAGTCGGCGCAGATGTTGCTGGAGGGGCTCGAACAGGGCTACTGCGAGTTCGACGGAGAATATATCAAGCAGCCACGCCGGGACATCCGCCCGCAACCCTCGCGGACCTTCAAGGGACGCACATACGCGGCTTCGGTATCGCCCGACTCGCTGCCCGTGATGGTGCGTCTTGGTGTCGGTTTGCTGATCATCCCGCAAAAGCCCTGGTCGGAGGTCGAAAAGGAGTTGGCAACCTATCGGGCCGCCTACCGCGAAACCCACAAGACGGCGCCCCCTGCCCCCATCGCAGCCGGCTGGACCTTCGTCGATGAGAGTGCGGACCGGGCGCAGGAGATGGCGCGCAAGTATATCGGCGGATATTTCCGCTCTGTGCTGGACCACTACGAATTCGCCAGCCCGCACATGAAGACGACCAAGGGCTATGAGTACTATGGCAAGATCACCGACAAGATTGCCGAGGTGGGCGAAGATCAGTTCATCGAATTCTTCATGAGCCTGCAGGTCTTCGGTACGCCCACGCAATGCCTGGATCAGATCATCAGCGTGCGCGACCGACTGAGCTCGGAGACCTATGTCGGCGTTTTCAGCTATACCGGCATGCCGCATGAGGAGGCTGAGCGAAACGTTCGCTTGTTTGTCTCCGAAGTGATGCCGGAGTTGAAGGCACTGGAACCGCTCAAAGCCGATCAGCCCGACGTGGCTTAAGCCAATTGTTTTCTACTAGTAGCTCTGCTAGTTACCCAGGGACCGCTGGGTTTCTTTGGTCATGTTCCGAGCGCTCCCGTCAGCAGCAACACCGCGACCGTGAACATCACGGCCGCCACGAATCCATCGAGCAGCCGCGTGGCGATGCGCTTGCGGAAGAGCGGGCTTAAGACCATCGCGCCGTAGCCAATGGCGTAGAACCAGACCAGCGAACCGGTCACCCCGCCGGCCAGAAAGCCGAGGCGGGCTTCCGGCGGGTACTGCGCGCCAATGCCGCCCAGCAGGACCACCGTGTCGAGATAGACATGGGGGTTGAGCAAACTGAAGGCGAGTGCCGTGGCGATAGCGGCGCGTCTGCCCTGCCCGCCTTTGGTGTCGGCTTCGGCTTCCGCCTCGGCGAACCCCCTGTGGCTGGCGCTCAATGCGCTCCAGGCCGAGCGGATACCGAATAGGACCAGGAAAGCCGCCCCACCCCAGGCAGCGGCCGCCGTGAGCCAACGGTTCTCTGCGATCAGCGCGCCGAGCCCCGCCACGCCTAATGCAATCAGCACGGCGTCACAGACGAAGCAAACCGTGGCGACGGCGAAGACATGACGCCGCAGGAGTCCTTGGCGGATCACGTAGGCGTTTTGCGCGCCGATCGCGATGATCAGGCCGAGGCCTGCGAACAATCCGGTGAGATAGGCGGCGATCATGGGACGGCTCTTATAAGGCATGTACGCCGGCGCTTCGATACCGCTCCGCTTTCCCCGCGGCGCTTTAGCCGATATTCAGGATCGAGCCCAAACATAGCGGTGAGAGGCTTCGCATGATCAAGATCATATTTTGTCTGCGCCGGCGCGCCGGCCTGAGTTTCGAGGCATTCGACACCTATTGGCGCGATGCGCACGCGCCACTGGTGGCAAGTTTCAAGGACGCGTTGCGCATTCGCCGCTACGTCCAGTCCAGCCGGTTGGACAGCAAGCTCGCCGGCATCGCAACCTCGGTTCGCGGTGCGCCAGAGCCTTACGACGGGGTGGCGGAGCTTTGGTTCGAGACGAAAGCGGACCTGGCGGCCGGTTTCAATACGAAGGAAGGCCAGGCGGCCGGGCGCGCATTGATCGAGGACGAGCGTAACTTCATCGACCTGGAGAATTCGCCGATCTTTTTCACCGAAGAACGGGAAATCATCGGCTGATGGCGGAGCATCCAAGCCCAGGCGGCGCCGAAATAGCAACGTAATGAACGGGCCGGATACTGGTCAGTTCGAAAAAGAGCGCCATATGTCTCTACCGGACGGAAGCGACTGGAAGGTATGGTGATGACGCAGACCTGGAGAACGGTGGCGCAGTTGGTGCGGGCAGAGACGACAAGCGACGGCGCCGGGGTGCGGCTCAACCGCACCATCGCGACGGCTTCCCTGTCGGAACTCGATCCCTTCTTGCTATTGGACGAATTCAACACCGAGAACCCGGGCGATTACGTCGCCGGCTTCCCCGATCATCCCCATCGCGGTTTTGAGACTGTGACTTACATGATCGAGGGCCGCATGCGCCACCAGGACAATGCCGGCAATGGCGGCGTCCTTCGCTCCGGCGGCATCCAGTGGATGACCGCGGGCCGCGGCATCGTCCATTCGGAAATGCCCGAACAGGAAGACGGCAAGATGCAGGGCTTCCAGCTCTGGGTAAACCTGCCGGCGAAGCTCAAGATGGCCGAGCCGCGCTATCAGGAATTCGATCCAGAGAAAGTGCCGGAGATCACCCGCGAGGACGGTGCCCGCATCCGCGTCGTCGTCGGCGATCATGACGGCACGCAAGGTATCGTCTCCGGCATCGCGGTCGACCCGCTCTATCTCGACGTCACCATGCCGCCGGGCGCGGCATTCGAGCAGGCGATCCCGGCTGGGCATAACAGCTTCGTCTATGTCTTCGAGGGCGAGAGCGTGACGGTGACCGGCGGTCCGGCTCGCCCTTCGAGGCAGCCCGAGGCTGCACCTCAGGGTGAGCCTTTGTCTTTGGACGCCTCGCCATCTGCTCATCCTGAGGCGCGAGCGGAGCGAGCCTCGAAGGACGCACCGCCCGACGACGGCACCACTGTCCTCTACCGCCACCTCGCGGTATTGGGCGACGGCGACCGGGTCGGCCTTCGCAACGACGCCGACACCCCTGCCCGCATGCTGGTTTGTGCCGGCAAGCCCATCGGCGAGCCAGTTGCTCGCTACGGCCCCTTCGTGATGAACACCCGCGAAGAAATCTTCCAGGCCTTCAAGGACTACGAAGAAGGCCGGTTCTAGATATCCGCGTAGACATGCTTCTCTGCCTTGGCGCCCGGATGACAGACGGCGCCGTTCGCCGCAGAGCCCACTGTCTGGGCGTAGCGCCAGAGCGCGCCTGAGGCATATTGGTTTTCGCGCGGCTTCCAAGACTCGCGACGCTCGGCCAGTTCCTCGTCGCTAAGCTCGACTTCGAACTTGCCCGAGATGGCGTCGATCTCGACGATATCACCGTCTACTAGTAGCGCAATCGGGCCGCCCGCCGCGGCCTCGGGGCCGACATGGCCGATGCAGAGGCCGCGCGTACCGCCGGAGAAGCGGCCGTCAGTGATGAGGGCCACGTTCTCGGTGCCGAGCCCGTAGAGCGCCGCCGTGGTCGACAGCATCTCGCGCATGCCGGGGCCGCCCTTGGGACCTTCGTAGCGGATGACGATGCACTCGCCTTCTTTCACCTTGCGGGCCGAAACATATTTGAAGGCATCCTCCTCGCAGTCGAAGACGCGGACCGGCCCGCGGAATTTCTGCTTGTCCTCGGGAATGCCTGCGACCTTCACGATCGCGCCCTCGGGGGCCAAATTGCCCTTGAGGCCGACGACGCCGCCCGTCTTGGAGAGTGGGGATTTTACCCGATAGACCACGTCCTGATCTTCCGGAAAGGCGATTGCCGCGCAGTTCTCGGCCAGAGTTTTGCCCGTGACGGTAAGGCAATCGCCGTGCAGCAGGCCGTTATCGAGCAGTTCCTTGATGATGATCTGGACGCCGCCGACGTCGTAGAGATCTTTGGCGACGTATTTGCCGCCCGGTTTCAGGTCGGCGATGTAGGGCGTCTTGCGGAATATCTCGGCGACGTCGTGGAGATCGAAATCGATGCCAACCTCGTTGGCCATCGCCGGCAGGTGGAGGGCCGCGTTGGTAGAGCCGCCGGTCGCCGCAACAACGATGGCGGCATTTTCCAGCGCCTCGCGTGTGACGATATCGCGGGGGCGGAGATTGGCTTCGAGTAGCGCCATCACCGCCTCGCCGGACTGACCGCAAAGCTGGTCGCGCGATTCGTACGGCGCGGGCGCGCCGGCCGAATTGGGCAATGCCAGGCCGATGGCTTCGGAGACGCAGGCCATGGTGTTGGCAGTGTACTGGCCGCCGCAGGACCCGGCCGATGGACACGCGACGAGCTCAAGCTCATGCAGGTCTTCATCGGAAAAAGTGCCGGCGGCGTGCTGGCCGACGCCCTCGAAGATATCGACCACGGTCACATCCTTGCCCCGAAAGCGACCGGGCAGGATCGAGCCGCCGTAGATGAAAATCGAAGGCACATTGAGGCGCAGCATCGCCATCATCATGCCCGGCAGCGACTTGTCGCAGCCGGCCAGCGTGATCAGCGCGTCGTAGCAGTGGCCGCGCATGGTGAGCTCGACGGAATCGGCGATGACCTCGCGGCTGACCAGCGAGGACTTCATACCCTCATGGCCCATGGCAATGCCGTCGGTGACGGTGATGGTGGTGAATTCGCGCGGCGTGCCGCCGGCGGCACTGACACCGAGCTTGACGGCCTGGGCCTGGCGGCCAAGCGAAATGTTGCACGGTGCCGCCTCGTTCCATGCGGTGGCGACGCCGACCAGCGGCTGGGCCACCTCCTCCTCCGTCACGCCCATTGCATAGAGATAAGAGCGGTGCGGCGCTCGCTCCGGGCCCACGGTGGTGTGGCGACTGGGGAGTTTCGACTTATCGAACGTGCCGTGCTTCTTTCTGGCCATCGTGGTCCTGCCTTGTCCTGGGAGTCTTCAGCATTGGCGGCGGAGCATAGCCCCGACGCCAGGACCCGCCAAGCTTGGCCGATCCGATCATCAGGCACAGGGTGCGATCTGCTCCGCGCCGAGAAAATTAAGATGATTTAAACTATCACTAAAGAGTATCGGAGAACTCGCATTCGGCCATTGGGGGGCGCGACCGCGGAGCTTCCTGCGCAATCAGGATTCGATGGCTCACCGCGCTGCGACCGGATGCTCGCACGGAGCCGCTTGAATGGCCGGGTCACGCCAGTTGAACAGTATTCTCGATGCAATGGAGCAGGGCTTTATTGCATTCGACCAGGGTTTTACGATCCTGGCTGCCAACATGCGGGCAGCGGACATCCTGGATGTGCCGGAGGCCATGATTCGTCCGGGTCTTGGGTTCGATCGTTTGGTCCGTTTCATAGCGCAGCGTGGTGACTGCGGACCAGGCGATGTTGAAACGCTTTGTTCGGAAAAGCTCAAATTGGCCCGAGGCCCGGATGCCTTCAATTTCGAGCTTGGTTGCGAAAACGAAACAACGATCGAAGCAAGCGCGCGACCGCTAGACGGCGGCGGCTTTGTAATGAGCTTTAGCGACGTGACTGAGCGGCGCCTATTCGAACGTAAGATCGAACGGCAGAACGAGCTTCTCGATATTCTGCAGAAGGTTGCGACGGCCGCAAATCTATCGGTATCCGTCGACGAAGCATTTGCCCGATGTATCGACCAAATCTGCGCGTTCACCCGCTGGCCAATCGGTCACGTTTATATGCTGAAGGACGAGACCGGCGAGGAACTGGTATCAAGCGATGTCTGGCATCTCGACGACCCACCCCGTTTCGAAGCCTTCAAGGCCGTCACCGAGCGGACCAGCTTTGTCGCCGGAATTGGTTTGCCTGGCCGCGTGTTTGCGAGTGGGCAACCGGCGTGGATCTCGGACGTAAACGTCGATCCGAACTTCCCGCGGGCGAGACTTGCCGAAAACATTGGCGTAAAGGCGGCCTTTGCCTTTCCGGTGCTCGTAGGCAAGCAAGTGGTGGCGGTCCTCGAGTTCTTCGCCGCGGAAGCGCTGCCGCCGGACGACACGCTCTTGGAGATCATGCGCAGCGTCGGAGCGCAGCTAGGTCGGGTGGTCGAACGAGCGACAGCGACCTCGGATAACCGTCGAATCACGAAACGAGCTGAACAAGCCAACCGCGCGAAGTCTGAATTTCTGGCCACGATGAGCCACGAACTCAGGACGCCGCTGAATGCGATCATTGGATTTGCAGAGTTGCTCGAACGACCCGAATCGGCTCGCATCAGCGAGAACAGCCGCCGGCAATACGTCGCCGACATCGCGTCGAGCGGGCGTCATCTTTTGAGTCTTATCAACGATCTTCTCGACCTCTCAAAAATCGAGGCCGAAGAATTCGTTTTGCGCGAAGAGGACTTCGACCTTACCGACGAGATTGGGCACTGCATGAAGCTCATTGCCCAACATGCTCGTACGGAAACAGTCACGCTGGCGGCCGAACTTGATGAGAACCTGCCAAGGCTGAGGGCCGACTTGCGGGCTTGCAAACAGATTGTGCTCAATCTTGCGACCAACGCGATCAAATTTACCAAGCCCGGCGGCCGCATCACAGTTTCCGCCCGAAGAAGGTCAGACGGCGGCATTGTGGTCGCCGTTGCCGACACCGGAGTCGGCATGAGCGAAAACGAGATAGATATCGCGCTCCAGCCATTCCGTCAGGTCGACAGTGGGCTGACCCGTCGCCACGATGGCACAGGGCTCGGCCTGCCATTGGTGAAAGCGCTCACCGAACTGCATGGCGGACGATTTGACATTGAGAGCATGCCGAGCCAGGGCACGACGGCCACAGTTCATTTCCCACCGGAACGTTCGATGCTAGCCGACCAACTGGATATCAATGCCGACTCAGGGTGAACGAGCGCCTCAATAGATCTCCCGATTTCATTGGCGGCAACGTGCCCTAACTTCAGCTCGCCGAGGCTGGTTCGTCTTCAACTACCGCGCTGGCGAAGCTTTCTGCCGAAACGTCGTCAAAGCAAAGCGCCGATGGCCCAACAGGCTCCATACCGAAGACAGGTTCGAGACCCCCTGCGGAGGCAATTCGCGGCTGTAGGGCGTGAGCACTGTGTGGCTACGGCCAGTCATGAACCCTCGCGAATCCATTGGCGCCGGCAGGGCGTTCAAGGCGAATTTCAGCTATCGGCAGATCGTCATCCTGACGATCGCTGAGCCCTCAATCGCCGATGCTTCGACGCCACATTCTGATAAGCGCCCACACGATCCAAGCGGCGCCGGCAAGCAGGATCAGGCTGATCAGGATCGATCCAAGGCCGATGATGTGGACGAGAGCCGCAAAGTTGGCTTGATATTTCGCGCCGCCAATCAGATCACCGAAATAGAGCACACCCGGCGCGCCAACATAGAGCAGGACGAATACGATCAAGCCGACGCCGATAATGCCGACCACTGTCCATACGATGCGAATAGCGGTCATCGCGCGCCGGCCTCAGTTTCTCAAGCAGCCGAAATTGGCGGCCCGGGTCGCACACCGGCCCCATATTCACGGGATTGTTCAAGCACGCGCACCGTGAACCAAGCCAGCCAATCATTCCGGCCGCGCTCCTGGATGACGCGGTGCTCAGGGTCGACCCGCCAAGCCTTCAAAGCCTCCGCATCACGCCAATAGGAAATGGTGACGCGGCGACTGTCGTCCTGGGAAGCTCGGCATGGCAGTTCGCCCAGATAACCGTCAAAATCCTGGACGCGCTCCAGCATGGCCGTCAGCGCATGGCCGAATTCATCAGCCACGCCCGGCTTCAACTCATATTCGATGATCACAACCAGCATCGTCCGTCCAGTCTCCTGATTCGCCCAATGAAAGCATACACGGCCAGCCCTGCGGGGAGAGCCTACATACGCTCGCCCAACAAGACTTGTGAATTACTGGCGATTTGGGGAATTGTGATCCGCCAGTGCCGCCAAACGCGAGGTCATTGGTCCGCGGGACAAGCGGCACATACCCGTTGATATATCTGGCAAGACTGAATACCAACTGACCTGAGGTCGGATAAGTGTGGGCGACAGCCCAGGAGGGTGCAACGTGGGCCAGCTATTGTCCGATGACGATGTCATCGATCGAATATTCGAGCATATCGATCACAAAACCACGGAACTTGGCGAAGAAATTTGGCGCGAACCGGTTCAGAATTACCTTTCTGAAGAGCGGTTCTCCGCCGAGATCGGACTGTTCAAACGGATTCCTCTACCGTTCTGTCCTTCAGCGGCACTGCCAGATACAGGGTCCTACATCGCGCGCCAAGCGGCCGGCACGCCGCTTGTGGTCGTCCGCGGGAATGATGGCGTGGTCCGTGCGTTTCGTAACGCCTGCCGTCATCGCGGGAAAACGGTGGCGAGCGGCAGCGGCTGCGTGCGATCCTTCGTTTGCGGCTATCACGGCTGGACCTACCAGCTGGACGGTCGCTTGCAGCACATTCCCCATGAGCGCGGATTTCCGGGTGTCGAGAAAGATCAGCACGGGCTGGTTCCTGTCACGGTCGTAGAGCGCCACGGCGTGATTTTCGTCACTCAGGAGGACGCGAACTCCGACGGTGCGCTTTCGGAGTGTCACGACATGTTTAGCCCGGAGCAGGAGCTGATCGATGTTCGCCAATTCGAAGACGATGTGAATTGGAAACTGACGGCTGAGGCCGGCATGGAGGGGTATCACATCAAGGTCACTCACCCGAAATCCTTCTACCCTTACGGGTACGACAATCTGAACCTGGTGGAGACCTTTGGCCCTAGCTCGCGCATCACGTTTCCGTTTCGTCGGATCGAAAAGCTACGCAATGTCCCGCGCGCCGAACGCCGGATCGACGGCATGTTGACCTACGCCCACAATCTGTTCCCCAACGTTCTGTTGGCCGTTCTGTCCAATCACACTGTCATGCAAATTTCCGAGCCGGTTTCGCCATCTAAGACCAAGTTCATCACATACCGCCTGACCAACAAGGGCGGAGCCGGATCGAATTTGGACATGGCCCAGGTCAAGCGCGATGCCGATTTCGTATCGACGACCGGCGCGGTGGAAGACCAGGACGTGGTGCGCGCGATCCAGGAAGGCCTTGCGAGCGAGGCCAACAGCCATTTCACGTATGGTCACTATGAAAAAGCCATCATGCACTTCCACAAGACGATGGCAGAATTGCTGGCCGGCGACCGGTAGTACGACCCGGCCGCGTTTCGATCAGTGAGTTGACTGTTGTGTCTTGCCCAGGCGATCTGAGCCTGTCGCGCTGAGCTAGGCTGCCTGGATCCGTGTCAGAGCTTCTGTGAGTTTTTCGCGCGCGGCCTCGGCTATACGGCGTTTCTCGGCTTGCTCCTCGACCACTTCCGGCGGCGCCTTGGCGACGAAGTTCTCGTTCGCGAGTTTCTTCTCCAGGCGATCGATCTCGCCGCCGAGCTTGTCGATTTCCTTCTGCAGGCGCGCGCGTTCCTGGCCGATATCGATGAAATCCGCCAGCGGCAGACCATAGGTCGCCTCACCGATCACGAACTGCACTGCGCCCTTATCAAATTGATCGACCGCGCCGATTTCGCTGAGGCGCGCGAGGCGGCAAATAACGGAACCTTGGGTCTCGATCCAACGACGCGTGGTTGCATCCGCGTCCTTGTGGAAGAGTGGCACTTCCGCCTTGGGAGGCACGTTCATTTCCGAACGCACCGTCCGGATTCCCGAGATCAGGCGGATCGTCCAGTCGATCTCGGCCGCGGCATCTTCGTTCAGCATCGCGTCGCTGACGATGGGCCAATCGCTTACGATCAACATTGGCGCATCCTTCGGGCCGAGCCGCTCCCAAACCTCCTCGGTGATGAACGGCATGAAAGGATGCAGCAGGTGGAGCAGCCGATGAAGCGCCCACATCAACGTCGCGCGTGTCTCTGTCGCGGTGTCCTTGTCGCCACCCTGCAGGACCGGTTTGGAGAACTCCACATACCAGTCGCAGTATTCGTGCCAGACGAATTGATAGAGCGCACTTGCAGCCTCGTTGAATCGATAGGTTTCGATCGCCTCAGCAACTTCCTCGGCGAGCCGGGCCACGCGGTCAACGATCCAGCGATTTAGCGTATGTTTGGTTTCTTCAGGAGCAAAATCCGCCGGCACCGCACATTCGTTCATCTCCACATATCGAGCCGCGTTCCATAGCTTGGTCGCGAAGTTGCGATATCCGGCAATTCGGCTTTCCGCGAGCTTGATGTCGCGGCCCTGCACCGCCAGCGAAGACAGCGTAAACCGAAGCGCATCGGCGCCGAATTGGTCGCTCAGGTCGAGCGGATCGACGACATTACCCTTGGATTTGGAGTATTTCTGACCTTGCGCGTCGCGCACCAAACCGTGGATGTAGACATCGGCGAAGGGCACTTGGGCGGCGCCCTGCCCGTCGCGCATGAAATGCATGCCGAACATCATCATCCGAGCCACCCAAAAGAAAATGATGTCCTCGCCCGTGACGAGGCAGGCGCCGGGATAATAGCGTTTCAGTTCCGGCGTTTCGTCCGGCCAGCCGAGGGTCGAGAACGGCCACAACGCCGACGAAAACCAGGTGTCGAGCACATCGGTGTCGCGGCGTAGCGCGGTCGCTTCGCCATAGTGGGCGTCGGCGGCGGTCTGGGCTTCGGCCTCGGTCTCTTCCACGAAAGTCTCGCCGTCGGGTCCGTACCAGACCGGCACCTGGTGTCCCCACCAGAGCTGGCGCGAGATGCACCAGGGCTGGATATTCCGCATCCACTGGAAATAGGTCTTGGCGAATTGTTCGGGCACGAAGCTGGTGCGCCCATCCTCCACCGCCTCGATGCATGGCTTGGCCAGGGTTTCCGCGTCGGCGAACCATTGGTCGGTCATATAAGGCTCAACCGGAACGCCCGAGCGATCGCCGTGCGGCACCGTGTGGACATGGTCGTCGACCCGGTCTAGCAAGCCGGCGGCTTCGATATCGGCAACCACGCGCTTTCGCGCCTCGTATCGGTCAAGACCCCGATACGGTTCTGGCGCATTGTCGTTTATGCCCGCGTCATTGTCGAAAATATTAATCATATCAAGGCTATGCCGGCGTCCGACCTCAAAATCGTTGAAGTCATGCGCCGGTGTGATCTTGACGGCGCCAGAGCCTTGCTCCGGATCGGCGTAATCATCAGCGACAATTGGAATGCGTCGGCCGACCAGCGGCAGCAATGCGTGCTTGCCGATCAAGCCTTGATAACGCTCGTCCTCCGGATGCACCGCCACGGCGGTATCGCCCAACATGGTCTCCGGCCGGGTCGTGGCGACAACGATGAACGTCCCGTCCTCGCCCTCGATCGGATAGCGAAAGTGCCATAGATGGCCTTTGGTTTCGATCTGCTCGACTTCAAGGTCGGAGATCGCCGTATGGAACTTCGGATCCCAATTGACCAACCGTTTGTCGCGGTAAATCAAGCCTTCCTTGTAGAGCGCGACGAAGACCTTGAGGACCGCGCGGGACAGACCGTCGTCCATGGTGAAGCGTTCGCGCGACCAGTCGCAGGAGGCGCCCAAACGGCGAAGCTGTTTCAGGATGATGCCGCCGGAATGCTCGCGCCACTCCCAGACTTTTTCGATGAATTCCTCGCGGCCGATCAGCGTCTTGTTGCCGCTGGCGCCGAATCCACGATCCAAGGCCAGACCGGCCTCGCCAAGTTGGCGTTCGACCACCATCTGGGTAGCGATCCCGGCATGGTCGGTGCCTGGCTGCCAGAGCACGTCAAAACCGCGCATCCGGTGATATCGGATCAGGATATCCTGGATGGTGTTGTTGAAGGCGTGGCCGATATGCAGGTTGCCCGTCACATTCGGCGGCGGGATGACGATGGTATATGGCTCGGCCTGGGAATTCGGGTCGCACGCAAAGGCGTTCGCGGCCTCCCAGCGCCCGTATTGGCGGGCTTCAACGCCCTGCGGATCGTAGGTCTTGTCAAGCATGTCAGGATGGTAACGCTGGTGGCGCGATCGAGCGGTTTTATTGTGTCCCGCCGATCAGGGCAAGCGCCCTGGCGTCGTGCCGCTTGCCCTTCGTTCGGTCAAAGTTCGATCAGCAAGTAACGAACGCATGGGAATCGATGGAAAATGGGAGCGCGAACGACCCCGGCGGCCTGATCGGCCTCAGCCCCGTTTGCGGCCCACCATGATCTGGATTTCCTCGCGGATCATCTGCTCGACCAATTCGCTGAGGTTTTGATCCAGCCATTCCTTCAGCCGCGGCTTCAGGGTCTCGCGGACGATGGCCTCGATGCGCTCGTCGGCGCTGTCATTTCCGAACAAGCTGTTGGTTTCAGATCGGTCGTGCGACGACGGCTCGCCCGGATCGATGCTTTGCAGGAACGATGACCTGGGCTCATGTGGGATACCGTCCGGATCGATCCGCGTGATCACCCTTTCGGCCTCGGATCTCGACGGGCGATCGGGCAGCTCGACCGTATCGGCTTCCCCGCCGCTCTGCGCGAGGTCATCGAACGCCGTAGATTGGACGCCATCCTGCCCGCCTGCGTCATCGAACATAGACCCCAACGCCGCACCGACCTGAGGGGCGGCTTGAAGGCCTGCCGGCTCGATCGGCTCTGGGTCGTCGCGCTGGCCAGGCTCCGCCAATGATTCGGCAGGAATTGGCATAGCCGGCGCCGCAACTTCGGTGTCCGCGGCCGGTACTGTCTCGTCAAACTCAGCCGAAGCAGCCGGCGGAGCGATGTCCGGCGCCGGATTCGCCACAGAGTCGCCATGTGTATCGAACGACGCCAGCTCAGCAGCCGGGGCCACTTCAGAAGCCGGCGCCAGTTCGGAAGCCGCAGGTTGGGGTGTGGTCTCGATTTCAGGGGCGACTTGTTCGGCGCCCTCAATGTGGGCATCGGGGATGGCGGCTTCGAGCGGCCCCGCGTCCATTGCTATCGCAGAGAGCGCATCCGGCTCAGATTGAGGCACCGGCACGGGCTCGGGCTCGGTTTCGATCGGCGGTTCCAAATCTTGGGCGAGCGGCGGGCGGTGCTGTTCAACCAGCGATGCCGGTTCCGCTATGGCTGGTTCGTCTTCCGGCACGTCGACAATCTCAGGATCAGGCTCCGCGATGGGTTGTGCCAGAGCGGCCGCATGCTCCGGCGCGGCGGCAACAGCTGCAGCAATCGCCGCCATAGGATCTTCGGGTTCTTCCGCAGGTTCGGGCTCTGGCGCAGGTTCGGGCTCTGGCGCAGGTTCGGGCTCTGGCGCAGGTTCGGGCTCTGGCGCAGGTTCGGGCTCTGGCGCAACCTCAGCGGCCGGTTCGGCCGGAACTGGCTCCGGCTCCGGCGCCATTTCAACGTCAGCTTCGGAAGCTTCTTCGGGCGCCGTCTGGGGCACAACCTCAGTAACCGGCTCCGCGGAGACCACGTCAGGCTCGGGAGGCTCGGGAGGCTCGTCCACGACCGGATCCTCGGACGGTGCCTCGGCAGCGACTTGCGGTTCGGGTTCAGGTTCGGGCTCGATGTTGTCTTCCGGCGCGACAGCCGGTGCTGCCATCAATTCTTCTACAGGGTCCGCTTCAGGCGCGGGCTCGGCGATTGCCGGTTCCGTCGCTGCCTCTGGCTCTTGAATGATCTCGGTCACCGCCGCGGCGGCCGGTTCCATCATTTCGTCGGGATTGACGTCGGCCGCCAATTCGTCGAACGCGTTGACTGCGGCGTCCATGCTTTCGTCCATGCTGCCGACCGATTCTTCGCCCAGAATCTCTGTCGGCGATTGCGACACCGTGTCGGCCGGCTCTGGAGCTGGCCCCGCATCACCCGCGATCTCCTCGGCGGCCACCGGCACAGGCGGTTCAGCCTCCGGTGCCGCTTCGGGCACGAGGTTGGTCAACTCCAATACGTCGTCGCCTTCTTCTTGCGGCGGCTCAGCCTCGACCGGAGCTTCGCTCGCAGTCGGCACTTCTGCGATTGCCGGTGCGGCATCGCCCTCTTCGCTTCCATCCTCTGAAATAATCCGGCGAATTGACGCCAGAATCTCTTCCATTGATGGTTCTTGCTGAGGGCTCGTTTCGTTCATGCCCAGGGCCTTCTTGAAATGACAGCGGCCATTTCAATAAATAACCACTATTAACTTAACATAAAGCAAATTAATCGCACGACGCGTTGCTTACAAGGACCGAACGAAGTTTGTCCAATTGTTCCTATTTGGAATAGTAGCTACCGCTCGGCGCCGGACCCCATGGCAGGTACTTGACTCGCCGGTTGTAAGATGTCGGGTCGTATTTGCGGACGGGAAGTTTCAAATTGACCGCCGTCAGCCGTCCCATTGCTTGATAGACCTGGAATGCGGCTACAAATTCATCGCGCTCCGCCCGCACCAAATTGACACGCGCGTCGAGCAATTCCTGCTCGGCGTCGAGCACGTCCAGCACGGTTCGCAGGCCGGCCGCCGCTTCCTGGCGAACCCCATCAAGGGCGATCGCGTTGGCGCGAGCCGCCGACTGGAAGGCGCGGATCTGAGCTTGAGCGGTCTTAAGCGCGTGCCAAGCCTGGGTCGCGGCTTCGATCGCCACGCGGCGGGCCTCAATGATATCCTGATGACGCTGCAATGCGATCTGCTTGGCCTGGCGAATACGCGACGAAGTGAGCCCTGCTTGGTAAAGCGGTATCACCAGCTGCCCGGTGATCCGCCCCGATGAATTGCGGCTAGACCGGCTCGACGTTCCCAAAGACCGCGACAGGCTGGCGTTGAGATTGATCTGCGGCAGCAATTCACCGGCAATGAGTTTCACATTATGACGGGCAGCGATTTCGCCATATCTGGCAGCAATGAGGTTCGGTGCCTCGCGTGTGGTGACCGCTATCACGCCGGGGAGCGCACCTGGAAGGCGAATGCTTCGTGATTCTTTCCGCAGTTTGCCTGGCACCCGACCAACGATTCTGCGGTAGTTGGCGCGCGATATCTGCAGGGTGCCCTCGGCCTGGGTTCGCGTCGCTTGCGCCTGTGCCACGCGCGCCTGGGCCTGGCTGACATCGGTCCGCGTCACCTCGCCCACCTGAAATCGATCGCGGGTCGCCCTCAATTGCCGGCGCAGAACCTGCTCGTTGCTGATGTTGAGCTGGAGCACAGCCTGATCCCGGACCACATTCATGAAAGCGGTGACTGTCTGAAAAAGAATATCCTGCTCGACCGCCACGAGCTGGGCGCGCGCCTGCTTGATCGTGGCCCGTGCCCGCCGGGTGTCGAACAATGTCCGCAATCCGCGAAAGATCGGTTGCTGATAGGTAATCGTGCCGGATCGGGGCGAGAGGTTCGATTTGGTCGTCAGCGTGCTGCCAACGGTGCGGGTTGAGCTTTTCCCAGCTTCCAATGTGATCGAGACATTCGGGCGATGACCGGACAGAGCTTGAGGAAACTGTTCGTCCGTAGCCCGCAATGAGGCCCGTTGAGCCTGCAAACGCGGATTGTTGCTATAGGCAAGCGCCATCGCCTCCAGCAGCGTTTCCGCGTTCACTGGAGCTGTAGAGCCGGCGAATACAGCAGTAAACGCGACAATGAGGACCCTCAGCTTGCGCCTGTCCTCCACGCCCCCCCGGTATATTGTCATTGACCCGCTGTCCTTTTTTTGTTGCCGGCCACCTTCGATAACGGCCGGATCGCGGACATCCGTCGAAACCAAATCAGAATACGAACCCAGTCACCCGCTCGAAATCCGGCAACATCGGGGTATTGGCATCGAAGATTGCGCGCCCCGAGAGTGTCTTGCCTGACTTGAGTAACAGCGTGCCCGATCCGATACCATTCTCGTCAACGATCACGGCGACCGCACGCCCGCCGTCGACGATCTGGTTGGCAATCGTATCCGGCACCGAAGCGATAGCTCCGTTAAACAGGACAAGATTGTACGGACCTTGCTTGGGATAGCCCTTCTGAAGGGGCCCCTCCACAACAGCCGCATTGTCTATACCAAGCTCCGCCAAAACGTGACTTGCCGCCGAAGCGAGATCGGGCTCGCACTCCACCGCCACCACGGTGGCGCAAAGCCGCGCCAGCACCGCCGCGGAGTACCCTGCGCCGCAGCCAATGTCGAGGGCCAGGTCGCCCGGCCGCACATCTGCGATTTGCAGCAGCCGCGCGATGATCATCGGCTCCATCATGAAACGCCCGTCGCCGACCGGTATATCCTCATCGAGATAGGCCAGGCTCTTGGCTGCACGGGGCACGAACCGCTCGCGCGGTATTTCCTGCAGGGCCGCGATCAGCTGGCGGTTCGTCACTTTGTTAGTGCGAACCTGACTTTCGACCATGTTTCGGCGTGCCACAGCGGAATCGACCATCGCTATTTGGAACCCGATCTATTGCGAAAACCGAAAATGCCGACCGACAACCGGGCCATGCATCACATGCGAGTTATATCGCCGGCTACGCCCCAACACAACGCCACCGCACCTGGGGACAGGGTGCAAACTGGAGGCTAGGCAACGCCGCCGCGCTGCTTGACCGGGTTCAACCCGGCGCCTATATCTCGAAGCCCGTTCGGGCGAGACCAACCGCGCGGCCCGGTGGCAGAGTGGTTATGCAGCGGACTGCAAATCCGCGTACGTCGGTTCGATTCCGGCCCGGGCCTCCATTCCATCCGCACCAAATCGCGAGTCTGAGCAACCGTGCGACCGATGCCGCATTGGGCCCGCTGCCGAACAAACCGCCCATTCCAGCTTGCTACGGATCAATCGGGCCAGACCTTGCCGGTCTTGCCAGACCGGCGTCGCGGGGATGCCCCTTCGGAAGACGGCGTATTACCAAGCGTCTGGAGAGCATAACAAGGCTGAGGAGGAAACCTCATGCTCCGAAAATTGATCATTTCCGCGACGTTTGGGATGGCTGCGCTGGCGCTTCCCGCGAGCGTCGCCATGGCCGACGGTTCCGAACACGGCGCTGGCTATCGAAATGGCGGCGGATTCGGCGTTGGCGGCTACCGAAATGGCGGCGACGTGCGAAATCGCCGTGTCCGGCGAAGCCGCGGCAATGTTCGCCGCCGAGCCAATGCCCGCAATCGGGTCAACCGGGGCAATCGCCGCGGCGCCCGCAATCGAGGCAATGTCCAGCGCAGTCGTAACGTCGGAAATCGCCGCGGCTACCGGAATCGTAGGGTTGCCAATGCCATCGGAGCCCGAAATGGCCGCCAGAACTGGCGCGGCCGTGGCTGGGCGCGCGGTGGTGCGCGGCAATATAGACGCCGCGGTTACCGGAATGCACACCAAGGCTGGCGGGGCAGACGGTTTCAACGCCGAGCCTATCGGAACACCTATGCCGGCCGGGGCTGGAATGCTCATCCACGCCGGCGTGTGCATCGACGTGTCCATCGCCGCGTGCATCGCAGATGGGCAAAGTCGCACTATCGCGGCCGGCCGCATTACGCCCGGCGGCATATCTACAAACGCCGCTACCGAGGCGCCAAGGCTTACGGGTATGGATACGGCGCGTACGCTCATGGTCATAACAATTATGCCTCGGGATACCGATACGCTCCCCGATATGGCGGCACCCCGGTCTACAGGCGACGCTGCAACGGCAGCGGACAAGTTGTCGGCAGCCTGGCTGGCGGGGCCGCCGGCGGATATATCGGCCACCAGATCGGACAAGGTCGAGGCCGTATGATCGCCACAGCCGCCGGCGCTTTGATTGGCATCGTGGCCGGCGGCGCCATCGGCGCCAACGCCGACTACAACAACTGTTATTGACGCCTAGAAAAACCGCTTTCTCTCCGAATACCTCCCAACGGGCCGGCATTGCCGGCCCGTTCTTTTTGTGCGCCAACACTGTTGGCCTTGACGGTTTGATTGCGCACACTGCAGCACAGGGCGTGATGACACAGGGAGTGGTGGGTGATGAAATTCGGACTTGGCCAGCCGGTGCTGCGGGAGGAAGACAAGCGCCTCATCGTCGGGGCCGGCACATATACCGACGATATCGACCTGCCCGGTCAAGCCCGCGGGTTCGTGCTGCGGTCCGAATTCGCCCATGCCCGGATCGTCGACATCGACACCTCGGCTGCCAAGGCCGCCCGCGGCGTGCTGGGCGTATTTGTTGGCGGCGACGTGAAAGCCGACGGCGTCGGACCCAACCCGGCGATGATTACCGGCCTGTTGCCTTTGAAACGCCCCGATGGCAGCGCCATGCACGAGCCGCTGCGACTGCCGCTGGCGCTGGGTCATGTCCACACGATCGGCGAGCCGGTGGCCTTCGTAGTCGCCGAAACTTATTCAGAGGCGCGAGACGCAGCGGAACTGATCGAGATCGACTACGAAGAACTGCCCTCGGTGACTTCCATTGTCGAGGCGCTGTCAGTGGGGGCGCCGCCGGTCTGGCCGGAGGCACCTGACAATGTCTGCTACGAGCACACCATCGGCGATGCGAAAGCCGTTGACGGTGCCTTCGCCGACGCCGATCACACCGTGGAATACGAGCACGACATCAGCCGCATTTCGGCTAATCCCATGGAGCCGCGGGCGGCGCTCGGCACTTACAATGCACCCGAAGACCGGTACACGCTCTATTCGGGGGTCCAGAACCCGCACGATATTCGCCGCTTCATGGCCCAAAACGTTCTGAAAATCCCGGAGACCGGACTCCGCGTTGTGAGCCGCGACATGGGCGGGGCTTTCGGGGTCCGCAGTGCCATTCATCCTGAGCTGGCATTGGTGTTGTGGGCGTCCCGCCAGGTCGGCCGCCCGGTCAAATGGGTCGGCGATCGATCGGAGGGTCTCCTCGCCGACGAGCATGCGCGCGACAGCCACTGGCGGGTGGAACTGGCGCTGAAATCCGACGGCGAGTTGCTGGCGATACGCGTTCATACGCTAGCGGCCGTCGGAGCGTATCTGTCACTGTTCGGCGGCCTGACCCCGATTTTCAATGCTGGCGGAGTGGCCGGCGTATACACCACGCCAGCCATCTCCTTCCACGTCACATCCGTCTTCACCAACACACCGCCGATTGCGCCCTATCGGGGCGCTGGGCGTCCAGAGGCCACGTTCGCCATTGAATGCGCGCTCGACCGGGCTGCGCGTGAGCTCGGGCTAGACCGACTGGAATTGCGCCGCCGAAACATCATCCCGCCCACGGCCATGCCGTTCCAGACAGGGCTGGTATTCAATTACGATTCGGGCGAATTCGAGCGCAATCTGGATGAAGTCCTAGCGCTCGCTGACGCCGATGGTTTCGAAACGCGGCGCGCGGCGTCGACCAGGCGCGGCAAGCTTCGCGGTATCGGGTACGCGATCTCCATCGAGCAATCGGCCGGCGGCTTTGAGGAATACGCCCAGATCCGCTTCGACCCGAGCGGCAGCGCCACCGTTCTCGTTGGGACGCACAACCACGGCCAGGGCCATGAGACCGTGTTCCGCCAGCTTCTGGTCGAAAAGTTCGGCATGGATTTCGACAAGATCCGGATCGTTCAGGGCGACACCGATCTGGTGCCCTTTGGCCACGGTACCTTCGGCTCGCGATCGTCGGGTGTCGGCAGCGCTGCCATCGGTGTGGCGGCAGACCGCATCATTGAAAAATGCACTGCGATAGCCGCCCATCTGTTCGAAGCGGCGCCGGGCGATGTGGTGCTGGAAGATGGTGAGTTCCGCGTAGCCGGCACCGACAAGACCCGACCGTTCGAAGAGGTCGCCAAAACTGCCTTCATACGTCCCCTGCTGCCTCCGGACATCGCTCCCGGGCTGATCGCCGACGGCGCTTTCGTACCCCCTGCCCCGACGTTTCCCAATGGCTGCCATGCCGCTGAGGTGGAGATTGACCCGGAGACCGGCGTGATCGCGATTGAGCGCTATGTCGTAGTCGACGACGTGGGCACGGTCATGAACCCGCCCTTGCTCAAAGGCCAGATCCAGGGCGGCGTCGTACAGGGGATCGGCCAGATCGTGATGGAAGACATTGTCTTTGACCCAGAGACGGGACAGCTGCTGTCCGGTTCATTCATGGATTATGCGATGCCGCGGGCAAGCGACCTTCCCGATATCGAGGTCAAGTCGCAGCCGGTGCCGTCCAAGACCAACCCATTTGGTATCAAGGGCGCCGGGGAAGCGGGCTGCGTCGGTGCAATGCCGTGCCTCATGAACGCGATCCTGGATGCGCTGGCGCCTGTTGGGGTGACGTGGCTGGCCATGCCCGCAACTCCGGAACGGGTCTGGCGCGCGATCGAGGAGGCACGAGGCCGGTCCGCGGCGTGATCTCCGGCGCTAGAACAGTCCCCTGCGGATGAGATTGAGGCCGACCAGCGCGAGCCCGCCCAGCAATATTTTTTCGAACGTGGCTTGCGGGATCACACGACGCAACGCCGCCCCGAGCAAGAGCCCAAGAAGGACCAGAACCGTCGCCAGGGCCGAAACCCACAAAACATCGAGATCGAGGATGCTGTGCATCGCCAGGCTGCCGAACAACGGCGTGCTGGCCACCACGAAGAACAAAGCCATGGCGGCGACGAACATGTCCTTGTCGACCTTCAGTGCCATGAGATAGGCGACGAGTGCGGGCGCGAAGAAATTTGTGAGCCCACCCATCGTGCCCGCGATCGTTCCGACAACCGGACCGAGCCAGGACTCCTGACGAGCCTGGATATTGACGCGCAGAGGAAAGGCTTGGGCCAGACAAACCAAAATAATACCGATCCCAACCATCAGCGAAGCGATCTGGGCATCCATCCGGGCGAAGAATTGGGCGCCAATGAAAGTGCATATCGAAAGCGCTATTATCAACGGCCAGAAGCGTCTCGCCAGTTCACCGAGCCGTCCACTGACCGCTACCAGCCACACGTTCGAAGAGAGCACCGGTACCGTCATCATGGCGACGGCAACCTTCGGGTCGATCACAGATGCCAGGATCGGCACCGCGATGAGTGGCAACCCGAAACCGATCACACCTTTGACAAGGCCGCCCAGCACAAAGCCGACGGCCCCCGTGGCCAGTGCAAGCGCGCCATATTGGGCCAGGCCAAACTCCATTGAGCATCCACTCCGAATATTCGGACACCGCCCGCGCCCGCGGGCGCAGGCTTATTGCATCGGCCCTGAAAAGGCCATTGCCGGCTTGCCATGCGGCCTTTGCGCGCGGCGCGGCCAACCTGGACAGAATTCCATTGGCACCCCAAATGCACTGATCTAAGACTGCCCTACTGAACGATGCCCTTGGCCGCCGGATTCGATGCATATCTCGGCGTCCGGCCACGCTATCGAAACGAGGACGAAGGCGGCCCATGAGCCGAGCAACCGACACCGCCATTGGCGCCAAGAGGCAGTTCGAAGCAACACCGCTCAGCCATCCCGACACCGTCAACAAGGGACGGTTCCTCTGGGATTACGCGGTCGGCATCTGGGGCATTCATGTCCTGGCCTGCCTGGCCTTCCTGCCTTGGCTGTTCAGCTGGACCGGGGTGGTGGTTGCGGTGGTGGGCGTTTTCTTCTTCGGGCAAGGCGTCAATCTCGGCTATCACCGCCTTCTGACCCATCGCGGCTTCAAGGTGCCGCGCTGGTACGAATACGGGCTGGTCGTGGTCGCCCTTTGCTGCCTGCAAGATACGCCGATCAAATGGGTCACCCACCACCGGGTACACCACCGCTTCTCAGACAAGCAGGCGGACCCGCACAGCCCCTTCGTCAATTTCTACTGGGGCCATATGGGCTGGCTGTTCCACGAGAACCGGGGGGTCCGCTCGCCCGCCGTCTACAACACCTATACCAAGGATCTGTTGGAGGATCGGTTCTACCGGGCGCTGGAGCGCAAATGGTGGATCTGGAATGGCATATACCTGCTGCATGCGGCGCTCTTCTACGGTGCCGGTTTCTTGGCGGGCTGGGCAACGTCAGGAGATATCAATGAGGGCGTGCGGCTTGGTCTAAGCCTCTTGGTCTGGGGCGTCTTCGTGCGCACGGTTCTGGTTTGGCACATCACCTGGTCGGTCAATTCGCTCAGCCACGTCTTCGGCTACCGGACGCACTACACGAAAGAAGGCAGCACCAACAACTGGCTGGTCGGGTTGGTGGCCTCCGGCGAGGGCTGGCACAACAACCACCATTGGGACGAGAAGAGTGCGCGGCACGGCCATCGCTGGTGGGAAATCGATTTCACCTGGATGCATGTTTGGGTCTTGGAGAAGCTCGGCCTGGCAACCGATGTGACCCGGCCGAGGCAAGCGCCGCAGCGCGCCAAGTCCACCAATTAGGAATTTGCTAACCCTACCGGTTGCACGCTGCGCCGGGCCGTATTATCTAACCGCGGTTACAATTTCGTGATCCGGCGTAGCTCAGTTGGTAGAGCGAGCGACTGTTAATCGCTAGGTCGTAGGTTCGAGCCCTACCGCCGGAGCCAATCAGATCGAGGGGCCAAGCTGAATATGCTTGGCCCCTCTTTTATTTGGCCCTCATATGTCGGCCGGATTTTATGGATACTTTTCGGCTCAAATCGGCGAGAATCGTCGTGGCGAGATTCAAACAATCAGGTCGCTCGATTTGCCCTTTTTGCCGGTTTGGACACTTCGCCAGATAGGGGCTAAATAGGGAGATGAGCGGCTTTGTTTTCGGACCGGCCCCGTTGCCCAAACGAAAAATTCCAAATTCCACAAGCCTGACACGGCGCCACTTCGTCGGCGCTGCCACGGCGGCCTTGACGCTTGGCGCCCCCCTGCCCGTGCGCGAGGCGATGGCGGCTGCCGGGCTCGGCGGCTACCCATTCACGCTCGGCGTTGCCTCGGGCGAGCCCGTGCCGGACGGCTTCGTCATCTGGACGCGTTTGGCGCCACGCCCCACCCAGGGCGGCGGCATGGCGAACCAGGCTTTTACCGTACGCTGGGACGTGGCGCTCGACCCGGCAATGCGAAGGGTCGTGCGCCACGGCCGGGCGCTTGCCCGACCGGAGGCCGGACACGCGGTGCATGTCGAAGTTGGCGGCCTCGCACCTGGGCGTCCTTATTGGTACCGCTTCCGGCTCGGCGGCGAAGCGAGCCAAACCGGACGCGCCGTGACCGCCCCGCGCCCGGGCGCGCCAATCGATCTGATGCGGTTTGCCTTTACGTCCTGCCAGCATTGGGAGCAGGGCTACTTCACCGCCTATCGTCACATGATCGCCGACCGGCCGGATCTGATCGTTCATCTGGGCGACTACATCTACGAAGTCGACAACTGGACCAAGAACGCCAGCGTGCGCAAGCATGGCGCCAAAGAGCCCAAGACTCTCCTGGACTACCGGAACCGTCATGCGCTCTATCGCACCGACCCCGATTTGCAGGCGGCACACGCCTGGTGCCCGTGGCTGGTCAGCTGGGACGATCACGAGGTCGACAACGACTACGCCGGTGACCAGTCGGAGCGGTTCGACGATCCGGCGGCGTTCCTGCGCCGGCGTGCGGCCGCCTATCAAGCCTATTACGAACACATGCCACTGCGCCCCGTCAGCCGGCCGCGCGGGCCCCAGATGCAATTGTACCGGCAGGCTGCCTTCGGCAATCTCGTGAGTTTTTTCATGCTCGACGGGCGCCAGCATCGCTCCGACCAGGCCTGCCTTTCGGACAGCGCGTCCCGACGTGGCGGAGGCACGCTTGTCGTCGACTGCGACGAGCGCTCGGCGCCGGGGCGGTCAATGTTCGGCGAAGTCCAGGAGGCCTGGCTGAGGCAGGGGCTCGCCAAGAGCGCCACTCGCTGGAACGTACTTGCCCAAACGACACTAATGGCGGAGCTGAAGCAGACCCTTAGGGACGGCCGCACCGCCTACTGGACAGACGGTTGGGACGGCTATGCCCATTCGCGCTCGCAACTCATGAAGTTTCTGGACGAAACACGCATCAAAAACCCGGTCGTGATCGGCGGCGACATCCATTCCTTTTGGGTCACCGATCTGAAGACCGACTTCTCAAAGAGCGGAGCGAAACCTGTTGCGACCGAATTTGTCAGTTCTTCGATTAGCGCCGCGGGCATCCCTTATCAGCGATTTCGGCGATACCTTCCCGCAAACCCGCATATCCGGTTTTTCGAAAGCCGGTATCGTGGCTACGTACTCTGCGACGTCACGCCCAACCACTGGCTGACAGACCTGCGGGCCGTCAATCAAGTGCGCGACCGTACCGGCAGCGTCCGTACATTAGAGGGCTTCTACGTGGAGAACGGACGTCCGGGCGCGCTTAGACGATAGCGTTGGGCGCTCGGCCTGCCTTGTTCGTTCAGCACCGGTGCCAAGGTGAGCCGATGCGCCGCCAGGGGGAACCGGGCCTTTTAGCCCCCATCTCCGTCATTCGCCGCCGGTCGTAGGAGAAACGGCCAAATGCGAGCCGGTGCATCCCGTCGGGAAGCAAGTACTGCACCACTATCGAACGCGGCCCAATGTGATAGCCGGCAAGTTGGTAACGGCCCGTCCGGCCGGTCCGGTAGCGCGTGGCGATCATGTGGGAGCGCGTAAAGCGAATGGCGCCCTTGGGCCCGCACCAGCGCCCGAGTAACCTCCGAATGCCGACCGGTGCGAATCGGGGAACCCCCGGACCGGCCACACGGCGGCGCCAAGGATTTCTGGCTCCATCTCCACGCCTGCGGTTTGAAGAATTGCCGAGCGAAGCCCCGGCACCGCCACCGGCAATGTCAGCTCGGCGGGCAGGCTTCCGACGAAGGTTTGCCACCTTGTTCTTAGCCGCCCTGTTCTTGGCCGTCCTGTTCTTTGCCACTTCGTTTCGGCCCGCATTTCTGACACGGGAGTCTAAACGCTGGCTCGAGCGGGATTTGCGTTTCCCGCGGCTCTGTTGTTCGCGGCGGGCACGCGCCTCGGCCGCCGCGCGCTTACGCGCACTTTCGCGCATCCGGCGCAAAGCCGCCTCAGCGCGCTCGCGAGAGCGGCGTTCCTTGCGGAGTTCCGCCACAAGTTTCTTGCGTGCCTGGATCTGTTTGCGCCGCTCAGCTGCCATCGCGCGGCGTTGCGCGTCCATACCGCGCCTGCGCTGGCTTTCCTCGATCCGTCTGGTTGCTTCGGCCGAAGCACGTTTGCGAGATTCAATGGCGGCCCGTCTGCGTTCAATCTCGGCCTGCCGGCGCGCAAGCTTCGATCGCTTGCGCTCGACCTCAAGTTGCCGCTTTGATTTCGCTGCCCGTTCCACCTCGGCCTGCATGCGGCGCGCTTCCGCCTGGGCGCGGCGGCGAGCCTCTGCCTCGGCTTCACGTTTCTGTTTCTCTTCGGCAGTGCGCCGCATCTCCGCTTCGGCAGCACGTTTGCGCGACAACGCGTCGGTCTCGCGCCGAGCCGCCAAGGCCGAAGCACGTTCCCGTTCAATCTTGCGCTCGTACTCAGCGTAGGTATCGCGCAATGCGCCATAGGCATAATAGCCGCCGCTGGCCACGCCCGAAGACAGGACCAGGGCAACGGCAACGGCGCCCGCGATCCGCAATACGCCCCCCGACCGGCGCGGCGCGGCCGAGCGGTAGTTGTCGAGCGTGACGACCGTTTTGGCGGATTCCGACGCAACCGAAACATATTCTCCCGCCAGCCAGCCCTGCCATTCGTGGACGGTCTGAGGACGGTCGTGTTCCAGAATGGCCAGCGCATTTTCGACCGCATCAATTAGCGCGACCGAATATTGCCCGGCGCCGATCTCTCTGACGGGTTTAAGCGGATCGTCGCGGCCGCGGGCGAAGGCCGACAGCCGCATGGTAGACTCCGGCGGCACCTCACCGCTCATCGCTGCATAAACCACCGCGCCCATTGCATAGATATCCGTCCAGGGCCCCTGGTGGCCGTCGGACTCGTATTGTTCGTGCGGGGCATATCCGGAGGTGACGATGGCGGTCAGGCTGTGGCTCTTTACGCCGAGCGCTTGGCGCGCTGCACCGAAATCAAGCAACACCGGCTGGCCGTCATTGCGGAGGTAAATGTTGTCGGGCTTGATATCGCGGTGGAGAAATCCGGCCCCATGGATCTCAGCGAGGCCATCCAGCAACGGATCGAGGAAGCCTCGGATGCGAGTTTCATCGAGGGTGCCTTCGCGGTTGAGGATACGCTCAAGGCTTTCGCCGTCCTCATAATCCATCACCATGTAAGCGGTGCCATTGTCTTCGAAGAAGCGCAGCACCTTGACGATGTTTGGATGGCGGAAGGGTACCAACGTCTGCGCTTCGCTGCGGAAGCGGTCGAGCCCCCATTCGAAGGTCGGGCGATCGTCCGAGCTCAGCGGCAGAACCTTGGCGGAATGGCGGTCACGCACGGCAACGCCGGAAGGCAGGTATTCCTTCACTGCCACGGTGCGGCCAATGCTGGTCTCGCTGGCCTTATAGGTAATCCCGAATCCACCGGCCCCAAGGATCTCCTCGATCCGATAGCCGTGGGTCTCGTAGCCTTTGGGCAAGGCATTTAGCTGGTCGTCAGACATGTGCCCCCTAAATGCAGCGTGTCCACCCCCTCCAAAATGAGGTCCAACCATTGTCGGTACCGCCGGGCGGAGAGTCCGACGGCTTTAGTGGTACGGAGGTGTGGGCAAGTGCATCCCCGGCCCGACCATGCAACCGATCAGGTCTTCGGCATCGCTGATCAAAGGTTATTGATCAGATGCAAGCTTCTGTTTTTTATGATTTTTTCGTTCCACTTGTCCGATTGGACGGCGGCCCGGCGGGCCCGCAATTTCACGCAGCATCTTGTGGAGGATCGATTCCACGAAGCCCGCCTTGCTGTCGGCGATGACGACGAACGCACCGCGCCCGCCGATCACGTCGCGTTTATAGTGCTCGGCCAGCGGTTCGCCTCCGCCCCCGCCGATTACGCCGCCGCGAAAGGCTACGACCAGTCCGTTGATGGTGATGCCTTTGGAAAGTGCCGCGGCGCGCGCCGGCGGCAGCGGCGGCCCTCCTATTTGCGGCCCATCGCCGGAAACGTCGATGACCCGGCGCGTCCCGACATATCGGTTCGACATCATCATGGCGCTGGCGTGCAGGATGGCCCCGCTGATCGAATTATAGCCAAGCGCTTGCCGGGGTGCCCGGACGAGGCGGCCGGCGAAGGCTTTGGCCGAGGCGGCATCCCGGATCACGCTCCAGTCGACGATCGTGTGGATGGAACCCTCGCCGCCCCATTCCACGAATGCCATGGCAATCTTTCGATGGGCGCCCGAGGTGATCGCACGGAGGACTTGGCCGTTGGTTATCGCAGCCGCATACCCCGCCCGTTGATACCGGAATTCGCCCTCGTCGATTGATCCCGAACCGTCGACGGCAAGCACCAGTTCAAGGTCGACCTTTTCGGCGATCGCTGGCGCCGCGAACCCGGCTAGCGCCATCACGATCGCTACCGTGCCGAGGAAGGCCGACAAAACACTGACCAGGTCCGGCAATCGCCTGAATTTTCCCATCTGGCACTCTCCGCGCCTACTAGCGAACCAAACAGTCACGTCTCATGGAGCATCAATGACTGTGGATAGCGCTTCGTCCAATGGGTTTCGGTCCGCGGTATTTCTTGGCCATCCACGAAGATCGCGTCGACATGCTCATTGAAGAAGCAGAGCCGGTCTTTAATCCGCGGGCACTCAGCAATGGGGTCGGGATAGTACCAGACGATGTCCTCGTAGCGCTGGCCGCCCACGTTCACAGAATGGTAGGAGGCAATGCCCTTGTAGGGACAGCGCGTGTCGGTATCGGATGGTTCCAGGATGTCGGGGCGCACATCATCGCGGGGAATGTAGTAACGAGTCGGCAGGCCGGTTTCGAAGAGGAACCGCGCATCAGTGGTTTCGGCAATTTTTTCACCGCCCAGCATGACGGACACCTGGCGACCGCTGTCGATGACATCGACCCGCTTGTAGGGGTCACGGGCGTGGACGAAGATTTCTTCGTCCTCTTCGTACCAGTGCTCCATCTTCGACCAGTAGAAGGAAACATAGCCGGCAATCTCATCAATCTGCGAATAAGGCGCATCGTAACTCCATGCGGCGTCTTCGATCCGGTTGCCGCCCGCCTCGATGTGCCAATAGCGGGCCACGCCCTTCCACGGACAATGGCTGTCGTGGTCGCTTGGCGCCAGGAGATCCATTCGGACATCCTCGCGAGGGAAGTAGTAGACCGGCAAATGATTGCGCTCGTGGAGCAACCGCATGGCGAGCGAGTCGGCGATCGTCTCGCCGCCCACCATGACCCGGAGCCGGCGCGGGCTCGGCTCGAACACGATCTTGAAATCGGGATTGTCCTCATAGCCCGATCGGCGTTCGGCGGATCCTGCCATGTCAATTGTCCTCCCCTGGTCTCGCGTGCAGCCTAGAAGAACAATAAGTCGGGATTGGCGCGCCGGGTAGAGAAAGCTAGACGATCGACCGAGACTAATCAGACACCCGTTCGGGATAGAGCGACGACAGACCCTCGCGGCTGGCGGCACATATGCCGCGCTCTGTAATCAAGCCGCTGACCAATCGGCTTGGTGTCACATCGAAGGCATAGTTCGCCGCCGCGCTCGCCTCCGGGGTAATGCGAACCGAAACAACGTCCCCGTTGGATGACCGGCCGCTCAATTCGGTCACCTCCGCTGCGTCGCGCTCTTCGATGGGAATGTCGCGGCGTCCGTCCTCGATGCTCCAATCGATGGTGCTGTGAGGCAGGCCGACATAGAAAGGCACGCCGTTGTCGTCCGCCGCCAGCGCCTTCAGGTATGTGCCGATCTTGTTGCAAACGTCGCCGGCCGCCGTCGTTCGATCGGTGCCCGTTATGCAGAGATCGACATGGCCGTGTTGCATCAGATGGCCGCCGGCATTGTCGACGATCACGGTATGGTCGACGCCGTGCTGGCCGAGCTCCCAGGCGGTCAACGCAGCACCTTGGTTGCGGGGCCGCGTCTCGTCGACCCATACATGGACAGGTACGCCGGCGTCATGGGCGCAATAAATTGGTGCCAAAGCTGTGCCCCAGTCGACCGTGGCGAGCCAGCCGGCGTTGCAATGGGTTAGGATGTTGACCGGCCTGCTTTTGCCTGCTGCGTCCCAAGCCTCGCGGATCAACGGAAGGCCGTGTCGGCCGATCGCTTCGCAGGTGGCAATGTCATCGTTGCAGATTTCCGCCGCGCGGGAATAGGCCGCCGCAATTCGGTCTGACGCCGATCTTTCGCGCAGATTGTCTCCCATGTCGCTGATCGCCCAACGGAGATTGACTGCCGTCGGCCGGGTCGCGGCCAGGCGGGTGCTAGCGCGATCGAGAGCGACGTCGGATGGATTGTCGTGCATGGCGAGGCAAATGCCGTACGCCGCGGTTGCCCCAATCAACGGGGCCCCGCGTACCTGCATCGTCTCAATAGCCTGTGCTGCGTCCTCCAGCGAGCTCAGGCGGGCGATCTCGAAACGATGCGGCAGTTTGGTTTGGTCAATGATCTCGACCGACCATCCGTCGTCCGCGAGCCAGATTGTCCGATAGTGCTGACCGTCGATCTTCATGGGCGAACAATAACGAAGTGCCGGCGGTCCCTCAACGCACCCAATTGATCGCTATTGTTACCATCGTTACCCTGCCCGCAGATTTGCGCAGATAAATGGCGTAGCCACACAATCTGCTGCCGCATTCGGACGCGGGTCGCCGCCACGTCGGCCGTGGCAAAAGGTAAAGTGTTTTATGCAGCCACTCATACTTGGCGAAGTGCGTGTCGATAGGCTCGTCGAGGCGGAGGGGCTGGGATTTCCACCGGGATTTCTGCTCCCGGAGGCTTCGGCCGATGCCATAGAGGCGCAGGGCGATTGGCTGACGCCGCAATTTTACGATAGCGCCAGCGGCCGCTTCATCCAGAGCGTTCACGCCTTTGTCGTACGAACGCCGCACCACACGATCCTCGTCGATACCTGCGTCGGCAACGACAAGCCGCGGCCCTCGACACGGGCCTGGAATATGCTCCAGACAAATTTCCTCAGCGATCTTGTGACGCTCGGCGTTGAACCCGAAGCGGTTGACTACGTGATGTGCACGCATCTCCATGTCGACCATGTCGGCTGGAATACCCAGCTTCGTGGCGGCCGATGGGTGCCGACCTTTCCCAACGCACGCTACATCTTTCACAAGCAAGAATACGAGCACTGGGTCGCGCAGGGCGATTACGTGGCGGCCGGCGCCGGATCGTCAGACGGGTTTTTCGAAGACAGCGTCCTGCCCGTCGTGGCAGCCGGACAGGCGGAGATCGTGACTGCCGATTTTGGCATCGACGACGCGCTTTGGCTCGATCCGACGCCAGGTCATTCTCCGGGCCATGTCTGCATCAACCTGGAGTCCGCGGGCAAACACGCAATCTTCTCCGGAGATTTGCTGCACCATCCGATCCAATGTGCGCATCCCGAATGGAACAGCCGGTATTGCTGGGATCTCGAATTGTCGCGCGCGACCAGGACGCGGTTCGTGGCGCGCAACACCGACCGGGACGTCTTGATGTTGCCCGCCCATTTCGCCGCGCCGACGGTCGGCCGCATCGTCGGGCATAAAAACGGCTGCCGGTACGTTCCGTAGGCTTTTTCCGGAAGAGGCGGAGCAGGTCCCGGGCGACATCAAGACCGGTCAAATCACCCAGCTCAGATTTGCGAGTCGTCGATTTCCAGTTTGGGAACAGGCGGGGTGACGGGCTCTCGCTTCAGGGGTGCGGGAACTGGAACAGTCGCGGTCTCGGGGGACTTGGTGGCGGTTTCCGCCGGAACCACTGCGACGTCCCGCCGGCGCCGCCGCCGCGTCGTCGTCGTGTCGCCAGCTATCGTCGATATCATCTGCGGCATTACGTAGGTGGCGCTGACGCGGCGTGGCGGCGCTGCCTTGCGTTTTGTACGGGGCGCCTTTGTCGTACCATAACCATACTGAACGGGCCCGGTGGCGGTACCGTCCTGGTAGCGCGCTGTGTCTGGATCCAAGGGACGTGGCTTCGTCGCCGGCTTGCGTTGCGGCGTCTCACCGACCTGGATCGCCTTGATCACCTGCTCGGCAGCCGGTGCTTTCGTTGCCGGCTTCTTGGCGGTCTCGGCCGAAGACTTCCGCTGCGTTGAGTTCGAGGCCGCCGGGCTGGGCAGCCCTTCATCGAATACGTTTCCAGAGCGGAACCAGGTATAGAGGTTGCGGTTGATGGGTTTGGTCGGCCGGCGGTAGACGGTTTTTGTGTGAACCCAGGCCTGTTGCTCGTCAAAGGAATAGACCACCTTGTAACGATGGCGGGTTTCGATGCTTTCGATGATTGAAAAGCGGTTGTCTAGTGGGACATCCTGCCCGTCAGCTGCCACGACCAATATCGCATGGCCAAGGCCGGAATCGACCACGACCACCATCCGCATCTTCTCAACCGGCACGCCGAGGTGCTTGAGAATAAAGTATTTTGCAAACACGTATTCTTCGCAGTCGCCACCGTTCTTGAAAAACTCCTGCGGTGGCGCCCAGTAGTCAGCGCGGTTATAATTGTACTCGTCGCTGCGGTATGGCACGCGGTTGACGAATTCATTCACAAAGTCGAGGAGAGCCGGTCCTTTCATGGCCCGGGCACGCCTTTCGAAGCGGCGCCATTCCTTGGTGCGGCACATTTCGGCCGGTCCGATCGGGCATTGCACCACGCCCTGCTTCAACGCTGCCTGGCTGGACATGATCTTGGCCCATCTCGGCAGAATGCGGGCTTCACCGATCATGGTGGCGTTCGCGTCGGTCATGAGCGAACGATTGGGAGCCGCCTGTGTTGTCGTTGTCGCGCCAAGCAATAACGCGAAACACGCGGTTACGTTGCGAAGTGCGTTTTTGTTGTATCGTAACACGTGAAACATTACCCGTCCCCCCGAGCGCTTTCGCGCTAAGGATTTGCTTGAGCAAGTATGGTTAACACACCCCAAGCTCTATTTATTTAAGGTTACTGTATCATTATTGCCTTTGAGTGACAAACACTGATGATTGAATGACTACGTTTGCTGGGCGAATCGCATTTGCGCCACTTTTCGGGGGTCAATGATGCGTCAAGGAGACGTTTGGCTTGTCACGCTGGCCATGGCAAAAGCGAATGTGTCTCATCGCGATGCTCTCCGCTTGACATAACGGGCTAATAAAATTAGAACAAAATAGCAACTTTATTGAAAGCACGATGCACGATTTTTCCAAGACCGACCGGAATACACTGGCACGGCTACGTGCACGGATCGCACGGATCGAGCGCATTGGCGGAGCGGAAACAGCCGCCCAGCCCCTGGGCATGCCAGCAATCGACGGCGCTTTGCCATGGGGCGGCCTGCCTCGAGGCGCGCTGCACGAAGTCTCCGGCGCGTCAGAGCGGGATCTGGCGGCACACGGTTTCGCTGCGATGCTGTTGGGCGTGCTGGCCCGAGGGAATTGCGACAATCAGCCAGTGTTCTGGATAGCCCCGGACGAGGGTCCCTACCCGCCTTCACTGTCCGGGTTCGGACTTGATCCAGCACAGGTGACGACGGTTCGCGCGCGCCGGCCTGTCGATGCGCTTTGGGCGCTGGAAGAAGCCATACGCTGTCCGACCCTTGCCGCAGTGCTCGCCGAAGGAGCGCGGCCCGACTTCGCCCAGAGCCGCCGCCTGCAGCTCGCGGCGAGCGAGAGCGGGGTCGGCGCCATCCTGCTCCAGCCCGCCGTCGATCCGCTGCCGTCGAGCGCGGCGGTTACCCGGTGGCGCGTTGCCGCAGCGCCGAGTGCGGCTGATGGAGCCGCCCGCGAAACCGTCGGAAACGCCCGCTGGCAACTTGAACTCCTGCGCTGCCGCGGCGGGCGCTCCCGAAGCTGGCAGGTCGAATGGAACCATGAAACGCATCATCTCGCTGTGGCTGCCGACGCTTGCGACCGATCGGATCGCGCATCGAGCAGTCGCCAAGCCGCCTGAAGCTGGCAAAGACAAACCACTGGTCACCGCCGAAGGCGCGCGCGGGCGGCTGGTCGTGGTCGGGGCGAACGAACCCGCGCGCACGCACGGGATCGCACCCACGATGGCACTCGCCGATGCGCGGGCGCTGGTGCCCGGCCTCGACGTCAGGGCGGCCGATCCTGAAGGCGATGCGGCGGCGCTTGAACGCCTTGCCACCTGGGGCTGCCGTTACACGCCCTGGGTTGCGCTCGAGGCCGGAACGTCGTCGGGCACCGGCGGGCTCTGGCTCGACGTGAGCGGCTGCACGCATCTGTTCGGCGGCGAAGCCGCATTGCTGGAGGATATGAGCCGGCGTTTGCAGCACTTCGGCTTCGCCGTGCGCGGCGCCCTCGCCGACACGCCCGGCAGCGCCTGGGCCTGGGCACGCTTCGGCGACGCAAACAATCCGATCCTGCCCCCGGACGGCGCGAAGGATGCGCTTGGGGATCTCCCGGTCGCCGCTCTTCGCTTGGCGCCGGACATTGTCGACACGCTCGACCGGCTGGGCTTGCGGCGCATCGCCACGCTCTATGATCTGCCGCGCGCGGCGCTGGCCGCCCGGCTCGGGACGAACGTTCGCCGGCGCATCGATCAGCTGCTGGGCAGCCTTGCCGAGCCGATTTCACCGCAACGCCCGACGGCACCCTTCACCGCCCGTCTCGCCTTTCCCGAACCGGTCGGCCGGCCGACGGATATCGAAGCAGCGCTTGAACGCCTGCTCGGCACGCTCTGCGTTCGCCTGGAGGCGGAACATCTGGGGGCGCGACGGATCGCATTCACGGTCCACCGCTCGGACAATAGTTCCGATGAAGTGAGCGCCGGCACCAGCCGCCCAGCCCGCGATCCTCGCCACCTGATGCGGCTCCTCGCGCCCAAGCTCGAACACCTCGACCCAGCCGGCCCCGACGGGCATAGCGGCGTGGAGGTTGCGGTGCTCACCTTTCCGGCCGTGGCCTCCTTCAAGGCCGGGCAACGGGCGATGCCGCGCATCGCCGCCTCGGCTCACGGTCACACACGGACGCAAACACCGACCGGAGAACTGGCCTTGAAGCCGCGCTCGGTGCATGGCGAACCCGATCTCGCCGCCCTTGCCGACCGCCTCGCGGGCCGGCTGGGGGTCGGAAACGTCCGTACGCTTGCCCTGCGCGAGAGCCACTGGCCCGAACGCGCCGCCGTCGCCCGGCCTGTGCTTGACGGGCCCATGCCCGATAGGCCCGCGCTTGATAACCCCCCTTCCACAAACGCTGCAGCGCGGTCTGCCCTGCCCCGCCCCCTTCGTCTGCTTGAGCGCCCCGAACCCGTAGAGATAGAAATGGCGAGCGAAGCCAACACGGAGGACCTGCCCACCGTTTTCCGCTGGCGAACATTCGCGCATGAGGTCACGCGCGCCGAAGGGCCGGAACGGATCGCGCCGGAATGGTGGTTGGAGTTGGGAGCCCGAAACCCAAGCGCCGCCCGCGACTACTACCGCATAGAGGATCGGGCCGGCCGGCGGTTCTGGCTCTACCGGGAGGTGGGCGGCACGCCCGCGCGCTGGTTCCTGCACGGACAGTTCGGATGACGGAGCAAACCAACACCAAAGATATTCGTAGGGGCGGGTTTGAAACCCGCCCCTACGAATAGCTCAGGCTTGTGAAATGGACGGCATATCTGTCGACAATCGCGCGCAAAAGCCCGCCTATGCCGAACTCGCGGTAGCGTCGAACTTCAGCTTCCTGCGCGGTGCCTCGCATCCCGAGGAGCTGGTCGAGACCGCGGCGCGGCTGAAACACCGCGCCATCGGGATCGCCGACCGCAACACGCTGGCCGGCGTCGTGCGCGCGCATATCGCGGCCAAGCGCGAAGGCATCCGGCTCGTTGTCGGGGCGCGGTTGGTGCTCGCGGACGGGTTCGAGGCCCTTGCCTTTCCGATCGACCGCACCGCTTACGGGCGGCTCTCGCGCCTCCTCACCCTGGGCAAGCTGCGGACCGAGAAGGGCGAATGCGAGATCGGCTTCGACGATCTGCTGGAGTATGGCGAAGGGTTGATCTTCGTCGCCCTGCCCCCGGCGCGGCCTGACCAGGTGTTTGCCGACCGGCTGTGGAAGCTGGCGGCGCTCAAAGGCGCCGATGCCTATCTCGCCGCAACGACGCTCCATCGCGGCGATGACACGCGGCGGCTGGCCAAGTTGGCGGAGTTCGCCGACGCGCATGACCTGAAGCTCGTCGCCATCAACGACGTGCACTATCACGCGCCGGAGCGGCGGGCGCTGCAAGACGTGGTGGTTTGTATCCGCGAACACTGCACCATCGGCGAGGCCGGCACTCTGCTGGATGCCAATGCCGAGCGACACCTGAAACCGCCCGAAGAGATGGCGCGGCTCTTCCAGCACTACCCGCAGGCGCTCGCGCGCACGGTGGAGATCGCCGAGCGTTGCAATTTCAGCCTCGACGAACTGCGCTACGAATACCCGGTCGACCCCGTACCCGGTGGCCGCAGCCCGCAGGAGGAACTCGAACGGCTGACCTGGATCGGGGCGCGGCGCTACTACCAGGGCGGCGTGCCCGACACGGTCCGCAAGACGCTCGCTCATGAGCTCGCCCTGATCGGCCAACTCAATTACGCACCCTATTTCCTGACCGTCCACGATATCGTCCGCTTCGCCCGCGAGCAGGGCATCCTCTGCCAGGGCCGAGGCTCGGCAGCGAATTCGGCGGTCTGCTACGTGCTCGGCATCACCGCGGTCGACCCGGGCCGGGTGGAACTGCTGTTCGAGCGTTTCATCTCCGCCGAGCGCAACGAACCGCCCGACATCGATGTCGACTTCGAGCACGAACGCCGCGAAGAGGTCATCCAGTACATCTACGCCAAATATGGCCGCGACCGCGCCGGCATCGCGGCAACCGTGATCACCTACCGCGCGCGCAGCGCGATCCGCGAGGTGGGCAAGGCGATGGGACTGTCGGAGGATGCCGTTGGAGCGCTCGCGGGCACGGTCTGGGGCTGGTCGAGCGACGGCATCGAGGAGCGCGCGATCCGCGAGGCGGGGCTCGATCCGGGTGACCCGACGTTGATGGGCGCAGCCGAGCTGGCGCGCGAGTTGATCGGCTTTCCCCGCCACCTCTCCCAGCATGTCGGCGGCTTCGTGATCACCAAGGGTACACTCTGCGATCTGGTGCCGATCGAGAACGGCGCCATGCCCGACCGGACTTTCATCGAATGGGACAAGGACGACCTCGACGCGCTGGGAATGTTGAAGATCGACGTGCTCGGCCTCGGCATGCTGACCTGCATCCGCAAGGGCTTCGAGTTGATCGAGAAGCATTACGGCAAGCGCTTCAGCCTGGAGAGCGTGCCGGCCGAAGATCCCGCAGTCTACGACATGCTGTGCCGCGCGGACTCCATAGGGGTCTTCCAGGTCGAGAGCCGCGCCCAGATGTCGATGCTGCCGCGCCTGAAGCCCCGTAGTTTCTACGATCTGGTGATCGAGGTTGCGATCGTGCGGCCAGGGCCAATCCAGGGCGACATGGTGCATCCCTATCTGCGCCGGCGGAACGGCGAGGAACGGGTCGAGTTTCCATCCGAAGAGCTGCGCCAGGTGCTCGGCAAGACACTGGGCGTGCCGCTCTTCCAGGAACAGGCGATGCGCATTGCAATCGTCGCCGCGGGGTTCACGCCGAGCGAGGCCGACGGGCTGCGCCGCGCCATGGCGACGTTCCGCAAGACCGGCCAGATCCACGGCTTCCACGACAAGATGATCGACGGCATGGTCGAGCGCGGCTACGAACTCGACTTCGCCGAGCGCTGCTTCCGCCAGATCGAGGGCTTCGGGGATTACGGTTTCCCGGAAAGCCACTCAGCGAGCTTCTCCTTGCTGGTCTATGTCTCGGCCTGGCTGAAATGCCACTACCCGGCGGTGTTCGCGGCGGCCCTGATCAACAGCCAGCCGATGGGCTTCTACGCTCCCGCCCAGATTGTCCGCGACGCGCGCGAGCACGGGGTGACCGTCTTGCCGGTCGATGTGAATGCCAGCGATTGGGACTGCACCTTGGAGCCCGTTCCCTACGACGAACGCCCCCTCGCCCCTGAAGAGAGGGGGGATAAAGAAGGGCGCGCTCTGTCTCCCTCTCCCCTTGGGGGAGAGGGCCGGGGTGAAGGGGAACGCGGCGACACTTCCTTTGCGATGCGGCTGGGGTTTCGGCAGATCAAGGGAATGCGCGAAGAGTATGCCCTCCTGCTGGTCGACGCCCGCGGCAACGGTTACCCCGATCCGATGGCGCTGTGGCGTCGGGCGCGATTGCCGCCGCCGGCGCTGGAACGACTGGCGCGGGCCGATGCCTTCACCTCGCAAGGCCTCAACCGGCGCGAAGCCTTATGGGCGGTGAAGATCCTGGGTCCGGAACCCCTGCCCCTCTTCGCCGCCGCGCAGGAGGAAGAACAGGCGAACGATCCGGCCGTGACGCTGCCGCGGATCGGACTGGGCGAACAGGTGGTCGACGACTATGCGAGCCTTCGTCTCTCCCTGAAGGCGCATCCGGTGAGCTTCCTGCGCGAACGGCTGGAGCGCCAGGGCGTGATCCCGAATGAATGCCTCCCAAACCTCAAGCCGGAACGGCGGGTCACCGTGTGCGGGCTGGTGCTGGTGCGCCAGCGGCCGGGCAGCGCCAAAGGCGTGATCTTCGCCACGCTGGAGGATGAAACCGGGATCGCCAACGTCATCGTCTGGCCGCCGGTCTTCGAGCGTTCGCGCCGGATCGTGCTGGGTGCGCGGCTGATGAAGGTGACCGGCCGGCTCCAGCGCGAGGGCATCGTCATCCATATCGTCGCCGACAAGCTGGAGGACTTAACCCCTCTCCTCCTGACGCTCGCCGAAAGCGACAGGGCGATGGACGAGAGCGTCGAGGCGGCGATGGCGCGCGCCGACGAGATCAAGCGCCCCGGCGGCGATCCGAAAGTGCTGGAACTGACCAAAATCCGTCATCGGCGCAGTTACCCCTCGCGGGATTTCCACTAGTAGAACCACTAGTAGATTGCAGAAACGATCACCGGTCCGCCGAGGCTGAAGTGTTTTCAGCCAGCCAGTCGGCCACCGCCTCGCGAGCCTCGGCATCCAGATGCAATCCCGCCTTCGTCCGCCGCCACAGCACGTCGTCGGCCGAGCGCGCCCATTCCTTCTCAACGAACCAGGCCAGCTCGCGCTCATAGAGGCCGGCGCCAAAATGCCGGCCCATCTCTTCGATCGAACTTGCATTACCCAAAAACGCCGGCACGAGGCTGCCATGCCGTCGCGCCAAACCGCGCAGGTGATCCTCGGGCAGCCAGCCATGCGAACGCACCAAGCTGGCCAGGAACAGGCTGAAATCATGATCCGGAATCTCTCCGCCGGGCAGCGCCGCGGTGTCCGTCCATGGGCCACCCTTGCGGGGAAACCAGGGGATGATGCGGTTGACCACTTTCTCCGCGAGCTTGCGATGGGTAGTGAGCTTGCCGCCGAAAACGGTCACCACCGGCGGGATCGCTGGAACGTCACCATCGATGAACAGCTTGTAGTCGCGCGAGACCGCCTTGGCCTGGGTGCTGCCGTCGTCGAACAGCGGACGCACGCCGGCGAAGGACCAACACACAGACTCCGGCAAGACCGGCGTCTCCAGATATTCGCTCGCCGTGCGACAGAGATAGTCGATCTCCGATTGCGAGGCGGCCGGCGGCGAGGAGATGTCATCAAGCGTGAGCTCAGTCGTCCCGATCATCGAAAAGTCCCGTTCGAACGGCAGAATGAAAATCACCCGCCCGTCGGGGTTCTGGAGGATCAGCGCATGTTCGCCATCATGCACGCGGGGCACAACGATGTGGCTGCCCTGGACAAGCCGCAAGCCGCCTTCAAACTCAAGCCCGAACACACCGCGCGCCACGTCTTCCGCCCACGGGCCGGCAACGTTGATGACCGCCCTGGCGGCAACCTGATCCTTGCCGCCTGACGCATCCTCCAGGGCAATCCGCCAAACCGGACCGGCGCGCGATGCCGCGGTCACCTTCGTATGCGTTTGCACCGTTGCGCCAAGCGCGCCCGCCGCCCGCAGCGTCAGGATGACGAGCCGCGCATCGTCGATCCAGCCGTCGCCATAGACGAAACCATGGGTCAGCCGAGCGGCCAGACCCGCGCCCCAAGGGCGTTGGCGCAGATCGACTCGGTGGCTGTTGCTGAGCTCCGCGGAACCCAGCAAGTCATAGAGCATCAGGCCCAGACGGATGAGCCAGCGCGGCCGCAAGCCCGGCCGCCAGGGCAGAACGAACTCCAACGGCCAGGCGATATGCGGGGCCGCGCGAAGCAGACGCGCACGCTCAGCCAGCGATTCGCGCACCAGGCCGAACTCGTAATAGCCGAGATAGCGAAGCCCGCCATGGATCAGTTTGCTGGAGGCCGAGGAGGTGGCGCCGCCGGGATCGCCTTTGTCAACGACCAGCACCTTGAGGCCACGCCCCGCGGCGTCACGGGCAATCCCGGCGCCGTTGACGCCGGCCCCGATCACCAGAAGGTCGTAAGCCTGCATGGACGCTCAGTCGCGCAGCTTGGTGACGATCCTGTTCTCGCTTTCAAGCGTGCGGTGAACCGGGCACATATCGGCGATCTCCAAAAGGCGCTGGCGCTGCGCGGCATCAAGGTCGCCGGTCAACGTGAGCTCGCGGTCAATGAGATCGACCTTGCCCACTTTCGTTTCGCACTCCTCGCAATCCTGTGCGTGGATTTTCTTGTGAGACAAACGAACTGCGACCCGGTCCAACGGCAAGCCTTTGCGCTCAGCATACATGCGAAGCGTCATCGACGTGCATCCGCCCAATCCGGCCAAGAGCATGTCGTACGGGTTCATTCCTGAATCAAACCCGCCGACGGAGGTCGGTTCGTCCATGATCGCAACATGGGCGCCGGCCGTGACCTTGTTGGTGAACTTGCCTCGGCGCGTCTCCTCTACCAACACGTCTCCTGGTTCCATTTTCGTTGGGCCCGCTTCTGCAGCATCGGCAGCCGCGCCAATGTAGCGGGACGCCCAAGCGGCCAGAACTTCGGCCACATAGATCGCATCGGAGCGCCGGGTGAGCAGGTGGTCGGCATCATCGAGCGAGACAAAGCTCTTGGGGTGCTTGGCGGCCAAAAAGATGTTCGACGCATTGTCGACGCTCACGGTCTCGTCGCGAGGGCTATGGAAGACGATCAGCGCCTTGCGCATTCCTTCGATCGCCGGCTGAAGTTTCGCCGTTGCGATGTCGTCAAGGAATTGCTTTTTGATGCGAAAATTGCGGCCGGCCAGCGTGACCTCGGCCTCGCCTTGCGCCTCAATCTCATCTCGCGCCAGCGCAAAGTTGTGGGCGACATGTTCCGGGTCGGCGGGAGCGCCAATCGTCGCCACCGCCTTGGCCTCCTCAACGCTGGGCGCGGCGGCCAGAATCGCGGCTCCACCCAGACTGTGACCGATCAAGAGCGACGGCGCGGTGCGGTTATCCCGCAGCCAATCGACGGCGGCGATCAAGTCGGCAACGTTCGACGAAAAGTTGGTGTTGGCGAAATCACCGTCGCTTGCACCGAGCCCGGTGAAGTCAAAGCGCAAGACCGCTATCCCACGTTCGGCCAGCGCGGCCGCAATCCGCGAAGCGGCAAATATATCTTTGGAGCAAGTGAAGCAATGAGCAAAGAGCGCGTAAGCCCGGATCTCGCCAGACGGCGAATCGAGCCGTGCGGCGAGCGACTCACCGAGCGCACCGGGAAAGCTGACTCTCTCGCTGGACACTTTCATTGTCGTCCTCGTGCTGGATGGACTTCCGACCCTTCATCGGAGCACGAGGACGCTATGCCGGCAAGGCCGGACCTGTGGAGCGATTACCGGCTCGGATACGACTGCGCGGCAACCACGGGCCTTGAGAGCAACAGCAGCGCGTCGACCGAGGCAAATCGTTTCTTGTCGTCGATACGGAATCCGATGCCCGAGCAAATGCGTACATTCGCCGCGCTCGGACACGACGCTGTGCCACCGATCTTGCAGCCGGCTTTGCGGCAGGCCTTGCGTTTGTCTCCCGTATCGCTGCTGCCATAGCGACAATATTGTCCGCAGGAACTGCCACGCGTGCAGATGTAGCAGCCAGCCTCGGCGGGAAGCGGAGCGGCTCCCCATACCAGTAACGCAGCGAGAAATAGATAAAGACGTTTCATTGTGATTTTCCTCCGCTCGAAATGTTGCGTTTGTTTGCATTGTATCAACGCACCCTGCCGGGAATGGTGCCGCGATCCGTGAAATGGTTCAATGGCTCCGCCACTGTAACTGCGCGAGTGTTGCAACATGGCATCAGCATCATTCTGGAATCGAGCTGAAGCTGGACGGACTTTTGATTATGAAAAGAAATGACGTCGATATCCTCGACCGAAGCGCGGTCTTCGATGGATATTTTCGGATCGATAGGTACCGCTTGCGGCACAAATTGTTCGCCGGGGGCTGGAGCGGTGCGATGGTGCGCGAACTATTCGAACGCGGCCATGCCGCCGCATTGTTGCCCTACGATCCGGTGCTCGATTGTGTCGTTCTGATCGAACAATTCCGGATCGGCGCCTATGCAGCTGGCCGCCATCCTTGGCTGATCGAAGTTGTCGCAGGCATTATCGACGGTGAGGACGAAAGCGCGGAGGACGTGGTCCGGCGCGAGGCCGAAGAAGAGGCCGGGCTCAAGGTCGGCGACGTGATCCAGATTTCTGAGTATCTCGCCAGCCCCGGCGGAACATCGGAAACCGTCGCGCTGTTCTGCGGGCGCGTCGACGCCAGCAATGCCGGAGGCTTGTACGGACTGTCAGCAGAGCACGAGGATATTCGCGTGTTCACCGTCCCCGTCGGTGATATCTCAGCGCTCTTGGCGGAGAAACGAACGCACAATGCCACCGCCCTCATCGCGCTGCAGTGGCTGATCCTCCACCGCGACGAAATTCGCCGGCGCTGGAGCTGAACCCGAGACCATGGCCGTCAATAGCATCGCTATTGATCGGTCGGTTTCGGCTCGATAGCATGCGCGACATTCCGAAAAACCCTCAAGACAATCCAGAGCATAGAGCGATGGACGTATCCGACGGCTTCACCGGCACGGTGGGCAACACACCTCTTATTCGGCTCCGGCGCGCGTCCGAGGAGACCGGCTGCGAGATCTACGGAAAGGCCGAGTTCCTCAACCCAGGCGGCTCTGTCAAAGACCGCGCAGCGCTTGGCATCGTTGAAGATGCCGAAGCGCGCGGCGTCATCGGCCAAGGCGGCGTGATCGTCGAAGGCACTGCCGGCAATACGGGGATCGGATTGGCGCTGGTCGCCAACACGCGCGGTTACCGGACAGTGATCGTCATTCCTGAAACTCAGAGCCAGGAAAAGAAGGACATGCTGCGGCTCTGCGGGGCGGAATTGCGCGAGGTGCCGGCGGTCCCGTTCAAGGACCCGAATAATTACGTCCATGTCGCCGCTCGCTTGGGCGAAGAGCTCGCCAAGACCGAGCCCAACGGCGCCTTCTACGCCAATCAGTGGGACAATCTGGCGAACCGTGGCTATCACATGAAGTCGACCGGCCCGGAAATATGGGAGCAGACCGACGGCAAGGTCGACGGCTTCATTTGCGCGATAGGGACCGGCGGCACATTGTCTGGCGTTGGCTTGTCGCTAAAGGAGCGCAACAAGGATATCAAGATCGGCTTGGCTGACCCGGCCGGCGCGGCCATGTTCAATTATTTCGACCACGGCGAACTGAAGGCGACCGACGGCAGTTCCATCACCGAAGGGATTGGCCAGGGTCGGGTCACCGGCAATGTCGATGGCGCTCCAGTCGACATGCCTTTCCAGGTCTCCGACGTCGACGCCGTGAACGTCATCTTCGATCTGCTGAAGGACGAGGGTCTTTGCCTGGGCGGGTCTAGCGGAATCAATGTTGCCGGCGCCATTCGCCTAGCCAAGGAACTGGGGCCGGGCCACACCATCGTGACCGTGCTCGCCGATTTCGGCACCCGATACCAGAGCAAGCTTTTCAATCCCGCGTTCCTGAAAGAAAAAGAGCTTCCCGCTCCACAATGGCTGCAGGACGCTTTTGGCGGCAGCTGACCCCCCATTGGAAGGCCCATAAACGTGTCGTATCGAAATCCTGAGGCGCTGGTAAGCACCGACTGGCTGGCGGAACACCTCGCCGCGCCCGACATCCATGTCGTCGACGGCTCGTGGTACTTGCCGGCCATGCAGCGCGACGCCAAAGCGGAGTATGCCGAGGCACATATTCCAGGCGCGGTTTATTTCGATATCGACGATATCGCCGATACCAACAACCCCCTCCCTCATATGCTGCCGAGCCCGGAGAAATTCTCCTCGCGAGTGCGCAAACTTGGTCTGGGCGACGGGGTGCGGATTGTCGTCTATGACGGGGCCGGCCTGTTCAGCGCGGCGCGCGTATGGTGGATGTTTCGATATTTCGGCCACGACGACGTCGCGGTACTGGACGGCGGGCTCCCCAAGTGGAAGGCGGAAGGCCGACACTTGGAGAACGGGGTTCCGGCCCCGCGCGAGCGTCACTTCACGGCACGCATGAACGCACTCCTGGTGCGCGACCTGGAACAAGTGACGGCAAACCTGACGAACGGCCGGGAGCAGGTTCTGGACGCCCGCTCGGCGGGTCGCTTTGCCGGCAGCGAACCGGAACCACGAGCAGAACTCCGTGGCGGCCACATTCCCGGCAGCCACAATTTGCCCTTCAACGAACTGATTGACCCGGCAAATGGGACCATGCTGCCGGCCGACCAACTGCGCTCGAAATTCGAAACCGCCGGCATCGATCTACGCCGACCCGTCGTCACAACTTGTGGGTCCGGGGTCACCGCCTCAGCTCTGACGCTCGGACTATACCTGTTGGGCCGCAACGACGTGGCGGTCTATGACGGCTCCTGGAGCGAATGGGGCAGCCGCGCCGACACGCCGATCGAGGCGGCGGACTAAGGACGAATATCTGCTCGATATCGCATTCGGTCGGGAGGCCAAGCCGATGGCAAACGCCGCCGCCAAGAAACTTGAATGCGTTACCACGCATCTTGAGATGCGCCGCGCACCCGAACACCCGCATGTCATGCCGCGAGGACACAAGATCGCGCTCATGCGGGCGGAGGCCCCGACGATCTCCTTCTACCGCTACCTCTACAGCGCCGTCGGCGAGAAATGGATGTGGTGGGAACGACGCGCGCTGAACGACGAGGCGCTGACGGCGATCATCCACGACCCGAAAGTCGAAATATATGTCCTCTATTGCGAGGGAGTGCCGGCGGGATACGCTGAGCTCGATGGCCGAATCGACGACGAGATTGAGCTCGCCTATTTCGGATTGGTTCCGGAATACATAGGCCGAGGCCTGGGGTCATACCTCCTTGGCTGGGCGCTGGAGGAGGCATGGCGGCGTTCACCGTCGCGTGTCTGGGTCCATACCTGCAATTTCGATCATCCCAAGGCGGTCGCCGTCTACCAGAAGGCCGGGTTCATACCCTTCAAACAAGAAACTACGAAGATTGAAGATCCGCGCAAGCTTGGGCTGATACCCAAAGACGTAGCATTGCCTCAAGGCGTCCGGGAGGTTTGAACGACGATCGGGTTTGCCGAGGCCGTTTTGCGGCTGGTCAATTGAGCCATCTTGCACGGCTGACCCAAAACACTGTGCCGATACCCACCACGTGATACATACAGAGTCCTTCGTGTCTTCAGCTATCTGCAGAATGCCCCTTTTCGCCGCTTGTGTGGTCGGCGCAGCCGCGTCGATCGCGGCTAAGAGTACGGTCAAAGGCGTCGGCAAGGATGTGACAGTCGGTGAAATGGCCGTCGGCAGCGGCGCCAAAATCGCCAAGAAGGAACTCTGACCCGATAAGCGCGCGTCTGTGACCGTCCGCCACGCCAACAAACAGGACCAGATGAAAAAAGATACAACCTTGGTCGACGCCGGCCGGCATCCCGACAAAAGCTACGGTTTCGTGAATCCGCCGATCGTCCGCGGGTCGACGGTCGTTTTCGATACGCTGGCCGAGTTTGAGCATGCCGGAGCCAACAGGTTCGATGTGCTTGTCTACGGACGTTTCGGCACGCCCACGACCAAAGCCTTCGAGGAAGCGATTGCCGAAATCGAAGGCGGATCCGCCACCCATCGCACGGTCGCCGTTTCGTCGGGCATGGCCGCAGCAGCCGTGGCGATCTTGGCATTCGTGAAAACCGGCGACCATGTCCTGGTGCCCGACAACGTTTATGGGCCGGTGCGAAACTTGGGGAAGCTCTTTCTGGATCGCTTCGGCGTGGAAATGACGTTCTACGACCCCGCTATCGGCTCCGGGATCGAGTCCCAACTTCGCCCGAACACGGTAATGCTCTACTTGGAAGCCCCCGGTTCGCTGACAATGGAGATGCCTGATGTGCCAGCTCTTGTTGCCGCCGCGCGCAACCACGGCATCATGACTGCGCTCGATAACACCTGGGCGTCACCGTATTTCTATCGGCCGCTGGAGCACGGCGTCGACGTGTCGGTGATGGCCGCGACCAAATATGTCGTCGGTCACTCCGATGCGATGCTGGGCGCGGTCACGGTGGCGAAGGACCGTTTCGAGCAACTGAAAACGACAGCGAACATCCTCGGAAATTGCCCCAGCCCGGAGGATTGCTATCTCGGTCTGCGCGGCCTTCGCACGATGGGCGTCCGCCTGAAGCAGCATCAGGTAAATGCCATGAAAGTGGCTGAATGGCTGCTCGGCCATCCAGAAGTGCAGCAGGTTCGCTACCCTGCCCTGTCCCAGGATCCCGGTCATGCGATTTGGAAGCGCGATTTCGAAGGCGCCTCCGGGCTGTTGTCGGTGGTTCTGAACGATCGCCCCAAAGCGGCGGTGGCTGCCATGATCGACGGCTACGAGCATTTCGGACTGGGCGGCAGCTTCGGCGGCTTTGAAAGCCTGGTGCTGCCGGTGCGCGTCGACGCGCTGCGCTCGGCGACGAAGTGGGATCCCGGCGGGCCGGCCGTTCGCTATCATGTCGGCCTGGAAGATCCCGACGATCTGATCGCTGATCTGTCGGCCGGGTTCGAGCGCTTCGCCGCGGCTGGTTGACAGAGCGCCGCATTGCCAAGAAAAGGCCGGCTGCCCTGAGACAGCCGGCCGATCTTTATCGAATCTAGGCGCTCGGTCGAGCGCGCCGATTAAGCGGCTTTTTCGTGCTCGATGGTCTTGGATTTGCCCTTCGATGGGGCCGCCGCCTCGACGGTAATGCGGCGGGGTTTCAGGGCCTCGGGCACCTCGCGAACCAGTGCGACGGTCAGCAGGCCGTTCTCCAAAGACGCGCCATCGGCGCGAATATGGTCGGCGAGCTGGAAGCGCCGTTCAAAGGCGCGGCCCGCAATCCCTTGGTGAAGGAATTTGGTCTCACCTTCGGCATCCTGGGCTTTGCCGCTCACGGTGAGCAGCCCCTCGGTCACGCTGACCTCAAGTTCGCCCTCTCCGAAGCCGGCCACCGCCATGACGATCCGGTAGGCGTCTTCGCCGACCTTCTCGATGTTGTATGGCGGATAGGCGTTCGCTGGCTCGTCGCCCTGAAGAGCGGATTGGAGCAAACGGCCAAAACGATCAAAGCCGATGGTGGAACGAAATAGGGGGGATAGGTCGATGTCATAGCTACGCATAGCCACACGTCCTCCTGTTTGAGCAACATGTCATGTCCGGGTCCGCCGAATGGCCAAACCCTTTTCGATAATGCGCGTAGGACCCGCAAAGCGGCATCCGGCGCGCTTCTTTATTTAGAGCGTCTGAGCCAGGCATCAAGTCCTGTCGCGGTCGCCGTGGCCTCACAGTCAATTGACTTCCAGTTGAACGACGGCGCGGCCAGATGCGAGATCAGCACACCGCAAGATCGACACGAGGTCATTGACGCCATGCTTGCTGCCCGCCTCCATGTCATCCCCACAGCACTGCTACTTGCCACCATTCTGACGGCCACCCTGCCCGGCCCGGCCGCAGCGCTGTTTGACTCGCTGCTCGCGCCCAAGGCCAAACTCTGGAAGCGCTGGACGGCCCACGACCCGAAATCGACCCGAACGATCGATCACCGGAACTGGGAGCGTCTATTGCAACGTTATGTCGCTCGTGGGGCCGACGGACTGAACCGCGTTGCCTATGCACGCATAACTCCCGCCGACCGCAAAACGCTCGATGCCTATATCGCACGCCTTGCCGCCACTCCAATCAGCCGCTTCTCCCGAAACGAGCAGCGCGCCTACTGGATCAATCTCTATAATGCGCTGACACTTCAAGTCGTGCTGAAACGCTACCCGGTGCGTTCGATCCGCGACATCGATATCTCGCCAGGCTTGCTTGCAGACGGCCCCTGGGACCGCAAACTGCTCACGATCGAAGGCACCCGCGTCAGCCTGAACGACATCGAGCATCGCATCCTGCGCCCAATCTGGCGCGACCCCCGCATTCACTACGCTGTCAATTGCGCTTCGGTCGGCTGCCCTAATCTGCGGCGCATCGCCTTCACCGCCGGTAACACCGCGCAAATGCTTGAAGCGAGCGCGCGCGACTATATCAACAGCCCGCGTGGCGTCGCCTTCAAGGGCAGCGACATGGTCGTCTCCAGCATTTTTGTCTGGTTCAAGTCCGACTTTGGCCGGAACGATGCCGCCGTACTGGCACATCTCCGACATTACGCCGCACCGCCACTGAAGGCCCGCCTCGCCAAGATCACTTCGCTAAGCAAGCATCGCTACGATTGGCGATTGAACAGTCGGCCCTAGTCGTGGCCAGCTAACCGGTAATCCAGGCACTTTGGATTGGCTCAATTTCGTTGGCGGTGAAACTGGCGCGCGCGGCATCGAGGCTGCCGTCGTTGTCAATTGCGGCGCAGGCATCGTCGACAAGCACGGTCCCAAAGCCACATTTCCGTGCGTCTTCCGCGGAAAACCGCACACAGAAATCAAGCGCCAGCCCGCAGACGAATACACGGTTCAGCCCGCGCTCACGTAAGTAGCCGGCGAGCCCGGTTGGGGTCGTCTGATCGTTCTCAAAGAAGGCCGAGTACGAGTCGATCGCAGGCCGGTAACCCTTCCTGATCACCAGTTCAGCATGTGGGACATCAAGGTCGCGGTGGAATTCCGCGCCCTTGGTTTCCTGCACGCAATGGTCCGGCCACAGAACCTGGTTCCCGTATGTCATCTCTATCGTCTCGAACGGCGCCTTGCCCTTATGCGAGGATGCGAAGGATTGATGTGCCGCAGGGTGCCAGTCCTGGGTCAGGACCACGTGCTCGAACGCGCCTGCGATGCGATTGACGATGGGGACTACAGCGTCGCCGCCGGGCACAGCCAGATTTCCGCCGGGACAGAAATCGTTCTGAACGTCGACGACAATGAGCACGTCATCGTGCTTGATCGCAATCGCATTAGCCATAATCCGCCCCCCTCAATCCCCGCTTGGCGCGGGCCGACTACATTGTCGGGGGATGCAGACAATTTGTCACCGGAATTGAGTGGCAGCCTAGCTCGCGTTCTTGAAGTTGGCGTCGTTCTTGGAGAATTTGGCGCGCCCGGCAGGACTCGAACCTGCAACCGTCGGCTTAGAAGGCCGGTGCTCTATCCGGTTGAGCTACGGGCGCACTATTGGCAGTCGCACTGGGCCAAACAGCGGCCCGCCGTTGCCGATCAACCGTTCATAGCAGACCGGCGCCGTCGGGCGCCATCAGTCAGCAGGCTGCCAACGAAAGTTGTCGGAGTAGCTTTTCGGCCGGACGCGGCGTTCACGCGGCGCCTCGACGACCGCTTCGAAGTCGTGCCGATTGGCGTAAGCCAGGGCCTCCTCGCTGCTCGTAAAGGTCATGCGAACCTGCCCCCCGGTGTCGGCAGAACTGACCCAGCCCATAAGGCGGTCGTGATGCTTGGGTCCGGCGGGCTCGAATTCCAAGACCCAGGACTTCGTATTGCCTCGTCCGGACTGCATTGCCGACTTGGAGGGTCGGTATATCCTTACACGTGCTCTGGCCATGATCCGTCCAAGATGTTTTGTCGGTCCGGTCGGTCTGGTCGGGGCGCCCGGATTCGAACCGGGGACCTCCTGCTCCCAAAGCAGGCGCGCTACCAGGCTGCGCTACGCCCCGCGTCTTGGGATATAAGAGGTTTCCGGTGTGTGCGCAACGGGTGCTGTGACCCGCAAAATGGCACAAACGGGCAGAAATCGGCAGAACCGGGTCACACTGACGGCACACTCGGTTTCGGATCTGTTCTCGGGGAGATCACGCCGAATAGGCATATGGGGGTTCAATCCCTAGGACTTTTCGATCATGGACCGCGGCCACCACCCGCCGCGCTGACCCGCGAAATTCTGAAAACTTTTTTTGGCCCGAGGCTGCGTCATGGGGCGACGGTATGAGTGCGCTGAAGCCCGACTGGCAGCGCTACTTCTCCTGGCGTCAGGCGATGATGAGTTCGGACTTGCCGGCCACAACAAAGCTGGTTCTCCACACCATCGCCAGTCACATCAACGCCGCCGGCGAGGCCTGTTACCCGTCCATCAAGACGATTATGGCCGAGGCCTCGCTGTCCAACCGGGCTGTCTGTACCCACCTTGAGCGTGCAGCCGCTGAGGGCTGGATCGTCATCGAGCAGCACGGCTTCAAGGGCCAGCGTTGGCGGCGCAATTCGTACCGTTTCGCCTGGCCGACCTCGATCTTCGGAGGCGATGAAGGTGGTGAACCAGCTTCATCAAGTTCCGATGAAGGTGGTGAACCTCGCAACAAGAAGGTGGTGAACGAGGTTCACACTAACTCTCCAGGGAACCCTCCTCTTCCCCCCGCTACAGAAGACCCTGGCGGGCCTTCTGTAGCGCGCCCCCCAATGCCGCTGCTCAATGGCGGACCGGATCCGACAAAGCGCGGCACCCGGATGAGCGTCGAAAGCCTGCCAGCTCCATGGCGGGCCTTCTGCGTCGCAGCGCGGCCTGACCTCGATCCCGAGCACGTCTTTGCGAACTTCAGGGACTACTGGATCGCCCGTCCCGGCAAGGAGGGGCGAAAGCTTGACTGGTCCGCGACCTGGCGGAACTGGGTCCGAAAAGAAAGGCAAGGCTATGGACACACTACCGGAAAAACGCCAGCAGGCAGCGCCGAAGATACGCGCCGGCGGCGCGCTGGCCTCGCTAAGGCCGCGGCTCAGCGCCTGGCGGCCGGAGTATCCGGCGCCGGCGAGCGTTGAGATCCTGCAGGCGGCCCTGGCCGAAGCCGATGCCAGACTGGCACCGATCGACGTGAAGGCGCTGACTGTTCAGATCGAACGCACGCTGGCGATCTGGCCTGTGCCGGACGATTGGGCCGAGAAGGCTTGGATGTACCTCGAGGCGCTGGAAGATGTTCCGTCCGACCTAGTTGAGACTGCCCTGAGAACACTCCGCCTGCAACGCCGCTGGCCCACTTTCCCGAAGCCCGCCGACTTGCGCGCCCCGATCGTCGTTGCACTGGCCGAGCGCCGCACGGAGAGCAACAAGATCGCCGCCGCTCTGTCGAAGGCGCGTCGCGATCCGCCGGAGATTGTCGACCGCGTGCCGCCGACTGAGGCCGACAAGCAGCGCGTCTCCGAGATCGTTGCCGAGATGTGCAAGAACATTACGTTGCAACCAAGCTCCGAGGGAGGAAGGTCGGGTCCCCACAACCCCCGCAGCGGGCGGTGACCATGCCGCAATTTTCCGAAACCAAACAGATCCTGGCGGCCATCCAGAACAGGGGGTTGCCAGCTTCAGCGACATCCGTCGCGCGTGCCAGGTACGCGCTTCCCACCCCCCCCAGGGGGTGGGGGGGGGGGGGGGGGGGGGAAAAACCCCGGGGTCC
>Ga0315336_1000629_pt1 | contig 89641 bp, 85 predicted proteins | sample ASW5metaG_FD_204512 | JGI IMG/M metagenome (GOLD analysis project Ga0315336, IMG submission 204512) | Ammonia-oxidizing marine archaeal communities from Monterey Bay, California, United States - ASW #5 | ecosystem: Environmental > Aquatic > Marine > Intertidal zone | place: USA: California...
CGTCCGCGTTGCTGCCGCTTCTTGCAGGAAGCTGGCGCGCCAGTCTGGTGCTGTGGTCGATTCCGCTGGTCGTCATTGCGTTTGTGATTTTCTGGTTTCAGCCCGGAGGCAAGGGCGCGGCAGTTTCACGTCCCAAGCAATGGATGCCCGACTGGCGCGACCCACTGCTCTGGAAGGTCGGCCTCATCATGAGCGGGGCCAACCAGCTTTATTTTTGCACCAATGCTTTTCTTCCAGGATACCTGCTGCAAACGGGCCGCACCGAATTGATCGGCCCGGCACTGACAGCGCTCAATGTCGGTCAGTTGCCGGCTTCGTTCATTCTGCTTGCGATGGCGAGCCGATGGGAACGAAAGAAGTGGCCGTTGCTCGGCGCTGCCGCGATGGGACTTGCCGGGATTGCCGGCGTTCTGATTCAGTGGGAACCATGGAGCACCATCGGGGCGGCGGCTTTGATCGGGTTTTCCTGTGCTGTCACGCTGACTCTTGTTCTCGCATTGCCCGCGCTGCTCATCGCACCGGATGATGTGCCGCGCATGTCGGCAGGGGTGTTCACGCTCGGCTATGGTTTTGCGATGATCATGTCGGTGCTTGGCGGCATCGCGTGGGACATCAGCGGGAAGGCTGCATTCGCATTTCTCCCGGTTGCCGTCTGGTTGCTGCCGGCCATTCTGGTGATTCTGATCACCGACTTCGGGCAACGCCGCGCCTGAATGGCGGCTTGCGTCGCGTCGCCGGTCAAGGTTTGATCGCCGCGTGACGTTCGGGAGTGCCAGATGCTCGATCATGTTTCGATTACCGTCTCCGACATTGCCGCGGCCGAGCGCTTCTATGACGCGATCATGAAGACGCTCGGGGTGGTCAAGGTTGGACACCGCGACGACTGGCTTGGTTATGGCGAACGCTCGCGGCCTGCCTATCCCGATCGCGTTTACATTTCGATCCGCAAGGGTGCGAAGCCGGAAGACGCTGCGGGCCGTCACTGGTGTTTCAAGGCGAAGTGGCAAACGCAGGTCGATGCGTTCTGGGATGCGGGCATCGCGGCAGGCGGCAGCGACGACGGCGCGCCGGGACTTCGCAACTATCACACATCTTATTATGCCGCGTTCCTGCGCGACCCCGACGGCAACCGGATCGAAGCAGTCTGTCACGCGGCGGTATGATCCAGATCGAAGAGTGCTGCGTGCCATGCACAGGGAAGATGGCTCGCGTGCCTGCAATTTGATGGATGCCTAACGTCTCGGCTAACACGTCTCCGCGGTCATGCGCGGCACGCATGTCGAGCGAAATATCCGAGGATTGCAGTATTGCCGTATCTCGAATCGCCGAAATTTTCCGGTGCTGCCATTCTGTCACCACTTCGCCTTATGCAGCGAAGTTCGTCGCCATTTCGCCTTATGCCGGAAACGGCTTGCTGAGGAATTTCGAACCCTTCAATCCGTAACGCCACGGCAGCTCCGCGGCCTTGGTGATGCCGATGCGCAGGCCGCTGACGATGTCTGGTTTGCGCGTCCGCGCATAAATGGCAATCGGAGGTGCATCGAGTGCGAGGCCGTTGTGTTTGTCGCTCACTGCCATCGCCTCGCAGAGCTTGCCCGGTCCCGAACACAGCATTCGTTCGTCGTGCAATCCGCGCCGCCGCCGCATCGACGGAATGCCGTGGGTCGGCTCAATCGCGCGGATCAATACCGCGCTGGCGGAGCCTTCCTTTTCGCAGACGACATTCATGCACCAGTGAATCCCGTAGGAACGATAGACGTAGAGAAAGCCCGGCGGGCCGAACATCACCAGGTTGCGCGGCGTTGGACCGTTGAAGGAATGCGCCGCCGGTTCGGTGTGATGATAGGCCTCGACCTCGGTGATGATGCCGCCGACGCCGTCCACCAGAAACGTCGCCCCGATCAGGTCGGGCGCAACCTTATGGACGCTGCGCGCGAAGAACGTCTTCGTCAGCGGTCGGCCCAGTGACGCAACAGGCTTCAGTTCAACCATTTACGGGCAGGAGATGAGCGCGGAAGGCCATGCGGGATCGCCTGGAAACGTGCTATTCATTCCAATGTAGCACACTATCGATGGCTTGCACCAAGGGGCGCGCGGGCTTAGGTAAGTTGTAGCAAAACGCGGGCTTTTCATGGTTGTTCTGATCGATACGGTGTCCTCCAGTCAGGTGCGTCCGCGCCATCCGGAGAAGGTCAACCGTCCGGATTCCAAGTCGCCGGCCAAGCCCGACTGGATTCGCGTGCGCGCGCCGAATTCGCGCGGCTACGCCAACACCCGCAACATCGTCAAGGAGAACGGCCTCGTCACGGTGTGCGAGGAGGCGGGCTGCCCGAACATCGGCGAGTGCTGGGACAAGAAGCACGCCACCTTCATGATCATGGGCGACACCTGCACCCGTGCCTGCGCCTTCTGCAACGTGAAAACGGGAATGCCCGGCGCACTCGATGCGTCTGAGCCGGAGCACGTTGCACTGGCTGTCTCGAAGCTCGGACTGAACCATGTCGTCATCACGTCGGTGGATCGCGACGATCTCGCCGACGGCGGCGCGGATCATTTCGCGAAAACCATCCGCGCCATTCGCGCGAGCTGCCCGACAACGACCATCGAAATCCTGACGCCTGATTTCCTGCGCAAGGACGGCGCGCTGGAGCAGGTGGTCGCGGCCAAGCCCGATGTGTTCAACCACAATCTCGAAACCGTGCCGTCGCGCTATCTGACGGTGCGTCCGGGCGCACGTTACTTCCATTCGATCCGGCTGTTGCAGCGGGTCAAGGAAATGGACCCGACGATTTTTACCAAGTCCGGCATTATGGTCGGCCTCGGCGAGGAGCGTCACGAGGTGTTGCAGGTGATGGATGACCTGCGTTCGGCGGAGGTCGATTTCCTCACCATCGGGCAATACCTGCAACCGAGCCTCAAGCATCACGCCGTGATGCGCTACGTGACGCCGGATGAGTTCGGCGGCTACGAGAAGGTCGCCTACACCAAGGGATTCCTGATGGTGTCGGCGAGCCCGCTGACCCGCTCATCGCATCATGCCGGCGAGGATTTCGCGAAGCTGCAGGCGGCGCGCGAAGCGGCAAACCGCTAGTCTCCGTCGATGCCCCAGTTCTCAAACAAGCGCCGCGTGCGTCACAGCGCCGAGAGGATGTTCGATCTCGTTGCCGACGTCGAGCGCTATCCCGAATTCGTGCCGATGTGTCAGGCGCTGAAGGTTCGCCAGCGCACGCAAAGGCCGGATGGCACCGAAGTCATTGTCGCCGATATGACCGTGTCGTTTCAGGTGGTGCGCGAGACCTTCACCAGCCGCGTGACGCTGGACAAGCCGAACCTGAAAATCCTTGTGGAGTATTTGCAGGGACCGTTCAGCAAGCTCGAGAACCGCTGGACTTTCGAGGCGAGATCCGACGACGCCTGCGATGTCGGATTCTTTATCGCCTACGAATTCAAGAGTCGGATGCTCGCGGTGTTGATGGGCGCGATGTTCGACGCAGCTTTCCAGCGCTTCGCCGCGGCGTTCGAGAAACGCGCGGATTCGGTCTATGGACCGCCGCGCGTGGCCGCTTCTTGAGCGGCGGCTGCGGTCCGCGCGCCATCTCCGTCAGCATTTTCAGCGCTTCCACGACCGACTGCTCGCGGACATTATTGCGACCGACAGCACCGAAGCGGCATTCCTTATGCGCGATGCGGCCGTCGCGCGCGGCGACTGCCAGATGCACCAGCCCCACAGGCTTTCCCCGCGTTGCGCCGCCTGGGCCTGCAATCCCGGTGATCGACACCGCGAGATCGACATCGGCGTGCTCAAGCGCGCCGAACGCCATCGCGGTCGCGGTTTCCTTGCTCACCGCGCCGAATGTTTCCAGCGTCGCGGTTTCAACCCCAAGCATCTGGTGCTTGGCCTCGTTGGAATAGGTGACGAAGCCGCGATCCACCACATCGGACGATCCGGGAATTTCGGTGAGCGCGGCGGCCACCAATCCACCTGTACAGGATTCAGCAGTCGCAATCGTCAGCTTGCGCATCCGGCACAAATCCAGCAGCGAGCGGGAGAGGGCGCGGATGGCGCTGGCGGTCATGCGGACGGTCCGGCGTTCAGGGTTTCATCCCAGGGAAGGCGGATGGTGGCGCTTGCGGTCGCAGCGATGCCTTCCTGACGTCCGGTGAAGCCGAGCCGCTCGCTGGTTGTTGCCTTCACGGCGACGCGTGACTCCGTCAAGCCGGTGATCTCGGAGATTTTTGCGCGCATTGCATCGCGCAGCGGGCCGATCTTCGGCGCTTCGCAAATCATCGTCACTTCGAGATGCGCGATACGCCCGCCGCGCTTGCCGACCAGTTCGACGGCGTGTTTCAGGAATTGGTCCGAGGCCGCACCCTTCCACTTCGGGTCGCTTGGCGGAAAATGCGAACCGATGTCGCCGTCGGCAAGCGCGCCCAGTATGGCATCGACGATCGCGTGCAGCCCGACGTCGCCATCGGAATGGGCGAGGAAGCCACGGTTGAACGGCACGCGCACGCCGCACAGCATCAGGTGGTCGCCATCAGTGAGCGCGTGGACATCATAGCCGGTGCCGGTGCGGATATCGCCCAGCATCGCGCCGAGGCGCGCTTCTTCGCGCGCAAAATCTTCCGGGGTGGTCAGTTTCATGTTGGCAACATCGCCTTCAAAGGTCGCAACCGTCAATCCTGCCCATTCGGCGATTGCGGCGTCGTCGGTGAAATCGTCGCGGCCTTCGCGCGCGGCGCGGCGATGGGCCTCCAGAATTGCGTCGAAGCGAAATGCCTGCGGCGTCTGTGCGATCCGCAAGTTCGCGCGATCCGGCGTCGCTTGCACCGCGCCCGATTCATCGACCAACTTGATGGTGTCGGTCACTGCGACGACAGGAATCGCGGCACCCGTGACGAGTGCTGCATCGATGGCGCGCGAGATCACCTTGTCCGTGACGAACGCACGAGCCGCATCATGGATCAGAACGATTTCAGGAGCGTGACTCGCCAAGGCCTCAAGTCCGGCACGAACCGATGCTTGCCGGGTCGCCCCGCCACTGACCGGTGTATGATATTTGAGGTGGCAGACGGCCTGGTCGAAAATGTCGGCATCGTCCGGGTTTCGCACGGGTTGAACCGCGAAAACGCCAGGATGGGTGCAAAACGGCTCCATCGCCCTCGAAAGGACGGTTTTACCGCCGATGGATCGGTATTGTTTTGGGCCGCCCGTCCCGGCACGGAGGCCGCGGCCGGCAGCGACGATAATAGCGGCAGTCCGTTTTGACGTTGTCATGGGTATTTGGCGATCAGGGCAGTGTGGGTGAACCGGATATTGGCAGCTTTGGGTGCTGCCCTTACCATATTCGGGCAGGAAACAGCACGTTTCCGCAACCCTGTGAAGAAATTGGAAGAATTGTTGCGCCGCACTTGCAAGCTGTCCATAAATGGCTAAAGTGTAGGCATGATCCTAGTTTGCTTAGATTTTAAGCGATACGCCGCCCGCAACGAAGTGGGGTTCGGCAGAAAATGAGAACCGCGGTGATCGGAATGGATCCGGTACGTCAGGCAGCACTGTCTATTGGCGATATTCAGGTCGCCAATCGCGTCCTTCTCGCTCCGATGTCCGGCATAACCGATGCTCCGTTCCGCCGCATCGCCGCCGAGCTGGGCGCTGGCCTTGTCGTCTCGGAAATGACCGCAAGCGACGATCTCGCACAGGGCCGTCCGATGTCCGTCCTGCGCTGTGAGGCCGCCGGCATCGGTCCGCATGTGGTTCAGCTTGCGGGCTGTGAAACCCATTGGATGACCGAGGGCGCACGAATCGCTGAAGCCGCCGGCGCGGATATCATCGACATCAACATGGGGTGCCCTGCACGGCATGTGACCGGCGGTCAGTCCGGATCGGCACTGATGCGTGACCTGGATCATGCTCTGCGGCTGATTGAAGCCACCGTATCCGCAGTCAGCGTCCCGGTGACGCTGAAGATGCGGCTGGGCTGGGACGACAGGTCGCTCAATGCACCGGAGCTTGCACGCCGCGCGGAAGCGGCGGGCGTGAAAATGATCACCGTTCACGGGCGCACACGTTGTCAATTCTACAAGGGACGCGCTGACTGGACTGCGGTGCGGCCGGTCAAGGATGCGGTGAGCGTGCCTGTGGTCGTTAACGGCGACATCACCACGTTCGAGCAGGCCACCGCCGCGCTGCAAGCATCGGGCGCCGACGCAGTCATGATTGGACGGGGTGCGCAAGGCCAGCCATGGCTGCCGGGACAGATCGCCCGTCGCCTTGATGGCGGGGCGGTCGAGCAGGTGCCGCAGCTCAGCACGCAACTGGATCACGTCTGCAAACTTTACGATGAGGTCGTCGATCATTACGGACCTCGTATTGGCACGCGCCACGCCCGCAAGCATCTCGGCTGGGCGCTCGACGTGGCGGCCAAGGGCAGTGCGGCGTCTGCCGATGCCCTCAAGCAGTGGCGGCAGGTCATTCTGACCGCGACTGAGCCGGCCCACGTGCGCCGCTCGCTTCATGATGCCTTTGGCGAATTTTCCTGGAGCGCTGCCGCATGAGCAATGTCGCCGAAAAACGCGCTCCGCAACTGGCCAACAGTGACGCCATTCTAAATGCGTTACCCAATCCGGTGATGCTGATTGCTGCGGATGGCAAGATCCTCGATGCGAATATCGCGGCAGAATCGTTCTTCGAAACCTCCATCCCGCATTTGCAGCGACAGATGCTGCGTGAACTGGTTCCGTTCGGTAGCCCGCTGCTGGCGCTGATCGATCAGGTCCGCCGGACCGGCTCCGCCGTGAACGAATACAAGGTCGATCTCGGGACACCGCGCATCGGCGGCGACCGCCAGGTCGATCTCCATGTCGCACCGCTTGGAGAGCATCCGGGCCATATCGTCGTGATGCTTCAGGAACGCACCATCGCCGACAAGATGGATCGGCAATTGACCCATCGCAGCGCTGCGCGTTCTGTGATTGCGCTGGCTGCGATGCTCGCCCACGAGATCAAGAATCCGCTGTCGGGCATTCGCGGAGCAGCACAGTTGCTCGAGCAGGCCGCATCTCCGGAAGATCGAACCCTGACGCGCTTGATTTGCGACGAAGCTGACCGGATCGTTACGCTTGTGGATCGCATGGAGGTGTTCGGCGATGAACGGCCGGTGCCGCGAGGCCCAGTGAATATCCATTCAGTGTTCGATCACGTGAAGCGGCTCGCGCAGTCAGGCTTTGCGCGCAACATCAAGTTTGTCGAGGAATACGATCCGTCGCTGCCACCGGTGTTGGCTAATCAGGATCAGTTGATTCAGGTGTTTTTGAACCTTGTGAAGAATGCTGCCGAAGCCGTCGCCGACCTTGGAACCGATGGTGAAATTCAACTCACCACGGCGTTCCGCCCAGGCGTGCGTCTTTCGGTGCCCGGCAAGAAGTCAAGGGTTTCGCTGCCGCTGGAATTCTGCGTGAAGGACAATGGTCCCGGCGTTCCGGATGATCTTCTTGCAAATCTTTTCGATCCGTTCGTGACAACCAAGCCGACGGGAAGCGGCCTCGGGCTCGCACTCGTCGCGAAGATCGTCGGCGATCATGGCGGGATCATCGAATGTGAATCGCAGCCACGCAAAACGGTTTTCCGTGTGCTGCTGCCGATGTTCAATCCAGCCAAAAACAACAATCACAACCACAGCAATAGCGACGGGCGCCCGGGAACGCTCTCGCATGCCTCACAGACCGCAGATGAGGAATAAATAACAATGCCCGCAGGTAGCATACTTGTCGCTGACGACGACACCGCCATCCGAACCGTGCTCAATCAGGCGCTGTCACGCGCAGGATATGAGGTGCGGCTGACAGGCAATGCGGCCACGCTCTGGCGTTGGGTTAGCCAGGGCGAGGGCGATCTCGTTATCACCGACGTCGTGATGCCGGACGAGAACGCCTTCGATCTGTTGCCGCGGATCAAGAAGATGCGCCCAAATCTGCCGGTCATCGTGATGAGCGCGCAGAATACTTTCATGACCGCAATCAGGGCGTCGGAGCGCGGCGCTTACGAGTATCTGCCGAAGCCGTTCGATCTCAAGGAATTGATCGCAATCGTCGGTCGCGCGCTGTCGGAGCCGAAAGAACGCCCGACCGCAGTCAAGGACGAAGGCGAGTTCGATTCCATTCCGCTCGTTGGCCGTTCGCCGGCGATGCAGGAAATCTATCGTGTGCTTGCGCGTCTGATGCAGACCGATTTGACGGTCATGATTTCCGGCGAGTCCGGTACGGGCAAGGAACTGGTTGCTCGCGCCCTTCACGACTACGGAAAGCGCCGCAACGGCCCGTTCGTTGCCGTCAACATGGCTGCAATTCCGCGAGACCTGATCGAGTCTGAACTGTTCGGACACGAACGCGGAGCGTTTACCGGCGCGAATGCCCGCGCGACCGGCCGCTTCGAACAGGCCGAGGGGGGCACCCTGTTCCTCGACGAAATCGGCGACATGCCGATGGAGGCGCAAACCCGCTTGCTGCGCGTGTTGCAGCAGGGCGAATACACCACCGTTGGCGGCCGCACTCCGATCAAGACCGACGTGCGGATCGTTGCAGCCAGCAACAAGGACCTGCGCATCCTGATTCAGCAGGGCCTGTTCCGTGAAGATTTGTTCTTCCGTCTCAACGTGGTGCCGCTGCGGCTTCCGCCGCTGCGTGAGCGGATCGAGGACTTGCCCGATCTGATCCGGCATTTCTTTGCGCTGGCCGAGAAGGACGGGCTGCCGCCGAAGAAGCTCGATGCGCAGGCACTGGAGCGGCTCAAGCAGCATCGTTGGCCCGGCAACGTGCGTGAGCTTGAAAACCTCGCGCGCCGTCTCGCAGCACTCTATCCGCAGGACGTGATTACGGGTTCAGTCATCGAGGGTGAGCTGGCACCGCCTGCGGTCGTTTCAGGCGGCAGCATGCCGCAAAGCGTCGATAATCTGGGTGGCGCGGTCGAGATGTATCTTGCGTCGCATTTCGCTGGTTTCCCGAACGGTTTGCCGCCTCCGGGACTTTACCATCGGATCCTGAAGGAGATCGAAATCCCGCTGCTCACGGCCGCGCTGGCAGCCAATCGCGGCAACCAGATCAGGGCTGCAGACCTGCTTGGCTTGAACCGGAACACCCTGCGCAAGAAGATCCGGGATCTCGATATTCAGGTTTATCGCAGCGGCAGCTAGGACGCTCCCTGACGCACCAGTGACGCCCTGCAGGATACTCTTGCAGGGCGGGCGGCGTGGTATTCCTGTGACTCTGTTCGGCTTTCTGGGCCTTTTCGACGGTTAGAACCCGTTGAAGGTCGAGTGCGTTGAAAGAACGCGCCTAGGAAATGTCGCAATTCAGCAACATTGTGATATGAATGCATCACTGGATACGGCAACCGCCGTATTCCGGCAAAAACTTGGCCTGACACGATCCCCGCATGAGCGCAGTAGAGGCGTCGGCCCAATCCATTGAACCGTCGATTGCCGAGCCGTCAGGCCGGCCATGGCACCGGCTGTTGGCGCCCTTTGCGGTCGGCCTGGCGCTGCTGTCGGCATTCCTGACCTTCGTGGTGTTGACCGGGCTGACCCCGATCGCGCCGACCCACGAAATTGTCGTCACCTTCCTTTTGATTAACGGCGCGACCATTCTGCTGCTGGTGGCGATCATTGCCCGCGAGGTGTGGCAGGTCGTTCAGGCACGCCGCAGGGGCCGCGCCGCGGCCCGCCTTCACGTCCAGATCGTCAGCTTGTTTTCGGTCATTGCGGTGCTCCCGGCGGTGCTTGTGTCGATCGTCGCAAATGTCACCCTCGATCGCGGTCTCGATCGTCTGTTTTCCGTACGTACGCGCGCGGTGATCGAGAATTCGCTGATCGTCGCAAATGCCTATGTCTACGAACATGCGCAGCTTATTCGCGGCGACATCATCGGCATGTCGAGCGATATTGCGCGCGCGCGGCCGTTGTTCGATCAGGACCGCCAGACTTTTCGCAACGTGCTGACGTCGAGTGCGAATTCACGCAATCTTCCCGGCGCGATGATCATCGACAAGGATCGCAACATCCTGGAAACGGCCGCCACCGGCATCCGGCAGGACTTCCAGACACCGGCGGCTGACTTTCTCAAGAACGTCACCGAAGACGAACCCCAGATCGCTGTTTTCATCGAACAGAATTATGTCGCCGCGGTCATCCGTCTGCGTGCATTTCAGGATACATTTCTCTATGTGGCGCGTCTGCTCGATCCGCGTGTTGTCGCGCAGCTGCAGCAGACGCAAGCAAGCGTAAAGGAATACGCCGAGCTTGAATCGCGGCGTCTTGGAATTCAGGTCGCATTCGCGCTGATGTTTACCGTGATCGCGCTGACCGTGCTGATGTCGTCGGTGCTGATCGGTCTGAATTTCGCGAACTGGCTGGTTGCTCCGATTCGTCGGCTGATGGGCGCGGCTAATCTCGTTTCCACCGGCGACCTTCATGTGCAGGTCCCTGTCAATAAATCCGAGGGCGACCTCGCGAGCCTTGGCGAAACCTTCAACAAGATGACGCAGGAGTTGCGGACGCAGCGCGACGATCTCGTCAACGCCAGCGGGCTGATCGACAGCCGACGACGGTTTATCGAAGCTGTCCTCTCATCGGCGAGCGCCGGCATCATCGGCGTGGATGGCAGCGGCCAAATTGCTGTGCTCAATCGTTCGGCGGAGAAGCTGATCGGACATTCGGAAACGGAAGTTTTGGGTAAGCCATTGTCCGAGATTGTTCCGGAGCTTGATGAACTGATGGCGACAGCGCGCAGCAGCGCACAACGGCTGCTGCAGGGGCAAATTGAAGTCAGCCGCGCGAGCATCGAACGCAATCTGTCAGTCCGCGTCAGTTCCGAACAGACCGGGCAATCCAACGACAGTTACATTATTACGCTCGACGACATTACCGAACTCGTCACGGCACAACGGACGTCGGCATGGGCTGACGTCGCGCGACGCATCGCTCACGAAATCAAGAATCCATTGACGCCAATTCAGCTATCGGCCGAGCGAATTCGCCGCAAGTTCGGCAAGGTGATCACCGAAGACCGGCCTATTTTCGATCAATGCACCGACACGATCATCCGCCAGGTGGATGACATTCGCAGGATGGTGGACGAATTCTCAAAGTTCGCCCGAATGCCTAAGCCGGTCATCGAGGGCGAAGATGTCGCGGATACGGTTCGTCAAACGGTGTTCCTGATGCGGGTCGGGTATCCCGACATCGATATCGAAGTCGATATCAAGCAAGAGCCTATGCATGCGAAATTCGACCGGCGCCTGATTTCACAGGGGCTGACAAACATCATCAAAAACGCGACCGAAGCCATTGCGGCGGTTCCCGCCGGCGAAATCCAACGCGGACATATTGACGTCATCACCATGCGTGAGAACGACGATATCGTCATCGACATTGTGGACAACGGAATAGGGCTGCCCAAAGAAAGCCGCGCACGCCTGCTTGAGCCGTATGTCACCACTCGCGAGAAGGGCACTGGCCTTGGTCTCGCAATTGTCGGCCGTGTTCTGGAAGATCACGGTGGACGTATCGAGCTGAACGACGCATCCGCTCTTCGCCCTGATGCACGAGGCGCGTGGGTGCGGATGAGATTCTCCGTCCTCGGTCAGGCGAAAGACGCCAACGCCGAGGTAATCAAAGAAACAAAAGCAGAAGCCGTAACCGGCAATTGACAGAGCGGGCGTGATTTATGGCCAATGATATTTTGATCGTCGATGACGAAGCCGACATCCGAGACCTCGTTGCGGGTATCCTCGACGACGAAGGTTTCAAGACGCGTACTGCGCGCGACAGCGACAGTGCGCTGGCGGAGATTTCGAGCCGCCGGCCGAACCTGATATTCCTCGATATCTGGCTGCAGGGTAGCCGTCTGGACGGCTTGCAGTTGCTTGAGCAGATCAAGCTCGAGCACCCTGAAGTTCCCGTTGTGATGATCTCGGGACACGGCAATATCGAAACAGCGGTCGCGGCGATCAAGCGCGGCGCTTATGATTTTATCGAAAAGCCGTTCAAGGCCGACCGGCTGATTCTTGTCGCGAACCGCGCGCTGGAAACCTCACGCCTCAAGCGGGAAGTCCGCGAACTCAAACAGCATGCGCCGTCGTCAGGCACGCTGGTGGGCCGCTCGCCTTGCATGAATCAGCTGCGCCAGACCATCGATCGCGCCGCCAAGGCCAATAGCCGCATCATGATCGTCGGCCCGTCGGGAGGCGGCAAGGAACTTGCCGCGCGCACACTGCACGCAATGTCCAGCCGCGCCGATGGACCGTTCGTTGTCATCAACGCGGCGGCCATCACACCGGAGCGAATGGAAGTCGAGCTGTTCGGGATCGAATTGTCCGACGGCGAGACTGGCCGCAAACCGGGTGCGCTGGAAGAAGCACATGGCGGCACTCTGTTTATCGACGAGATCGCCGATCTGCCTCGCGAAACCCAGAACAGGATTCTGCGCGTGTTGGTCGATCAGACATTCCAGCGGGCAGGCGGAACCACCAAAGTCAGCGTCGATGTGCGGATCGTGTCATCGACGGCGCGCAATCTTGAAGCAGAAATCGCCGAAGGAAAGTTCCGCGAAGATCTCTATCACCGGCTTTCGGTCGTGCCGATTCGCGTTCCGCCATTATCGGAGCGACGCGAGGACATTCCCGACCTCGTTGAATATTTCATGGACCAGATATCGTCCGCGACCGGGTTGCCGAAGCGCCGGATCGGCGAGGACGCGATGGCGGTTCTGCAATCGCACGTCTGGCCGGGCAACGTCCGTCAGTTACGCAACAACGTCGAGCGCGTGATGATCCTGGCCGGCGGTGACGCCGAGGCGGCCATCACCGCGGACATGCTGCCGCAGGATGTCGGTTCCATGATTCCTGCGATGCCCACCGGCAACAATGGCGAACACATCATGGGCCTGCCGCTGCGCGAGGCCCGCGAAGTGTTCGAACGCGATTACCTGATCGCGCAAATCAGCCGGTTCTCCGGCAACATCTCGCGGACCGCGGAATTCGTCGGCATGGAACGTTCAGCCTTGCACCGCAAGCTCAAGGCGTTGGGGGTAGGCTAGTTTCATGTCCCGCATTGCCTATGTGAATGGCCAATACCGCGATATGCGGAACGCCAGCGTGAACATCGAAGACCGCGGCTATCAGTTCTCCGATGGCGTTTATGAGGTTTGCGAGATCAGAGGCGGCAAGATTGTCGATATGCCGCGGCATTTGGCGCGGCTGCAACGCTCGCTCCGCGAGTTGCGGATTGACATGCCGATGCCGCTGTCGGCGCTCGGCGTCGTGATCCGCGAAACCGTGCGGCGAAATCGCGTGACATACGGCATTGTCTATCTGCAGGTCACGCGCGGCGTCGCGCGGCGCGACCATGCGTTTCCGGTCAATCCGGTGAGGCCGGCACTGGTGGTGACGGCGCGGGGTCTTAGTTTCCAGAAGAATCAGGACACCGCGTCGAAGGGGATCGGCGTCATCACCATTCCGGAAAACCGTTGGCCGCGTGTCGATATCAAATCGGTGTCACTGTTGCCCAACGTGCTCGCCAAGCAGCAAGCGCGTGAGAACAACGCGTATGAAGCATGGTTTGTCGATCGCGATGGCTTTGTTACCGAGGGGTCGTCGAGCAACGCCTGGATCGTAACCAAGGGCGGCCAAGTGATCACTCGATCAGCCGACAGCGGCATCCTCGCCGGTATCACCCGCGCCGTGCTGACCGATGTGCTCGCGGCACTTCAGCTCACGTTAGAGGAGCGGCCGTTTACGCCTGCGGAAGCCTATGAGGCCACCGAAGCCTTCGTCACTGCATCCAGCCAGATTGTCATGCCCGTGGTCCGGATCGACGGTCACAGCATCGGAGCCGGCAAGCCCGGCACTATTTCCATGCGTTTGCGGGAAGAATTCCACCGTTTTTCAGTATTTTCGTAAGTTTTTCCGTCCTTTGGCCGCTTAGCCGGGTACCGTGGCCTTGCCTAACAACCGGGCGTGTCCTTTAATCGCGCTGCAGCACCCGGAGGGGGATCTCAGGGACGCCGGCAGTCAGACCACAGCCCCGAAGAGGGCAGGCTGGCCCAAAAACAAAAATGCGGGATAAGAAAATGGCGGCAGACCGCGCACAAAATCTACAAGACACTTTCCTCAATCACGTTCGCAAAACCAAGACGCCACTGACGATCTTTCTGGTCAATGGAGTGAAGTTGCAGGGCATTGTCACCTGGTTCGACAATTTCTGCCTGCTGCTTCGGCGCGATGGTCATTCGCAGCTTGTTTACAAGCATGCGATCTCGACGATCATGCCGGGCGCTCCAATCCAGTTGTTCGAAGGTGGCGAGGACGCGCCAGCTTGAGATTGAACTAATTGGAACCCCGAAATTTCGACGGGGCCGCCGATCGTCCGCGGTCGGCGAGGGGCAATACAGGACGGGTACTGGTCATCGGTCCTTACAGACGCGTGCGGCGAGGCGATCCCGATACGCCGGCGATGTCTCATGTCACACGCAATCCGGACGCGCGGCTTGAAGAAGCCGTCGGTTTGGCGCGCGCCATTGAACTAACCGTAGCAGAAGCGGTCGTCGCGCCATTGAGTGAAATCCGGCCTGCGACCTATCTCGGCAAGGGCAAGGTCGAGGAGATGATCGGCCTCATCAATGCCAATGACGTCGATCTTGTGGTGATGGACTGCGCGCTGTCGCCGGTTCAGCAGCGCAATCTCGAAAAGGAATGGAACGCGAAGGTGCTCGACCGCACCGGGCTCATTCTGGAAATCTTCGGCCGCCGCGCGAAAACCCGCGAAGGCACATTGCAGGTCGAACTCGCGCATCTGAATTACCAGCGCAGCCGCCTAGTCCGGTCATGGACCCATCTTGAACGCCAGCGTGGCGGCTTCGGCTTTATGGGCGGTCCCGGCGAAACGCAGATTGAAGCTGACCGCCGCATGATCGGCGATCGCATCACGCGTATCGAAAACGAAATCAAGAAAGTTCAAGCCACGCGCCGGTTGCATCGGGCAGGGCGCCAGCGTGTGCCGTATCGCGTCGTCGCACTGGTCGGTTACACCAATGCCGGAAAATCCACGCTGTTCAATAGGCTGACCCGCGCCGATGTGCAGGCCGCCGACATGCTGTTTGCAACATTGGACCCGACGTTACGCGCGCTGACTCTGCCGCATGGTGGCAAGGCGATGCTGTCGGATACGGTGGGCTTTATCTCTGACTTGCCGACCATGCTGGTGGCAGCGTTTCGCGCCACACTGGAAGAGGTTATCGAGGCAGACGTCATTCTGCACGTACGGGACATTTCCCACGAGGATGCGGAAGCCCAGCAGCACGACGTCGAAGATGTGCTGCGTCAGCTCGGTATCGATCCGGACAGCGGTCAGCGTATCCTTGAGGTCTGGAATAAGATCGATCGCTTTGACGAAGAAGGCCGTGAAAATCTGACAAATATCGCCGCGCGCAGGTCGGTCGAGCGGCCTTGCTTTCCAGTGTCGGCCGAGACCGGTGAGGGCGTGGAGGCCCTGCTCGCGGCCATTGAGCAGCGTCTTGCTGTTACGCGCGTGACCTTAGAACTTACGATCGATGCGTCCGATGGCGCAGGAATCAGCTGGCTGCATCGCAATTCTGAGGTGCTCGATAAACACTTGGAGGACGGCAAGTTCTCCATGACCGTGCGCGTCGATGAAACCAAGCGCGATATCACGATTGCTAAGTTCGGCGCGGTGCCCAGCACGCAATGAACGGTTCGGGCTGCGACAGCTATTTCGCGGTCTTCGCCTCGTTCCACAGCGCATCCATCTCAGCCAACGTCGCGGCCTCCAGCGACGAACCGCGCGCTGTGAGGGTGCGTTCGATATAGGCAAACCGCCGCTCGAATTTCGCATTGGTGGCGCGCAATGCCATCTCGGGATCGGTCTTGGCGTGACGGGCCAGATTAACCACGGCGAACAGGAGATCGCCGGTTTCTTCCGCGATGTGCGATTGATCGCCGCTGTCCAGCGCCGCTTCAATCTCATCAGCTTCCTCGCGGATTTTTGCCAGCACCGCACGCGGATCGTTCCAGTCAAAGCCAACGGTCGAGGCGGTGCGCTGCAAATCCATCGCCCGCGCCAGCGCCGGTTGGCTCTTTTTCACACTATCCAGCAAGCCCGGCTTTGCATCTGGAACTTCACCGCGCAGCGCTGCGCGCTCGGCTTTTTCTTCGGCCTTGATGCTGTGCCAAAGGCCCTTCACTTCATCGGGCGTCATGCGGCCGGCTTTCTCACCGAACACATGGGGGTGACGTCGGGTCATCTTGGTCGTGATGGCATCCACGACGTCGCCGAACGCGAATGCGCCTTGTTCTTCGGCCATCCGTGCATGAAACACCACCTGCAACAGCAGGTCGCCCAATTCTTCCTTCAGGTCCTCGAGATCGTCGCGGGCGATGGCATCGGCAACCTCAAATGCCTCCTCGATGGTGTAGGGGGCTATGGTCGCGAAGGTCTGCTCAAGGTCCCACGGGCATCCGGTTTTGGGCGTGCGCAGCTCCGCCATGATGTCGAGGAGTTTTGAGATGTCTTGGGAAGGAAGCATGGCGCACCATGGGTATGAAAAGGGCCTGACCTCTATGCCGCAATGATAGGCCGGAGACAATTGGCGCGGCCGTGTCAGGGTGCTAAGTGCAGTCCCATGACAGAATTGGGCCAAAACGCAGCCTTGGTGCTTTTCTCCGGCGGGCAGGATTCCGCGACCTGCCTGGCATGGGCTCTGGCACGCTTCGATCGCGTGGAAACCATCGGGTTTTCCTACGGCCAGCGTCACATCGTCGAGCTTGAAAGCCGTGCAAAGCTGATCGACGGCATGATCGGACTGCGGCCAGAATGGGCTTCAAGGCTCGGCGAAAATCACACGCTGGATATTCCGACGCTTGGCGAGATTTCCGAGACGGCGCTAACACGTAACACGGCGATTGAAATGGGAGAGGGGGGCCTGCCCAATACATTCGTGCCCGGCCGCAATCTGGTGTTCCTGACCTTCGCCGCAGCATTGGCCTATCGCCGCGGCATCACCCACGTCGTCGGCGGCATGTGCGAGACCGATTTCTCGGGCTATCCCGATTGCCGCGACGACACCATCAAGGCGCTCAACGTCGCGCTCAACCTCGGCATGGCGCGCCCGTTCGAATTGCACACGCCGCTGATGTGGCGCAACAAGGCCGAGACATGGGCGCTGGCGGATGAGCTTGGCGGCAAGGGGCTGGTCGATCTCATCATCGAGCATTCCCATACATGCTATCTCGGCGAGCGCGGCGCGCGTCATGACTGGGGCTATGGGTGCGGCGAATGCCCGGCCTGTAGTTTGCGCGCGAAGGGCTGGGCGGCGTATGCCGCGCACGCTATCCCCGAAGCGCAATGACCCTCGCTCAGCGTCTTCGCGCGGAAGGTTTTGTGTTCCTTGCCGCTTACATCGCCTGTATCCCGATCGCGAACTGGCTGATCCAGCATGTCGGCACGGTCTGTCCGCCGGATGGGCCGTGTCTTATTCCAGTTGCACCGGGCCTGATGGCGCCAAGCGGCGTGCTGATGGCCGGCCTCGCACTGGTGTTACGCGATCTGGTGCAGCGGCGGCTTGGCGTGACTTACGGACTGGTCGCGATCGGAGTGGGGACCGTACTTTCGGCGGCACTGGCACCCGCACCGTTGGTAATGGCGTCAGCAGTCGCGTTTCTGTTGTCTGAATTAGCAGATTTCGCTGTCTATACGCCGTTGCAAAAGCGCGGGCTGGTGCTCGCCGTGGCGGCAAGCAGCCTTGTGGGGCTCGTCGCCGACTCGCTGCTGTTTCTCTGGCTCGCCTTCGGAAGTCTCAATTTTCTGTCGGGTCAGATTGTCGGAAAGACCGTGATGGTGCTGCTGACGCTCCCGGCGATCCGTTGGCTGCGCAACAGGGACGAGCGGCTCGGGTTGCCGTAATCTCAGCGCGCTTGAAGTCGGTTGCCTTGCGCCCGATCAGACCGCCGCATAGGCTCGGTAGGCCGCACACGGGAGACGCGAGATGATGAAGCTCAAGCCGAACTGCGAATGCTGCGACAAGGATCTTCCGCCAGAGAGCGGCGAGGCCGTGATCTGCACGTTTGAATGCACGTTCTGCGCGACTTGCGCCGACACGGTATTTGGCGGTGCGTGCCCGAACTGCGGCGGAAATTTCGTGCCACGTCCGATCAGGCCTGCGGCGATGTTGCGGAAATATCCGGCCTCGACCGAGCGGCACCTGCGCGCACAACCGTGTCTTGCGAAGGCGGGCTGATAAGCATGATCCGGAGAAGTCGGAAGCGGCTTCCCGACAAGATCATGCTCGTATAGTAAAAGTCCTCAGTCTTTCCGATTGTCTGTCCGGGGATGTTGCTGTCGCCATTCGCGCGGTGGTGTGAACGATCCGGCCCACAATCCGCGTTTAGCGGATTTTGCATCGGCCTGCTGCGCGCCATAGACGTTCGCAAATCCCGACGTCACGGCCCAGCCCTGCTGAACCATCCAGCCGTTGATGTCTGTGCCGTCGGGAAGGGTGCAAGTGGCCAGCGTGCGGCCATATTTGTCGATCGATTTTGGCTCGCACTTTAGGTCGCGATTACGAATGCGGCTACGCAACTGAGCCGAAGCCTGCCGACCGCAGGGCCAGTCGCGGCCCTGTGCATCCAAACACATTTGATCGAGTTCAGGTGCATCGATATCGATCAGGCGAATCCGCGTCCCGGAAATTGTCAGTGTGTCGCCATCGGCGACGAACGCATTGCCGGCGACCGGGGCATCCGGCGTGCGCATCCAGCGCTCGACCGCATAGACGCCAAGCGAGCCGATCAGCACGATCACCATGATAGTCCAGCGCCTTGTATCCGGGCTAAATCGCACTGGGTCGCGCGACTGTGGCCGCCGTGGCGTTTGAGGGATCATGCGCGAATGCCCGCGTGGGTCTGTATGAAGCTTTTGTGTCGCGCAGTCGTGTGATTGCGATTCATCAACCGAATTATGAACCTGCGCGCGGAGTGTTCAAGCCAATCTTGCTAATAGCCGCGCGCTGCGACTAAGTGCTGATCGCCGATCATTTTAGCATCAGGTCATCCGGCATAACGCATGAACGAAAGTTGTCCATGGTGGATGTCCGGCATCCTTTATCAGATCTACCCGCGTTCGTTTCAGGATTCGAACGGCGATGGCGTTGGCGACCTTTGCGGCGTCATTCAGCGGCTGCCTTATCTGGTTGAGCTTGGAGTCGATGCGCTGTGGCTGTCGCCGATCTTCCCGTCGCCGATGGACGATTTTGGCTACGATATCTCGGACTATACCGAGATTGATCCGTTGTTCGGCGCGCTCGAGGATTTCGATGCGCTGGTTGCCGCCGCCCACAAGCTGGGACTTAAGATCATTCTCGATCTGGTGCCCAATCACACATCCGACCGGCATCCATGGTTCGTTGAAAGCCGCAGTTCAAAGAGCAATCCCAAGCGCGACTGGTACATCTGGGGCGATGGTCGCGGCGAGGGCGGCCCGCCGACCAACTGGCTCTCCGAGTTCGGCGGAAGTTCGTGGGAGTTCGACACGCATACAGGCCAGTATTATTACCATGCCTTCCTGCGCACGCAGCCCGATCTGAACTGGCGCAATCCGGACGTCCGTCGTGCGATGCATGACGTGATGCGGTTCTGGCTTCGGCGTGGCGTTGACGGCTTCCGTGTCGATGTGATGTGGCATCTCATCAAGGACGATCTGCTGCGCGACAATCCGCTTAACCTCGGCTTCGTGGCGGGCAGGCAGCCTTACGAGCGGCTGATCCCGCTGTATTCCACCGATCGGCCGGAAGTCCATCACGTCGTCGCCGAGATTCGGCAGGTCATCGAGGAGTTCGATCATCGCGTTTTGATCGGCGAAATCTATCTGCCACCGGACAGACTTGTGGCCTACTACGGCCGCGACCTCGCCGGCGCACATTTACCATTTAACTTTGCACTGATCTCGACACATTGGAACGCGCGGGCCGTCTCAAGTCTCATCGATGACTATGAAGCCGCGCTGCCACCGGGCGCGTGGCCGAACTGGGTCCTCGGTAATCATGACCGCCAACGCATCGCCAGCCGCGTCGGCACCGATCAGGCCCGTGTCGCGGCAATGCTGTTGCTAACGCTCCGGGGAACGCCGACGCTGTATTATGGCGACGAGATAGGTATGCCGCAGACCGAGATTCCGGCGGATCAGGTGAGGGATCCCTGGGAGAAAAATCTGCCCGGCCTTGGCGTCGGCCGTGACGGCTGCCGCACACCGATGCAATGGGATTCGACGCAGGGTACAGGCTTCAGCACCGGCGCACCGTGGCTGCCGCTGGGCCAGAATTTTGCCTCTGAGAACGTCGCGGTTGAGCGTCAGGACGCAGCGTCCATGCTCAGCCTATATCGCGCGCTAATCGCGTTACGCCGCGCGAGGCCGGAGCTTGCAGTTGGCACGTACAAGCCCGTGAGCGCATCGGGCGATGTTCTGGTATTCGAGCGCGCGCATCGAGGCCAGCGGTCACTGGTGGCGCTCAATTTCGGAAGCGAGCCTGCGGATGTCGATACGGCTGGCTGGCGCGGGCAGATCCTGCTGTCGACCTTCATGGACCGCCAAGGTGAGGCCGTGGGCAAACGGCTGGCTCTGCGAGGCTCTGAAGGGCTTGTTGTGGAGCATCTGGGATAGCCAGCCGGGCGCGCCTTGCGGGCCAGATCCTTGGCCAGCCTCAGTCACATCCACGATTCGCATAAGGTATATTATGGAATATATTATCTATAAGTGATTTCAATATCATCTACCAAAAACTAGATAAAATAGTCGAGATTTATCGGGTTCTATCTGAAAATATACCGATAAAGTGGTCTTCTGGATTCCGCCTCTTGCCGTTGTATTGACGCCTGCTCGGTCGCATTCGGCCAATGCCAAAGAGCTGAGCCGCAGCCCGGCAGCGGCTCGCTGATATGATTGACCTCGCGGGTCCCGGCGGTAGAAACAGACGCAACAGACCGACTTCCAGATGTCGGCGAATCCGGGAGTTCGCGCATGAGCAGCCAAGGCCAATACAGCATCGGTCTGGACAAGAACGCCGCCAATTACGTGCCGCTGTCACCGCTGAGCTTCCTTGCCCGCAGCGCCAGCGTCTATCCAGACCACACCAGCGCCGTGTATGAAGACCGCAGCTTTACCTGGGCGCAGACCTATGAGCGCTGCAAGCGCTTTGCGTCGTTTCTCGCCAAGCGCGGGATAGAGCGTGGCGACACCGTCGCGGCGATGCTGCCGAATATTCCGGCCATGAACGAAATCCATTTTGCCGTGCCGATGGCCGGTGGCGTTCTCAACGCGCTGAACATCCGTCTGGATGCTGCCTCGATCGCATTCCAGCTGGACCATGGCGGAGCCAAAATCATTCTGGTCGACCCCGAGTTTACCGGCGTGATCGCCGATGCGCTTGGCCTGATGAAAGGACCAAAGCCGCTGGTGATCGATGTCGATGACGCAGCATTCCCAGGCGGCAAGCGGATCGGCGAACTGGAGTACGAGGCAGCCGTCGCGTCCGGCGATCCGGAGTTTGCCTGGAAGCAGCCACAGGACGAATGGGACGCCATTGCGCTGGGCTACACGTCAGGCACCACGGGCAACCCCAAGGGCGTCGTGACGCATTATCGCGGCGCGTATCTCAATGCGGTCAGCAATATCCTTGCCGGCAATCTCGGAACCCATCCGATCTATCTCTGGACGCTGCCGATGTTCCATTGCAACGGCTGGTGCTTTCCATGGACCATCGCGGCATCGGCCGGGGTCAACGTTTGCCTTCGCAAGGTCGATCCAGCCAAGATCTTCGAGCTGATCCCGGAGCACGGCGTCACCCACATGTGCGGCGCGCCGATTGTGTTCAACACACTGATCAACGCGCCGGGGGCGCCCAAGGGCAAGTCCGCAAAGCCGGTCGTCGGGCTCATCGCAGGCGCGGCGCCGCCTGTAGCCGTGCTCGAGGGCGCAGAAAGCATCGGCATCAAGCTGACCCACGTCTACGGCCTCACCGAAGTCTACGGCCCCGCCTCCGTATGCGCCGAACAACCCGGCTGGGACGATCTGCCGGCGGATCAGCGCGCGCAGCTCAAGCGCCGCCAGGGCGTGCCCTATCCGCTTGAGGAAGCCGTCACCGTGCTCGATCCGGAAACGATGCAACCCGTCCCACGCGACGGCGAAACCATCGGCGAGGTCATGTTTCGCGGCAACATCGTGATGAAGGGCTACCTGAAGAACGAAAAAGCCACCAAGGAGGCTTTCGAAGGCGGCTGGTTTCACACCGGGGATCTCGGCGTGCTCGATGAGTTCGGTTACGTCATTATCAAGGACCGCTCCAAGGACATCATCATCTCAGGCGGCGAGAACATATCGTCGGTCGAGGTTGAAGATGTCCTGTACAAGCATCCGGCCATTCTGTTTGCCGCCGTGGTCGCCAAACCCGACGCCAAATGGGGCGAGGTGCCCTGCGCCTTTGTCGAACTAAAGGACGGCGCGAGTGCAACAGAAACCGAGATTCTGGCTTACTGCAAAAACCTGTTGCCGGGATTCAAGTCGCCGAAGTCCGTTGTGTTCGGCGTGATCCCGAAAACATCGACTGGAAAAATACAGAAGTTCATGCTGCGCGATCAGGCCAATTCCGCCAAGGCAATTTCGGCCTGATGTTCAGGCGTCGATTGTCAATCGCATCCCATCATATCCAGCCTCGATTCCGGGCGGCAATTTCGCCTGCAGAACATTGTAGTCGAGATCCGAATGCAGGTTGGTCAGCACAGCGCGGCGTGGCTTGAATTTCGCGATCCACGACAGCGCATCGTCGAGACTGAAATGGCTCGGATGTGGTGCATAGCGCAACGCATCAATGATCCACAGATCGAGATTTTCCAGTACGTGAAAACTCTCAGGTGGGATGTCGTGGAGGTCCGGCGTGTAGGCGGCGTTGCCGATGCGATAACCGAGCGCCGGAATATTGCCATGCTGAACCAGAAACGCGGTCAGGCCGAGGGAACCACCCTTCCCGTCGATGCTTTCGGTTCCGCCTGCCTCGATTGATCGCTTCTCGAGGATCGCCGGATAGTCGCTGCCCGGCGCCTGCTCGAAGCAATAAGCAAAGCGCGAGAGGATGTCCTTGCCGGTCGATGTGTTGAGATAAACTGGAATCCGCTTGCGTTGATGCAGCACCACGGAGCGCAAATCGTCGATGCCGTGGGTCTGGTCAGCATGTTCGTGGGTCAGAAATGTCGCTTCAACGTGATCCACATTTGCGTCGATCAACTGCTCACGCAGGTCCGGCGAGGTATCGATCAGCACACGCGTAATGCCGTTTGGACCGGCCTTCTCAGCGAGCAGCGAGCAGCGGCGGCGGCGGTTTCTGGGATTGTTCGGATCGCAGGCACCCCACCCGAGCGCGGGACGCGGCACGCCGGCGGACGATCCGGAGCCAAGAATGGTCAAGGTCACCGTCATGCGGCTTTAGCGTCCGGGCGCGGCACTTTGTCGAACAGCCGGAAAAAGTTGTCCGTGGTCTGTTGCGCGATCTCCTCAAGCGAAACCCCGCGCGTCTCCGCCAATACTCTGGCGGTCTCGACCACGAACGAAGGCTCGTTGCGCTTGCCGCGGAATTTTCCTGGCGCGAGATACGGCGCGTCGGTTTCCACCATGATCCGGTCTGCAGGCAGTTCGGCAGCGATGTCACGGATCGCCTGCGAATTCTTGAATGTCAGGATGCCGGTGAAGGAAATCGACAGGCCGAGCCCGATCGCCGTCAACGCAAGCTCGCGTCCGCCAGTGTAGCAGTGCAGGACGGCCTTGAATGGCCCCTTCGCAATCTCGTCTTCGAGGATGCGGCCGCAGGCTTCGTCAGCTTCACGCGTATGGATCACAAGCGGCAGGCCGGTCGCCCGCGCCGCCGCGATATGGGCACGAAAGCCCCGCTCCTGCGCCTCCGGCGATCCGTCCTTATAAAAGTTGTCCAGCCCTGCCTCGCCCAGCGCCACCACCTTCGGATGTTTCGTCAGCGCGATCAGTTCGTCCGACGTGATGCCGTCTTCTTCGTCGGCGTTGTGCGGATGAGTGCCGACCGAGCAATAGACGTTCGGAAATCGCGCCGTGATCGCAAGCAATCCATCGAGCCGCCGGACTCGCGTAGAAATCGTGACGATACGTCCGATTCCTGCGGCCTCGGCACGCGCGACAATGGCGTCGAGATCGTCGGCGAAGTCCGGAAAATCGAGATGACAATGACTGTCGACAAGCATCGGGCTTAACTCGGCGAGTCTTCTTTGGGTTCAACATAACGCGGAAAGATCGGCGCGGGCGGCGGCAACTGCGTGCCACCCTTGATCCGGATGCCCAGTGAAGCGAAGTCGCGTGCGTCCGGTGCGACGCCGAGAATATCGAGGAGCTTGGCGCACGCATCAGGCATCGCCGGTTGTGCGAGGATCGCAATCTGCCGGACGACTTCAGCGGTGACATACAACACCGTCTGCTGACGGGCTGGATCGGTCTTGGCGAGCGCCCACGGCGCCTCACCCGCGAAATAGCGGTTGGCTTCGGCGACCACAGCCCAGATCGCGTTGAGTGCGTGATGAATCTGCTGCGTACTCATGGCGGTCCGCGCCTGTTCGAGCATGGCATCGGCCATCGCAAGAATAGCCTTGTCGTTATCGCTGAACGCGCCAGGTTCCGGCAATATGCCTTGGTACTGCTTGCCGATCATCGACAACGAGCGCTGTGCAAGATTGCCGAGATCGTTGGCGAGGTCGGCATTGGTGCGCGCGACGATGGCTTCGTGATTGTAATTTCCGTCCTGCCCGAACGGCACTTCGCGAAGGAAGAAGTAACGAAGCTGATCGACGCCGTAAGCATCAGCGAGACTGAACGGATCGACCACGTTACCGACCGACTTCGACATTTTCTCGCCGCGGTTGAACAGGAAGCCGTGCGCGAACACGCGCTTCTGCACCGGGATACCCGCCGACATCAGGAAGGCGGGCCAGTACACGGCGTGAAATCGGATAATGTCCTTGCCGATGATGTGAACATCGGCCGGCCAGTAGCGCCAGTTAGCATCGCCCTCGTCCGGGAAACCGACACCGGTGATGTAATTGGTCAGTGCATCGACCCATACATACATGACGTGTTCTTCGTCGTCCGGCACCTTCACGCCCCAGTCGAACGTGGTGCGCGAGATCGACAGATCCCTCAGCCCGCTTTTGACGAAACTGATGACTTCATTCTTGCGCGAGTCGGGGCCGATGAAATCAGGCTGGTTCTCGTAAAGTGCGAGCAGCCTGTCCTGATAGGCCGAGAGCCTGAAGAAATAGCTCTTCTCCTCAACCCACTCGACTGGCGTGCCTTGCGGTCCGCGTCGCACCTTGTCTTCGCCGACAATGGTTTCATCTTCGGCGTAATAGGCTTCGTCGCGCACGGAATACCAACCGGCGTAGCTGTCGAGATAGATGTCGTCGTTCACCAGCATCCGCTTCCAGATTTCCTGGGTCGATTCGTGATGCTGCTTCTCCGAAGTGCGAATGAAACGGTCGTAGGAAACGTTCAGGCGCTGATCCATCTCCTTGAATCGCTCGGCATTGCGCGTCGCAAGATCGAGCGGAGTCATGCCTTCCTTCTGCGCGGTCTGGATCATCTTCTGGCCGTGCTCATCGGTCCCGGTCAGGAAAAACACATCCTTGCCGTCGAGACGCTGGAAGCGGGCGAGCGCATCGGTCGCAATTGCTTCATAGGCGTGGCCGATATGCGGCGCACCGTTCGGGTAAGCGATCGCGGTCGTGATGTAGAATGAATTCTTCGAGCGCGCGTTTCCGGCGGCCTGCGGACCAATCGACGCTTTTGGCCTGGCGGGTTTTGCTGGAGCTTTCTTTACCGCCGGCTTTACGGCCTGCGGTGTCGTCGTAGCGACTATTGCAGACCGCTTCTTGGCGACTGCTTTTTTGACGGTACGCTTTTTGGCAACACTCTTCTTGGCAGCTGCTTTTTTGGCGGCCGATTTCTTCGCGGCTTTCTTTACGGCCTTCTTGGACGTTTTCCTGACCGCTTTCTTGGCTGTCTTCTTGCTAACCGCCTTGCGCCCCTTTTTCTTCGATGAAGCCGACGCACGCCGAGACGCAGCCTTGCGAGCCGGTTTGACTGCCTTCTTTTTCTTTTTCGCGGCGGGTTTGTTGGCTTTGGCCATTACGCTTCCTTGGAATTCAAACGACGCAGACGTGTGCGCGATCACTTGAGATATGGTGTTGCGAAAACCGCTGAGATTGTCCGGTTAGCGAGCCGGCGGACGAACCGTGGTAGCTTCGGCGAGCATGCCAAATATAGAGAAAACCAGCGGCTTTCGCTCCAGATTGAAGCTTTCCGTGTCACGCGCGGCACTGTTGATCTTTTCCCATACCTCGGCAAGCCGTGCAAGGCGTGGTAGGTTTGCGCCCGCATCCGGCGCGTGCAGATGACCCGTCAGCCAACGATCGATGGTGTCAACAAAGGCCTTCAACCCAACTCGGTCATTGAGCGGAAGTGCGTCGCCAAGGGCATGAAGCGCGCGTTGATCGAGTTGCGGCAGGCGGTTGAGGAGTTCAAGCGTGCGCTGATGAAGCCCGAGCGACTGTCCCCCGAGCAGCGTCAATGCCCGCGCCACGCTTCCCTCCGCCGCATCGGCCGCCTCACCCAACGCTGGATCGCGGCGGGTCAATCCGGCGGCTTCGGCAGCGGCCTGAATGACATCGTCAGCTTCCAGCGGCCGTAACGGCAATTTTCGGCAGCGCGACTGGATGGTGGCCAATACACGCGCCGGAGCGTGACTGATCAGCAGGAACAGTGAGCGGGCCGGCGGCTCTTCTAGAATTTTAAGCAACGCGTTGGACGCGTTGGCATTGAGTTCATCCACGGTATCGACCACGCAGACGCGCCAGCCGCCGACGGACGCGGCGGTTGAGCCGAAAAATCCGATGGTCTCGCGCGACTCGTCCACGGTGATGACGGTTCGCATCGTGCCCTTCTCATTGACGGTCCGCTCCAGCGTCAGCAAACCGCCATGGCTTCCGTTTGCGACCTGTCGCGCTACAGGATGATCCTGATCGACATAAAGGTTGTCGGCCCCCTGAATCGCTTGCGCGGCCGGGTCAGGATGCGCAAGCACGAACCGCGCCATACGATAGGCCAGCGTCGCCTTGCCGATTCCTTGCGCGCCACCGATTAGCCAGGCATGCGGAATGCGTCCGCTGCGATAGGCCGTCAATAAGGTCTGCTCGGCGTCGCGATGACCGAACAATGCGGTCGTTTCCCGTGGCGTGCGGATGGCAGTTTCTGGTTCGGACGTTCGCGCGCTCATGCCTTGGTGGTCTCGCGAGCGGTGGCGACGGTGAACAGATGATCGCGCAAAGCTTTCCAGACCCGTTCGGCGACGGTCTTTGGATCTGCGTCGGCGTCAACCAGGGCACAGCGCTTCGAATCTTGTTCCGCAATTTTGCGATAGGCTTCACGCAGCTTCTCGTGAAAGCTGACTCCCTCGCGTTCGAAGCGATCGGGCACCGCGGTCCCGCGGCGCTTGAGCGCGCGCTCCATTCCGACAGCGACCGGCACGTCGAGAATGACCGTGAGGTCAGGTTTGAGATCGCCGATGGTGACTCGCTCCATCGCCCGGATCAGCTTCGGATCGACCTTGCCTAATTCGCCCTGATAGACCCGTGTGGAATCCGTGAAGCGATCGCACACCACCCAGGTTCCTTGCGCAAGCGCCGGCTCGATCACCTGGCTGACGTGATCGTCACGCGCGGCGGCGAACAGAAGGGATTCCGTTTCAGGGCCGAACGCCTTCGCCATGCCCGAAAGCAACAAGTGCCGGACAATTTCAGCGCCTGCCGAACCGCCCGGCTCGCGCGTCGTAATCGTCCGCAGCTTGGCAGCATTAAGCCGATCCGCCAGCAGCTGGATCTGCGTCGATTTGCCGGAGCCCTCACCGCCCTCAAATGTAATGAAACGGCCGCGAGGCGCCTGTCTTGGCTTAACAGCATCCGTCATTTCAGAGTTTCTCCGCCCCGGCGCGGAAAAGACCGATGACAAGCTCGCTGGCGCCGTCAATCGCGCGGCGGGTCGTTGATCCTGTTGCAATCGCTTCAGCCGCGACCAGCGGAGATTCCATCGCGATGTTGTTGCCGCGCCAAACCTTCAGCACACCAATGCGCTGACCTTGCTGGATCGGCGCGCGAACAGGCCCGGTGTAGGTAATCCGCGCGATCAGCTTGTCGTTGCCGTTTCGTTGCACCATGACTTTGATCGGCTCGGAGCTGGTCAGTTTGACCGAGCGGCTGTCGCCGCCGAAAACCTTTGCGTAGCCCACGGCTTGATCTGCGGCGAACAGCGTCCGCGCTTCGAAGTTGCGAAAGCCCCATTCAAGCAGCTTCTTGGCTTCGGTTGCGCGGTCTTCGGGATCTTCGAGACCATTGACCACCACGATCAACCGCATGCCATTCTGCACCGCAGAGCCGACCATGCCGTAGCCGCCCTCCTTGGTGTAACCGGTCTTCAGACCATCGGCACCTTCAAGTGACGTAAGCAATGGATTGCGGTTCTGCTGGCGGATCTTGTTCCAGGTAAATTCGCGCTCGTTGAACAGTTTGTAAAAATCCGGATAGGTCAGGATGATGTGACGCGCGAGCATGCCGAGTTCGCGGACGGTCATCTTGTTGCCGGGGTCCGGCAAGCCGTTGGAATTCGCAAACGTCGATTTCGTCATCCCGAGCTGCCGTGCCCGCTTGGTCATCCGTTCGGCAAAAGCAGCCTCTGTGTTCGACAGGCCTTCCGCCAGCGCCATGCAGGAATCGTTGCCGCTCTGGATCAGTGCGCCGTGCAGAAGATCATCGACGCTGACGCGGCTGTTGATCGCGGCGAACATGGTCGATCCACCGGAAGGCGCACCGCCCTTACGCCAGGTGTTCTCGCTGATCCTGTATTCATCGGTGAGCTTGATCTCGCCTTTCTTGAGCGCATCGAAGACCACCTCGGCAGTCATCAGCTTCATCATGCTGGATGGCGCGCGCAACTCGTCGGCGTTCTTCTCAAACAGGATGCTTCCGGATTTTGCCTCGATCAGGATCGCAGTCGGCGCATCAACGTCGTATCCCTCGTCCTTCTTGGCACCCTGGACGCTGTTGTTGGCCGCATGGGCCACGCCGCCCAGCAACACCCCAGCGGTCAGGATCACGGCAATAAGCGGCCAAAACCGCCCATACGGACGTCCGCGGCTCCGGGATGCTGAAAGAATGGCTGCCATGTCGAGATTCCTGAGGATCGCCTTGTAACAGTTGGGCTGATACCAAACAACGTGCCGCGGGCCGCTTCAGCGTACCTGCAGGCGTCAAATTGTTGAAAAGAGGCGGAAAATCGATGTCGTCATCGCGAATGATCTCAGCCAACGGCATCGATATTTTTATGACCGAACAAGGCTCCGGGCCGCTGGTATTGCTTTGCCACGGCTGGCCCGAACTCTCCCATTCGTGGCGGCACCAGCTTCCAGCAATCGCCGCAGCAGGTTTCCATGCCGTAGCGCCCGACATGCGCGGTTACGGACGTACCTCGGCACCGCAGAATATCGATGCCTACTCGATCTTCGACATGGTCGGCGACATGGTGGCGCTGGTGGCGGCACTGGGTGAAACCAGGGCGATTATTATCGGCCACGATTGGGGCGCACCTGTCGCGTGGCATGCCGCTCTGTTCAGGCCGGACATTTTCACCGCTGTCGGTGGCCTCAGCGTTCCGCCCCCCTTCCGGGGCCGCGAGCGGCCGCTCGATACCCTCGTCAAAAGCGGCGTCACGAATTTCTACTGGCAGTATTTCCAGAAGCCCGGCGTCGCAGAAGCCGAATTCGAACGCGATGTCGGTTACACGATGCGCGCCGTGACATTTGGTGTCGAAGGCTCGCTGTTTCTGAAGGATGGGCAGGGCTTTCTGGGTGACACGACGATCTCGCGGCCTCGTCCCGCCTGGGTGAGCGAACAGGATATGGCGCATGTCGTCGACACCTACACGCGCACCGGATTTCGTGGTGGCCTGAACTGGTATCGCAATATCGATCGCAACTGGGAGCTGACTGCGCCGTGGCACGGCGCGAAAATCCATCAGCCGTCGATCTTCATCGCCGGTGCAAACGACTCCGTTGTGACGGGCATTATCGGTGGCAAGCGCGTTACAGAAATGGACCGCGTACTGCCCAACCTGCGGCACAAGCTGTTGATCGAGGGCGCGGGCCACTGGATTCAGCAGGAGCGACCGGACGAGGTCAACGCGGCGTTGGTCGAATTCCTGAACGGTGTGCGGGGCTAACCGATTAGCTGGCGGCTGATCTCAGTAAAGACCGCGGCCCGACATCAGGCTGGTGTCATTGTCACGCCGCACCGGCGCGTAAGCCGCAACCGGCCGCGTCGTCACAGGAGCTTCCTCGACGGTCTCCTCGGCCTCGGCCGGAACGCTGCGCTCAAAACGACGGCCACCTGGCCGCATGGCTCGCGATGCCGACACTTCGGATGCACCGGCAGCGGCGAAGTCTTCCTGTGTATGACCAAGCGTATAGGGCCGACCCGCGGGCAGCGGAATATCACCCCGTGTGACACCGCGTACCGGTGCAACATCAGGGATAAAGGCACGCGCGGATGCGATCCTGACGCCTGACGGGGCTGGAGCCGGTTCGCCCGTCCGGAGCGTGGCAATCAACTGCCGATCGTCCGATCCGTCGAGCGGCGCCCTACCGACATATTCGACACGGACGCGGCCAATGCCGTTTTCCCGGAATTCGAGCAGCTTCGCCGCGGTATTCGAGACATCAATAATACGGTTGCCGTGATACGGCCCGCGATCGTTGACACGCACGATGACCGATTTGCCGTTGGCCATATTGGTCACGCGGGCATAACTCGGCAGTGGCATGGTCGGATGAGCTGCGGTGAGCGACGTCATGTCGAACACCTCGCCATTGGCCGTCAGGCGGCCATGGAAGGCATCGCCATACCATGAGGCCAGACCCTCGGCCCGATAGCTCGGATTTTCTTCCGGGACATAGGTTCTACCCGCGACAACGTACGGTTTGCCAACGCGGTAGGTGCCGCCGCCCTTGGGAACGGCCTCGTTGAAATCCACCACACGGGGGCTGCTGGAGACGCCGTATTTCGGATCGACACGGCTGGAGAACTTGTTGGACGAGGCACAATTGGCGACCAGCAGGCACGCGGCTGCGGTTACCGCGACACGCACGGCCGCCCTGCCCGATTCCCTGACGCAAATCCCCATAGAACCCCAAATAGCACTTTCAGCGCTGCCCTGCCTACATCCGGCAGCGTGAGGCCGAACGCCAGCACTGATACAGCGCTTATCTTAACCCATTGCTTCGGTGCCGGAAACGGCCCGATGCGCGAGTTGGTAAACCAGAGATTGATTTTATGCCGGTTGCAGCTTCCCCTTGCTCCTGGCGAACCTTGGTATCGCCCGCGCTTTCCGATGGCCGGCGGGCCGTAAAATTGGTCGAGGCGCTCATGAATGGATGGGTTTCCGTCTTGCTTATCGTCATTCGCCGGACGATCGTGGCGGCGAACTCGATAGCCGGGCGTAAGGCTCCGTATCCGGCGACCGCTTACCGGCAATCGCCCCTTTCGCTGCCTCGTCCGCTTTGCTAAGTGCTTGGTTTCCAAGTGCAGGAAGGGTGGCCGAGTGGTTTAAGGCACCGGTCTTGAAAACCGGCGTGCCTGCAAGGGCACCGTGGGTTCGAATCCCACCCCTTCCGCCAGCCCTACGTTTTTCCCCGCCTACCCACGTCTAATTGAGCCACCTAAGTGCAGCAAGCGCAGTGACTTGCTGTCTTTTTGTGTCTAAATTTGTCCTCCGAAGTCGAGCTATATCCGCGCTTAGGGCGTGGGTTCGGACGTGGGATTTGGAGGACACTTTCTTGGCACTTTCAGCTTTAAAAGTGAAAAACGCGAAGCCCGGTGAAAAGCTGAGTGATGGCGGTGGCCTGCGGCTGGACGTTGACGCGCGGGGCCGTTCGTCATGGATGTTTCGGTTCAAAAGCCCATTGACCGGCAAGGAGCGTTACATGGGATTGGGCGCTGCTTCGGATGTGAAACTCACGGAAGCGCGCGAAGCCGCAGAAGCGGCCCGCACCCTGCTCCGCAAAGGTGTCGATCCTATCGAAGCAAAAAGGGAGCAACGCGCCGCCGCCAGGGCGGAAGCAACTCGCGCCGTCACCTTTAAGCAATACGCTGAGGGCTATATCGCCCGCATGGAGTCTGGCTGGAAAAACCCCAAGCATCGTCAGCAATGGACAAACTCACTGAAGACCTACGCATTCCCGGTGATCGGCCAGACGCCCGTAGCCGATGTGCGCACTGTCGAAGTGATGAAAGTTCTCACACCGATTTGGAACATAAAGCCCGAGACGGCATCGCGGGTGCGGGGTCGCATCGAGATGATTCTGACAGCTGCCAAGGCTGAGGGGCTGCGAACAGGAGACAACCCGGCTGCATGGCGTGAGCGCATTAAGCCATTGCTCCCGAGCAAGCGAAAGGTGCGCAAAGTCCAGCACTACCCCGCCCTGCCCTATACGCTTCTCCCGAAGTTCATGGCGTCGCTACGCGCCGATACGTCTGATTCTGCGTTAGCGCTACAGTTCATCATTCTGACCGCTGCTCGCTACAACGAAGGCGCGTGGAGCGATTGGGCCGAAATTGACGAAAAGCAAGGTGTGTGGGTCATACCCGGCGCGCGAATGAAAGGTGATCGCGCCGACAAGCCGCATGCGGTGCCGCTCGCGAATGCCGCGCTGAAAGTCTTGGAAGCGGCGCGCGAGCGCAACAGCCAAACGGGTTTGATTTTCCCCGGCCAGCGACGAGGCCGACCGCTCAGCGATGTCACCTTAGCTAAAACGATTTCGCGTCATACTAGCTTGGAAGCCACAACGCACGGCTTCCGCTCGACGTTCCGCGATTGGGCCGGAGACATGACAAACTTCCCTCGCGACCTCTGCGAGCAGGCGCTGGCGCACGCCATAGAGGACGAAACGGAAGCGGCTTATCGCCGTTCGGACGCTCTAGCGAAGCGGCGGCTATTGATGAACGAATGGGCGGCGTACTGTGGCTCTATGAGGTGCGGGCCTGATGCGCACGCCTGATTGCCGGGTCGGCTAAGTCGCGGGCAGGAACATTTAAGAGGCTAAGCACGATACCCTTCGTTCTGCCATCGCCATAGGTAAATGTTAACTCGGTCGTTCGGTTTGAGTATCGCATGTTATTCGGCAGATAATGCTCGATTTTGTAAGGCTGCGTTTGCGCCAAGATGGGAAGCTTTTGCATTTGTCGATACACTAAGTCTCGTATGATATTGCTCGGGGTGGGCTTGTCGTCCGTCTTTGCAACGTACAAACCAATACATGACAACATCACTCTACTAATCGCAGGATAGTAACCGTTCATATTGTCATTGAGCTTGTCGACAATCTTGAAAGCCAATCTTTGCTGAAATGGTGTCAATCCTATTTGGTCGCTGTATTTTTCAAAGCACGCCCCAAAACTCTGCAACGCCATGATCCAAAACGGATCACGATAGCCGTTAAATTCGTTGGCAATGCCATTGAATGCTTCAATAACAATTTCGACAAGGTCCTGAAGCATGTCGCTGCGACGGTCGTCCGCAGACGTGACAAAAGCATAATCCCACTCGCTTGCACTAAAGCCCTCTTGGATTTTTTCGGCCAACGATACGGCTTCTTCAACTGCGTCTTGAATGCGGATCATGAACATATGATCGACTGGTTTGATTTCGCGTACTTGATACAGCGATCTAAAAATGCCTTCGTAATGATGCCGAACGCTCCACGCCGTTCTTGCATCATATATTTCTCCAGACTCGATTACGGAAGTTAAGCAACGCTTTGCAGCATTGTTGAAACGCTTTAATCCCTTCTCTTCGAACTTATTCTCTGTATTGAACCGCAATCCGGCGAGCGGATCATATCTAGTGACAATAAATGGAAGGTCGAAGAGACTTTCTGAAAGTACGGGCGCTGAGGCAAAACCCGTATAACCCGTTTCGCGCTCAAACATACTCTCATCACTGACGACGGCTTGCCGAGCAAGCCCTTGGATAAAAGGCTCGGCAGCGCGCGAGTGTAGTTCCTTATCGGAAAGGTCGCGAAGTATCGCGGCAGTCTGCCATGGCGCCTTTTCGATAAGAATTTTGCACAGTTTTTCGTCGGAAAGGATGTGAAGAAATGAAGAAGCGTAACTAGACTGCTCTATTTTCAGCCGATGAGAGAACTCAACAAAAGCGGACGGCTTCCGCAAAGATTCAATGAACTTTGATTCTCTGATGATTACGGGCAAGCTACGATGTAAGTCTTGAATAAAGTCGATGCAATCTTTGTCGTTGGCGGCGGATAACAGGCGCGCTGCGGCTTGAGCGAAACGCGAAATAGACTTTGCGTCGGCCAGTACGGGCCAGATTATAGCGACGATGATTGCTAAATACGCAGCTACAAAAAAGAGTCCTGCGATAATTTCCCATATCAAGGGGTATGAAAAGGGGCCGCGTTGTTGAAGCGCAGGGATGCTAGGTAAAATCGCTGCAATAAAAGAACAGGACGCGCCTATTAACATCAGCCCGTAAAGCAATTGCAACGAACCGAACCGCGCTCGCAGTCTGAAAGAATAAATTGGCTTCAAGAGTTGTTGGACAGCGAGTATGAAGCCGAGAGCAGAAACGGCCTCACCAATGCTAAGATAAATGGACGTGGGAGCGGCGGGATTATAATTGCAAAGCCCTAGCGCTTCTATTCCTAAACAGGCGTGCATTCAAAGCTCATAAGTGATTGAAGCGAAGAGCTTCTAAATAGAACCTTTGTATCGCAGTGACTTCATCCTGGGCAAATCGACAGGCCGTGCTGGAAAAATAAACTCGTCACTTTCAATCCATCGGCCTTCGAACTTATCCCAAAATCTTATCGCATCGAACTGCCGCTCGAACTCATAGACGCACCAGCGAATGTATCCCCGCTCGATCTTTTCGCCCGTCGCGTCGAATGGCACATTGTTATAGCGACAGCATGCAGCAATTGCGTCATAATTTTCTTGGACGTAAGAGTTCTGCAAAGCAACATGGTACGGGTGCGATGCGCGCCAGCGCCCTATCCGCTTGACGCGCCGCTCGACGAACTCGGGATGCACTTGCAGAAAATCGGGAATGCGGGCGATTGCCTTTGCGATCCGGCGCGCTTCGTCCGAAGTCAGATGTTTCCTGTAGTCGTCAAACTGCGCTGCGTGCAGATCGTCGCGACAATAGATCGACGCCAGAACGACACCGTTCGCATCCTTTACGACGTAGCCATGTTGCGTCCTTTCCACCGGCCAAGGCGGTGGAAATCGTCGTTTTTCGTCCCTTGACTCCATAAGAACAAAATAAGAACATGATGGAAAGCTCGTCAATCTGGAACTAAGCTGTGACCGGCCTGCCCGAACAAAATCCACAAATGGAAATGGACCGGCTCGACGAAGCCACGGACCAAGCAATCGCCGCGTGCCATGGCGACATGCGGAGCGCCCTTCGCACATTGATTTTAGCGAACGAGTTTCTTGAGCATGAACTGCTCACGAATGTTTCGCAGGGCTATACGCGTCGCGCGCATCATGGAAGGATCAAAACTTATCGTGCCTAATTAAACTTTGAGGATTTTATGGCTGAGCAATTTTTTACAGTCGACTCACCAGACGGATCGCGACTTGAGTTCAGTTCGTTTGATGAAATTGATACTTGGTTGGAGAAAGAGCGCGCGGCTCAACAGTGGCTTGACAAAGGAGGTCAAGCGGCTGGCGGCGAGGTCGATAATCTCCGAAATTCTCGCGCATCCCGATACGCTGGCATTCGAAAGCGCTTAGATAATTGGAGAGCCGATCCCGAAAGCGCACATGCTCGGCAAAATCTCAGCAATGCTTTTACGAATTTAATGGGAGATCATACTTTTGTTGGGTCAGGTCATCCGTTTGTGCTCATCGCGTCCGACATTGCGATTAAAGACGGTCCGGTCGCGGCTTCCGCAGCGCTCGGCACTCTTCTCGGCGTGCCTTGCAATCCGAGTACTGAAACAATCAAAGGCACCTTGGGCGCTATACTAAGGCGAGACGGCATCGAACCAACCTCGCCGCAGATTGTTAGTAACGCGATCCAAGAATTAAATGCCTCCGCAACAACCACAAGCGCAAAGCAACGGGCAGAATGGGATGCATTAAAGCTCAGTGCCACTTCTCAACTAGACGGCACGAAGACTTCGTTCGAGCAACAAACCGTTGCGGCGCATGAAAAGATTGCAACCACCATTGAGCGCATAAACAGTGAAGTTAACAATGCAATCTTCAATATCCAGGCAACTGAGGCCGGTTATAAAACGCAAATGCAGCTTCAAGCTCCCGTGGATTATTGGAACACAAAAGCGACTGCTCACAGAGAAGCCATTACAGGCTGGTTCGGCTCTCGATCTCGCCTAATTTATTGCGCGTCTATCGGAAGTCTTATTTTGATCGTCGTGCTTCTAATGCTCGCTACAAGTGCAGTGGAGATAGCTGAGCGCGCCAAGGGGGACACTGCGATCTATCTGAAATTTGCGGCAATTGGCGCAATCATAACTACAATTGTCTTTTGGATAAGTCGCGTTCTTCTTCGAATCTATTTGAGCGACCGACATTTGTTGACTGACGCCGAAGAACGCGTGGCGATGATAAAGACCTACCTCGCTTTAAGTAACGAAGGAAAAGTCGAAGCTGTCGATAGAGCATTGATATTAGCACCGCTGTTTCGTTCGGCGTCAGATGGCATCGTCAAAGACGAAGGGCCAGACGCTTCCGTTGCGGGCGTACTCGCAAAATTACTCGATGTGCGCGGGGGCAGATAGCTGTCGCCCCGCCTCGGAGATGAAAATGGCACTCAAGATATTGGTTGACAGAAACGTCGAACGAATCGCGAGGACGCATCGAACGACCGCAAAGGATCGAAAAGTCACTTGGGGCAATGCGGATGGATCGAGCGCTATGGCTTTTGATTCATACGAAATGGTGCGAGTACGCGTGACACGGCCACCTAGCCAGAATGCAACAGATGAGCAAATCCCTTATTTAGCAACGGTAGCTCAACTTGCCCGGACGGGCGGGTTAAATCTTTTCACCTCTTGGGAATTAAATGCCGAGCGTATGCGCCAGCCCGGCGACAACGCGGGTTGGCTAGATGTCAGTTTATTTGACGGCGTTACTATCGATTGGGTCGATTCTCCGGTCATACGCAGCGGCATTGTCACTTTCGCCGCCGAAGAGGAAACAGCATTCTTTCAGTCAATTCGACACCCACGCTTCGAAACCTTGCGCAAGCGCATAGGCGAGGCCCATATCGCCGATATTTTTCACTTATGGACGGCTGAGGTTGCGGGCTTAGACATCTTCATGACTATGGAACGCAGATTTTTCAACGCAGTTGAGAATGAGCGTGACAAGCTCGAACTGAAAGTCAAAGTATCTAATCCCCAACAGATATGCGAGATGTTAAAAGCTGGCCCCACTGATGTTGACGCTCTCGTCGCGGCTAAGCCGCCTTGGCAGTGAGCACCTCCCGCTCAATCTGCCATGGCAACTCCCGTAACCAAGCGAACACGCTCTCAAGATCAAAAGCCCTCTCGCCGTCAAGCTCTCCCGGCATATCGCTCGTCTCTTTCAGGACGAACGACCCGCATGGCTTTCGATACATACAATCTCTCGCCAGATATTCCCTGCCCGACTTCAGGCAGTGGAGCGGATAGGTTCGCGTTGCGATAAGGATGTCCATTGTAGCCCCCATTCGTGATGACGAATCGAAGCTACAATGGAAAGTTCGTAAGGTGGGTAAGGTCTCACGGACCTTACGACTTTATTTTCAATGGGGTGCGCCTCCAAACGCAGTCATTAGTTCGCGCGTTCTTGCCCGGCCTAGTCCCCGCTCCAAATGCGCGAAGCCGCATGCCTTAATGAGTGTCTCGACAGCGACGCGCGGCAAATATCGTTTGCGCGACGCCGCCCAGGCGAGTGCGGGCAGCAACTCGTCTGGAACGCTTTCGATCATGAGGAATACGTCGAGAGACGTGCGGCATTTCCGCAGAACGCCTAGCGCCGGAATCAAAATGTCCGGCGTCTCTATCTCCGCGCTACCAGTGCGCGGTGTGTGGTGCAGCCTCAGATCGTTCATATCGCACCCGCTGAAGGTCGCCCAAGCTGCACCACGTCAACGGTCACACGCGCAACGCCGTCCGGCTTAACGGATGTGACTTCGAACGCGCTGCCATCGCAGCGACGCTCGATGCGATAGCCTTGCAGAATCGGAAACGGCAGAGCCTTCGCCGTGAAAGTAAAGACCGGGTCGCGGCTAGAAACTTCTAACAGCGGCGTGAAGCTGCTTTGTCCCGCGTATCCTTTCTTGCCGCCTTCCTCTCGGAAGACCGATTTCGCTTTCCAAAAGAACACCGCGACAACTTGGCTGCGCTGCGATTCATCCGGCGTCGCAGGAAAGTTCGGCCTTCGAAGTACGGGCGTAATAAACACGACTTCGCCCATCGTCTCGTCAATCGCGGCGGACACGTCTTGCATCCCCGCTCGCCAGTTTGTCTGAAACATAAATCGCCCCTATGGTGCTTGTGTCCCGGCATTGAACGCGGGCTTCGCACCGTTGCTCCCGCCCATCCCAGTGCCGTTCTTGTCGCCGCCAATCGATCCCTTCAGCGTGACAATGTCAGCCTGCATTTGCTGGAATGTCGTGACGAACCACGGCGAAGGCTTTGTCTCGCCCGTGATGCGTATATCGGCTTGCCCCGTAACTTCGCCCGTGACTGTCTGAGCGCCTCCCGGCTGTCGGCCGTATTGTTCGTCTAGGCTATCTGCCAGATTGCGCCGATACGCCCCATTCCCTCCCCGGCGCTCAGTGACCGGAGCCATAGCCTCGTCGCCCCTGCGTGCGGCGCGGGCGGTCTCTTCGCCTTGCGCTCGCAGCCGTTCAAGCTCGCGATCCATGCGAGCGTCTGCATCCGCTCGAATAGCATCCCGCGCCGTCTGGCTGCGCGTCCGGTCGCGCGTCACACCTTGGGCCTCGTCGTTCACAACATCATAGACGAACGGCGCAGCGGCCACTGTGAGCCCTGCAAAGCCCATGAAGCGGGCGGCTGTTCCCAAAACGCTCGCACCACGCGCCGCCAGCCCGGCAGCGCCCGGCGCGGCTGTAGCCGCGCTGATGCCAGCCGACCGGAGCAAAGACGAAGCGGCAGCGGATGCGGCCGCCGCTAGGCCCGTGATGGCAGACGTTGCGGACAACGCCGCAGCCCCAAGGCCAAGCCCGCCAGCGGCGGTTAAGGTTTGCATTCGCTCGGGGCTGAGATTGAGCAGCCCGCCAACCCCGGCGTTTGCGAGATTGGCCCCCTTCTCTAAAAGCCCTTGGTTGGCTTCGACGAGCTTCTTAGAGGCCGTATCCAGCGAGGCGTTAAATCGGTCCACTGCCGCCGCCGCGCCCGCCATACGCTCGTTTGCGATCTTCTCGGCATACCCGTCCGACTGGCTGAGCTTTTGGAGATACTCGCGGTATTGGTCCAACGCATTTAGCAGCATGACGGCTCTGCCGCCCTGCTTGTCGCCGACCAGGGCCTGAAGGTCTTTAGACGAGCCTTTCGCCAGAATGTCGTCGAGCAGAGCGCCGCCACGGAATCCAGACTTCGCGAGGTCGTATTGGCGAAGAGCGCTATCGGTCAGATGTTTCTGATCGGTTTTCGAAAGCTTCTCTCCGCTGGCCTCTACGGCTTCCCGGATTGCAGTCGTGAACTCTTCGCGGCTTCCAAGGACGTTGCGGCTCTCATCATTGAACGCACCGCGCAGCCCCTCTACGCCCTTCTCTGAAAGCCCCTTGCCGTATCGACGACGCAACGCAGCGTCTATGGCCTCGGGACTCACATTGCCCTGGCTCGCGTAGTCTTCATACCGCAGGCCCATATGGGCGAATGCGTCGAAGGCCTGCCGCGTCGGAGACATCAAGCGCGCGGACATCTGGCGCATGAATACGCCCGACTCGTCGCCTCCCACGTTTGCCCGCTTCAGCGTCATAGCAACGGCATACGCCTGATCGGGGGAGATGCCCGCAGCGCTCGACATGCCCATGCCGTACTTGGCGAACTGGCGCACGTCCTCCGGCGTCATTGCTCCCGCCTTCGCCGCAACGGCAGCGCGGTCGCTGCTCTTACGCATTTCGACCGTAGCGGTCTTCGGGTCGTGCAGATGAATACCCTGCGAGAAAGTTATGCCTTCGACGATCTTCGACGCTTCCTCAACTTGGACGTTGAGGGCCTTCGACAGAATAAGCGCTTGGTCAGTCGCAGCCTTCGTGATCTCCGCGTTGAAATTTCTGGTAACAAATGCCTGCTGCGCGTGAAGCGTATCTATTGGCATGACGCCGAATCTTTTTGCAGCGTCAACCCGCTGCGTGTCGAGCATCTTCTGATCTGACGCGCCGAAACCCTGAATGGCCGCTTGGTAGCGGACATCCTTTTCGTACGGCAGATAATTCGCTATTGCCGCCTTCGCGCTCTGAAAGAATTTTGTGCCTGCGATCCCGGCGACAAGGCCCCCGATCTCGCGATGCAGATTCCGAATGCTAGTCAACGTGCCGATATGCTCGCGCGCCGCTGCGTTAGCTCGGCCGAACGAGTTGGCATAAGCGCTACCGTTGCCGCCTTTTAGAGCGTTGGCTGTATCCTGCGCGATCATCTTCGAAAGGCGCGCAAGTTCTTTCAAAGCTGGCGACGCTTTATCGTCGACCGCAATTGTTGCTGTTACTGAAGGATTGCTCATCGAGCCTGCCTCTGGTTATCCCGCTCTTTGTTCAAATCGACAGCGCAGCGGATGTATGTGCTTAGACGTGAAACGGACATGGACTCGACCGTGTTCGGATCGAGCCCATAGTCGAAGACCAAAACGGTAATCGCGCGCTTCACGTTGGCGTAGGGTTTTCTCCGGCCACTCCGAAAATAAGATCGGTAGCGGCGTTCCGCAGCGCATAAAAATCCCTGGCCCGAAGCCCGCCCAGGACAAGGTCGTCGATACCCGTCATATCCTGCAAGAATTTCCTGAGAATGGAATTATTGTAATCGATCTCGATACGATCCTTATGGCCGTCTGTAACGACCCGCGTCTTGAACGGTTCGCCATGATCGAAAAACGATTTTGCGCGAGGCTCATTGACAGTGATCTCCATCTTGTCGCCATCGTGCGTCTTGAGCGGCGCGGAAAGGCTGATTGTTCGGCTATTCATCGTGCGGACTCCTCGGAAAGCATCTTGGACGTATCGACGCCCATCTGAGTGAAAATAGTCGCAAGCGGCATTCCGGTCTGGGAATGCACGTTCATCGCGTATGAAAGGTTCTTGTGTTCGTGGCTGACCACCGTTTCGCCCCGTTCCATGCGGAGCGTGAGCGCGCCGAGCCTGATTTCTGCGAGGCGTTTAAGCCTGACAGGATCGACAGCACTTAACGCCTGCGCCGGCTTGGCACGTCGGTCGCCGTCATAGCCTTGCGACTTATTGAAAGCCGACATGCTGCCCGCAATCTCGTCACGCCGTGCTGAGCGCGGATCGTTGTTAGTGGTCATTGTAGGGGGTGCCTTTGCTTCGGGTTTCTCTTTGGGGAGGCCGCGAAGAAATGCGCGCGCCGATTCAATGCTTAAGGATTCCGGTGTCTGTCCCGCCACCATTTCGGCAACTGCGGACTCTCGCCCGTTTGCCTCCGGAAGTTTCATAATCGCGGTTCGCCAGGCTCGTTCAGGCGACGGCGACACGGCCTCAACTGAGGCAGCGTGCCCCGCAATGCGGTAGCCGCACATTCGCGCCGTCGAAGCCGTTTCGACCAAGCCGCCCGGTAGAACTACCAATCCTTCACGGTGCGGATGTGGCGCAGCGACCTTTTCATGCTGCTGGCAAGCAACGACCCGAAAACCCTTTCTTTCGGCTTCCTGCCGGTCGATCACATAGCCATCGGTTAGAACGACTTGTCTGCGCTGCGTCGGGTGCTGATATGCTGTCTTCATTATCTCACCCTCACGGCGCGCGGCCCCGTTCCCTCGCAGATTGCTTCGAGCCGTCGCACTTCACGCTGAAGCGCCTTGGCGTTTCCTTGATGCCAGGTAAGCCACTGTTCGCCGTTGCGAACTTGAGCGCGAGCCTCTCCGGCAAGCAGTTGGTAAAGCGCTGCGCGCAACTGCGGGAGCATGGCGCATGGGTTATCGACCGAAGGCATAACCCCCGGCGTGGTACAGATCGTCATGTGTGATCCTTATCGATGTGCGGGCGTGTCGCCCGGCTCGGCTTCCGACTTCCATTCGTCCCGATTTTTCGGAACGGGATATTGAAAGCCAGCGGCCTCTAGCTGTTGCTTCTCGGCAATTCGCTGCGCGAGTACCTCTTCAAAGTCCTGGCCATTCTCGCCCAGAACCTCTTCGTAAGTCGCCAACCCGTTCTCCAAACGCAGCACTTGTGCCTGCGCTTCTTTGAGCGGATCGGCCACCGGCTTGCCCTTGCCCCGCCAAACGCTTCGCGAGTATGCGTCGCGCGCCTCCCAAAATGCGGGAGCGTCTTTCGGCAGTTTGATTCGACCCGTCTCGCAGGCCTCTTCAAGCCATGCCGTGAAGACGGCCCGATAGAACGGCTCGACAATTGCGCCCCGCCGTCGCTCGTTAATTCGCGACGGCAAATCGAGGGCGAGACGTGAGGCGCTGAAAGACGTTTGCGAGTAGTCGCCGCTTGTGTCCTCATACGATGCGCCTGCCGCCTTCGCGCTCTCACGCTGAAGTGACTTATCGAACGAATCGTAAGTCGTATTAGGCGACTCTGCGCGATGCATTTTCAGCTTATCGCCGGACATCAAGTGACCGATAACCCCCGGCTGCAAGCTCACCTTTGCTGCGGTGTAGTACTCTCCCCGCGCTTTCGCCCATGCCTCGGGGCTCGTGCCGCCGAACGAAGTTGGATCGCCCGGTTGAATAGATTGCATCGCTTGCGCGTGCGGCAAGTCACTTTCAATCGTTGTCGCCGTCTGTGTTTGCACAAGCGCCGACGCCAGCGTGTATTCCCGCAGCGTTCCTTTCGCATGGGCGGCGGATAGAGCGCCGATTAATGGCGGCAATCCCCGAATTTGACCGGCTGCAATGAGGTCAAAAAGATGAATAGCCCGTGCCCGGCCCCACGATGTCGTTGCCCTAACGAAGACCGCTTGTGGGGCGTTGCTAAGACTGCCAAGCGCATAGGGCCGAATCCAGTACCCAGCGAGCCTGCCGCGTTTGTCGAACGCGACGCCTTGTGTAACTGACAGCCCGTCGTCGCCCGCTTGCCGGGTGATAGATTGGTCCAGTTGTCGCGAGTCGAGCAGCTTGACTTTCGTACTACTAACCGCGCCAGCGACGCTTCGCCAATCCAGCACCACTACCACTTCGCCGCTGAGCAAGTATGACTTATAGGCGGCGGTTGCCATCTGATTAAATGTGTGCCGACCGGAGGCGTCGCATTCGCGGGGATTGGACACCCAAGCATGCCACGCGCGCTCAATCTCGTTTGAAAGCTCGCGCGCCGCCTCGGATGAAATGCCGAGCGCGGCATGATCCGGTCGCGACGACAGCGTGAGCCCATTTCCGACGCCATACGTCGCAAGATTTTCGACGAGCGTCGCAACCGTCGAGTTAGACGTTAGCAAATCCAGTGTGACCGCCGCCGCCGCTGAGCGCTCGCGGGAGACTTCGCTTCCGGGTGCATGCCCATAAGGACTATAGCCCCGCCCGTAACCAAACATCGGTTCCGAGTAACGCGCCCATGTCAACGAACGGTGTCCGTCTGTCCCGTCCATGAAGCCCGCCTGCGGAGCCGCCGCACCGCTGATCGGACCAAGAGCGGGTAACGCCTGGCGGACTTCGGCCGCAGGGGAAGCCCTATTCAACGCTGCGCGTACCGCATCAAACAACCACATATTAGTCCACCTTCTCAGCCGTGTAGCCGCGCGACGCGTTAAAGGCCTTCACGCCTTCCGAGATCTCTTTCAGACGCGCCGCCTTCGGATCGTTCGTAAAGTCTGCGGTCGCTGCGTCGATTGAGACCGGACCTTCGCGGTTCATCGCCGCGAGATACGGATTGCTGGCAGGCGCGCGTGCAAGCAATGCTCGCGCCGCCTCTGCGTCGAGCGGTGTCCGCAGCGCCAGTTCCGCTGCAAGCTCGGGGTTCTTTCGCCCCTCGGGGGACTCGATAATTTGGGAAACGCGCATCCGTTCGGAAAGTACAGACGCGTTAATGTCGCCGCTGACTGCGGCAGGCAGTTGTGTGGTCATGGTGTCCTCTAAGAGTTGTGAGCGGCGTTTAACTTCGCCGCTAGTTGGGCAATGGATTCTTGCGGTTTAGCTGGCGTTGTGAGCGCCTTCACATTGACAACGCCCGTGATGGCGCTGGCATAGACAAGGCAATCAAGCGGCTCATTCGCACGAACTACCCGCCTGTATTCATGACGCGGTGCGCCGCGAACATAACGAACGTGAAGCTGCTCGGATGCGAGCCCTTGAAAATATTCCGGCCCCAAATGATTGGGCAGCCGAATGAAGCCAGGCTCGACGGTTTGCAACGCTAGACGTTTTTGAATCGTCAGCTTGACCGCGTCGACTCCAACTAGGAGCAACTTCATTTGCCCCTTTAGTTTCCCGCCCCACCTTAGCGATTGCCGATCAAATCCCGTGACGCCCTTGACGGCGTAGCACGCTCGCGACTTACGGCGTTGCGCCGTCACGAAGGTTAGAACTTGATCCGCATTGAAACCGGAGTCGACCGCAGTTGCCGAGACAATCAGACGCTTGCCGCCGTGACACACAAAAGTTGCCCCGAGCGCCGTGTCGAGTGCAGTCCATACGGCATTACCCGATGTGTCGCCTTCAAGGCGAAGATGATTGAGCACAGACGCGGTGTCGTCGCCGTGGTGACCTAAGAAAGTACATTCGACACGATCCGACTGAACGTCCACCCCCGCTGTCACGAATTGAATGTTCGCGGCATACGGGGCAGCTATTGGCTCCGCTCTTTGCTGAAGCTCCGTCGATGAAAGCTCTACTTCTGACGACGCATCGTAAACCTGAGCTAGCGTGGTATTGTAAAATGCCTGCTTTTGCGTCGGGTCCTTGGCGGCCTCCGCCGCTTGCGCGACGGATTCCAATGTCGAGAATTTCGAAGCCAGTTCGTTCAAATGGTAGGATCGAATACCCGACTCGCCCTTCGCCGTTGGCTCCCACCTACCGCATTCGATCATGGCGCGACGCTGCGCTTCGTCGTGAACCGCTCCGCATGCCTCGCACGACAAATATGCCGTTTCAGGCTTTCCCTCATCCCATTTCAGATTTTCAAAAGCGAACGGCGCACGATGTGCGCAGTCCGGACATTCTACAGCGAAGCGACGCTGATCTCCGCGCTCGAACCACTTGTTAATCCGCGATCCGACGCTCGACGTGGGCGTCGAAACAAGAACGATCTTGCGCCCCCTACCTTCGAAGGTCTTTGTCCGCTTGATCGCCAATGCTATCGGATCGCCCTCAACGCCAGCGCTAGGCGCAAAACGATCGATCTCGTCGAGCACCAGGAGTCGGATCGCTCTGGCGGCAAGCTGGTCAGGTTTATGCGAAGACGCGAACGCAAGCTGCCCGCCCGGAAATGATTTTGACGCGAGCGAGTTTGCCCCACCCGCTCTGCCCTTGCGCTTATCCTGGCCCTTTCCGATCAAAGCCCGCAACGCAGGCGACGCCGAAACGAGGGGATCAAAGCGGTCGCGAACAAAGTCTTCGGAACGTGCGCCGGTTGGCGATACGTGAAGCATCGGCCCAGGCGCGCAGGCAATGCCATACGCGAGCATCGCGTCGATACTGAGTGACTTACCTGTCTGCGACGACAACATCATGACGATTATTTCAGCGTCTTCCGCGACGACTGAGTCGACAAGCTCGCGTTGATAAACCGCGAGACGCAACGGCCCAGGCTCGGCATTCGACGACCCCGGCAGAAATATCTCCGACTCCGCGAAGTCAGACGGCGCGACTTTGGGTGGTGGCGCAAAGGCGCGCAGCCACGCTGCCGTTAATTGAGAGTCCATCATGAGAGAGCTTCAGCTTCTAATTCCGCAAAGAACCTGTCCGGATCGGCAAGAACGCCGAGCACTGTCCGAACTTCCTCTTCGATCAATCGCGCGATTTCCGGTAGGTCTGTCTTCCCCGCCAGCTTTGGCGCAACGCGCGTGCCAATAGCGAGCAATGCAGTCCGCACCGCAGTTATGATGCCTACGCCCGTATCCGTGACGGCTTCTCGGGGTATGAGCCTGCCTTCCGTGGCTTCGTTTTCAAGTTCTAGCTTGCGGGCGCGGTGGCGCTCAGCAAGTGCCTTAGCTTCTGAATAGGCGGATACTTGCGTAGCGCCGCCCTCGCCCCTTCCGCTTGCTGCATTCCCCAAGAGGCGGTCCTGGTCGGCGATGGCTTTCACAATTTCAACGGCATCGTTGAACGCGTAACCGCCCCTGCCGGGCGTTAGGCCTTCGGCCCGCAGCGCTCGACGCACCGTCGCCTGGTTGACTCCGGTAGCCTCGGCTATTTCCTGTATGGTGCCACGCTTGCTCACTGCTAAATCCGTCTCTGCTATCGTTTTTGCGTGTTCGTCGATCAAGAATCGCACGGCAGCGGCCCTCGGGGCGTTTCGACCGGCGTCCGGAGGGACCCGAGAAACTGCCAGATGCGCGCACTTCTGCCGCTCTTCGCGCCGTGTTCGTGTTTTGGTTACGCGCGAGCGCCGCGCCATCGGTGAGATGACGCGACGCCACGCTGATCGCTTGCTTCGCGAGCCTTGCTCGGCTGCATGCGGGTGATGGAAGGCGCGGCGCGCTCATTGCCCCCAACCGCCAAGGGTACAACAAGCACGCCGCGCAAAACGTCGCGCGCTCGACACAGCGCTGCGACGATTGTTCTAGTCTTCGCTGCCAACCGGCGACGCAGGGCCAAGCCCTTCGCGGGCGAACTGCTTCGCTACCTCTACCGGCAAGCGCATGGCTGCTTCGCGGCTGGCCTCGCGTTCCCAAGTCTGTCGCGCGGCTGCGTTCGCCTGCCCCATCGCGGTGGCCGGGTGCTCGGCATAGACGCCCTTAATAGGTAGCCGGTCCGAACCACGGCGGAACGCTACGAAGCGCCCGCCAGACTTCGAGTTCACGACGAACGCATTCTTGACGTTGAGCGACGCAGACCCGCCGCCCGTCAGCCTATGCGTCGAAGCCCGCAAGCCTATCGTTTTGCTGACCTTCGCGCCTGCGACGTTTAGAATGCCGATGCGCGCCTTTCCGATGGTCCATCGCGCGGCCAGATCGCCAGCGGTGGACGCGCGGACCTTTGGCACCGCATCCTTAAACTTGCTCTTCGAGACGCCGATGTCTCTCTCTATCGTGCCTATCGTGATCTTGCGGGCAGCACGAGCAGACTGATCGACTGCGCGCCTGATCGCATTCCGCAATCCGCGTGCCGACAATTCGGCTGCCCATTGCTCTAGCTGAGTGGCGTCAATCCCGACCTTGATTAGTGACATGGCCGGTTAACGCGGTAGGAAGGCGCTCAACTCAAGAGCACTTTGCGCGGCCTGGATGGCCTGCGACTTAGCCACGCTAAGGATATGGCGAGTGGCGTCAACGGTGCGCTGCTTCTGTGCGACGCCTGGCGCGGCGTTCGTCCCCGGTTCGAGCCCGGCTGGAATAAATGGCGGCTGATACATGAAAGCCTCTCAGGCGGGCAGCAAAGCGCCGCACGACCGGCCCGAGAAATGGCCAGCCGCGCGGCGCGTGTTTCGGTCGGGGCCTTCCCGCCAAGGTGTTCCCTATACTACCCGGGAGAATCAGGCTTTCGTTTGCAGATCGTGTCGCAATCTAAAGAGGCTTCATTTGATTGATCTATTTGAGTTCTGGGGTCGCATAAAGCCATCGGCCACGATTCATCCATCCGACAAGCCTGTGTTTGACCGTTTGCGCGGGCAACACGGCTTCAATCTCAACTGCTTACCAAAGCCCTACTCGGGGCCGCTCAAGACAGCCCGTGTCGTGCTGTTATATTTGTCTCCGGGTTTTTCGCCGCAAGATTTGAAGGACGCTAAGTCTAAGGCCGGGCAGCGCCACTATGTCGAGCAGCGAAGCGGAGAAGCTGATCTGCCCGTTGATAGCACGATGGCCGGGCACAGTTGGCGAATGAGCCGCTTGGCATTTCTAGGCGAATGGCAAAATTACCGCGAACAAATTGCAGTCCTTGATATTGGAGCATACCATTCGAAGAATTTCACCGATCACGACGTGCTCGCGTCGCTCCCCTCAAGCCGGGTGACGCTCGATTGGGCACAACAGACTCTCTTCCCCGAGGCCGAGGCGGGAAAGCGCGTTGTGATCTGCATGAGAGCCGCGAAGTATTGGGGGCTCAGAGCCGGACAGACTTACGGCAAAAGCCTGTTTGCTCCCGACACGGGCCGCAGCGGGCATATGAATAGCGGAATACAACGCGAACAGATTATTAGGGCCGCGCGCCGTGCACTGGCCGAAAGCTAAAAGATAAGACTTTGTCTCCCGACAACTCAGCCCCTGTGCCGTTCCCTCTCTTAGAGAGAGGGAAACGTGCACGGTGAGTGGGAAAATAGATGCACGGTTCATGCACGGTCATCGCACGGTCGGGCTATGTAGCTGATTTTCCTACAAAACGACCGTGCATCTCACTGTGCAGCCACCGTGCACATGACCGTGCAAGCCACCGTGCATCGACCGTGCACGGTTAACGAATGAACAGTCCTTGCACGGTGAGTAGCTGTCATCGCAAAGACAAGATCGACCGGGTGCATGATTTGCTGGAAACGAGAGCGCTCTTGAGGCGGCGGCTGCTTAACGTGGTTTATCTCACTTTCTGAGACTATTTACCTCGACCGGAGCACGTAGACCAGGCGACGATACCCACTCGTTGATGTGACAAGCCGTATCTAAATGCCGCGCTTTATCGAGCAAAGCATCTCTGGCGCTGCCCGGTGGTGCCAGTGCCGCTTCCTCGCGCATTTGCGCTGCAATCTCTTGCCACTTGTCATGGATCGATTGCTTCTGTGTTTGTGCACTCATGGCGAACTCCTAACGATTAGTTCAAAGCAACAGATAGACGGCCGAGGTCAAAAAAATCAGCCCGCCTAGCGCCGCGACAATGAGAAAACTACGCGAAATGGAATCGGGTTTTAAGACCTCTGGCACAACATGCGCCCTCCGTGCATGAGACAGGCGGGAACGCAATAAGGCGGTCTCATCACCGATATCAGCCACTATCCGAGCGGTGATATGGAAATGCTCTGCCCATTCTAAATGAATGGCGAGTCATTTAATTTGCCATTCGACGCAACCTTTCTGCCGCGTCGAATGCTAACCGCTAAGAGGTTCGGGACGTTGACGAAATTCGACGTTCAGTTAAGCGCCACAGAAATAAAATATCTTTGGAACCTCAGAACATTGCATCGAAAATGGATGAGACCGCTGACCGCCTACGGCATCCGGTACTCTGTTCGCCTGTTGTCTCCGCTCTTCACGATCTCGCCGCGCTCAGCCAGCTTTCCCAACAGCCGCGTCGCCATTGTTCGATCTTTCAGCACGGGCAGCCCCGCGCCTCGACGATCTGCATTCAACGCATTGAATACTCGGCCCGCAGATACCCCGACCTCGCCGAGCTTGTCGCCGGTCGTCGCTGCGCCTTCGTTTGCCAATTCTTCGACGATACGGAGCACCGCTCGTAGCTTGTCTTCAGGCGTATCCGGTGCGATCAATGCTGCATCGTCTTCGACATCATCGACGACCAAATCGGCTCGCGGCATTTCCTCAACGGCCAGCATTACATTTATGTCGTCGCCGTCCTCATCCTGTCCGATCTTGTGAGACTTCAGCCGGTAGCCAAACTCGACCTTTGCCGGATCGCCGATGCGATACTTTGACCCCGCCTTGATCGTCCCCCGCCCTGCCTTATCGCGCGACACTTCGATAACGGTATCGACGTTCGCCTGTAGCGCGCCGCTCCCCCGGACGCCGTCGCCCGCCTTCGTGGGGTGCGCAAGCGCCGTCACGTTCGCGCCGGTCGCGTCAGATATGCGTTTCAGCGCAGCGGTGTAGATTCCCGCGTCTTTTGCGCTGTTATCGTCGCCGGGCGCGATGCTTTGCGCCAAGGTATCAAGCACAATCATTGCAACGTCGAGACGGTAATGCCGCGCCGCTATTGAGGCGATTTCGATCAGGTCCTTTTCATCACGCGTCGGCTTGCCGCTCGGATCGAATAGGCAACACGGCCCGCGATGCACGACGAATGCGCCGTCGCTAACATCCCGGCCTGCTTTCTCCATAAGCTCGCACCATGTCGAAACGCGCCTCTCGACATCATCCGAGTTTTCCAAGGCGACGTAAATCACGACGCCCTTTGTCACTTTCCTACCCCGCCACTCGAAACCGTGCCCGACATGCAAACCAATGTCGGAAAAAACCGCCGTTTTGCCAGCGCCCCATAGGCCAGTCGCAACGGAAGTTGTGCCTCTCGCGACGACGAACTTAATGCACCATTCGAGAAAACGAACGGCCGCTCCGCGCAGATTTTCGATGTACTCGAATCGTCGCGCCAACCGGGTGCGGACCTCCGGCTGCACGACTTCAATCTGATCGCTCACATCTCCGAATGCCGCACCGTCGCTCGGCTTATAGACCAAGCGCGGCGATAGCTTCGCCTTTGCGAACTCCCGCGCGAGTTGGCGCGCGTCGAAGTCGCCCGCGCCATCCCACTCGCCGCAAAATGCAGCGTAGTCCTGCACGGTTAAATCGGGAAACGCGCCAGCGAGATAGCACGCTGCGTTAAAGCGGTTGGCTGATCGGTCGCTCGACGGGTCGTCGTAAAGCTTGATGAAACCCGGCTCACAGTCGCGAAGGTATTGAAGGCTATATCCGCCAAGCGCCTCATCGAACGCGACGGAAAAGTCCGGCCACGCCTCCGCGCCTAGCTGCCCTATCAGGCTTTTAATCGTCGGGTCCGAATCGCTCAGCGACGCTTCGGCTTCCGACGCTTCGCCGATCTTGGCGCGAATGTAATCGGGCACTTCCGGAATCTTTCCGCCCCGATAAGCGCGAAGGAAGGCGTACAAGTCTTCCCGTGTGCCGTAGCGCTTCCCGTCTTCACGCCAAGAGCCAGGCGCAACGGTCTGACCGCCCCGCCCCCGAACATCCGTACCGTATTCGCGCTTCAACGCACCCGCGCGATTGCCGAATGTACCGTCAGACTTCAAGTAGAGATGAAACCCGCCGTCACGCGTCGGCACCTTCGGCGCGCCCTCGGGATAACCATGATCTTCGAGCAGTTGGCCTAACTTCTCCGGCCCGCCGTCTTTTGCATCCGCATCCAGCACGACCAAGCCAGACGGTCCGCACGCAATCGAAGGCACGGCGTCGGGGTACTTGCGCCAAAGCATTTTTACGACGGATAGCGTCCGCGTCGCTCCGATGTGCGGCGGCTCTTCGCCATCATGCTCTTGCCGGTACTTGGCCGCGTGGTCTTCCCGCTCGTCGTCCGTAAGATCGGTGTCGAGCCGATTGAATGCCTTGACGAGTGGCACTTTGCCAGAACTCGGAAAGACGACGAGTCCGCATTCGGCCAACATGCGCGCGTTTTCTGCGTTGACGTTGCGGCGTGCCTGGGTGTTGTTAACGTCGCTCATGAATCAGCGCTCTCAATCGTTCCAAAGATTTCCTTCTCGTTCAGTGTGCTCTTGCGGATTTTCTGAATAGTTTGTCGGAGATACTCGCCGTCTGCGACCCGTGCCCGGTCGGTAGGCACTGCCATTTGCCCAAGCGAAACCCCGGCAAACATTGCACGCCGCAACAGTGTTGCAGCTACAACGGCGCAAGAGGGTGCATCGTGGAAGGTTAGATCACTTCCCAAGGCTATCTGCGCTTCTGCCAAATCATCGGCATCAACGGCGACGATGCGAGCACCGCGAGCGTAGGTTATCGCTATCATGGCCCGATTGGCGCAGCGAACGGGATACGTGTTAGTGGAATCGTCGCTGCCTTTGGTAAGCAGGTAAACAGTATCGAGTTGGTAGACGCGTGGGCCAAGTGCCCGAACTATCGCCCGAGCGTAACCGATAAACCCCTTTCCCCACATTCCAAGTGAGACCGGAAGCGATTCAATTTTTGACGATGTCGAGCTTGCGTAAGCCAGCCCGACGCCGTCGAAGGGATTGAAAACCAACGAACTGCGCTCACGCATTTGTCTGCTCCGCTTCTTCGACAACGCTGAAAGCGATCCCGATTTCTTCGCCTGCGATGGTCGGCGCACGGCGCAGCCCGTGAACTTCAAGGAACCGCGCGCGGTCTGCCGGTGTCGCCGCTGCATAGATTGTCCCAAGAGCATCTGCGGCAGGCGTCAAGATCGTTGAAAGCCTTTCGCCGCGCAGTTTTGCGATGGCGTCTTTCCGCTTTTGCGACTTAGTAAAAGCAGCGCGCATCGACACAAGTTCCGTCGTTTGCTGCGCGAGCGTTAGTACTGAAAAGCGCTGGCGCGTTGCGGCGTCGTTCGAATGGATCGCGTCAAGTTCTCGAAGTATGGATTCGGTCAATTTGGGCGGCCGCCGATACTGCTTCTGCTCTTCTTCAAATTGCCAAAGCCAGCGACGACGCTCCGCTTCGTGAGCTACCTTGATTTGCATATCGGGCGACATAGCTCCGATGACTTCATTCAGTTGCCCCGGTGTGACGCTGAGGTTCGTCGCTGCGCGAATTATGTCCGCGCGAATGATCCGACCTTTCGATGCCCATCGCTCTGCTGTGCGTAACGATACTTTGCGCATCACCGCAACGGTCTTCAGAAAGTCCGACCGCCCCAGGCGTTTTGCGATACGTTCTGCCGCCTCCGTGTCGAGATGCAGCGCAACATCGCTAGTCGGATACTTTATCGCCTGCCGAAGGCCGAAGAGTTCGCCAGCCAAGATTTCTCGCGTATGGGGCTCCAATGCGCCAAGGACGAGCAGTGCTTCCGCTTTTCGGCTCGACTTAGCCGCCGCTCCGTACTCCTTTTCGGCCAGCGCTGTCTCCTGCTCGAAGTCCTGCACAGCAAAGTCGTCAACCCGCTCGTCGGAAAGTTCTGCCAGTTCATGCGGCTTAACGAGATGGAATGAGACTTTGAGCGGTTCGCCCTCTTCGGCAAGGATTGCCTCGTCGGCAATCTTCGCTTGTTTGGCTTCGCGTGCTTCTTCGGAGTCCTCGGCTGCGCTTGCTATGGCAAGTAGCTTGTCGGCTTCGCGCTCTAGCTGAGCGCGGCACGGACGAGCTACGCCGCCCGATTGAACGTGTTGGGGCATGTGGTCTTCTCGGTTTGTTAGAAGGCTTAATGCGCTGGCGGGCGCGCGAGCTTTCAGGCGAAAGGATCGGGCTGCGGCACATCAAGGCGGATGCGCATTCGCCCGGCGAGCGACATCGCGACCTCTGAGAGGTAGCAGTCTGCCGGGAGCCCAAGCTTCAACCCAAGGCTGGTTCGCGTTCTGTCGCGACGGAAAAATTGGAGAAGCTCTTCGAGCGCTTCAGGGCTCCGACGCGGAGCGCGTCCAGCGCAGTGGTCGATGATAGTATCTTCGAGAAGGCGCAGACGCTGAGCGTCTGTAAGCTTGGCGCTGGTCGTTTGTGTGCTCGTCATGACGTAGGTCTCCCGCGCGCGGAATCATCGATCCGAGCGGTTGTGAGGAATGTGAAAATGCGTCGCCTATGCTGCGCGGCGCGCCTTTGGCTATGGCCGCGCTGGTAGGCATCCGCTGAGTGTCTGCCGCCGAACTCGATTCCGTCAAGAAAACGCACGACGGCAGACGTTGAAAGGCTAACGATCAAAAAGGGATTTCATCCCTACTGACCCCTACCCCTTTCTGGTATCCGGCACGCGGACGGCGAAGTTTTCGACGGCCTTCGCAATTGTCGTTTCGCGCCACGCGTTACGAGGTCCAAACTTGGCATCGGGCGGCGGGATGCGCCCGGCCTTTAGGTAGTTGTAGAAGGTTGCACGCGAGATGCCGAAAAGCGCAGCCCGGAAAAAGGCCGCGTTCTGATAGCGAAGAGCGTTCGGGAATTGCGGGGGGAACGTGACGAGATTTGGTACAGCCGCGTTGCGGCCTTGATCCGTGGCAGACATGGTGACGCTCCGAAACCGGAATGGGCTTGGTTGGCTTTCGGACGCCGCGCGCGAAGCTCGGCAGGGTCTAGAAGAGCGTGTCGCGGAACTACGGGTTCGCCTGGGAAGGCTTCCGCAACACGCCCCTAGGGAACGCGCGACCGTTTCTATTCGGTCTTCGGGATCGGCTAGACACGCTCCTATGCCGGAACAGGCCGTCCCTACCATTCGCCCTGTGTCCTTGCTTCGGGCGATACGCTTAGCCGCGCGGGCTTGTGTCTAGCCGCGCAATATCTGGTCTATTCCGATAGAACGCTGTTTGTGAAGTAAACGCACGGGCTCGCGAAAATAAAATTCATTGCCAGCGTTTGTCGTTACGTGGGTTTCGACGTGGTTTTTTCGAAGAAATGCGAAAAACTTCCAATAATACAACATGGATTGGAGTCCACCCCTTCCGCCAAAGCCAATATAATCATCTGAATTGATGAGATTGTTCATCCCGCACGGTGCCGTTGTGGAAGCCGCCTTGATTTCAACACGCCAATAAAAAGGACGCGCCGAGCAGTGCTCAACGCGTCCTTCCTATTCTCGCTGAACCAGGCGGAAAGACCGCCCTGTCCGAAGCTCTTGCGAACTTAGCGGGCGGCCTCAGCGAGGTGACAGCGCTTGGAATCAGACACTGGACCACCTCCTTTCATTGTTGTCGGAACGCTTAATATAAGACGGCAATTGCGGATGTGAAGTTGCATCTTGCGATCCCCACGATATCCCCAGTTCCACTCGGCCATCGTCCTGATGGGGCAATATTAAGCGTTCAGCGCGGCCCGTCTCACGGCGCCGGCTTTATCGTACTTGTTTGCGAGCCATGACGAGATGACCGCCGGAATGAACCCGACAAGCCCGTAAAGGATGTAATGCTTGAGGCCGGTCTCTGTGCCCAGCGTTCCATAAAGGATCGCCGTCGCTGCGAAGGCGACGAGACCGGTCAACACCATACGAAGGATCGGGCCAATTCTTCGGACGTGCAGAAAGATATCATCGACCGCGCCAATCATCAGGGCCGGGATGATCCCGAACAGATAATTGTACGGGATCGTCATCAGCACCACCTTGAACAACTTTCCTACGACATCGGGGCCGTCCCAGTATCCGGCGGGCGTTCCCAGGACGAGCAGAAAGAAGCCGGCCACCAAAGGGCCAATCGCTGCAAAGATGATGTATCGCTTCATTCGCTCCCACCCCTGTTTCCCGCCTGCTGCACCCGGATCCGGCTGGAGATCGTTATTTGGCCTATAAGAAAACGAGAAGCGGCGGCGCGCAAGCCGTCAGCGTTCGCCATTGATCGTTGTCGGCACAAAAAACGGTCGGCCTCGAACGATACGGAAAGCCGGCGGATTCCTGAAAAATGTTGCCGGTGCGGCGCAACGAATATCAAGCTGGCCGTCAGATCACGGACCATTCGGGACAGCGAGCCTCCGTGCTACCGCGCACCCTTGAGGCTGCATGACGTTGAACACGTCGTTTGCACACCCGCATTGCAGGCGAGGCAAACAGCCTTGCACTGCTCAAGGTTCTTCGGGTCGTAGGGGCTGTAAAGCCTGGCTGCGCATGCAAGCGTGGCATCGGATTGCTTCGTATCGCCACGCGAGTTCACCACAACAAAGGCAACAACGAGAAGCCCTGTCACTGCGGCCATAAACACAGCCACGCGCCGGATCATGTGTGTCCGCTCGTGCTTTTCCACCTTCGCCGCGCCGCCAACATGACCTTCAGTCATCGGAGTTTCCTCCAAGGCATCAACGCGCATTGGGGTGGCGAGTTCCATGTCAGATTCAGCGCAGTTACGCCCAAAACTGGCACTTATTCACAGATACAGGCCAGTTAACGAAGCGTTAATTGCCGATCCCGGTATTCCCGCTTTGATTCAAATTTTCCGAAACTTTCGCAGGCTATGAATACGCTTCAATCATGGAGCGAACCCGATGGCCGTTTTCAAAAAAGAGTCCCGCAAAACCCGACACAAGACCCAACACGATGCGTGGATGTTGCTCGATGGCGGCTTTGCCAAGCGCAACTGCACCATCCTCGATCTGTCGTCCGGCGGTGCGCGGGTCAAGCTGGACGATGTCGCGCCTCTCGGAAGCAGGCTCCATCTTGCGCTGACAGGCGACGTGCGAAAAGCAACGAGCTGCCGCCTGATCTGGCGCAAGGACTCGATTATCGGCGTGGAGTTTATTGCGCGCACCTGATCCGCAAGCCGCGCCGACGGCTTTGCGACAATGGAGAGGTGGCTGAGTGGCTTAAGGCACCGCATGCGGTACACGGGCAACCCTGTCGGAGGTTCGAATCCTTCCCCTCTCCGCCACAATCTCAAGATGCGCGCCTCGCGAGGGCGCCATCCGAATACGTTCAGCGCCGGTTGCGCTTGCTTCTCGCCGGCCCCGGCTCGATCGCGTCCGGGTAAGCGCTGCGGTTTTGCGCAAGTCTCCAGTTGGGAGCGCATGTCCCGTTCAAGCCGCCGGTGCTGGCCTGACATTGCGCCATCGTCGTGTAGTCGCATTGCTCGATCGAGCCGCTCCATCCCTGAACGTAGGTCATGCAATAGGGATAGTCGGTCGCATGCGCCGGAGTCTGCTCCATCATGAAGAACGCCGCGAGCGCCAGCACGATGCGGTATGGGTAAGTCATCTCAATCCTCGATTCTTGCTCTGCCGCATGAAATCCCAACACCCCCTCTCGCTCAAGGAGATGGGTGCGTTCCGCGATCACAGTTCAGAGACCGCCCCGAACCGGACCCCCTCGGCCCCCTGCAACGCCGTGCCGATCCCGTAAGAATCCAGTTTGATTTCCGGATCGAACCTGAGCGCAAGCTGAAGGAAAATGCCATGGGCCTTCACAGGCCCATCCTGGGCTTGTCACCGGATATCGCCACGCTCTGTTTTGCTCTTTGCGGATTGATCATTGTACCGGTTACACTGGTGGCGTGGTTCCTCTGGGCTGCGGATCGGAGGATCGTTCTTCAACACCCCGTCAAGGTCAGGAGAAGCTGTGAGTGACCCCGAGAACGAAAATCGGCAGCGCAACCTCGAAATTGCCGAGAATGAGGCGACCCGCGAGCTGAAAAGCGATGTCCGCCTGTCGACCTGGGCGATTGGTATCGCCGTCGTGGTCGGACTGATCGTTTTGGCCCTCTTTTTAAAGAGCTGAGATCAGGCTCCTGACATGAAGCCGCCGCGAGTTGCAGGCGATGCAAGCCGCGGCGGGGGTAACAGCGAGTGGTCTGAACTTATTTGTCGAAGGTCATGTCCACGCATTTGAGGACATCAGGCCCGACGCCCACGCCCAACAGGATGCATCCCTTGGCGCTGAGTTTGGTGCTGTCGCTGACCCAAATCGCGGTCCCGCCAGATCCGAAGAACGAGTTCGTGTTCGGCGGCTCGGTCTCGGTTGCGTCGAATGCGTAAGTCGAATCGCTCGGGAATATGCGCGCCTTCAATTTGCAAGACCCGTCGGTATCGACCTTGAGAATTTCCTTATTGTCACGGGTCACACCGACGCTCACCTGACATCGGTAAAATTCAGACGTCCGTGTATTGAAAATATAGGCGTATGATTTGCAGTTGATGTTCTGAAGCTTGCCCGCGTTAAGCCCGCGACCGCAGGAAATCCGCTGGTTGCTGCTGAGCTTGATCTCGTCCGCAGCACGCGCATCCGTGATGCCGGAAAATACGGTCAACGCCAGAACCGGAAGAAGTCCGAGATAGAATCCGCGAAATTTCATTATCAAGTATCCTTTATTGCGCATGCGCCTCGCTGCGAAATCATGCCGGGCACCATGCGTCCAGTGACAACTCTAATGCAGTTTTTAACGATAGACCATCGGTCCGCCCATTGCTGTTAGCTATGCATTTTCGAAAAGCCTTCACATATCATCCGTGCGCCAATGCCCGCAGTCTCAATTGCTCCACGGCGCTCGTCAGGCGGCTTTGGGCCTGCTCTCCGACAGCTGCTTCGCGGGCTTCCCGGATGGCGATTCCGAGTGCCGGAAGCGGCAGATCCCCATCGCATGTCGGTTTGACCAGACCGTCGATAATGGCATTCCACTGTGCAAGACCGTTCTGGTAGGCGTCACCATGCCCCCGGATGAGATTGGCGGTTTGCACGATCGCGACGGTCGCTTCCGGCTGCTTGACCAGGCTGCGGTCGACCATGTGAAGCCAGCGCTCGACCCACACCCGCTCCAGTTTGAAGCGTTCGGAAAACGGCCGCGTGATCCGCAGCGCAGCCAGCCATTTCAGCTTCCGAAGCGAGAACCGCCCCGCAGAACTGAATCGCAGCGTGACGGACCGGCGCGATAGCCGTGCCAACCGCAGCCGCTTGAAGATATCCAGCGCCGGAGCCGCCGCTTTGGGCGGAAGCATCGGGATCACCTCATCCCAACGAAATCGCTCCACCCTGTCGATGGACGACGCGTTGGGCTCGGCATTGACACCGCCGGCCTCGGACAACTTGATCTGCGCAACACGGATTGGATCCTCGAAATGCATCCGGTCTGACAGCAGCTGTGCGAGTTCGCCAAGGTTCGGCAGCGTGACGCCGACCGGACCGATGTACCGGCCGATCCGGTCGAGATAGACGAGCGCGTAATCCGGGTCCTGATATTCGATCAGCGAGTGAACCGCTTCGCTCACGATGGGAACGACATCGGGAGGCAAACGTGGCGACAGCCGTGCAAGAGCCGCGCGCGCAACCCGCGGATTGCGCGTCTCCTCGCCGAAGTAGCGCTCCTTGAGCAACCGGAACGGCGATGGCGGAACCTTGACGCGTATTTTCATGACGACGCCTGAGCGCTGCTTTCGGCGAGTTGAGCCTCGAGCTTTCCGACATTCTGAAACAGGCGCGCGCTGACCAGCCGCAGGAAATAGAATCCAAACTCTGGATTCTGGACGTAAAGCTCCTGCACCTTCGCGTAGGTGACGCTGAGCACCAGCCCGCCCTCAAGGCATTCGAGTGTCTGGGTCCGCTTGTTCGACGGCGACAACATTCCGAGTTCGCCGACGATGGCCCCGACCGGAAGTTCGATGCCGGATTCCACCAGACGAAAACGTCCGCTGACGATGTAGAACATCTCTTCAGCCGGTTCGAACTTGTAGAACAGCACCTCGCCTGTCGTACACTTCCGCTCCGTCATGAACGGCTTCAGCCACGCCATCGACAGATCGCTATTGACCGACTTCTTGACCTCGCGAACCAGCAACAGCATTTCACGCAACCGGTACACGTTCAGCGGCAGCAGGATCATGTGCAGCACCATCACCGGGTAATGATGATGCATGACTGAAAATACGATCAGCACGACGTTGGTGAGGATGCCGAAAATGCGGAGCGGGATCATCGTCCGCATCGTGTAGCCCGCCACCACGAAGGCGGATGCGATGAACCCGCCGGCTCCGGAAACGAGACCTGACATATCCATGAGAATCGACCTGATGCTGAAGGGTTCTTGACACGTATTATGCCGTTCCGCGCCTTGCGGAACAACGGTTCTGGCCTCCGACGCCGCCAATCAGGCGTCAAATCTCGTTGTGAGGGACCACTTTACCGGTGGACGGTGCCGGCAGCGAAGATGCCCGCGCTGCTCAAATGTCGATGGATTGGCCTTCCCTGGCGACGATGGTCCCTGCTCGCGCCTTGGCCGCCGCCGCGGCGATGCGATCCATCTCGTCATCATCGTGTTCGGGATCGTGATGGAACAGGCAGAGTGTCCCGACGCCTGCTTCATCGGCAAGCCGCACGGCCTGTTGCCAGCTTGAGTGTCCCCAGCCGACATGTTCCGGCAGTTCCTCGTCGGTGTATGTCGTATCGATGACGACAAGCGCCGCGTCGCGGGCCAATTCCAGCAGTGCCGGATCGATCGCGTCCGCGCAGAGTTCGGTGTCGGTGATATAGGCGAAGGCCTGCCCGCCAAATTCGACGCGGTATCCGGTCGCGCCGCCGGGATGATTCAGCGCCGCCGTATAGACTTTGACGCCGGGACCGGGCGTCAACGTCTGGCCGGGCGTAAAATCCGAAAATTCAATCGTGCCTTGTGCTGCTTCGATCTCGATTGGAAACAGCGGATAACTTAGAAGCTTCCGCACCGTTTCCTTGATCCCCCCCGCCGGCTGCAAATTGCCGGCCCACAGATGCAGCCGGTTTCCCTTGACGAAAGCCGGCGCGAAGAACGGAAGTCCGATGAGATGGTCGATATGGCAGTGGCTTAAAAACAAATTGATGTCGACGTGGGCGGCTTCGTCGGCCAAGGCATTGCCAAGCATGCGCAGGCCCGACCCGGCGTCGAAAATCAGGCGATGTTCACCGCAGCGAACCTCGACGCACGACGTATTGCCGCCGTAGCGCACGGTGTTGGGGCCTGGACACGGAATGCTCCCACGAACACCCCAGAACCGCACGGACATTGTGGTCGACATGAAAAAACTCAATGAATCTTTCGGAAGGATCGCACACGGCGGTCGCACTCACCAACATGATACCGCGCGCCTATCGCCAAAAAAATGGCTTGCCAGACGGCCATGTGGGCGATAGCGGCGACCTCAAGCTTCACCTTATTTGGTTGTCAGTGCAAAAACGCCGTTCCAGTCCTCTGGCGGGGGCGTCTTCTGGAAGGCCTCGATCCGCTCGGAGTAAAGGTCATAGAGCGCATTGAACATCTTGGCTTCGTCGGCAATGCGGCCCTTCGCGATTGCAGCAAGCGCGCCATCCCAGTCGCGGCTACGGTAGCAGGCCAGCATTTCGATACTGAGATTGCGCAAGCGTTGGAAGTGGCCCGATTGCGCGACATCTTCCCGGCCGGTGACCGCATAGATCACTTCAGGCTCCTTCTTGCCCTTCACCGTAATGAAGTCGAGTTCGAGGATCGCGAATTTGTCCTTTGCCGCCAGCGCGGTCGCCGACCCCGCGATGATCGGTACACCATAGGACTTCGACTGCCCCTCGAGCCGTGACGCAAGGTTCACGCTGTCGCCCAGCACCGAATAGTCGAATCGCAGGTTCGATCCCATGTTCCCGACCACACAGGTTCCGGTATTCAAGCCGATACCGACATGCATCGGGATAAACGGCTTGCCGCTCTCATTCGCTTCGCGCTCGCGTTCGACGTTCAGTGCTTCGATGCGATCGATCATATCGAGAGCCGCATTGCAGGCATTGATCTGATGCTGCTGATCGCTCAGTGGCGCATTCCAGAACGCCATGATCGCGTCACCCATGTACTTATCGATGGTGCCTTTGCGGTCGAGAATCGCATTCGTGAGCGGCGTCAGGAACCGGTTCATCAGCGATGTCAGGCCCTGCGGGTCGTGCTTGAACGATTCCGAAATCGCAGTGAAGCCGCGCACGTCGCTGAACATGATGGTCATGTCGCGCTCCTCGCCGCCGAGAACGAGTTTCTCGGGTGACTGGGCCAACTGCTCGACAAGCGCCGGGGACAGGTATTGACCGAAGGCCGACCGAATCCGGCGGCGCTGCGCCTGTTCACGGAAATAGCTGCTGAACACTAGCACCAGATAAATCGCGGTGCTCGCGATCAACGGGAATGTGAAATCGAGCAAGAGCTTGTGTTCGGAGAAGAAGTACCAGGACGTGGCGACCATGATGCTGACGATGACGCCGCCGAATATCAGAAGCATGATGGCGCTGAGAATCGGCGCGAGCCAGATGATGGCAATCGCGAAAAGAATTGCAGCCAGCAATTCCGCGCCGACCGCATAATTCGGCTGCGACAATACCGAACGGGTCAGCGCGCTCTCCAGCACCTGTGCGTGGACTTCGACGCCCGGCATCACGGGATCAAGCGGCGTGGTCTTCACGTCCAGCAACCCCACAGCCGACGTGCCGATCAGAATCAGCTTGCGCGAAATCTTGTCGGGTCCGACCTTGCCCTCCAGCACGTCGGCCGCCGACACATAACGCGCTGCATCGTGCTTGGCGAAATGCACCCAAAGCTGACCGTTACGGTCAGTGGGGACCTCGAATCCGGGCACCGCAACGCTTTTCACGCCGGCCTCGTCCGATTTGACGAGAATGGTGTCGGCTTTGGTGACGATGCGTAACATCTCGAACGTCAGCGAGGGCATCAATTCACCTTGCGCCAACATGATCATCGGGACGCGGCGGACGATACCGTCGCGCTCGGTGCGAATGGTGAACAGGCCACGTCCGGGAGCAGCCTCCTCAAGAACCGGAATGTTGCGCAGCAGACCGGGGAATTGCAGCAGGAACGGCCGCGGGTCGCCACCCAGCGTCGCAAGCCCGGTCAGCGGCAGTTTCAATTCCGGCTGAGGCACGAATTTCGGCAGGCCAGACTCGCCAAGAACGGCGGGCGATTGTCGCAATACGTCAGCAAGCACCTGATCGTTGCTCGGCAATGCCCGCAGCTTGACCCGGCTTTCTTCATCCAGATCGCGGAATACATCGGCCGCAATGCCCGGCGAGAGCCGATCCTGTTCGGCAAAGACAATATCGAAGGCGATAGCTGCTGCGCCAAGATCGGTCAGCCGCTTGACCAGATCGGCGACCCGCGTGCGCGGCCACGGCCATTGCCCGAATTTGGCGAGGCTCTTCTCATCGATGTCGATGATAACGACGGGACGTTGCGTCGTTTTGCGCGGCTGGATGATCTGGTACGCGTCGAAGGTGCGGACGCGTAGTTCTTCAAGCGGCAACGGGTCAGCAACGCGGATGCCAAGCAGAGCGATGAGTAGCAGGATACACAACAGCCGCGCGTAGCCGAAATACCGGGCATAAAGCCGAATCCGTGCGAGGAAACGGAGCACCGATTTGAGGATCGCCCGAACCATATCGCTAACCGATACCCGTCACTTTTCGCGGAATGCCCGCATGAGCTGGTCGCTCAGCGGCTTTGCGAGATAGGATATCATCGTGCGCTCGCCGGTCTGCACAAAAGCCTCGACCGGCATCCCGGGGATCAGTTTAACATCCCCAAGCCGCGCGACCTCTTGCGGCGGCAGCGACACGCGGATGGTGTAATAGCTCTGGCCGGTGCGCTGATCGGTGGTGGTGTCGGGCGAAATGCGGCTGATCGTTCCGTTCAATTCCGGCGTTGTGCGCTGATTGAAAGCCGACAACCGCAACAGCGTCTTTTGTCCGATGCGCAACTGGTCGATGTCCTGCGGATTGACCTTGGCTTCGACGGACAGATTGTCGGATTCCGGCACGATCAGCATGATCGCATCGCCCGCGGTGATGACGCCGCCGACGGTGTGAACCGACGATTGAAGCACCATCCCGTCCTGCGGCGCGCGAATGTCGATACGGCGAAGCTGGTCCTCGGCAGTTACCTTGCGTTCGACGAACTCACCGATCTTGTCGTTGATCTCGCGCATCTCCTTGGAGACTTCGCTGGAGAGATCCTTGTCGATCTGAATGATCTGAAGTTCTGTTTCGGTAATCTTGCCCTTCGCCTGCGCCTTCTGGGCGATGAACTGCGCGCGGTCGCCGTCCAGCCGCGCAGCGTCCCGCTCAAGCACGGTCAGGCGCGAAATCTGCACCAGATTTTTGGCGAACAGATCGCGGACACCGACAAGCTCTTTCTGAATCAACTCGATCTCGCGCGACTTGGCGTTTTCTTGCGCCTCAAGACCGCCGATTTCCTCTCTGAGTTGCGCAATACGCTCCTTGAGCTGAGCCTTTTGATTGACCCGGCCGGACGAGCGCACCTGGAACAGCTTGACCTCGTTCCCGATCAGCGATCGCACCTCCGGATCGGAGAAGTAGTCCATCAGTTCCGGCGGGAAGGTAATGCGGTCCAGACCTTCCTGTTCGGCCAGCAACCGCGCGCGCCGCGCCAGAAGCCCGTTGAGGCCTTTGGTAACAATCGCGAGGCTTGCTTTGGTCACCGTGTCGTCGAGGCGCACCACGATGTCACCGGCCTTGACGCGATCTCCGTCGCGCGCCCTCACCTCACCGACAACGCCGCCGGTCGGATGCTGGACTTTCTTGACGTTGGAATCGACCACGATGGAGCCGGGCGCGATCAACGCACCGGAAATCTGTGCGGTGGAAGCCCAGCCGCCGATCCCGCACGTCAGGAACGTAACGACCACGAGGCCCACGATCAGATGAAAACGGATCGACCTGCGCGATCCCGGTTGATCGAGGCTCTTGAAAAGCGAGAGACGCTCCAGCGGAGAAAACAGCGCGTTCAGAATACGGCGGACAATACCTTCGGTTCCGGCGAGGGTCGGCTTCATGGTTGCGCTCCTCCCTTGTCGGACACGATCTTGATCGCAGGCGCCACGGCAGGACGTTGCAAGACCTGACCGAGCACAGATTCCTTCGGTCCGAAGGCCTGAACCCGCCCGTCCTTCATGACCAGAACAAGATCGACGCTCTCGATACCGATGGGGCGATGGGCGACCACCACCACAACGCCACCCCGCGCACGAACCGCGAGAATGGCTTTATTGAGCGCGACATCGCCTTCGCTGTCGAGGTTCGAATTCGGCTCATCCAGCACCAAAAGGAACGGGTTGCCATAGAGCGCACGCGCCAGCGCAATACGCTGCGCCTGCCCGGCCGACAAAACGCTGCCCTGATCGCCGATCTGGGTGTCGTAGCCGTCACGCATGCCGATAATGAGATCGTGAACGCGGGCTTCCCTTGCGGCTGCGATGATTCCGTCCGGCGATGCCTTTTCCTCGAAGCGCGAAATGTTCTGGGCGATGGTCCCGGAAAACAGTTCGACGTCCTGCGGCAGGTAGCCGATATGGCGGCCGAGAACTTCCGGCGACCATTGATCGAGTGCGGCACCATCGAGCCGCACCTTGCCGCGCAACGGCTGCCAGACGCCGACCAGTGACCGCACCAGCGATGACTTGCCGGAACCGCTGGGACCGATGATGCCGACACCCTGACCCGCCTCGATTGCGAAAGTGATGTCCTGCGCGACAACTTTTTGTTCGCCCGGCGGGCTGACGGTAAGCGACTCGACGGAGAGTTTGTTGACGGGCGCTTCGAGCAACGTCGGTGCGTCCTGCTCCGGCAGCATACCGAGCAGCTTGTTGAGCCGATGCCAGCTTTGCCGCGCGGCGACGAAGCCCTTCCAGTGCGCAATGGCGAGGTCCACCGGCGCAAGCGCCCGCGCGCTGAGGATCGAGCCGGCAATAATGATGCCCGCAGTCGCCTGCTGGTTGATGACCAGATAAGCGCCGACGCCGAGCACGGCGGATTGCAGCATCATGCGCATCACTTTGGCGATAGCGCCGAGGCCGCCCGCAACGTCACTCGCGCGCTGGTTGCTCGCAAGATAGTCGCGGTTCGAGCTCTCCCAATTCTTGCCGACGCGGCCGGCCATGCCCATGGCGGCGAGCACCTCGGCATTCCGGCGGCTTGCGAGCGCAAGATCTTGACGCCGCATCGCAAGGCCCGTGGAGCGTTTCATCGGCTCGTGGGTGAGATACTCGGTCAGGATTGTCAGCGCGATCAGGAAAATGGCGCCGACCAGCGCGGTCGTGCCGATCAGGGGATGGAAGGCGAAGCAGATCGCGAGATAGAGCGGCAGCCATGGCAGGTCGAACAGCGCGCCCGGCCCCATGCCCGACAGGAACGACCGCACGTTATCGAGATCGCGCAGCGGCTGAAGGCCCTCGCTGCGGTTTCCAACCACCAGCGGCATTCGCACCACGATGTCATAGACGCGGCGGCTGAGCATTTCGTCCAGCGTCGAGCCGATCCGGATCAGAATGCGGCCGCGGATCAGGTCGAGAATGCCCTGAACGACATAAAGACCGCCCGCCAGCACAATCAGGCCGACCAGCGTTGGAATACTGCGGCTCGGCAGCACGCGATCATAGACCTCCAGCATGAAGAACGAGCCGGTCAGATACAGAATGTTGATCACGAAGCTCATCACGCCGACGCCGATAAACGCGCTGCGGCAGGCACGCAGCGCCGCACCCAGTTCGGACCGGGGTGAATGACCCTGATTTGATGTCTTCGCGGGCTGCATCGATACCTGGCTGTTCGGCTGCTGTCGGACCGCCAATCCGGAGTTTATGAAAATGGGCGTGGCGGCTGGTCTATCATGCCATGCCACGGGGTTTTATTGCAGCCGGAAACATGATCGAAGTTAATGTTTCCGCCCGGTCCCGGCGTTACGCGTGGAGGATGAAATCGCTCGCATTCAGCGTGGCGACCCCCTTCAACAGCAGGGTGTCCGTGGTGCCGTTAAGGTGCAGCAATGTATCGCTACCGACGGCTTCCATTGCTGTGGTCAGCCAGGACGTGATCGTTGCCGCAGTCGGACCGCCTGTGAGCAGCTGGAGGTCGATCATGTCGTCCCCATGCGTGAATTCGATGATTGTGTCATGGTTGGAGTTCGGCGCGAACACGAACGTGTCCGGCGACTCCGTCGCAAAAAATATGTCCTTGCCTTCGGTGCCAACCAGCGTCGCGCCGCTCTGGCCGGTCTGATTGAAAATGAAATTCAGGGTATCGGAGAGACCGTGATTGTCAGTGACTGTGACCGTAAGTCTGTCAGTTTCCGGAGCAGTCGTTGGATCATATTTAATTCCGTCGGTCAGAAGTCCGTTGACGGCGCCAAGCGTCATCGGTCCAGTCGGCAGCGGATCGCCATCAGCCGCGCTCACGTTGCTGCCGGACAGAGCGCTCGCTGTCACGGTGAACATGTCTCCCGCATCGGGGTCAGACACCGATAGCCCGGTGACAGTGGTCGGATCGGTTGGTCCGCCGATTCCCGATATCTGGAAACTGTCTGACAAAATATTTGGCGCGTCGTTTGCGCCGTCGACGGTAAAGGAAACGTCGGTAAACGCGGTCAGGCCATGGTCGTCGATCACAGAAACACGGAACGTCTCGACCGGATGATCGCTCGAGGTCAGGCTTTCAGCCAGATTGTTATCCAGCGCATAGGTCAGGTTGTGTGCGGCATCCAGCGTCGCGGTCCCGTAAGCGCCGTCCTTGGTATAGGTGTCATCGACGCTGTGGTAGATCCAGCCGTTCGCCAGCAATTCAGTGGTATCGTAGCTCGCAGTCCCATCGACATCCGCAATGGTCAGCGCAGCAACGGAACCGGGCGTTCCAGCATCGTTTGACGTTGCTTCGACCAAATGAACGGGCGTGTCGGCGACAACGGTTGGCGCGTCGTTCGCACCGGTGATGTTGACCGTGAATGTCGCCGGTGCGCTGAGTTCGCCGTGAATGTCCATGGTCTGGATTGTGAAAGTATCAGCGTAGATATCCGCATGCAGGGCATTGATCGCCGCTGCATCCGCCACGTAGCTATACGTGCCGTCGGAACTCACAGTCAGCGATCCATAAAGACCCGCTACCGCCGTGTGGACTGGGTGCCCCCCCGAATCCAACGCCGCATATGTAAGTGACGAGGTCTCGCCGTTGTCGATGTCCGCACCCGACAACTGACCTGAAATATCCGCAAAGGTATCAGCCGCCGCAGTATCGACCAGCATGCCTGTGGAGACGTCAGCTAATGTCGGCGCGTCATTCGTACCGTTGATCGTAATGGTCTCGGTCTGATGTACGGTCGCGTGCTGAACGTCGGTGATGTCATAGTCGATCACGATGGTGGTCGACTCCCCGACTGCCAGGTGATTGAACGACCCATCGGTTGGATCGACCGTCAGCGTATGGCCGTCCACACCGAGCACAAATCCAGAAGGCACGGATGACGAAGCAGCAGCCTCGTCGACCGAATACATTATGCTGGCGGCTACAACTGCCAGCGTGGCCGTTTCTCCATGATCAACATCCGACGCATTCGCCAGCAAGTCTGCGCCAAACGAGGCGTCCCCTTCGCTCTTCGTTTCGCTCAAGCTGGCGGAGACTGTCGGCGCATCGTTGGTACCGGTGATGACGACTGTCACCACCTGTCCAACCGAGGTATCGTTGGTGCCGTTGCTGTTGTCGCCAACTGTGATCGTGTAGCTGAGCGTGATAGTTTCGTTCTCGGCCAAGTACTGGACGAGACTGTTGTCGAGCGCAAAATCCCAGTTGAATGAATGCGTGCCGGCTGCCAGCGCCGATGCCGGAACCGTCAATGCCGTTGCCAGTGCCGTGGCCAGCGCGGTCGAAACGACAGCGCCAGTCGCATCGTCGTTGTAAACAACATGCGCCGTATGCGTATCGGTAAGGTCGGTATCCGTAAAAGTCACTGTGCCACTGTCGACCAAGATATTTCCCGGCGCGATGGCGACGTCTTCCTGAACGGTGGCGCTGGTATCGATAACGGTAATGACAGGCTGGTCGTTGGCCGCACCGATTTGAACGGTGACCTGTTGTGTCGAGGAAACGCCGTTGTTGTCCGTGACCGTGACATCGTAAATCAGCGTCAATGTTTCGCCATGCGCCAGAAAATCGAACAGATGATCTGGCAACTTGAATTCCCAACCGACCGAACCCTGATTGCTGGTGTCGGTATTATTTTCCGTCACCGCAGCCGTTGTCGCGCTGTTAAGCTCATCGCGGGTTGCCTGCGGAATGTCGTTGTAGTTGCCGCCCGACCAGACAACCGATGTCGCGCCCGGATGAAGCGCAGCACTTGCTGTGTGGGTGTCGGAAAGATCAAGGTCGGAAAAAACAAGCGTGCCGGTGGCGACATCGACAACGGAATCCGGAGCGCCCGTGGTGTCAGGGGCCTCGACCGCCTGATGGACCGATGCATCGGCGGTCAGAACCGGCGCATCGTTCGTGCCGGTGATCGTGATGGTCACGGTCTGGGTGACGAGAGCACCATGCACGTCGGTGATCGTAATCGTGTAGACCTGAGTAATGGTCTGACCTTCGGCCAGCGACTGCAAGGTGGGGTCGTTATCAGGCAACGAAAAGTGCCACTGAACCGTTCCGGTATTGATGGTGTCTGTGTCGTTCTCAACGATTGGGCCGAGCGTGAAAGTGCCGAGGTGTGTTCCCGGTCCAAAACCCGGCAGGCTGGGATTGGAAGCAGGATTCAGAATCGAACCTGAACTGGACGACGTAAACTCATGAACGACTGTGTGCGTGTCTGACAGATCGACGTCACGGAACGTGATCGTGCCGTCCTTTGCGAGGCTGGATGCACCGACAGGCGTATCCTCTTTGACCCCGCCGACGATGTCCGACAACGGGAGAACGATCGTTGGCGCACCGTTCGGTACACCGTTGTCATTCGGCACGTCGTTATCGCCGCTGATGATAATCGGGATAATCACCAGCGCGGAATCGGGACCTGACTGCGACAGCACCTGCAACATGAAGGTTGCGGTTTCGCCCTGGCCAAGGAAGTTGAAGCCGAGGCGATCGAACGTCACCTCACCAGTCTGCTGATCGATGTGCAGGAATTGCGAGAGAAAACTCGCGCTCAGATTTGGGTTGGTGCTGACCGCGCTCTTGATCACGGCGCTGCCGGCGACGAACGGCGTCGCTTTATCGAAGAACGGTCCATTGTTGATGTCGGGATCGTCGATATGGACAACATCCGAAATCTTGAACGTCTGGACCGATGACGTGATGGACTGCTCAGCCGTGACCGTATCCGCCGAAAACTGCGCCTTGGTGTTGAAGAAAATTCGCGGCGGATTCGGCTGACCGGTGACGGGATCGTTTCCGACGCCCGGAATGACAATAATTTTGATCGGCTGATTATCCGGCGCCGTGTTGTTGAACAGGAACGGATTGATGTTGTCGCCGGGCGAACCAAATCCGGTTTTTTGCGACTTCGGATTGGAGTTGTCCGGATTATAGTTCGGGAAGAAAAGCTGGAAGACCTGCTGAATGAGGGCCTTCTCGGCCTGCTGGTCGGCAAGCGTCTTGAGTTGTTCGAGCGCCGTCGGCGGCTGACCGATGCCGTTGACCGAAACGAAGGTCACCTGCCCGGCCTGGGACACCGTTCCGATCAGATCGCCAGTGGTCTTGTCGTAAAGATTGTAGGAGCCGGTGTGCCCGTCTGGTTCGACCAGCACCGAGAACTTGGTCGGACCGTCGTTCGCACCGATCTCGACCAGCACCGCCGTGCCGCGAATTCCCATCGTGGCAACCGGCGTTTCGACACGCATGTTGCCGTTCTTGGCGGTCTGGCCTGCAACGAAGGTGATGGTGCCCTGAACCAAGCTGATCAGCGACGAGTTCGACGATCCGTTTGGATCGTAGATCATCTCGTTGAGCACCATACGTGCGTTCGAGTTCATGCCGAACGCGCTGCCGTCAACGAATGTCATGCCGATCGAGGAATCCGATGCGGTCTGGACCACGTCGCCCTTCTGAACGGCGTCGCCAATATGCAGTTCGATGGATACGCCGTTGCGGATGGCAGTTGCGCTACCCGACAGCTTCAGCACGTTGCCTATCACCTGCCCCGCAGCAGGCGCGCCTGAAGCCTGCGCGTAGTGAACGTGGCCGGTGAGCGCATCGACGATATGGCCGGACAGCGTTGCGCCATCTTTCGAGACCAGTGCTGGCCGCGTTTCGCCCTTGAAGTAGTTACCGACGACGAATTTGTGGTCGTCGCCTGAAATGATCAGATCGCTGCCGATCCGGGTGTAGTCGCCGGAAAACAGCAGATGCGCGTCGGGAACGATGACGTGGCTGTCGGATGCATGGTGCTGGGTGAAGCCCGGCTTTGAATCGAACGTAAAACGCTCTCCACCCAGCGAAACCGGGGAGTCATGCGTCAGCTCGGCATCAAATGGTCCGGCGAAATTCAAATCCTGCCCGCCCGTATCAAAAAGTTTATTCTTAACAAATTGAGAATTCGCAATTCATAGCATTAAAAATCGTGACCCCCTAGAGCATTGAACTAAACGGCATGGTTTTACATGGTCCCGTTAAGTAAAATTGCGCGGCTGTGACATTCCCGTCTGGGCCTAACTTTCTAACCACATGAAATAAAGACGATATTTTATGCTGGGTTGCACAATCGCAGGACAATTAACGCGCAGCAAATCAGCCTAAAAGCACCCGTCCCCCTTCGATTTTTATTGGTTATTGACCAATTTATACGTTTGTGTTCACACCATAATCTCAACTGATCAGGCAGATATACTTCGATAAAACGCTATATACTTGATCGCGGACCACGCGCCATACGCGTTAGCCCTATCTACAATTTTAGACAGTTCGGTCAGCACCAATTCCGCATATTTGAAACGAAATTGCCGCGATATGACCCGGCTTAAGCCTCTGAAAGGGCTACCCCGCCTAATCCTTGTGACGAAATGATCCGGTCACGAGCAGGCATATCTTTGCAAGCCGATGTCCGGACAAGGGGCGTCATATGTCGGCTTTTACTGCAGCGCGCGCAGGCGCATTGGCAATTATATCTGCTTTCAGCACATTGAGCGCACCGGCCCATGCGGCGGCGTATGCTCTGCGTGAGAGCGTGACTGGTGCAGCCGAGTTTCGGGTGCCTGCCACCGTCGAGCCTTTCGGCCTTTCAACCTCCACCCTCACCGAAGGCCCACTTCGCGCCAAATGGCAGTCGGTGGAACGCACAATTGCCGCCGAAGCAGATGTCATTGCCGGCTGCGCCAGCGATCCGGCCCATTGCGAATCCCAGCCTGCCCTTCGATTCCTGGACATTGTCCGGACCGCATCCGCCCGCGACGGCCTCGCCCGGCTGGGTGAAGTCAACCGCGCCATCAATCTCGCCATCCGGCCGGTCGGTGACCAGGCGCAGTACGGTGTCGAGGATCATTGGTCGTCGCCGTTGGCCACGCTGGAAGCGGGAGCCGGCGATTGCGAGGACTACGCCATTGCCAAGATGGTCGCGCTGCGCGCCGCGGGCGTCGCCGCCGAAGATCTTCGCCTCATCATCATCCGCGAAACAGCCACCGGCGATGACCATGCAATGGTCGCAGCCCGCTTCGAGGGCCGCTGGCGTATGCTTGATAACCGCACGTTCCTGATGATCGAGGACAACGGGTTCGGCAAATACCGCCCCTTGTTTGCGATCGACGCGGAAGGCGCCAAGCGCTTCGAACAGCCGATGTACGCGAATGCTGCGCCGATCACGCAGTCGCGCCCCGCCGAAATCGAGATGCGCGATCCCGTCGTCGATGCCGGCATAGCGGCCGTCGGATCGAACACAGCGGCTATTGCACTCGATGAGTTCTGTATGACGCTTGTACTGTAAGGCAACGTGCGAGTTCACCTCGTGTCCATCGCTCAGGTTTTGGCGATGGTTTGGATGGTTGCCACAAACAGCAACGCGGCGATGATGACGAGCACCCAGCCCGGGTTGTCACACAAGGCCGCTCCACGAACACAGACCTCGTCGGCCAAAGACCAGCCGCGATTTCGGGTGGCGCCAGCGAGCAGAAAAATCCCGCCCGCGCCCGTAATTGCAAGAATGAGCTGACGCATGGACGCACTCCTTTCCGCCGCCAATGGTCGGCGAAAAGATGTGAATCAATGCTTGTCCCGACCGATGAAACATCGGTGCTTTATGCAAAAATCAGCCCCGTGTGTCAGCCTTGCCCGCTTTGTCCAGCGCTGCCCCGATTGCGGCAAATCGCTCCTCGACCTCGTTGCGCATCTCAGGATGGGTGAACACATAAAGCTCGTCCGCCCGGATCGCGGCCAACACTCGCGCTGCGACATCAGCGGGATCGATCCCCGATTTGATGAGTTCTGCAACCATGGCGACCAGCGCACCCGTCGGGCTTGCGGGATCGATGGTTTGCGGTGTGCCGTACTGCTCAGGCCGGTTGCGCCCGCTTTCACCGATCCGGGTGCGGACAAATCCCGGACAAAGGACGCTGACCCCGATTCCGAACGGCCGGAGTTGCGGCGCCAGTCCTTCCGACATGCCGACCACGGCGAACTTGCTTGCGGTGTAGGGACTGAACCCAAGCCCGCTCTGCATTCCGGCCATTGACGCGGTATTGACGATATGGCCGCCCTCGCCGTGCGCGCGCATGTGCGGCAGAAACGCCCGGATGCCGTGGACAACGCCCATCAGGTTGACATCGAGCACCCATCGCCAACTGTCGAGCGCGATGTCGTCGATCCCGCCGCCGGCGGCGACGCCAGCGTTATTGCAGACCACATGCACATTTCCGAATGCATCGAAGGTCGCTTTTGCCGCGCGCTGGACGCTGGCCGCGTCCGTCACGTCGCAATCGATACCACGCACCTCCGGACCGACGTTGTGCAGGCTTTTGACCGCAGCCGCCAACGGCTCGGTTTCTATATCCGCAAGCATCACCTTCATGCCCGCCTCTGCAAAGGCGCGCCCGAGCGCGAGGCCGATACCGCTCGCGCCGCCCGTCACGAATGCCGTCTTTCCGGCGAGATCGCGCATGTGTCCCCCCTGAGTTTCTTTGATGTGGCTTCAATTCATCATGTCACGATCCGGTGAGCGAAAACCAGCGCGGTTTCAGAACCTCGCGATGACCAAACGCAATTCGCAAAACACAAAGGTGTTTGCGTCCGCCAGTCTTAAATTGGACACGCCTTCGCGGCTTAATTTGCCTTTGCGCCGTCGCGTCAGGCGGAACCGCGGAACACGCGGTGTGCCGGCGCCTTTATCGTGGATAGGATTTGCCGATGGCGACACGCATACAACGGCTGGCGGAATTTGACGGCAACGGCGAACCGTCGCCCGACGAAACGGTTCAGGTTCTGTGTGAAGACAAGAGCGGAACCTATCAATTGCCATTTGCGTGCCGCCGCATCAACGGCGAATGGCGCAACAGCGAATCCGGCAGTCTTGTCGAAGCGTCGGTCGTGGGATGGCGGCGGCCCAGAAGAGCATAAATCCGAAAACGGGAATCCGTTTTCGGATCAGACCATGCCTAAACCAAATGTCTGCGCCGGTTATTTTTTCGCCTTCCAGGCGGCATAACGTGCCTTGGTTTCGGCATTCATCGGATAGAGGCCCGGCAATTCTGCGCCGTTGTTGACCTCGTTGACGATCCAGCCCTCCATTGCCTCCTGCTCCGGACCTTCGGTCAGGATCAGTTCGAGGAAGGCTTGCGGGATCAGCACCGCGCCATCCTGATCGGCCACGATCACGTCATCGGGAAACACGGCGACGCCACCGCATCCGATCGGCTCGCCCCAATTGACGAACGTCAATCCGGCAACCGACGGCGGCGCGGACGCGCCATCGCACCAGACCGGCAGACCGGTGCCGAGCACGCCTTCCAGATCGCGCACCACGCCATCCGTCACCAGCGCGGTCACGCCGCGCTTGGCCATGCGCGCACACAGAATGTCACCGAAAATTCCAGCGTCGGTAATTCCCATCGCATCGACCACGGCGATACAACCCGCCGGCATCGCCTCGATGGCCGTACGAGTCGAAATCGGCTTCGACCATGATTCCGGCGTCGCGAGATCTTCCCGCGCCGGCACGAAGCGCAAGGTGAAAGCCGGACCGACCAGCCGCTCCTGCCCTGGACGCAACGGACGCGAGCCGCGCAGCCAGACGTTACGAAGCCCCTTTTTGAGAAGGATTGTCGTGATCGTGGCGGTCGTGATTTTCTTGAGCGTTGCGACGGTTTCAGGCGAGAGCGACATATCGGAGGACTCCGGGCTGGTGTGGTGTGCCACGCCTTGTTGCGAAAGCAGGGCATCGCGTCAAGGCGACAATTGCGTGACCGGCAACGCCCGCTTATGCGTTGCGATAAAGCCAGCTTATTTGCCAATTTGCCGATAGTATCGGACAACTGCTGACTGATTTTGCGAGATCTCCGGCCCGTCGATGACCGCTTCGCCCCGCATCCTCCCGTCTGGAGATACTGCCCTGACGGTCGAATTCGGCCGCAGCATCGATCCGGCCATCAGCAGGCAAGTTCTGGCGCTCGATCGCAATGTCGCAAGCGAGGCTGTCGCTGGCGTTCTGGAAACTGTCCCGACCTATCGCTCGCTTCTGGTTCATTACGATCCATTGCTGGTCGGCTTTACGGCGTTATCGGAAACACTGCTCGCGCTCGCGCAACGGCCTGTGCCCGCCGAAACGCGCATCCGGCGCTGGCGCGTTCCCGTTGTCTATGGCGGTGAGTTTGGTGCCGACCTCGACGACGTCGCGCGTGCGCACAACATCTCCACATCCGACGTCATCGCCAAGCATACCGGCAGCGAATATCGCGTGGCGATGATCGGCTTTACGCCGGGCTTCGCCTATCTCAGCGGCCTCGATCCCGCCATCGCAACTCCGCGCCGCGAAAGCCCGCGAACCGAGACGCCACCCGGCACCATTTCAATCGGCGGCGTGCAGGCTTGCGTGCAATGCCTTGCAGCGCCGAGCGGCTGGCATCTGTTGGGACAAACGCCGGTTCGGACGTTTCATCCGCATCGCGATCCGGTATTTCTGATGGAGCCCGGCGACGCCGTTCATTTCTATTCCATTGCAGCCGGCGAATTCGCATCGCTTGATCGCGCGGCCGAACGCGGCGAAACCATCGCCGAGCTGATCGCATCATGAGCCAGCTTGTCGTCGTCACAACCGGGCCAGCGACATCCGTGCAGGATGCCGGCCGTTTTGGCGCGCAGCGTTATGGCCTCACCACCAGCGGCGCGATGGATCGCGTGTCGCTTGCCATGGCGAATTGCCTTGCGGGAAATATTCCGTTTGCCGCAGCCATTGAGATCGGACCTTTCGGCGCATCGTTTACCGCGCGTAACGGTGCGGTTCGTGTCGCGTTGTCTGGCGCCGCGCGCGTTGCGGAGATCGCCGGTTCGCCGATGCTCATGAACGAGACAGCGTTGATGGCCGAAGGCGAGACGCTGAAAGTCAGCGCCGCGCGCAACGGCATGTTCAGCTATCTCGCTGTCGAAGGCGGCATCGCGGGTGAGCCGGTGTTTGGAAGTCTTTCCGTCAACGCCCGCGCCGGTCTTGGCAGCCCCTTCCCGCGCCCGTTGCAAGCAGGCGACACGCTGGACGTGGGTACAGCGCTCGTTGCGCCCCACGAACGTGCGCTGGACACGTTCGATATTCCGCAAACGGCGATCCGCGTTGTGATGGGACCGCAGGACGACGAATTCGGCGCGGCATGCGATGTGTTTCTCAACAGCGAGTGGCGCGTCTCTGCCACCCGTGACCGCATGGGCTATCGGCTTGAGGGTCCAAAAGTCGTCCATGCCGGCGGACACAACATCGTTTCCGATGGCGCGGTCCACGGCAGCATTCAGGTCCCCGGCAACGGCCAGCCCATCGTGCTGATGGCGGATCACGGAACGACCGGCGGCTATCCCAAGATCGCAACAGTGATCAGTGCCGACCTCGGACGCTTTGCGCAGACACAGTCGGGCGCGATCATCCGTTTCAAGGCCATCGGCGTCGAAGAGGCACAAGCTGAGGCACGAAAGCTGGGTGAGTTCATGCGTGCGCTGCCCGAGCGCATTCATGCGGCCGGTGGCTCGAGCCTCAATCTTGTCGAATTGCAGAAGGCCAATGTCGCGGGCGTCGCGGTGAGTGCAACGGATACCGGCGAACCTTAATTCTCCACGAGGCGGATCATGTCTATCGATCTCAACAGCGATCTCGGCGAAGGTTTCGGCGCATGGGACATGGGCAATGACGAGGCGATGCTGGGTCTCGCCAGCAGCGTCAACGTCGCCTGTGGATTCCATGCAGGCGATTCCGACATCATGCTCAAGACCGCGAAGCTCGCGAAAGAGCGCGGCGTGAGCATCGGCGCGCATCCGGGCTATCGCGACCTGCATGGCTTCGGGCGGAGGCCGGTCCCCGGACTGAAATCATCAGAGATCGAAACCATGGTTGCCTACCAGATCGGCGCGTTGCAGGCAGTCGCAGCACTGGCCGGTCACAAGGTCACGCACGTCAAGGCGCATGGCGCGCTCTCGAACGTCGGATGCGTGGACGATATGACCGCGCGCGCGATTGCTGCCGCCATCAAGGCGGTCGATCCGGATTTATATTTTGTCGTGCTGCCGAACACAGCACTGGTTCGCGCCGGTGAAGCCGCAGGATTGAAACTCATTTATGAGGTGTTCGCCGACCGTGCCTATGAGGACGATGCGCAACTGATGGCGCGCAGCAAGCCCGGCTCTGTGCTGCACGATGCCGATCAGATCGCGCAGCGCGTGGTCCGCATGGTGCAGGACAATGCGATTACCGCAGCATCGGGTAAAGTCATTCCGGTGAAGATCGACACCGTCTGCATCCATGGCGATACCCATGGTGCGGTCGATATCGCGCGCAAGGTGCGTGGCGAACTGGAGCGCAGCGGCATCGAGGTCGCGCCGTTCAGCTCGCGGCACTAGCTTCCATCGGCTGCCGTACGTCCGTCTGCGCGATCAGACGTTTCAGCTCCGGAATGCACGAGCCGCAATTGGTGCCTGCTTTCAGCTTCGCGCCAATGTCAGCGGCAGTACGCGAGCCTTCCGCGATGGCGCCGCAGATCGCGTTGCGTCCCACCCCGAAGCAGGCACAGACCACAGGACCATCGCTCGCGACACCGTCGGCAGATTTACCCGAGAGCAATAACCGCCGCTGTTCGTCGCCGATGGTTTCCGCCGCGAACGCCGCCTTCACTGCGTCCCAATCCAGGCCGCTGTCAGACGGCCCGATGAACAGACACGCTTCCAGCGTATCCCCTGAGAACTGCGCCGCGCGATAGATGCCGTGGGCAACATCATCGTATTCAGCGAGTTGGCCCGCGTCGTCCTGTGGCGAAAGATACGTTCTCCACATCGCGAGGTCGGCATTGCTGGCGAGCAGGTAGCCATATCCGCCGGTGACCGCGACGCGCGACCACCACACGCCTTTGGGAAATGACATCGGCGTTCGCGACAGCACAAAGCCGCGCTGGGCAAACGCGACGGCCTCGATTGCGACCGGCGTGGCCTTGTTCTCCGGTTGGCCCGAGAACGGATCGGTGAAGGGTGCTACCAGCGCACCCACCCGTCCCGACGCGGCGTTTTCCTCACTCCAGTGGATCGGCGCGAACAACATGCCGCGCTGCTGCCGTTCGGACACCACGACTTTCAGAATGCACTGGCCGAGATCGGTCGCGAGACGCGCGTAGCCGCCGTCGACAATATCGGCCTGCATAGCGTCGGCCGGATGGATTTCGACATAGGGTTCCGGCAGATGCTGACCGAGACGCGGGCTGAGGCCCGTGCGGGTCATGGTGTGCCACTGATCACGAATGCGTCCGGTGTTCAGCCGCAGTGGACGCGCCGCCGAGGTTTCACCGCGCAACATCGGGACATCCGGCGCGATGAAATGCGCTCTATGGTCCGACGTGAAATATCCGCCCTCTGCAAAGAAACGCGGCTGCGGTTCGACCGCGCCTTCTGGCATCGGCCACAGGAACGGCGACATCGCGTCGAAACCGTCATCAGCAATCAATGTCATCGCGCCGATATCGAAATCGCGGCTGCCGCGATTTTCAAACGCGGAGAGCGCTGCATGTTCACGGAAAATATCGGCTGCGGAGTTGTAGGAAAACGCCGTCCCATAACCGAGGCGCTTGGCGACTTCGCTCACGATCCACCAGTCCGGCTTGGCCTGCCCCGGCGGCGGCAGGAAGGCGCGCTGGCGCGAAATCCGGCGCTCGGAATTCGTAACCGTGCCGGACTTCTCGCCCCATGCATGGGCTGGCAGCAATACATGCGCGCCGGAATTGATGCTGTCGTTGGATTGCACATTTTCGGAGATGACCAGCAGATCAAGCTTGCGCATCGCTGCTCGCACGGCATCGGCATTCGGCAGCGACACCGCCGGATTTGTGCCCATCACCCACAGTGCCTTGATCTCCCCGCGCCCGATGGCCTGGAACATCTGCACCGCCTTCAGCCCCTCATGGGTGGCGATGTGCGGCGCTTTCCAGAAGCGCCGGACCCGGTCGATGTCCGGCGGCGTGAAACTCATATGCGCGGCAAGCTGATTGGCGAGACCGCCCACTTCGCGCCCGCCCATGGCATTGGGTTGACCTGTAAGCGAGAACGGCGACGCGCCGATCTTGCCGATGCGGCCGGTCGCCAGATGACAATTAACGATCGCGTTGACCTTATCAGTACCCTGCGCGGACTGGTTGACGCCTTGCGAGTACAGCGTCACCACGCGCGGCGTTTTCGCAAACATCTGGAAGAACGCAGCGACGTCGGATTCGGAAAGCCCCGTCGCCAGCGCCGTCGCGGCAATGCTTCCGGCGATATGGCGCGCTTTGGCCAATCCTTCCACAAAGCCGCTGGTATGCTCGTCGATATAGGCGTGATCGAGCGCGCCATTGTCCGCCAGATAGGTCAGCAACCCGCTGAACAGCGCCGTGTCGGTGCCCGGCTTCAGCCCGAGAAACAGATCGGCATCGCCGGAGGTTTCGGTCTGGCGCGGATCGATCACCACGATGCGCGCGCCGCGCGTCTGTTTGTTGGCGATCATCCGCTGGAACAGAACCGGATGACACCACGCCGCGTTCGATCCAACCAGCACCAGCAGGTCGGCCTCGTCGAGATCCTCGTAGCAGCCGGGCACCGTATCCGAGCCGAAGGCCCGGCGATGCCCCGCTACAGACGACGACATGCAAAGCCGCGAGTTGGTATCGACATTCGCTGTGCCGATGAATCCCTTCATCAGCTTGTTGGCGACGTAGTAGTCCTCCGTCAGCAACTGGCCGGACAGATAGAAGCCGACCGAACCCGGTCCATGCTTGGCGATAATGTGTTGCAGCCGGTTGGCGACGTGATCGAGTGCATCGGTCCAGGCGACCTGCTCGAACTTGTCGTTCGAGCAACGGATCATCGGATGCAGCAAACGCTCGGTGAGGCCGAGTGTTTCGCCGAGCGCCGATCCCTTCGAGCATAACCATCCGAAATTGGCCGGATGCTCGAGGTCGCCGGCAATGGTGGCGCCGCCCTTGCCATCAGGTGTGGCGATCACGCCGCAGCCGACGCCGCAATAGGGACAGGTGGTTTTTTTGGGAGCGAGAGACGGATCTGCGTTCATCATGCGGCACCCCGCACGACAAACGGATCAGATGTCAGAACGGATGGTAGGACAGCGTGCCGAACACGATGGCCGCGATCAATGCGAATGCGCCGTACACGCCGAGCATGTCCACGCGATCGCCCGCCTCCGCCTGTGCGGTGGTCGTCCCGATTTGGGCGTCTCTTCCAGACACAATATCGCGCATCGCCGATCTCCAGCCGATCATCGTATGCGATATTGAAGCGCTCTAACGTCTCGTTACAAGGCATTGGGGCAAAAGACGATAAAGTTGCCCCCGCTTGCTCCGGGAGAGAGAAAATTCCTCCCTTCGCAGCCTGCGAAGAACGAACCATCTCCGGAAAAACGAATGAATTTCCGCCCTTAAGCATCAATAGACGTCCTGCTGGTAGCGGCCCTTCTTTTTCATGTCAGCGACAAAGCTGATCGCTTCGTCGGTGGACCGCGCGCCGAACTGAGCTGCGATGTCCACCAGCGCGCGCTCGACGTCCTTTGCCATCCGCTTGGCGTCACCGCAAACATAGACGTGTGCGCCGTCCGCAAGCCAGTTCCACAACTCGCGCCCGACCTCACGCATGCGGTCCTGCACGTAGAATTTCTCGGTGCCGTCGCGCGACCACGCCAGCGACAAGCGCGTCAGCACGCCGGACGCCTTCATCGCGTTCAACTCGTCGGAATAGAAGAAGTCATACTCGCTGCGCTGATGGCCGAAGAACAGCCAGTTGCGGCCGGGCGCCTTGGTGGCTTGCCGGTCGTGCAGGAAAGCGCGGAACGGCGCGATGCCGGTGCCGGGACCTATCATAATGACCGGTGTGTTCGGGTCCTGCGGCAGCCCGAAGCCATGGGCCTTCTGGACATAGACGCCTAGCTGGTCGCCGGGATTGATGCGTTCGGCGAGATACGTCGAGGCAAGACCGGCGCGCTTGCGCTTGCCGATGATGTAGCGCACCGCGTCGACGGTCAGCGACAGCTTGCCCGGCGTGGCGTTGTTGGACGACGAGATCGAGTAAAGCCGAGGCTGCAACGGTTCGAGGGACTCAACGAAAGCCTCCGGGTGCGGACGCACGCCGGAAAACTTCTGCAACGCCGCCAACACGTCGAGATTGGCGGCATCGCCGTCTGGATCGTCGCCCGATGCAAGCGCCCGCGCCTTCTCGCGCTGCGCGCCGCCGGTCACGAACGAGATCAATTCGAACAGCGTATCCGGTGCGGGCGCCAGCGACACGTCGTTGAGCAACACTTCGCGCAGCGGCTTGCCGTTGACTTCCGTCATGTGCGACGCGCCGAGCACTGCAATGATCTGATCGACAAGACCGAGTTCATTGGTGGCGAATACGCCGAATGAATCGCCCACCACGTAATCGAGACCAGCCTTCTCGAGATCGAACTCGACATGCCAGGTTTCCTTGTCGGAACCTGGTTTGTTGAGAAGACGGCGCGACAGGAACGCGGCCTTCACTGGATTGTCGCGGGAGCGGCCCGGCTCCGCAACTGGAGCCGCAGCAACCGGTACGGCGGACGTCGCGGCAGGTGCCGCAGCAGGCGCCTTCTCAAGGTCCTCATAGAGAGACTTGAGCATGCGTGCGGTTTCCTTGCCGCCCGGCACGCAAAGATTCAACCGCGCCTCAGCCTTACTCGCAATCACCTCGGAATAGTCATGGCAGTTATAGCCGCACTGGCCGCAATCCTGCTGCGCCATCGCCGCCATCATCTTGCGGCGGACCGGACGGCCTTCCGCAAGTTTCATCCGATCGGCGATCGGCATGGTCTGGTCATGCCACGGCGCTTCGCCGTCATCCCCGTCGCCGGAGACACCTTTCATCACGGCCGCACCCTGCTCCGACGACAGCGGCGTCACCGCGTTATCGAGCGAGACCAGGCCCGCAAAGAACCCGTTCAACCACGAACGCTGTTCGTCGGAAAACGGCGCGGTTTCTGGAATGATCTCAAGCTGGGCCGGAGAGGTTCTCTCGTTCATCACACGGCCTCCACTTCAGTCATGCGCTTGAGGGCATCGATTTCGGTTCGCTTGGCGAATGCGATAAAGGTTTCATCCTTCGATGCGCGGTGATTGATATAGGCTTTCAGCACGCGCTCCACGGTGCGCGGCGCGTCTTCCGCTTTCACATTCTGGATCAGTTCGCGCGCCATCGTGGCCTCGGCACCATAACCGCCGCCGACCAGCAGGTGATAGCCATCGACGGTGTCGCCATCGTCGTTGATCGGCACACGCGCGCCGATCAGACCAATGTCGCCGATGTAATGCTGGGCGCAGGAGTGATGACAACCCGTGAGATGGATATTCACCGGCGTTTCCAGCGGCACCCGCTCCTCGCACCAGGCCGCGATCTCGTCGGCGTTCTCCTTGGTGTGAGCGGCTGCGAAGCGGCAGCCCGTCGCACCGGTGCAGGCGATCAGCCCTGCGCGAAGGGCCGAGGTTGATGTCGCAAGACCCAGCGCTTCGATGGCAGCCGTGACTGTAGCGACGTTCGCATCGGCGACGCCAGAGATCAGCAGGTTCTGCCAGACCGTGAGGCGAATATCGCCGTCGCCAAAGTCAGCAGACAACTTCGACAGCCCGCGCATCTGTTCCGGCGACAACCGGCCGAGCTTCAGCGCAACGCCGATCCAGTTCAGGCCTGCCTGCTTCTGCGGATGCACACCAATATGCCCAAGCCGATCATAGACGGGCCGCGGTGCAACGGCTTCCGCCGGAACCCGCGCCAGTTTGCGTCCGAGTTTTTCCTCGACGGCGGCAAGAAACTTGTCGAAGCCCCACGCGTCGAGCACGTACTTCAGCCGCGCCTTGAGGCGGTTGGTCCGGTCGCCGTTCTCGATAAACACGCGCACGATCCTGTCGGCAACTTCCGTTGCTTCCTCCGGCTTGAGGATGACGCCGGTGTCGCGAGCGAAATCCTTGTGGCCGGTGATGCCGCCGAGCGCCAGCCGGAAATAAATTCCAGGATCGACACCATGGCCTTCAAGCACCTCGACGGCCTGAAAGGCGATGTCGTTGGTCTCTTCCAACGTGGCGATGCGCCCTGCTCCATCGAACGCCACGTTAAACTTGCGCGGCAGGCCGTACAGCGCGCGCTCGTTGAGAATATGAAAATGCCACTCGCGAGCATATTTCCGGGTATCGAGAATTTCCTGCGGATCGATCCCGGCAGTCGATGTGCCGGTGACATTACGGATGTTGTCGGCGCCTGACCCGCGCGAGCAAAGCCCGAGGTCCTGAAGTCCCTCGATGATGTTGATCGCGTTCTTCGGTTCGATCTCGCGAAGTTGAAGATTGGCGCGCGTCGTCACATGGGCATAGGGTCCGCCGAAATTCTCCGCGAGATCCGCCACGCCTGCGAACTGCCAGTGCTTGAGGATGCCGTTCGGAATCCGCAGGCGGCACATATACGATGCCTGCGTCGGTGCGACATAGAAGATGCCGTAATAGCGCCAGCGGAAATTGTCCTGCGGCTTCGGCGCCTCGTTGTTCTCCGCCTGTTTGACCAGACGCGGATAGGCGTCGAACGGATGCTCATCGCGCTTGAACTTTTCCTGATCGTTGAGCTTGCCGCCTGCGGCAACGGTGCGATCCTGCGCCTTGATGTGAATGGCGTCAGGCCCGACCGGCTCGGACTTTGCCGGTGCATTGCTGCGCGCAACCCGCGACGCAGAGAGCCCGGTCACAAAGCCTTCGAGATAACGCTTCTGGTCTGGAGAAAAATCGCTCGACATATCTTATGCGGCCTTTGATCGGGACAGATCGGGTTGTGCGAGAGCCCGGCCGAACATCATGTCGCCGCGGATCGCTTCGATGGACGCCGTTGTCCTGATCAGTTCAAGGTACCAGAGCGCGTCCTGCGTATCGCCGACCAGAACCGCTCCCTTGAGGCAGCCGTCGGCCACCACAAGCTTCTTGTAAGTGCCACGCCGTTCATCGTTGAACACAAGCGTGTCGGTGCCGGTATCACCGAGGAAATCGCCGGCCGAGAATACGCTGACGCCGGACACTTTCAGATTCGTCGATACAACGCTGCCGTCGTACTGCGCCGGACGCCCTGCGAGATGATCGGCCAGTACGCGCGCCTGTTCGTAGGCCGGCTCGACCAGCCCGTAGCAAGTTCCGCGATGTTCGGCGCATTCGCCCAGTGCGAACACATCCGCATGTCCGGTTCGCAATTGATCGTCGACAACAATACCGCGATTGACCGGCACGCCAGCGTCTTTTGCCAAGGCAACGTTCGGCCGGATGCCGGCCGCGAAAACCACGGCATCGGCGGCGATGATCCGCCCGTCCGACAATTCAACACCGGTCATCGCCTCGTCGCCGAGGATCTGCCTGGTGTTGGCGCCAAGGATGATCTCGATGCCCTTGCTTTCGACCAGCCGCTTCAGCAGTGCGGCCGCCGGTGCATCGAGTTGGCGTTCCATCAACCGGTCCATCAGATGAAGCAGGGTCACCTTCGAGCCTGCCTTGGCGAGACCGTAAGCGGCCTCCAGGCCGAGCAATCCGCCGCCGACCACGACGACGCTCTTTTTCTCGCGCGCCAGTTTCAGCAGCAGATCGACATCGCGGCTGTCGCGGAATGTATGGACGCCCGGCAAGTCTGCGCCGGGGACGTTCAGCCGAATGGCTGTCGAACCGGTGGCGATAACAACCTTCGAGAACGGAACAGCTGCGCCATTGGCCAGATGAATCGTGCGGCCGTTGAGATCGATTGAGTTGGCAGCGCAGCCATATGTCAGCGTCACGCCCCGGTCGCGCCACCACGACGCGGACCGCAACTCGATGTCCTGTGATGTCGCTTCACCCGCCAGCACCGACGACAGCAACACGCGGTTATACGCGAGCCTCGGCTCATCGCCGATCACGGCAATGGCGTAACGGCCAAGCGCGCGCTTCGCCATTTCCTCGACGAACCGGGCGGCTGCCATTCCATTGCCGATGATGACAAGAGGTTCGCTCACGTGATGTCCCTATTCCGCAGCAGCTTGCTGGCCATAAGCCTGACCGATCATGTAGCCCGACAATGTTCCGTAAGCCTCTGCCCACGCGCCGGCGACGTCCGGTGTCCAGGCCTCGCCGAGACCCTTCTCCAGTGTCCAAAGCAATGCCGATCCCACCACGGGATAATGCGCAGGCTGCGCGCCATACGTGACATGCCGGACCGCCAGTGCACTGGCCGCCGGGAGAATCGTTTCGAGCTTGGACAGGCCGCCGACCACGGTGGACAGCATGGCCATCAGCTTGCGCCGCTGCTCGGCCATGTCGCCCTTGAACATTGGCTTGACCTGCGGTGCGACCTCGAACAGGCGGTCGTAGAAAATCACCGCCGCCTGATCCGCGATCGGAACCACCTTCGCAAAACTCTCCTGTACGAGAGTGACCTGTTCGGGTGTCATAACGTTGCTCCCTTCGATCCGGCCTACGCCGCTTCGACGAAACGATGACGTTCATAAAGAAACTCAAGCACGCGCTGGCGGCACTTGAGGTAGATCGGGTTCGACGCGAGTTCGAGCCGTTTGCGCGGATGCGGCAGCGGCACCTCGAGCACTTCGCCAATCCGTGCACTCGGGCCATTGGTCATCATCACGATGCGGTTGGACAGTAGAACCGCTTCATCGACGTCGTGGGTGATCATCATCACCGTGTTGTTCAGCTTCTGATGCAGCGCCATCACCGAGTCCTGGAGATGAGCGCGGGTCAGTGCATCGAGTGCGCCGAACGGCTCGTCGAGCAGCAGCACCTTCGGCTCCATCGCCAGCGCGCGCGCAATACCGACGCGCTGCTTCATGCCGCCGGAAATTTCCGACGGGCGCTTGTCCTTGGCGTGGGTCATCTGCACAAGATTGAGGTTGTGCATCACCCATTCGTCGCGTTCAGCGCGGGTCTTCGTTTTGCCGAACACCTTGTCGACGCCGAGACGGACGTTGTCGTAGACCGTCAGCCACGGCAGCAGCGAATGGTTCTGAAACACCACGGCACGATCCGGCCCCGGTGAATTCACCTCGCGGCCCTCCAGCAGTACGCCGCCATTGGTCGCATTGGTCAGTCCGGCGACGATGTTGAGCAAGGTGGACTTGCCGCAGCCGGAATGGCCGATGATGGAGACGTAGTCGCCCTTCTCCACGATGAGGTTGATGTCCTTCAACACCTCGCTCTGGGTCGAGCCACGGGTGAAAACCTTGTCGAGATGATCGATCTGAAGATAAGCCATGATGATGCTCCTCAGTTGGTCTGTGTGCCGCGGGTGGCGAAGCTTCCGATCATCGCGATCGCGCGGTCCAGCACGAAGCCGATGATGCCGACGTAAACCAGCGCGAGAATGATTTCGCTGATATGCGAGGAATTCCACGCGTCCCAGATGAAGAACCCGATGCCGACGCCGCCGATCAGCATTTCGGCCGCGACAATCGCCAGCCACGACAGTCCGATGCCGATGCGCAGGCCGGTAAAGATGTACGGCGCCGCCGACGGGATCATGACCTTCCAGAAGAACTCGAGCGGGTTGAGCTGCACGACGGCTGCGACGTTGCGGTAGTCCTGCGGAATATTGCGAATGCCGACGGCGGTGTTAATGATGATCGGCCAGATCGCGGTGATGAAGATCACAAAAATCGCCGAAGGCTCGCCATCGCGGAACGCCGCGAGCGACAGCGGCAACCACGCCAGCGGGGGAATGGTTCGCAACACCTGGAAGATCGGATCGAGCCCGCGCATCGCCCAGATCGACTGTCCCACAAGGGTGCCGAGCGCAATGCCGGCAACGGCCGCCAGCGAATAGCCGAGCGCAACGCGCTTCAGGCTCGCGGACAGATGCCAGAACAATCCCTTGTCGATGCCGCCATGATCGAAGAATGGATCGACGATCAGCTCCCAGGTTTCCTTAACAACGCGAGACGGCGGCGGCAGCGTCGCGCCCGCCTTGCGGCAGATCAATTCCCAGACCACCAGAAACAGCGCGATCACAATAGCCGGAGGAATGATCTGCGCTGATGCCGAACGCACAAACTTCATCAACTCGCCGCTCACCGGCGGCCGCTTCGGCGCAAGAGTGTGAACAGGCGCAGGCCCTGCGGGCACGGCAACCGAGGTTACAATTTCAGTCTTGATCGCTGGCATGCTCATCGCGTGTCGTCTCCAAATTCAGTGAGGTGGACCGCCCGTGAACGGGCGGTCCAGTCGTGATCACGCTTCAACACGCTTGATGGACAGCGACTTCAAATACGCAGCAGGATTCTCCGGATCGAAGACCTTGCCGTCGAAGAAGGTTTCCTTGCCGCGCGACTTCGAAGCCGGAATGTCAGCGGCTGCGACGCCGAGCTCCTTGGCGGCTTCGCGCCAGAGGTCTTCACGGTTGACCTTGGCGATCAGGGCCTTGGTGTCCGTGTTCGCGGGCAGCTTGCCCCAGCGGATGTTCTCGGTGAGGAACCAGAGGTCGTGGCTCTGGAACGGATACGACGCATGGTCACGCCAGAACTTCATCAGCAGCGGGCTGTTCTTCTCAACCCGGCCGTTGCCGTAATCGAAGTTGCCCTTGATGCGTTCGTCGATATCGGCGACGGGCACGTTCATCCACTGCCGCTTGGCACTGATGGCCGCCAGTTCATCCTTGTTGGCATCCTTGTCGCACCACTGCAGCGCTTCCATCACCGCCATCAGCAGAGCCTTGGCAGCGCGCGGATTCTTCTCCACCCAGGCAGCGCGCATGCCGAGCACCTTCTCCGGATGATCCTTCCAGATTTCACCGGTGGTCAGCGCCGAGTAGCCGGCCTTCTGATGGATCAACTGTTCGTTCCACGGCTCACCCACACACAGGCAATCCATGGTGCCGACCTTCATGTTCGCCACCATCTGCGGCGGCGGAACCACGATGGTCTCGACATCCTTGTCTGGGTCGATGCCACCGGCCGCCATCCAGTAGCGGATCCACAGATCGTGGGTGCCGCCGGGGAATGTCATCGCCGCCTTGATCGACTTGCCGGCGGCTTTCTTCTTTTCGAATGCAGCCTGCAACGGCTTGGCATCGATGCCGACTTTCAGATCGGCATATTCATTGGCGACCGAAATGCCCTGACAGTTCAGGTCGAGCCGCGCCAGGATGTGCATCGGCGTCGGCACGTTGTTTTGGGTCACGGTGCCCGCAGAAATCTGGTAGGGCATCGGCGTCAGGATGTGCGCGCCGTCGATGCCGTTGCCTTCGGAGCCGAGCACAAGGTTGTCGCGCGTCGTGCCCCACGAGGCCTGCTTGAGCACCTCGACATCGGGCATGCCGTATTTGGCGAACAGGCCCTTTTCCTTTGCGACAAACAACGGCGCAGCATCGGTCAGCGCGATGAAGCCGAGCTTGGCTCCGGTCACTTCGGGTCCGGCCCCGGCTGCGAACGCGCCGCCCGGAAAATTCAATCTTGCGGCGGCAACCAGCGCCGCAGCACCGGCAGCGGCCTTCAATACTGCGCGGCGGCTGATCTTCTGACCGATCGTTCCCTGTCTGGTGGTCTTGGTCATCGTGTCTGTCGTCCTTTCGACGAAGTCGCTGTTGAACTGCCTTGCCGCGCTCGCCGCCTCCGTGCCCGAAAACACAAAAGCCGCGCCCTGGACACGCAGATGCGTGCTCTTCGGGACAGCGGCTTTGCTGCTTGGGCCATCGGTGGACCCCCAGGCCGTCAATGGCCCTGCAACAAGATATTCAAGGATCGTGCCAGTCGCGTGCGACGCAGCAAACCCATATTTTTCAGGGATTTATGGGGATGCCTTCATATGAAGCAGGCCGCTGTTGCGGCCTCTCCAAACGGCAAATGCCCGCTTCCTGTGCGCTGCTCAATTATTGAGCACTCGCTAATGAACCGGGAATCGTTGCTAAGGAAGACGACGCTTGATCGCGACCGATCCGAGGTGCCCGGCAATGTCGTTGGCGTCGAACGGAGCCCCGTCGAAGGCTCCCACCCCATCGCTCACCCCGTGCGGAGCCTTTGACGGCGTGCCGAGGGCGGCGTCGTACAGATCGGGTCTAAAGACCCGTTTTGCGCTCTCCAGCGCCTCCGGCGAATAGGTCGCCTGCCCCCAACGGATCATCTGGGCATAGAGCCAGGCCGCCTGCACCGGGTCCGGCCGGGCCGCGCCTTCGCGGCCGACCAGCAGGTAGCGGTCGCTTTCGCGATAGGTGCCGTCCGGCGAGATTTTGAGGCGGCCGTCGAGGGTACGCTGGATCACCTCCGCATCGACGCCAATGCGTTCCGGTTTGGCCAGCATGCGTGCCACCTCGCCCCGGTTTTCCGGCTTCTCGATGAAGTCGGCCGCGCGGCCATGCGCACGGATCAGCTTGGCAACGACCAGCGGATTTTCCTGAGACCAGTGC
>Ga0315336_1000630_pt1 | contig 89613 bp, 75 predicted proteins | sample ASW5metaG_FD_204512 | JGI IMG/M metagenome (GOLD analysis project Ga0315336, IMG submission 204512) | Ammonia-oxidizing marine archaeal communities from Monterey Bay, California, United States - ASW #5 | ecosystem: Environmental > Aquatic > Marine > Intertidal zone | place: USA: California...
ACGACCTGTTCAACATCCTCACGCGAGCAGTGACCGACACCGGGATGCGCGGCGACTACGCGGTCACCGCACCGGCGTCCGTCACCAACCGCGACTTCATGGCCGCCTACCGGCGAGCGCTCGGACGTAGGTGGGGGTTGCCGACCCCTGCGCCGATAGCTCGCCTCGGGGCGACACTGCTCGGCAGCGACGCGAACCTCATTCTCACCGGGAGGGCCGGCCACCCGACCCGCCTCCTCGCCGAGGGGTACGAATTCGAGGTCAGCCACATCGACGAAGCGGTCCGACGCGCGCTCAGCGCCTGAGCGCTTTCTGCCTGGTCGGATTGTGTGATGCAGGCGCCTTCTTCGGTATCGTCCGCGCCATGACGCTGAGCGCCCAAGATGTTCGAGACCGCACGCAGACCATGATCGACGAGGTGGGGGTCGACGCTGACGAGGTCGCGTTCCGCAGCGCTCTTTGGGACGCGGGACTTGCGATGGTGCAGTTCCCCGAGGGCAAGGGTGGTCTCGGACTGTCCCCCAGCCTCCAGGGCGCCGTCGAAGAAGCGATTCGAGACGCGGGCCGCGCTTTTCATCCGCTGGCCACAAACACAATCGGGATCGGTATGGGGCTGCCGACCGTCCTGACCTACGGGTCCGACGAACACCACGAGAAGCATCTGAAGAGGATCTTCACCGGCGAGGACTGGTGGTGTCAGATGTTCTCGGAGCCGAGCCACGGGTCCGATGTCGCCGGTCTCTCGAGCCGCGCCGTGCGCGATGGCGACGAGTGGGTCATCAACGGCCAGAAGGTGTGGACGAGTGTCGCCCACATCTCCCGCTACGGAATGCTGCTCGTGCGAACCGACCCCGACCAGCCCAAGCACAAGGGACTGTCGTATTTCATCCTCGACATGCACGCTCCCGGCGTGGAGATCCGACCGCTCTACCAGATCACCGGCGATGCCGAGTTCAACGAGGTCTTCTTCACCGACGTACGCATTCCCCACGCCGACCTTCTCGGCGACGTGGGCGATGGTTGGCGGGTGGCAACCACGACGCTCATGAACGAACGAGTCGCGCTCGGTGGCAGTACCGCGCCCCGCGGCTCTGGCAATATCGCGACCCTGGTGGGGCTCTGGAACGAGCGCAGCGCCGCTCTGCCCGAGGCCGAGCGGGCGAACCTGCGTGATCGTGTGAGCCAACTCTGGATCGAGGCCGAGGTGGGGCGCCTCACTACACTCCGGGCGCGCGGCAACGCGACGGTTGGCAATCCCGGCCCGGAGGGATCAGTGGGCAAGCTCGCCAGCGCGGAGCTCAACCAGCGAATCTGGATCGCCTGCATGGACCTGCTCGGCGCCGACGCCATGTTGCACGAGCCCGGCTATCCGCTGAATCGAGACGGGCTCGAGAGCCCGGCCGCCTACTCCGTTTCGAAGTCGTTCCTCCGTAGCCAGGCCAACACCATCGAAGGCGGGACGTCCGACATCATGCGCAACATCCTGGGCGAACGGGTCCTCGGTCTTCCGGGCGAGCCGCGGGTCGACAAGGCAATCCCGTGGAAGGACATCCCCACCTGAGCCCTGGTCTCTCAAGGGAGTTCGAGTGACCCCCACAGGGCAGCCTTCATCGCGCTGAGGGCCACGCGATCGAGTGCCGCGATGCTCTCCGCGATCTCTTGCGCCCTCGGCCGTAGCCGGCTCGGAGAGACGACCTCTCCGACGATGCCCAACTGTCGTGCCCGTTCGGCATCAAGGCGCTCGTGGCGACCAAGCATGGCCAGCCGGCTGATCGCGCCCATGGGTGCCTTCTTGAGAAGGCCGATGGTCTCGAACGCCGACACCTGACCGACTGACACATGCGGATCGAGAAACGTGGCGTCCGAACTTGCGACGACCAGATCGGCATCGGCCACGAAGTGAAGACCGCCGCCCGCGCAGGTGCCGTTGACGGCGGCGATCACCGGCTTGGTGACCCCGCAGTGCCACCCGGTCATCCTCAGGTCGAAGTCGCGGGTCTGGCGGGAGCTGGCCCGCAGCGCGCCCTTGTCGCGGGCCAACTGGACCATGTCGAGGCCGGTCTGGAACGAGCTCCCGTTCCCGGTGTTGATGATGACGGCGACCTCGTCGTCGTCTTCAAACTGACGCCATGCCTTCTCGAGCTCGGCGAACATCGTGGCGTTGATCGCGTTGCCCGAATCAGGACGGTCGAAGACCAGCCAGCCCACCCCATTGCTCTTGGAGAGCTCGAGGGTCACCTCAGTCGAGGAAGTCGGGCTCTTCACGCATGAGCTCTTCCCACCATGGCTGGAATTGGAACCAACCGGACAGGTCGCTGCCCTGCTGGTCGAATCCGGCTTGGGCCAGTTCGTCAGCCACATCGATCGGCTCGCCCGCCGCCTCGGCCACGAGTTGCGTCTGGCAACAACGGTCGAGCGCCACGAACCACCAGATTGCCGCGTCGACGGAACCGCCAACCGTGACCAAGCCGTGGTTCTGGTGGATCAGCGCCTTCTTGTCGCCCAGGCTGGCAGCCATCTTTGCGCCATCGTCGGGATCGAGAACGACGGCCCCGCCGCCGTCAGAGTGCAGCGCGACATCGTTGTAGAACATCGTGTGATCCTGCGTGAGCATTCGCAGCGGCTTTCCCATTGCGGAGAATGTCCGGCCATACATCGAGTGGCAGTGGGCCGCGGCGATCACGTCTTCGCGAGCGGAATGGAGGCTCGAGTGGATCGCGAAAGCAGCGGTGTTGACGGGCCGGTCGCCAATGACCACTTCACCCTTGTGGTTCACGCAGATCAGGTCGCTGACCTTCATGTATTTGAAGTTCTTCCCGAACGGGTTCACCCAGAAGTGGTCGGGGTATTCCGGGTCGCGCACGGTGACATGGCCGGCGACGCCCTCGGCGAGACGGAGACGCCCGAGGACGCGAAGCCCACCCGCGAGACGCTGCTTGCGCCACAGTCGCTCTTCCTCGATGGTCTCGCGAGGTTCGGGAAACGGGAACTTGACGTCGTTGTGCTCTGGCTCGAATCCACCAAGATCGGGACGGCTCTGCAGATCAGTCATACCGCCACGGTACCCCGCGAGCGACAGGGGGCGGAAGTGCTCAATCGAAGTCGAGCGCGCCGTCGTCGAGATCGACCGCTGGGAGCAACTCCTTGTCGATCCAGTAGTCCTGCGTGTGGACCCACGGCATGTGGTCGCCCTGTTTTGGCATCAGATGCATCGAGCGCGTCAAGTAGCCCGGATTGAAGTTGTCGGCCTCGACCCACGACTTCAGCTCCATGTCGGACTCGTTGTCGCGGAGGCGAGGCACCACCATCGACGCCCGCTGACGGTCCATCTCGTCGAGAAGACGGCACACGAAGTCACCGAGGAGGTCGGCCCGCAGTGTCCAGCTGGCGCGGAAGTAGCCGAAGACCCAGGCCATGTTGGGAATGCCGGTGAACATCGTGCCGAGATAGGTCACGGTCGACGCGAAGTCGAGCGCTTCGTCATCGATCGTGAAGTCGATATCACCGAGCACGTTCAGATTGAAGCCCGTCGCGGTGATGATGATGTCGGCTTCGAGGTGCTCGCCTGACTCCAGGGCAATGCCGGTCTCGGTGAAGGTTTCGATGTTGTCGGTGACTACCGACGCCTTGCCCGACTTGATGCCTTCGAAGAGGTCGGCATCGGGCACGAAAGCAATCCGTTGTTGCCACGGTCTATAGCTGGGGTTGAAGTGGGTGTCGACGTCGTAATCGTCGCCGAGCACCTCACGAATCGCCTTCAGCAGCTCTTCTCGTACGAGTTCGGGGAAGTCCTTGGCCGCCGAGTTCAAGATGCCCTGGTCGTGAAGGATCTTGCGACGCACGATCTCGTGCGTCCACTCCTCAGGGATGTCGAGTTCGCGGAGCGTGTCGGCGAGTTCGTTGACGTTGCGGCCGGTGAAGAAGAAGGTCGGCGATCGCTGCAGCATGGTGATGTGTTCGACTTCTTCGACCATGTTGGGCACGACCGTGGCCGCCGTGGCCCCTGACCCGATGACGATCACTCGCTTGCCGGAGTAATCGAGATCCTCGGGCCAGGTCTGTGGGTGAACGACTTCGCCCTCGAAGCGATCAACCCCGGGCCAGTCGGGCGTGTAGCCCTCTTCGTGGCGGTAGTAGCCCTGGCACATCCACAAGAACCCGGCCGTGAACAACACCGACGAGCCGTCAGCATCGGTTGCGACGATCGTCCACTTTCGTTCCTCGGTCGACCATGACGCCGACGAGATGCGGTGGCCGTAACGGATGTGCTGGTCGAGGTCGTTCTCCTCGATCACCTCGCCCATGTAGCGGATGATCTCCTCCGCCGTGGCGATCGGAGCGCCAGTCCACGGCTTGAATCGGTAGCCGAAGGTGAACAGGTCGCTGTCGGACCGAATGCCCGGGTACTTGTGGGTCTCCCACGTGCCGCCGAACGTGCTCTTGGCGTCGAGCACCACGAAGCTTGTGCCCGGACGTTGATCAGCGAGGTGATAGGCACCACCGATTCCCGAGATACCCGCACCGACGATGAGTACGTCGAAGTGCTCAGAGATTTGGTCCATCGCGGGCACCTAGCGCTCCTCACCGGTGGACGGCCGGAACTCGAGCCCCTCGAACTCGCCGGATTCGCGCCAGCCCTTGATGAACTCGAAGTAGGCCACAGGCCCTTCGGGGTAGCCGAGCGAGTCGGTGAAGCCGTCGCCGTCGGGCTGGCCTTCGTTGTTGTAGTAGCCGGGGGTGCAGTCAGCGCCGCCGCCGAACCGCCTCGCGCCCGCCACCAAGAGGTCGAGCCATGCCTGCTCGGCGGCGGCGCTGGCCTCTACCTCCGCCGAGCTAGTCGTCTCGGCGTGGTCGACGATCTCGGCGATGGTCCTTCCGGCCTCGATCAGGTTGTGCGGGATGTTCGAGATCAGGTTCGCGGCCTGGGAGAAGCCGACCATGAAGGCATTCGGGAAGCCATGCATCTGAAGCCCGTGGAGACTGCGCATGCCGTCGGCCCAGTGGTCGGAAAGCGCCAGTCCATCCCGGCCAACGACTTCGAAGCCGGTGCGTCGAGTGAGTTCGGTACCGACCTCGAAACCACTGGCATAGATGATGCAGTCGACCTCGTATTCGATCCCCGCAACGACCACTCCCTTCGCCGTGATCGACTCCACACCCTTCCCGTCGGTGTCGATCAGATGCGCGGTCGGACGGTTATAGGAATCGAGATACTCGTCATGGAAACACGGGCGCTTGCAGAGCTGGCGATACCAGGGCTTCAGGGCATCCGCCGTGGCCGGGTCGTCGATGACCGCGTCGACTCGGGCCCGAATCTCCTCCATCTTCTCGTCATCGCTGTCGTGATAGGCCTTCTCCATCGCGGCAGGACTGAAGTCGCCCGCGTCAGCGAGAACCCGATCGCGGATTCGCTGCGAAATATCGGTCCATCCGTCCTTCACGAGGTCTTCGTCGGCGAAGCCGCCGGTCTGGAGCGTGGTGAAATTCATCAGCCACTCCTGCTGCCAGCCGGGCTCGAGCGTGTCGAACCAGTCCGCATCGATCGGATGATTGTTGCGAACGTCGATCGACGAGGGCGTGCGTTGGAAGACGAACAGCTCGCCGCAGGCGCGGGCCAGGTGAGGCACACACTGCACCGAGGTGGCTCCGGTGCCGATGATCGCCACCCGCTTGTCCGCCAGGTTCTCCATGACTGCGCCGCTCGGGTCACCACCGGTGTAGTCATAGTCCCACCGAGTGGTGTGGAAGGTATGTCCCTCGAAGGACTCGATGCCCGGGATGCCAGGAAGCTTGGGTCGATGCAACGGCCCGGTTCCCATCGCGATGTATTTGGCCCGCATCTCGTCGCCGCGGTCGGTGCGAATGATCCAGTTGCTCGCGGCGTCGTCCCACTCGACCGCATTCACCTCGGTCGAGAAGACCGCCTGCTCATAGAGGTCGAAGTGGCGGCCGATCCGCTGACAGTGTTCGAGGATCTCGGGCGCCTTGGTGTACTTCTCGCTCGGCATGTGGCCGGTCTCTTCGAGCAGCGGCAGGTAGACGAACGCGGCAGTGTCGCACTGCGCACCTGGATAGCGATTCCAGTACCAGGTACCCCCGAAGTCTCCGGCCTTTTCGATGATCCGCACATCGGTGATCCCGGCCTGGGCAAGCGCGGCGCCAGTCACCAGGCCGGCGAAGCCGCCGCCGATGAAAGCAACGGTGACCTCGTCGTGAAGGGGCTCGCGCTCGACCCGTTCCACGTAGGGATCGTCGACGTAGCGGCCAAACTCACCAGTCACTTCGATGTATTGATCGTTGCCGTCCGGTCGCAGGCGCTTGTCGCGCTCCGCCCGGTAGCGGGCATGCATCGCATCGCGATCAAGGGCTGTGTCGTCGCTCACCCCGCGAGCGTCACACTCTGAGCCGACAGACTCAAACTGGGGCGACGGAGGTCACACACTCAGTGGCCGTGTTCGAGCGCCTCGGCGCTTTGGAGAACGAGGAGGATCACGGTGAAGAGTCCGGCACTGAGGACGACGTTGCGCACTGAGCGCCGCCCCGTGTCGGGGTTGTGGACCGCCGGCAGCGTGTCGACGGTCGCCACATACAGGAAGGTTCCGGCGCTGAAGAGCAGGGCGAGGGCGACAAGGGACTCATCGGCGCCGTCGAGGGCGACGTACGACGCGAGGATCGCCACGGGCGTAGCCACCGCGAACAACCAGATTCCCCGCAGCCCAGCGGCCGGCGAGTCCGACTCATGCAGTGAGAACAGTCCGAGGCTCAGCGCGGCCGGAACCCGGTGCACCAGCACGCCCGCGGCGACGAGCAGCGAGAAGGCGGTGTCGCCCGCCGCGGCCGCGGCGCCGATGGCGAGGCCGTCGGCAAGGGCATGGACGGAGAGCCCGAGCGCGAGGACGCCGATCGAGGTTGGGTGGTGAACGTGGCCGTGGCCGTGGCCATCCGCATGGTCGTGGTGCTCTTCGTGGACGGCGTGGCCGATTCCGAAGCCCTCGAGCAGCAACATCAGCGCGAAGCCGGCGATGATCGCCACGCCGAGCACCACCGGCTCGTACGCGAATGCTTCACCCTCATGCGCGGCCTCTGCCGCGGTGTGGAAGCCCTCGGGTACAACGACAAGCAGAGCGGACGCCAGAAGGAGACCCGATGCAACGCCAGTGAGATCCTCGAGCTGACGGTTGGTGAGTCGCTGGGCAAATGCTCGCGGCGCGAGCCCTGCCCCTAGTGACGCTGCGAGGAGTACGACGGCGATCGCGACGGTGGTCATCAATGCCGCACCCTATCGAGGCTGAGCTGCGACACTTCGCTCTGAGATCGACCCTTCGGAGCCGCACGATGCCTGACACCCGCTTCCATCTGGCGATACCGGTAGACGACCTCGCCGCATGTCGAGCCTTCTACGGATCCGTGTTGGGGCTGATCGAAGGACGGTCGGATGCGCAGTGGGTCGACTTCGACCTGTACGGCCACCAGTTGGTGCTCCATGAGGTCGTCTCGCGGGCCGCCGAACCCGTCACCAACGCGGTCGACGGCGATGCGGTGCCCGTCCCTCACTTCGGCGTGCTGCTCTCGGTATCGCAGTGGGATGACCTCGCTGTCCGACTTGGTGCCCACGGTGTCGATTTCGTCATCGAGCCTCACGTGCGCTTCCCGGGAGAGATTGGGGAGCAGCGGACCATGTTCTTTCGCGACCCGAGCGGCAATGCCCTCGAGTTCAAGGCGTTCGCCGACGATGCCCAGGTCTTCGCGCGCTAGTCGCGCACGACCGGGACGGGGCTGTCGATGGTCACCGTCCCGTCGCTGTGGGCCGCGACCGAGATGAATCCGTGGGGACTCGGCACCGTCGCCTTCGCCCAGGAGAGCCCGCCCAGTGCTGGTTTCACCCGGACACTCGCGTAGCCCGGCTCGGCCGGCGAGATGCCGAGCACGTGGGTGATGAGGTCGCGGGTCGGTGTGGACGCCCACCCATGACATCGTGTGCCCCCGGCCCAGTTCTCGGGCCATGAGGTCTCGCCCCGGTCGAGGAATCGGCGCCAGTCACGGCAGAGATCTGCGATCAGGTCGGCCCTTCCGGCGCGAGCGAGACCGTCGTGGACCACGTAGCGAAAGAACGGCTCCGACTCGACCATCTGCGAGTGCGTGTCCCAATCGGGCTCGGGGTAGCCGATGGCCATGTACAGCGCACCCGAGGACTGGCCCTCCACCGTGACCGTGTCCATGTACCACGCATGCTGAATCAGGCGAGCCCGATCGGTGATCGCGGCGACGACTCCGTCCAGTCGACTGTCAGGCACCAGGCCGGCGGCAAGCGCTGCTGCACTGGCCGGTTGTGATGCCGCCGGCATCACCTCGCCGTTGAGGATGTGGTCCACGTAGACCTGTCGACCGGGGTCCCAGAAGGCATCGAACGAGGCAATGATTCCCGCTCTCCGCTCGTCGGCCCAGCGGGCGCTGCCGTCGTTTCCTAGCCAACGTGCCATCTCCGAGAAGTCCTCGAGGGCGCGGGCCCACAGTGCGTTGAGGATCGATGACTTGCCGTGGGAATAGACGCTGGCCCAGTCGAGCAGAAGCCAGCCATCGACCCACTCGAGGAGTCCGTCCTCGGCCAGGTACGACTCGAACCATCGCAGTGTCCGCTCGGCTGCGGGGAGCAGCTCACCCACGAGCGAACGGTCGCCGGTGTAGCGAAACAGGTTGTGCACTGAACGGACCCAGTGCAGCGACCAGTCGGGCACGAAGAACCGATCGTCCGCCGCGAAGTCGGATGCCGCGGCCATCGCGAGCATGCCGTCGCTTCGTGCGGCCGCAGCCAGCTCCGGGTGCCAGCGCGCCATCGACCAGTCGGGATTCGTGACGAGGTCGACCGATTGGTGAACCACCGAGTCTCCGGTCCACGCCCGTTGCTCGCGTGTCGGGCAGTCGACGTAGGCATCGAGAGCGCAGAGGTCGACGGTCCGGAGGCCCACCTCGAAGATCCGTTGGAGTTCGGGATCCGAACACTCAAACGACGCTCCCGTCGGACGCGGCCGGAGTCGGTCGTGAATGGCGATCTCGATCGACGGGGTGGGCGTGTCAGCGGGCGCTCGCACGGTCGCGTGGAGATATTGCGTGCCGATGATGTCGAGTCCGACGAAGCGTTCGGTTCCGCTCCCGTCGCAGATGTAGCGGAGGCCGGCGTGTTGGCCCAAGGGGGCGAGGCCTCCTCTCTCATCGAGGTGCTCCGCCGCAGCGATGTTGACGATCGTGCCCGGGGCGGCGCCGGAAATCGTCATCTCGAGGTTGCCTGCCGCGATTCGGTCGAGGTCGAACGACAGATGGTCGACGCTCCCGCCTTCTCCCGACGACTCGTCGGCGAGGACCTGCCGGACGGGATCGTCGTGCGCCTCTCCCCCGGCGAGCCAGCGGGTGGCCGCGAGCCTCGCTTGGTGAGTGTCGCCGTCCGGAAACTGCTGCCTCACTGGCGGCCGCAGCATCCCGAACGGATCGCTGGAGGGCCGCGGCTCGCTGTTGGCACCGGTGTGCATCGGAGTGATCTCGGTAGCGGGCCGCCAGCCGTCGTCATCGAAGTCCGCGTGGTCCCAGCCGTGGGGGTGAGCTCTCGCGTCGAACGACTCGAGCGGCAGCGAGGCCACATCGCCGGGAGCCTGCACCGGCGACCACGCTGACCCCTCCGCGCAATGCCAGGAGCGATCGCTGAGCACCCAATGACCGTCGATCTGGGCTTCGAACGCCACACACCCGCCGCCGAGTGTGTAGGTCGGCGGCGCCGGCATCCACCAGGAGGTCGCCGTGCCGAAATGACGGACCGTGAGAGCCAACACGTTGCGGCCTGCGGTCAGATGCGGCGCAAGGTCGACGACGTCGTAGCGGCTTCGACGCGGGTCGCTACGCACCGGGCCGCGGGCGATCTCGCGCCCGTTCACCGAGAGCACATACCGGCCGTCGACCCAAAGACGTGCCGGCGCGGCGACGGGAGCGTTCTCGAGGTCGACCGTGCGCCGAAAGAGACCCACACTGCCCGTGGGGTCGCTCAGCACGGGTCTCGTCGCCGTCTCCGCGACGATGTTCGGGCGCTCGAACCAGATCCAGCGACCTCGCCACTTGGGTTCGAACGGTTCGGGGTGGCGAAGCTCCATGGCCTGCCGCTCAGAACGTCATCGGCGGTAGGACAGCATCGATCAGGTGGGGCCCGGGCTCGGCATATGCCCTCTCCAGCTCCGAGGCGAGCGACTCCGCGGTCTCGACCCGCACTCCGGGGACACCCAAGCCTTGCGCCAGCGCAGGGAAGTCGATGTCGGGTCCCGTGAGATCGAACATCTCGCGTGCCTTGGGGCCGCCCGCTTGCGCCCCGACTCGATCGAGTTCCATGTCGAGCACCGAGTACCGGCCGTTGTTGGCGATCACGATCGTGATGTCGAGGTTCTCGTGCGCCATGGTCCAGAGCGCCTGAAACGTATACATGGCGGAACCATCGGCTTCCACGCACAGCACCGGTCGATCAGGCGACGCCACGGCTGCGCCGGTTGCGAGCGGCAGGCCGATGCCAATGGCTCCGCCGGTGAGGTAGAGCCAGTCGTGGGGGCTGGCCCCGGCGGTGGCAGCCTGCAACGAGAGGCCTGACGTGTTGGCCTCGTCGACAACCACCGCATCGTCGGGAAGTGTCGCGGCGATCGCTTGAGCGAGTGAGTTTGTATCGATGGGCCCTTCCGGGGCCGGAGGCCGGCTCGGCGCGGGGCCCTCCACTTCCTCTGCACCGAGCAGCGCGGCGAGCGCGTCGAGGGCCTCGACGGGATCTCCGGTGCTCTCGCTCAGCGTCACGATCTCGCAGCCGTCGGGTGCGATTCGCGAGGGCTTGTCCGGGTAGGCGAAGAAGGACACCGGGTCCACAGTGTCGACCAGAATCAGGTGCTCGACCCCGGCCAGCTGCATCTGGGCGAATTCGGCCAGATAGATCATCCGTTCCACGGCCGGAATGCCGGCTCCACGCCGTTGCCGACTCGGGAAGGTCTCACACAGCAGCTTCGCGTCACTCGCCGCAGCCACCGCGGCGGCGACCCGCGTGCCGCGCTCGCTGAGCACACGTCCACCCACGAGGAGGGCACAGCTCGCGTCGGAGCGGAGAAGGTCGGCAATGCGCTCCAGCGCGTGCTCGTCGACCGGCGGAATCGCCACGGGCGCTGACGGCGCAACCGCTCCATCTGCGGCCGGGAGCCAGCATGTGTCGGCCGGCAGCACCAACGTCGCGACTTGTCCCGGGGCCGAAACCGCCGCAGCGACGGCATCGGCTGCATCGCGGGCGACTTCGTCGGCTGACATCGAACGTCGGAACCAACCCGGTACGCCGCGGGCGATCGAGTCGATGTCGCTCTCCAACGGCGCGTCGTACTGCTTGTGGTACGTCGCATGGTCGCCGACGATGTTGACCATCGGGGTACGGGCCCGGCGAGCGTTGTGGAGATTGGCCAAGCCGTTGCCCAAACCCGGTCCGAGATGGAGCAGGGTGGCTGCCGGCTTGCCGGCCATGCGTGCGTAGCCGTCGGCGGCCGCGGTCACCACTCCCTCGAACAAGCCGAGGATGCCCCGCATCTCCGGCACATCGTCGAGCGCGGCGACGAAGTGCATCTCCGAGGTACCAGGATTGGTGAAGCACACCTCGACGCCGGAATCGACAAGCGTTCGGATGAGGGCCTGGGCTCCGTTGGGCGTCTCGGTCATCCGGCGAGCTTGCCCGCCGACCGAGCCCGAGGCAAACACCGACCGATCCTCTCGACCGGCGTCGTCGCGATTCGAGCGGACACTGGGCGATGGACCAAAGTAGGGAGGACATGACCGATCTCTTTCCCCTCGCTGGTTCGGGGGCCGTGGCGCTTCGAGCCCTTCTCGAAACGCCCGAGACCACCCTCGCGCCGGGATGCTTCGACGGCTTCTCGGCACGAATTCTGGAGTCCACTGGCCACCAGGCCGCGTTCTGCGGCGGCTTTTCCGTCGCTGCGAGCCAACTCGGACTCCCTGACGTCGGTCTACTCAGCTACGGAGAAATGGTCGACCAGGTCCGAACGGTCACGGCGGCGACGAGCTTGCCGGTGATCGCCGACGCCGACACCGGGTACGGCAACGAGGCCAACGCCCAGCGCTCGCTGCTCGGGTTCGCTCGAGCCGGTGCAGCGTGCGTGATGATCGAGGACCAGGAATGGCCCAAGCAGTGTGGCCACACCGCGGGCAAGCGGGTGGTCGACAGACGAGAGGCCGTGTCTCGAGTTCGTGCCGCCGTGGAGATCCGAGACGCTCATGGGATCGACGTGCTGGTGATGGCCCGCACCGACGCCGCGGCGGCCGTGGACTTCGACGAGGCGCTGGCCCGGTGTTGCGCCTTTGTCGAGGCCGGCGCTGACCTGACCTTCCTCGAGGCGCCGAACTCCGAGCAGGAAATGGCGCGCTATTGCGCGGAGGTGGCCGGCCACAAGGTCGCGAATCTGGTCGAGGACGGCCACACGCCTTGGCTGACTCCCGGCGAGCTCACCGAGCTCGGATTCGCGTTGGCCCTCTTTCCTGTCTCGCTCCTGCTGCACTCGGGCCGAGCCATGAGAGACGCGGCTGACGGGCTCCGCCGGGGAGCGAGCGGCGACACCCGACTGACATTCGACGAAGTCAGACAGTCCGTCGGCTGGTCGGACTACGACGAGACGGTCGCCCGCTATGCGCCCGCCGAAGAGCGACACGAGGAGAACTGACCATGGGTGTGAACCACATCGCCATCACCGTGAAAGACATCCAGGCGACGCACCGCTTCTATACCGAGGCGATGGGGTTCGAGCTGCTCAAGACCGAGATCGTGCCGAAAGAGAACGGATTTGCTCGACACGTGTTCTATTCCACCGGGTCGGACTCGGATCAGATGATCGCGTTCTGGGACCTCTCCAACGATCCGACCGTCGGCGAATTCAAGACCGACATCTCCCGAGACCTCGGACTGGACGTGCTCATGAACCACCTGGCCTTCAATGCCGACGACGTCGATGACCTGGCGAAACGCAAACAACGCTGGCTCGACCTCGGACTCACCGTGCTCGAGATCGACCATGGCTGGATCGCCTCGATCTACACCGAGGATCCCGACGGGATCGGTGTGGAGTTCGCGACGCTCACCTCGCCGTTCACCGAGGACGACGCGACCGAGGCACTCGTCCTGCTGAATGCCGCGAATCCGCCCCGCAGCGCGGACGAACCGGTGATTTCCTTCCACGTGCCCGAGGCCGACTGATGCCTCGACTCGGAGAGGTCGGCCGCGATGACGCCCACGAGCTGGCGCAGGTGCTGTATCAGATGCTCTTCGGCGACCGAGACCCCGTGACCGAGCCGGGCACCGAAACCGGTACCCCTGGGAACTGGTGGACGGTGACCGCGCTCGTGCCTGACGTGTTCGATCACATCACCGGTGGGTTTGCCTTTTATCGCGATCCGAATCGCAAGCTGGCGCCCACACTGCGGGAACTGGGCCAGACCCGCGCCGGCTACGGGCGCGGGAGCAAGTTCGTGTTCTCGCAACACGTCAAGGCCTGCCGAGAAGTCGGACTCAGCGAAGAGCAGATCGAAGCCATTCCCGCTTGGTCGGTCGCGACCTGCTTCTCCCCCGTCGAGCGGGCCGTTCTTGCCTACACCGATGCCCTCGTCCTGGAGGGCGGCCGCGTTCCCGATGCGGTCTTCGACGCGTTGCGAGAGGCCTTGACCGACGAGGAGATCCTCGAGCTCACCTACATCACCTGCACCTACGCCATGCACGCAACCATGAGTAAGGCGCTACGCCTCGAGTATGACGACGTCGACGACCCGATCACCGAAGTAGCGGCCCCTGAGGGAGCCTCGGTCGATGCCATGAATGTGGTCGACCACCTCGAGTGACGATCCGGAGTCAGTCGGTGGCCGGTTCGAAGATCGGAACCCAAGCGTCGCCGGTTTGTTCGAAGACGACGCGAACGGCCATGCCGATCTCGGCGTCGTCCACCGCACAGTTGACCAGATTCGTCGTGAACTTGAGGCCGGCCTGCTCCTCCAGCTCCACGATGGCGACGATGTAGGGCGGCGGCACGACAGGGTGATACGGGTGACGGTTCACGGTGAACGTGTAGAGCGATCCTCTGCCACTCACCGCCCGGGGCGCAGCCGGACCCCCACAGCGGGGGCACACCGACGCGGGTGGATGAAAGAACCGGCTGCAGTCGCCGCAGAACGACATCATGAGTCGTCCCTCGGACCCGCCGGTCCAGTAGGCCCGATTCTCGTCGGAGATCTCGGGCGGGATCCGGGGAGGCGGTCCGTCGTGTTCGCTCATCGGGCGCCAGACTAGGTCACTCCCGCGGCGAGGCGGGAAGCGCTAGCTTCGCAAGCCATGACCGACATGTTCGAGCGAGACGCGATCATCTCCGGAATCGGCATCTCGGAAATCGGGAGAAAGACGGGCATCGCCGGCATCGACCTCACTTTGGAGAGCTGCCGAGAAGCGATTGCCGACGCCGGGCTGACGCCGGGCGACATCGACGGGTTCGCTTCGATGGGCGACACTCCCCTGCCGCTGGCCGCTGCAGGGCTCGGCATCGAACCTCGCTACACGGGCGGTGGCTACGCCACGGGTGGGCTGTTGTCGCCGGTGATCGCTGCCTTCCATGCCGTGTCGACCGGCCAGGCCCGCCATGTACTCGTTTATCGAACCGTGCAGATGATGGCCGGGTCCATCGCTCCCTCCGCCGACCCGACAGAGCAGGCGCCTCTCATCGTGGCTCCCCCTGAGCCCGACCCGCAGATGGAGGCCATGTCGCGCGACATGGGTCAGCTCCTCACCTTCCACGCCTACTCGGCATCGAATTGGTTGGCCATGCACTGCCGGCGCCACATGCATCTCTATGGCACGACCAAGGAGCAGCTCGGTTGGTTGGCGATCAACAGCCGGCGCAATGCCGGCCTCAATCCCCGTGCTGCCTACCGCGACCCGATCACGATGGACGACTACCTCGCCGCTCGGCCCATATCCGATCCGTTCGGGCTACTCGACTGCGATGTGCCGATCGACGGCTCCATCGCCGTCGTCATCTCCCACGAATCGTTCGCCGACGACTGTCCGAAACCGCCGGTCCGTGTGGCGGCTATCGGGGGGGCCACTGGCGCCGGCGGGTGGGACCAGAGGGACGACTATCCGAGGATGGCCTCGGCCGACGCCGCGGCCGACCTCTGGAGTCGCACTGATCTTCGTCCCGCCGATGTCGACACCGCGCAGCTCTACGACGGATTCACCTACATCACCTTTGCCTGGCTCGAGGCGCTCGGGTTCTGCGGCGAGGGCGAGGCCGGGCCGTTCGTCGAGGGAGCGCACCGGATCGCTCTCGACGGCGAGTTGCCGGTCAACACCTACGGCGGCCAGCTCTCTGCGGGCAGAATGCACGGCTACTGGATCCTCCACGAGGCCTGCACCCAGCTGCGGGGCGAGGCCGGCGACCGGCAGATCGACAGCCCGGAGGTAGGCGTTGTCGCGGCCGGCGGCGGTCCCTTCGCCGGCTGCATGCTCCTCACCCGCTGATCACACGATCGGGTTCTTGTAGGTGTCGAGGTAGGTGATCAGTTCGACGGGCGGTCGGTCTGCGGCCCTGAAGTCGGTGCCCTTGGTGTAGGCGACCGGCAGAAGTCCGGCCTGCGACATGTGGCCGGGAATTCCCAAAAGATCGGCGGCCTCCTGCTCGAGGCCAAGGTGGATGGTCGTGTAGCAGCTCCCGAGCCCGCGGCTACGAAGCGCCAGCTGGAAGCTCCACATTGCAGGGATGATCGAGCCGAGAAGGCCCGAGGCGGCACCGTTGAGGCTCGCGCCCGCGGGCGCACTCGCCGCGAAGTCGTCGAGGCGCCCGATGATCATCGGAATCACCAACACGGGGGCGTCCTGAAGCCGCTCGGCCAGATAGTTGGCGGAGTCCATCACTCGTCCGCCCTGAGTTGCCGGATCGGCGCTCTCCGCTGCGGCTGCCAGGTAGTCGCCGCCGGCGCGCCGATACATCTCGGCGAGGGCGGCCTTCTTGGCCTGGTCGCGGACCACCATCCAGCGCCATCCCTGCGCGTTCGAGCCGGTTGGCGCCTGCACTGCGAGTTGTAGGCACTCGAGCAGCACGCTGTCCTCGACCTCCCGATCGAAGTCGAGCCGCTTCCTCACCGCGCGGGTAGTCGAGAGGAGCGCATCGGTCTGGGAGAGGTCGAAGTCCATGGAGCACTCTGACACGCGACCGGCCAGGACGAACTGACGACCGTGGACTACTTTCCCGAGATGCACTACGACCGGCGAGAGATCAACGAGGCATTCGAGCATTTCGTGGCGGTGGGCGACAGTGGCGACTGGAACGCGTGGGCCGACCTCCACACCATCGACGGCGTTTGGAACGAGTGCCACCTCGGCCGCTTTGAGGGCCGCGAGGCAATACGCGCCGGCATCACCTCGGTGATGGCCGAGGCGCCGGCGGAGATGTATTTCCCGGTCGACTGGTCGATGACTGAAGGCAATCGTGTCGTCTTCTACCCGGCCCAGTGCCTGCCCGACCCGACGGGGGGCGATGAGGAATTCCGGTTCGGCTGCGTGACGATCCTCGACTACGGCGGCGACGGTCAGTGGTCGTATCAAGAGGACATCTACAACCCCCGAGATGGTCAGCGGGTGTTCGCCCGGTGGATCGCCGCCGGAGGGCGAATGCCCGGGTCGGCGTGACGTCTTCGAGCACCGGTCGTGCCGGGCAGTGTCTCTGTGGGGCCGTTCGCTTCCGACTCACGGGACCGGTCGCCCCGGTATTGCACTGCCACTGCGAGAATTGTCGACGCCACAGCGGCAACTTCGTGGCCGCGGCGAGGGTCGACGACAACGACCTGGACATCGACGACCCGTCGGCGGCCCTTCAGTGGCACGAGCTCCCCCTCGCTCGCTACGGCTTTTGTGGTCAATGCGGGTCCAGCCTCTTCTTCAAGGCTTCCGACGCGCCACAGCGCACGTCGGTGATGGTCGGCACAATCGAGGACGTCACCGGATTGGACCTCGCGGGAGTCTGGTTCGCCGGCGAAGCCCAGCCCCACCACCTCCTGTCCTCTGACGTGCCCCACCACGCCGGCGGCGACACCTAGACCGCGTCGGCAGCGCGGTTGCACTCGGGGAGGAGGGCCAAGAGGCCCTGGGCCACGATGATGGCGCTATCGGGCCTGTCCCTCCCGATACTGCTCTCGTAGCTGGTGACGGTAGAGCTTTCCGTTGTCGAGTCGCGGCAGGGACTCGACAACGTCGATCGCCGACGGTCGCTTGAAACGAGCAAGGCGTTCCTGGCACCACAGCGCCAGGTCTGGTGCCTCCGCGTCGGGTTCCAACTCGACCGCCGCTGTGACACTTTCGCCCCATTCCTCGTCGGGAACGCCGATCACCGCGGCATCACGGACCGCAGGGTGAGCGAGGAGCGCCGCCTCTATCTCGACGGGGTAGATGTTGACCCCTCCCCGCACGATCACCTCCGCAGTCCGATCCGTCACGAAGAGCCAGCCTTCGTGGTCGATGTATCCGATGTCGCCGACCGAGGCGTATCCCGGAGTCCGGATCGCGGAGGCGGTCTTCTCGGGATCCTTGAAGTACGCGAAGGTGACCGCCTCGTCTCGTTTGAAGCAGATCTCGCCCACCTCCCCATCGGCGACTTGATCTCCGTGATCGTCGAGGATGCGGATGTGATCAGAGGTCGGAGGGCGCCCGACCGTGCCGGGTCGGGCCAGCCACTCGGCACTGCTGCACGAGGCTCCCGCCCCCTCTGTCGCAGCGAAGTACTCCCAGATGATTGGTCCGAACCAATGGATCATCGCCATCTTCGTGTCGACCGGGCACGGCGCGGCGCCGTGGAGCACGTAGCGCAGCGACGACACGTCGGCCGCCTCGCGGATCTCGATGGGGAGATGGAGCAGGCGATGAAACATCGTCGGCACCATGTGGGTGTGGGTGATCCGGTGAGTCTCTATGAGGCTGAGCGCAGTAGCGGCGTCCCAACGCTCCATCAGCACGACGCCGACACCATTCGCCAGCGGCACGGTCAGTCCGTAGCCGTGCGGACCGCCGTGGTACAGCGGACCGGTACACAGATTGCGCTGCCCTGACCCGGAGCGATAGTCGGGCGCTGAGGTCAGAGCGACAAGGCCGGTCGAGTAGGTCGGCGGGCGAACGACTCCCTTGGGTCGCCCGGTCGTGCCCGAGGTGTAGAGCATCCGTGATCCGAGCGTGGGACCCTCGATGAGGTCAGGAGCGTGGGGCGCCAGCGCATCCTCATACGACTCAAAGCCCTCGATTTCACCACCAACAGCGAGGTATGCGACCACCCTGTCAGTGGTCGCGGCGACCGTGGAGAGTGCGTCACCGATGAGGGCATCGCCGACGAGCGCCGTGGCTTCGCAGTCAACGACCACGTAGGCGATCTCCTCCGCAGTGAGGTGCCAGTTCACCGGCGTGTAGCGAAGGCCCGCCCGCAGGCAGGCCAGCACTACCTCCGCGTACTCGGCCCGATTCGTGCAGGCGATGGCGACTGCGTCTCCGGCCGAGAGACCCGCGGCACGAAGCGCTCTCCCGAGCCGGTTGGTGCGCTCCTCGAGGTGCCTGAAACTGCGATCGCCACTCGGGCAGGTGATGGCGATCTCGTCGGGTTGCTCCGCTGCCCAGTACGCGCCCACAGCACCCACAGCGGCCAGGTTCTGACGGTCACTGGTGGCAGTCACTGGGTCGCGACGCCACCACGGAGCAACCGCCCGGGCAGCTCACCGCCCCCGCCTTCGTCCAGAGCATCGTGGCCCTCGGCGCGGATGACGACACCATTCACGATCACAGCAGCCACACCGACCGCATCGGAAACGAGGCGCTCGGCATTGCCCGGCAGGTCCCGTACGCGGCGCACTGGACCGGCCGCGATCGTTTCGGCGTCGAACACGACGACATCAGCGGGTCGACCCTCTTGCAGGACGCCGCGGTCGGCGATGCGCATGAGGTCAGCCGGCCGCTGGGTGAGCTCGTGCACTGCGGCCTCGAGTGTCATGACTTGGCGGTCGCGTACCCAATGCCCGAGGAGGTGTGACGAGTAGCCGGCGTCGCACAGTTGATCGGCGTGCGCCCCCGCATCGGAGAGGGTGACGATCGTGTGGGGGTCAGCAATGAGGTCGCCGACTGCCGCTTCATTGTGGTTGAGGAAGGCGAGTCTGAATCGGGCCCCGAGATCGGCCTCGAGGCTCAGGTCGAGCGCGAGGTCGGCCGGATGAACACCGCGCTCGTCTGCTAGCTCGGCGAGGGACCGCTCCTCCATCGAGGGGTCGGGATCAAACCTCGAGAGAACCGTTCGGTCGGTCCAGCCGCTGTTCACGTTCTTCGAGCCAGGGTCGGAGATCTCACGGAAGCGTTCCCGGAATGCGCCATCGGCATAGAGCTCACGCTTTCCCGCGCTGTCCAGCTCCATGACTTCACCGAACAGGTCGAGGATCTCGAACGGGTACGGCTCAGCGAAGTGAAAGTCCATCATGATCGGCCGGCACGCGACCTGCGGGACGATCTTTCGCCCCGCGGCCTGCGTGGCGGTCGCCGTTTCGAGGTAGCGCTCGTGCGACCCGGGCCCCGCCATGTCGGCCAGCAAAGCTGTCCAGGTTGTGGGAACGCCATGGCGATCCCACAACTCATCGAACTGCTCGTTGAAGAGGGCACGTCCCATCGCGGCCTGAAAGACGCCCCGTCCTGACTCTGCGACCGCACCGAGGAGTGCATCCATCTCCTCGAAGGGGGCGAGGCGGCTCGGGACCGGCTTGCCCCCGGCTCCGTGGTGCCCGGCCGCGTGTGAGGTGCTCAAGCCGATCGCCCCCGCATCCATCGCCTCGGCAACAAGCGTCCGCATTGTCGCTACTTCTGCCGGAGTTGCTTCACGCTCAGTGGCATCGAGGCCCATCACCGACAGCCGGAGCGGGGTGTGTCCGAGGTACGAGGCGACATTGACCGCGCTTCCCCGCTCCTCGAGGACGTCGAGGTATTCGGGGTAGGTCTCGAATGGCCATTCGTCGCCGAGGCCACGCTTGAGGGCGTCGTAGGCCATTCCCTCCACCTTTTCGAGGGTACGCATCACCGTCTCGCGGTGTTCGGGCCGCGTGGGCGCGATTCCGAAGCCGCAGCTGCCGATCACCACCGTCGTGACCCCGTGCCAGGGCGAACACGAAACGCCGCGATCCCACAGCAGCTGTGCGTCGTAGTGCGTGTGCATGTCGACAAACCCCGGACACACCACCAGACCAGTGGCGTCGATCTCGGCCCGCGAGCCGAGCGGGGCCGCCCCGAGAGCCACCACCCTCCCCTCGCGAATGCCGAGGTCGCCGATGAAGCCCGCCGCCCCGGTGCCATCGACGATCGTCCCGCCGGTGACCTTCAGATCGTAGAGATCACTCACGCCGCGCTGTCCGCCGAGACGGTCTCAGGCGGGGTCATCGCGAAGAGGTCCACCGCGTTATCGCGGAGGATCCGTCGTCGGGTCGGCTCGTCGAGGTGGCCGGTGTGCTCGATCAGGAGCTGTTGGCTGAGTGGCCAGGTCGAGTCGGAGTGGGGGAAATCGTTGGCCCACAGGAGCCGCTCGGCATTCAGCTGGTCGTGGCAGCGAAAGGCCGTCCAATCGTCCTGGAAGGTCATGTAGACGTTGTCGTAGAAGTACTCCGACGGCTTGCGTTGCAACTCTTGGCACTTGTTCCAGAACCGGTGGCGGTTGTAGATGGCGTCCATCCGATAGGCGTAGTGCGGCGCCCAGCCGGCGTCGGCCTCGACACACACCAGCTTCAGGTCGGGGAAACGGTCGAACACGCCCGAATAGACGAACATCCCGACGATGTCCTGGCAGCTCCGCATCGTGTTCAACAACGCGTTGATCTTCGGGCCACGAAACGGTCGAAACGACGTGTCGGTCAGGATGTGGAAACACAGCGGGAGCCCCAACTCGACCGCGGTTTCCCAGACCACGTCGTAGGAGGGATCGTCGTAGTCAGCCTCGCCCGGAGAGCCGGCCATCATGACGGCGTGGAATCCCTGGGCTGCGATGACCCGAAGCTCGGATGCCCCATCTGAGGGGTTCTTCATGGCCGCCTGCCCGGCGCCGTAGAGGCGATTCGGCGAATGTCCGCAGTACTCCTGCAGCCAACGGTTGTAGGCCTCCATGGTCGCCCGCCGATAGTCGAGGTCGTCGTGGCCGGCGAGGTTCATGCCGACGGTTGCAAACAGCATCTCGGCCACGACGCCGTCGCGTTCCTGGTCGGCCACCCGATGGGTGGGATCCCACCCGGAGCGGTGCCAGTCGGCGAAGTCCCGGCCCGAGAAGCTCATCTGATCGGACTCTTCGCCGGCCGCAGCAACGAGGCCCATCGCCACCTTGTTGTGTTCCATTCCGGGAATCACGTAGAGGTCGCCCCGTTGCGGATCGTTGGTTATGTAGGGCACTCGGTCGCGGTAGCCAGGGTCGATGAATCGCTCGTAGCAGTCGGGCGGCTCGGTCACATGAGAGTCCGCCGACACGAGGCCATACGGGAAACGGGGTTCCATGCCTATGAAGCTAGACGGCCCGGATCGAGCGGGACCAGAAGCCGATTGGACAATCACCGCAGCGCGGTGTCGAGTTGAGTTCATGACTGACTACTCGAGCCGACACAATGCATGACCTCGTGATCCGGGGCGGCAAGTTGGTCGACGGCACGGGATCACCGCCCCGTACCGCGGACGTGGCGATCGACGACAGGACGATCAGTGCGGTCGGCGACGTCGGTCCTGGAGCAACGGAGATCGACGCGACCGGACGCTTGGTCACGCCCGGGTGGGTCGACATCCACGCCCACTACGACGGTCAGATCACCTGGGACCCGTACCTCACGCCGGCCGGTTGGAACGGCGTCACCACGGTGGTGTTCGGCAACTGTGGGGTGGGGTTCGCACCGGCGCGACCGGACGAGCACGACTTCCTGATCCAACTGATGGAGGGGGTGGAGGACATCCCCGGAAGCGCGCTCGCCGAGGGGATCACGTGGGAGTGGGAGACGTTCCCCGAGTATCTCGACGCTCTCGCCGCCCGCGAGTACGCCATCGATTTCGGCACGCAAGTGCCGCACGGAGCAGTGCGGACCTATGTGATGGGCGACGCGGGTGCTGACACGACGGAGGCGAGCGAAGCCCACATCACCGCCATGGCGCAGATCGTGCGACAGGGGTTGGCCGCCGGCGCGCTCGGCTTCTCTACCTCTCGGACCATGTTGCATCGGGCCAAGGACGGCCGAACGGTGCCCGGAACCGAGGCGAGCCCGGCGGAGGTTCTCGGTATCGGGCGAATGCTCGGCGAGGTAGAGCACGGAGTTTTCCAGGTGGCCGGCGACTACGTGCCCGAGGACGAGGAGCTCGGGTGGATGCGTCAACTAGGACGCGAAACCGGATCTCGTGTCCTCTACAGCGTCGTGCAGAGTTCGGGCGATCGCGAGCAGTGGCGACGCATGCTCAGCGCGGCCGAAGTCGATGCGGCTGACGGTGGCACCCTCACCCCGCTGATCGCCCCTCGTCCCGCCGGCCTCCTCATGGGGTTCGAGAGTTCAGTGCACCCCTTCGTATTGCACGCCGAGTGGGGCCGGTTGAGCCGTCTCCCTCTGGCCGACCGAGCGACCGCTCTCGCGACGGCAGACGTCCGTGAGGCGATGCTCGGTCAGATCGTGGACACGTCGACCTTCGGCGGCGTGGTCGGCATGGTGACCGCGGGGTTCGACATGATGTTTCCGTTGGGCGACCCGCCTGACTACGAGCCGGCGCCCGAACAAAGCGTTGCATCCATCGCCGAACGGACCAACCGGACGCCTCACGAGGTGATCTACGACGTGATGGCGAGCGACGGTGGCCGCGGGCTTCTCTACCTACCGATGCTCGGCTACAGCGACGGCGACCTCGACGCGACCGCGGAGATGATGCGGCACCCTCTCACCGTCTACGGACTCGCCGACGGCGGGGCCCATTGTGGGGTGATCAGCGATGCCAGCATCCCCACCTACCTTCTGACCCACTGGGCGCGAGACCGCACGCGGGGCGACCGCATTCCCGTCGAGGAGTTGGTCCACAATCAGACGCAACGAACCGCGGAGTGTTACGGGCTCTACGACCGCGGTGTCATTGCTCCCGGCATGAAGGCCGACGTGAACGTGATCGACTTCGAGCGGCTTCATATTGCTGCGCCCCGACTCGCCTACGACCTGCCGGCGGGCGGCAAGCGCTACGTGCAGGACATCGAGGGCTACGACGCCACGATCTGCAGCGGCCAGGTGATCTATCGAAACGGTGATGCCACCGGCCTCCTACCCGGCCGACTGGTTCGCGGGGCGCAAGCATCACCGTCCGACCTGCCGTCGAAAGGCACGAGCTGATGCCGACACTCGAACCTTTCGAGGTTTCGCTCGCCGGGCGATGGGGAGATCCTGACTTCCACCTGTCGACCTACGACATCGGCGAGGGACCCGCGGTCGTGTTCTGTCACGGATTCCCGGACCTCGCCATGGGCTGGCAGCACCAGCTTCCGGCGGTCGCCGCTGCCGGCTATCGCTCGGTGGCTGCCGACGGCCGGGGCTACGGCGGTAGTTCGCGCCCGCCCGAGGTCGATGCGTACACGATGGCCGAACTGACCGGCGACCTCGTGGCGCTGCTCGACGCCCTCGAAATCGAGCAAGCGGTGTTCGTGGGCCACGATTGGGGCGGTTGGGTGGTGTGGGCGATGGCGGTCCTTCACCCGACGCGGGTGGCCGGGGTCGCGGCCGCGTGCACGCCCTACATCCCTTTCCCGAGCGTCGCCCAACACACCGCCCTGGTCGACGGCGAAATCGAGCGGCAATACGTCTCCTGGTTCCAGCAGCCCGACGTCGCCGAGGCCTACATGGACCAGCACGTCGAGACGATTGTCCGCAACACGCTGCGTACGAGCGCTCCCTTGCGAGAGCTCTACGAGGCGGCGTTCGCTGACGGAAAGCTCAACATGAACCCGTTCTGGAACATCGAGCGAGCACCGGTCGCGGGCGAGCCTCTCCTGAGCGAAGCCGACTATGGGCGCTACATCGCGCAATTCACGGAGAGCGGATTCCGCGGCGGCATCAACTGGTACCGAAATATCGAGCACAACCGCGAGGCCTACCCCGAGATCGGTGTCGTCCCGCTCGACATTCCCTGCCTCATGCTGACCGCCGAACTCGACCCCGCTCTTCGCCCCGAGTTCGCCGATGGCATGGAGGACCGCTGCCGCGATCTCGAGCTGCACATGATCGAGAACGCGGGACACTGGGTACAACAGGAACACGCCGCCGTGTTCAACCGACTCCTCATCAGCTGGTTGGAGCGGCGCTTTCCACTGGCGTGAGCCGAGGCCCTAGGCGTAGTAGTAGCTCGAGGACCCACACGCCAGGTCGCACTCGCCGAGGGTCGTCGTCGGCGCTTGCTCGTCCTCTTCGCACGACTCGTCTTCGGTGACATCGGTGACCGTGATCGTCAGGCGAGCAAGGGCCTCGACCGTCGTGAAGACGAGCACCGACTCGCCGTCGAGCTGGGTGGGCGGCTCCTCACTCCACTCCCCGCCCTCGGGCCGCCACGACACCAGCCCCTCACCCGATTGGGTGGTCTCGACACAGGCAAGCTGGCCCGGTTGCACCTCGATGGCTATGCGGCGGACTTCGAACCGCTTGACCGCCAGCTCGGCAGTGACGGGAACAAAGACCTCGAGGTCCCACGCATCGGGTTCGAACGGAACGAGGCCTCCACCGATGTCGACCAACGCGGAGTCTGAGAGTCGCCGCTCGAACTCGTGGAACTCGTCGGCCATACCCGGAATCGCGGCCAACGCGGCCGCGTGGTCACCGGCGACGGGGAATCGGGAGATGTTGGCGAGATTTCCCTCGGCGCCGATCGATGAGTGCAGATGTTCGAAGAACGCCCAGTTGGTCCAAGACCGTTGGGTGAAGGTGGTGGTCAGCTCGTGGCCGGCGAGCAGGACGGGGTTCCTGAGGTGTTCGGCATTCGCCGACGTGTACACCACACCGCTGAGATAGGTGGCTAGACCCCGTGTCCACCATGCTGCCTCGTCGAGGTGGCCGACGAGGACCGAACGGAACTCCTTCCCGATCAGGCAGAACGCCATCTCACGAGCGACGGCCTGACCGAACCGGGTATCGGGCCCGAACGTGGTGGTCAGACTGTCAGAGATGCTGATCTCGCACTCGGCCCTCCAGACATCAGCCGACATCAGGACGCCGCCGACCCGCAGCACCACGGTCGTCTTCGCCAGCTCACCCAGCGACTCGAACGTGGCCGCGGCGTCGAGGACGCCGGCCGCGGCAGCATCGATGTAGGCGTCGGTCCAGCGGGACCCCACGTCCCGCTCGACCCAGAGGATGTACTTCCCGGTCGGGACGCCTTCGCGCTCGGGCAGCGCGATGCGTTCGAAGCAGGGCAACTCGGGCTCCGCGTCGGCGCAGACCTGTCCGGCGGTGGCCTCGTCTGCGCCCTCCTGCTGCAACAGAGCGAGGCCGCTCTCGAACGGCAGGCTTCCCCCCGTGCGACCCGACGGCTCCTCTTCGACAACGGGGTGGGTCGTCAACGCAGTCAGAAGGCGCTCGACCTCGCTTGCCACTTCCGGGTCAGGGTCCCCCTCGAGGTATTCCCGCGCCAGCATCACTACGAGCGTCGCCGAGGGCTCGTCGAGGTCGGGTGTTGCGAGCACAGCATCGCCATCGGTCTCGCCAGCGAGGTAGGCGAGCGACGCCAAAAGGCCTTCGGCGCGCGTCCAGTCGCCGCGCTCCTCTCGAGCAAGAAGGTTGGCCCCCAGTCCGTTGCCGGCCGTGTCCGGCGGCTCCGCGGTCGCTTCCGTGAACGTGAACTCCACGGGTGCGATCGGGGCGGTCGACTCCTGCTCGACTCCGGGGAACCGGCTGAGCGCAGTCTCGGCCAGGCCCACCGCGATCGCCTGCATCGCGGCCTCGTCGACATCGGGCCGCCCGATGAAGATGCGCACGAAGAGGCGCCCGTGCTCGCTCGTCTCCTCTACCGCCAGTACTCCCTTGGTGCCGCCGTCCTCGGCAGCCGGGCCGCCGAACCAGACCGCACGCTCCCCGACGCCGGCCACCTCCGTTGCCTCGACGCCGATCAGTGTCGTCCCGGCCTCGAAGTCGGACGGGCCACTCGGACTGACCTGCACGAAGTACCGCTCGTCCTCGGCCATGGTCTGCGTACACACTTCGGCACGGCTGAGTTCGCTCGAGCTGCCACTCAGTTGCGGGTTGTCATCGACGCCGAGCGCCTCGCTCACGTCGGCGAACGTCAGGATGTCCTTGCAGTCGATCGGCGGAACTGCAGAGTCGGGTCGCTCCGCATTGTCGGCAAGGGAGGTGGAGGTCTGACTCGCCAGGGTCACCACCGGCTCCGACGAGCGGGCGTCGATCGGAGCGTCGTCGTCTCCCGTGAGTTTGAGTGCGATCACCACGATCAGAAGCAGCGCGCCGCCCATGAGCAGCAGAAACTTGCGTGTCCGCAGCTGGTCGTCCTCGTCGCCGGTCGCCGAGTCCATGTCGAGCGACCGTAGTCGAATGCACCTTCAGCCCGCTTGGAGGAACTCCTGCACGCACTCACCGATGTAGAGACAGTCGTCGTCAGTCATCGAATGACTGTTGGGGAGCACCAGTCCCCGTTCCATGACGCGGTCAGCGTTGGGGAGCCCACCTTCTGGCTGGCGGAACGGTCGATCCCGAAATGCGGGCTGGCGGGCCGCATTGCCGGTCCAGACCATCCGGGTGTCGACTCCGTGCCCCTCCATCCACTGCTGGAATTCGGAGCGGCGAAAGCCCGCGGTTTCACGGATCAGCAAGGGGAACATGTGCCAGCCTGTTTTCACGCCGTCGGTGAGCTGCGGGAGCTCGAACCGATCCGGCCACCTCGCGAACTCGGCGCTCGTGAGCTCGAAGTTCCTCTGCCGGCGGGCGAGATTGTCCGTCAGCTTCTCCAGCTGCACGAGGCCGAACGCGGCCGACAGCTCGGACGGCTCGAAGTTCCAGCCCACTTCATCGAAGATGAAGAGATTGTCGTATTCCAGGTCGCCGTCGATCTCGCTGAAGAAGCGATCGCCCTCGCCTTTCCGTGAGCCGAAGAGCTGCACTTCCGATCGTCGACCCCAACGGCGAAGCAGCAGCGCCTGGTCCGCGAGGTCGTCGTCGTCGAAGCACACCATGCCGCCCGTTCCGGCCGCGGTGATGATGTGTGACAGCGCAAAGCTGGTGAGGCTGATATCGGCTCGGGCCCCCGTGGGCGTGCCGTGCAGGGTGAGGCCAAGGGCATCGCACGAGTCCTCGATGACCATGAGTCCGTGCTCATCGGCGATGGTTCGAATTCGATCCCAATCCGGCGCATTGCCGATGAGATTCGGGGCGAGGATCGCCTTTGTGCGCGGCCCGATCATCGCCTCGATACCGCCCACATCGATCTGGTAGGTGTCGCGAGTGACGTCAACGAAGACCGGCGTGATACCGGCGCGGATCATCGGCGCGATGTCGGTCGAGAAGGTCACGGCTGAGGTGATGATCTCGTCCCCCGGGTCCAGTCCGAGCACATCGACGGCCAGGTACAGGGCCGAACTACCGGAGTTGCACATGACCCCCCGGCGTTTGGCGAAAAGGGCGGCGATGCGCGCCTCCATCGCTTTCACGTTCTTGCCTATGCGGAGGCTGGTGGGGCCGCCGCGGAGGACCTCCACGACAGCCTCTATCTCTCGCTCGTCGTGCACCGACCCGGCGTACTCGATCCGGCGCCGGGGAGTGGAGGAAGGGGTCATGGCGTCGCCTCTGTATTCGTGGAACGCCTCACCGGCGTAGCGACGCGGCGCTCCGTGAGATCGAAGTCGAGCGTGCCGAAGGCGCCGACCATCGCAGCGAAGGCGTGAGGCGTGACCGGTTCCTGATCCGGGTCGATCTCGATGTCCCACGTCAACGTCCCCGTTGGTCGCACTCGCGCCCGTGGATTGACGGCATGCACGGTGTGCTCGAACCCCGGAGAGTCGGCCTTAGACAGCCAGGAGAGCGGACTGCGGCACACATCGTCGCTGACGGCGTCGCTCGACGGATCAAACGAGATGCGACCGTGTCGTGCATCGATCACCTGCACCTCGTAGCGCACGTAGTCATCGACCAGAATCGGGTCGACCTGCAGCATTTTGGCGATCGCCTCCATGTCGTCTCCCTCGATACGCAGCGACTCGCGGAGCCGTGCGACGACGGCAGGAGCCATCGCCGCTCGGTGTTGGGGCGCAGCATCGTCGAGTACTTCGAGCCCAAGGGACTCATCGATCGAGAAGTAGGCGGCCCGCATCAAGAGATGGACGTCGATCGAGAACTCTTTGGCCTGCCGGACCAGCACATTGTGGGCGAAGTCTTCGAGCCGCAGGTGAGGGTCGAAGTCTCCAGAATAATCCGACCTCCCGCCGGTCTCGAGGGAGTCGCCCATGACGAACGTGTAGTCGGCCGCGAGCGACGACGCGACCACCTGGTGGCTGCCCTCGCCGGGCCGAGCCTCGTTCGTCTCGCCGTCCGCCGGAGCGATGCTCACCTCCCAGCGGCAATGGTCGCCCGTGAATTCATCGGGCTTGGGCGGCCGATGGATCGGGACAGCGCGCGCCGACGGGTTCGTCGCGGCCAAAGTGGCGTCGAAGGTCCTGTCCTCCATGTGGTGACACATGTTGGTGACGAGCGCTTCATCGTTGGCCGCCAGCTGCCGGAGATAGTCGTGCGCGCCGCAGTACGGGAGCCAGAAGTAGCCGAGACCGTGGTCGATCACATCGAACTGGAAGTCGAGGTAGTGGTGAGGAGCGCCGACATCGAATTGGAAGCTCTTGAAGATCTCGGCCACGCCATCGCCACTGATCTGGAGGTTTTCCTTGTTTCGGCGGGTGTAAACCGGGCTCGCGCCCATCCACTCGCCGTCCGCTTGCCTGATCGTCGCGTCCTGCCCCCCGGCGGCGACCACATGCGGCATCAGCGCCCGGTCGTGATACATCGCCACCAGCATGTATTCGCGACACAGCTGGGCGAGAGCAGTCCGGCTGAGCCGCTCGAGCGTCCACTCGGGATCGAACGGCCCCTGATAATCGTCCGTCACGGCAGATTCGCTCATCCGGCGGAGCGTAGCTCCCTCGGATGAGCGCGGAAGCTTGCACCGTCAGCGCGGCGCGTAGCCTGGCCGGATGCGCAAGAGGATGTCCGACGCCGCCACGCGTGCCCTGCGATCGACAATCGGCTTCGGCGCGTCGAAACTCGCCTCGAGCGAGCGACTCATGGGCGTTGTGTACGACCTCACCAACGAGACCAACTTCGCAGGACTCTCCGAACACGAGGAAATGCTCAGCGACGCCGTGAGGGTCGGCGCGTATCACCGGGCCATTCACCGCAACATCAATCAAGGCGACGTCGTGCTGGACCTCGGCACAGGCACGGGTCTCCTCGCGTTCATGGCGAGCCGCGCCGGGGCGGCGAAGGTCTACGCAGTCGAACATTCGGACTTCATCGACGTGGCGAGGGAACTCGCCGAACACAACGGCATCACCAACGTGGAGTTCGTCAGGGCCAACAGCCGCGAGTTCACTCCCCCGGAGCCGGTCGACGTGGTGCTCCACGAGCAAATGGGTGATGAGCTGTTCAACGAGAACATGGTCGACAACATCCTCGACCTCCGCGATCGCGCGCTGCGCCCCGGCGGCCGAATTCTGCCTGCCCGCTTTCGTCTCTTTGTCGAGCCGGTCTGCTTCAACCAGTCAATGCGGGTCCGACGATTCTGGAACATCGAACTGCCCGACGGACTCGACTTGAGCGCGGCCGAGCGGTCGCCGGTGGCGGCACGGTTCGACTCCGACCGGAGCGAACAGTTGTGGGTGCGACCGGGCTCCGTCGCCTCGACCGTCGGGGAGGCCGCGCCGCTGCTCGAGTTCGATCTCCACGACCTCGAATCGATCGACGCGTTGCCACTCGTCCACCTGGTCGAGCGACACGCGGGCGAGGACCTGGTCGTCGACGGCTACTGCGTCTGGTTCGATGCCGTGTTCGATGACGAGACGACCCTCAGCACTTCGCCCCTTGCGCCGATCACGAGCTGGGGGAACCGCATGTTTCGAATCGACTACGAGCTTCAGGCCGGCGAGGGCATCACCGCCCGCGTGGACTTGGGCACGATGTTCGACCCGGCGACTTGGAGCGTCGAACGCCTCGAGAAGCCATGACCGAGGCGCAGACGAACCATCTGCTCGACGGCCTGTTGGGCGGTCGCGAGAAGGACGAACGCGCCTTTCTGCACTTCGCCAACGGGCACGTCTGGACCTACCGGGACACGATGTCGTTGGCGGCGCGCATGAGTGCGGTCCTTCGCGACCACGGCGTTCAGCCCGGGGACCGCGTTGCGGTCAAGGTGCAGAAGTCGCCCGAGGCGGTCGCGCTTGCCCTCGCCTGCGTTCACGCGGGGGGCGCGATCGTGCCCCTCAATCCCGACTACACCGCGGCCGAGGTTGCCTATTTCATCGGCGACGCTGACCCAGCGGTCCTGGTCGGTGATCCCGTTGAGGCTGATGTGCTTGCCGCGATCGCCAACCCCGCGGGCATCACATTTCTCACCCTCGGCGCCGACGGCGCCGGGAGCCTCAGCGAATTCGCTCGGGCCGCGTCGGAGGTGGCGCCCGAGCCAAGGGGTGCGGACGACCTTGCCGCCCTGATGTACACCTCGGGCACCACGGGGCGTTCGAAGGGGGCAGAGCTGACCCACGACAATCTCTTGAGCAATGCAAGGGCGCTCGCGTCGGAGTGGCGCTTCACCGAAGATGACATCCTCCTCCACGCCCTGCCCATCTTTCACACGCACGGCCTCTTCGTCGCGGTGAACGTGAGCTTGGTTGCCGGCGCAGCGATGGTTCTCGTGCCGCGATTCGATGCCGACGAGGTCGTGCGACTGCTCCCCCGCGCCACGGCGATGATGGGGGTCCCGACCTTCTACACCCGCCTGCTCGCGAGTGATCGATTCAACGGGGAAGTCGCCGGGCACATACGACTCTTCGTGTCCGGTAGCGCTCCGCTGCTGGCGGCCACACATGCGGCATTCGAGGAACGAACCGGGAAGCGCATTCTCGAGCGCTACGGAATGAGCGAGACCAGCATGATCACGTCCAACCCGTACTCGCGAGAGCGGCGGGCTGGCACAGTGGGCTTTCCCCTCGACGGGGTCTCGATTCGCGTGTGCGACCCGGACACGGGCGAGAAAGTCGTGCCGGGCCGCGCCGGCGTGATCGAGGTCAAGGGCCCCAACGTCTTTCGCGGCTACTGGCGTATGCCGGAGAAGACGGCGTCCGAGTTCCGTCCCGATGGCTACTTCATCACTGGTGATCTGGGTCAGATCGACGCGGACGGCTACCTGCAGATCGTCGGTCGCGGCAAAGATCTCGTCATCAGCGGCGGATTCAATGTGTATCCGAAAGAGATCGAGACCGAGATCGATGCACTCGTCGGTGTTGTGGAGTCAGCGGTCATCGGGGTTCCTCATCCAGACTTCGGCGAGGGTGTCGTGGCCGCCGTCGTGACCGAAAGCGAGGCGTCGATCACCGAGTCAACGATCATCGAGGCGCTCGCTGGCCGACTCGCTCGCTTCAAGCAGCCGAAGCGGGTCGTCTTTGTCGACGAGCTGCCCCGCAATGTGATGGGCAAGGTGCAAAAGAATGTGCTCCGCGACGACTACAAGGGCATGTTCCAGCCAGACCGCTAAGCGTCAAGATACGACCGCTTGGCCACCTCTTCGAGCAACACCTCCGTGGCCCCTCCGCCGATCGGAAGTATCCGAGCGTCTCGGTACATGCGCTCGATGGCCGACTCGCGCATGTAACCCATACCTCCATGGAACTGCACACAGTCGTACATGACTTCATTGACGATCTCGCAGCCCCACGCCTTGGCGCCTGACATCTCCTTGACGTTGTCGAGGCCGTTGTCGCCCAGCCAAGCGGCGTGATACATCGACGCCCGAGCGGCATCGACCTTCGCCTGGTTCATCGCCATCCGCTGACGGATCGCGCCCAGGTCATAGAGCTGGCCGCCGAACGCGCTGCGATTCTGGCAGTAGGCGTTGGTCATGTCGATGGCTGCTTGCGCGGCCCCGACCCCCATGCCAACGAGGACCATCCGCTCGTTCTGGAAGTTCTTCATCGTTTCGTAAAACCCTCGGTGCGGCGTTCCCAGCAACTGCGCGTCGGTGACGAACACGTTGTCGAGGGTGAGCTCTGCCGTATCGCTGCAGAGCCAGCCATGTTTGTCGAGCTTCTTGGCCACCGAGAAGCCCTCGGTGTCGGCGGGGACGAGAAACATCGAGATGCCGTATTTGTTCTCCATGTCGGTCCTGGCGGCGACGATGGTCATGTCGCCGTAGACGCCGTTGGTGATGAACGTCTTGGTGCCGTTGATACGCCACCCGTCCCCGTCCCTCTCGGCCTTGGTGCGGATACCAGCCACATCGGAGCCGGCGTCGGGCTCGCTCACGCCGATCGACAGAATCAATTCGCCACTCAGCATCCGAGGCACGTATTCGGCCAGCTGCTCAGGCGTACCCGAGTTGATCAGATGCGGTCCGGCCATGTCGGTGTGGACCAGGGCCGTCACTTCGAAGCCGGCGAACGTCGACGAGCCCAAGGCCTCACTGAATGTTGCCGATGCCAAATAGCCCATACCGAGGCCGCCCAGCTCTTCAGGCACTCGCAGGCTGAACATGCCGAGTGAGCCCATCTTCCGGAGAACCTCGCGCGGCACCTTGCCCTGCGCCTCCCAGCTCTCGCCATGCGGTTTCACCTCGTTCGCGACGAAGTCGACCACCTGGTCGTAGATCGCCTGGAGTTCGTCGGTCATGTAGGCGTTGCGGTGCGGCATGGTTCTCCTAGGAATCTTCTTCGGGGGCGAAGGTGACGAGCTCGTCGCCAGTTGCGATCTGATCGCCCGGGGCGACGAGCACTTCCGCGATCGTGGCCCGCCCCGCAGCGCGAAGCGAGTGCAGCATCTTCATCGCCTCGATGACAACCAGCACCTGGTCGTGTTCGACACAGTCGCCGGCAGTTACGTCGACCGACGTGACGATGGCGGGAAAGGGCGCGGTGAGGGCCGTGCCCGTGGAGGTCCGAGATCCGATCTCCGGTGCCCAACGCTCCGTCCGGGTAGCCAATGTGAAGCTGTGGGTCGTTCCGTGCCGGTTCACCGCAACTCGTCGCGCGCCGACATCGACCGCGGCGACGTGGTCCTCGGCTTCGGCCACGGCCACTTCGTGGCTCTGGCCGTCGATATCAGTCAGCCCAACGATGCGGACGGGGCGATGTGGCGTCACGGAGAAGTGTGAGCCCCGCCAGGGGCTCGATCTGTCGACGGCCACGTCGACCGCTCGCGTCCACGCACTCGCGGCGTCAGCGAGAGCGTGGGCGGTCTCGTCGGTCGGAGGTGCCAGCGGCTGTTCGTCGAGGAGACGCGTCGTGACCTGGGCGTCGAGCAGCGCCTGATGATCGAGCAGCCGTCGATGGAAGCCCGCCGTGGTTGGCAGTCCATCGATGATCAGCTCGTCGAGCGCCCGACGCATTCGCGCAAGCGCATCGTCGCGATCGGAACCGTGCACCACGAGCTTCGCGATCATGGAGTCGTAGTGGGGGCTGATCTCGCTGCCAGCCTCGACGGCGGCGTCCCACCGGACACCGGTCGGCACTACGAGTTGGTGAACAGAGCCCACGTGGGGGGCGAATCCGTGGTCGGCGTCCTCGGCCAGGATCCGGGCCTCGAATGCGTGGCCCTCGATCGTGATGGCATCGGGCCCGAAGGGCAATGGTTCACCAGTCGCGCTGGCGATCATGGCTTCGACGAGATCGATCCCCGTGACCATCTCGGTGACCGTGTGCTCCACCTGGAGTCGCGTGTTGACCTCGAGGAAGAAGAAGTCCCCGCTGTCGTCGTCGACGATGAATTCGACCGTGCCCGCTGAGTCGTACCCCATCGACGAAGCCAGGGAGCGCGCCGCTTCTCGGATGCGTTCGCTGAGATCCGGGGCCAACGCGGGGGCCGGCGCCTCCTCGAGGAGCTTCTGGTAGCGACGCTGCACCGAGCACTCACGAGTGCCGAGATCGACCACAAGTCCGTGGTTGTCGCCGAGCACCTGCACCTCGATATGGCGGGGCCGCTCGATGTAGCGCTCGACGATCACCGAGCCATCACCGAACGCCCGCTCGGCCTCCGCCGCCGCCTCCTCGATCGCGGCATCGAGTTCCGCGGCCGAGAGAGCGATGCGAATGCCCCTTCCACCGCCGCCCGCCGCTGCCTTGATGAGCACCGGAAACCCGATGCGGCCAGCCGCGGCGGCGAGCTCGGAACGATCCTGCGAACCGGCCCAACCCGGGATGGTGGGCACGCCGGCCCGCTCGGCGATCTCTCGCGCGTCGATCTTCGAGCCCATCGACGCGATTGCCGCCGGGTGGGGGCCAATCCAAGTCAGGCCGCGATCGATGCAGGCCTGGGCGAACTCGGCGTTCTCGGCGAGGAAGCCATAGCCGGGGTGCACCGCGGTCGCATCCGCGTCAGCGGCGGCCGCGAGCACGGCATCCACCGACAGATACGACAGGTCGAGCGCAGCGGGGCCGATCGCCACCGCCATGGTGGCTTCGACCACATGAGGAGCTTTGGTATCGGGTTCGGCGTAGACGGCCACAGTCTCGTGTCCGAGTCGGTGGGCAGTGCGAATGATTCGACGGGCGATCTCGCCCCGATTGGCGATCAGAATGCGCACGCATCACATCCGATACACGATGCCCGGACCGGGAGCCGGCGGGTCGTGACGAGCAGCGAGCGCCAACGAGAGGCCCAGCGCATCGCGGGTGTGCACCGGGTCGATGAGGCCGTCGTCCCACAATCGACTTGTGGCGTAGTAGGGGTCGCTCTGCGTCTCGTACTGGCCGCGAATGTGGGCCCGGATCTCCGCCAGTTCCTCCTCGGAGGTCTCGGCCCCCTTCATCCCGGCCACACGGATGTCGACGAGCACGGTCTCGGCCGTGTCAGCCGCCATCGTCGCAATCCGCGAATTGGGCCACGCGAAGAGGAATCGCGGGTTGAACCCGCGGCCACACATGCCGTAGTTGCCGGCGCCGTACGAACCACCGATCAGCACGGTGTATTTCGGCACGGTGGCGTTGGCCACGGCCGCCACCATCTTGGCCCCGTTCTTGGCGATACCACCCTTCTCGCTGTCACTGCCGACCATGTAGCCGCTGGTGTTCTGCAGAAAGAGCAATGGCACCTTGCGTTGCTCGCAGAGTTCGATGAAGTGCGTCGCCTTCAGCGCTGACTCGCTGAAGATGATGCCGTTGTTCGAGACGATGCCGACGAGATGGCCCCAGATCCGAGCGAAGCCGCACACGATCGACTCGCCCCATTCCGGCTTGAATGCCGCAAACCGACTCCCGTCGACGATTCGGGCGATCACCTCGGTGGCGTCGAAGGGGATGCGATCGTCGGCACTGACGATCCCGTACAACTCGTCGGCGGCGAAGGCCGGCAGTTCGGGTTCGGCCCAGTCAGCCCACCCTTGACGCTGATCGACGCGCCGCTGATTGGTGGTTTCGCAGATCTCGCGAAGCTTGCCGTAGGCCTCGCGTTCGGTCGCGGCCAGGTAGTCGCTCACGCCGCTCGTTCGAGTGTGGAGGGCAGCGCCGCCCAGGTCGTCGGCGTCGATGATCTCGCCCAGGGCCGCCTTCACGATCGGAGGACCGCCGAGGAAGATGCGGCCGATTCCCTCGACCATGATCACTTCGTCGCTCAGTGCGGGGACATAAGCCCCGCCCGCGGTACAACCGCCGAGGACCACCGAGAGCTGCGGGAGCCCCTGGGCCGACAGCCGGGCCTGGCGATAGAACGACCCGCCGAAGTGATCCTTGTCGGGGAAGATCTCGTCCTGGAGCGGCAAGAACGCCCCGCCCGAGTCGACCAGGTAGATCACACCCAGCCGGTTCTCGGCGGCGATCTCCTGTGCCCGTACGTGTTTCTTGATCGACATGGGGAGCAAACTCCCGCCTTTGACCGTCGCATCGTTGGCGATGAACACCCAGGGAACACCGTGAACGACGCCGATCCCGGTGACGATGCCGGCACAGGGCGCGGCGTCGTCGTACTGGCCGAAGGCCGCCAAGGTCGAAAACTCCAGAAACGGCGTGTGATCGTCGGTGACGAGATCGATGCGGTCGCGGACCATGACCTTGCCTCGACCGAGGTGGCGTTCGATCGAGCGCGATCGGCCCGCGCCTCCATCGATCGCTTCCTGCTGGCGGGCCTCGAGCACTGCGAGATCAGCCAGGTACGCGTCGCGGTTGGCGGCGAACTCCTCGGACTCGGGGTCGATCTTGGAACTGATGCGGTTCACGTCACGCGCCTTCGAAGCCGGCAAGGAACTGATGGCTGATGGCCGACGCGAGCTCGCTGATCGACATCGGGCCTTCGGGGTCGAACCACTCGGCCGTGGCGTTCATCGCTCCGAAGAGGATGAGCCGGTGCAGTTGCCGATCCTTCGCCGACGCTCGCGGGAAGAGACTCGAGAACAGGACGCTCCAACGAGCCTCGTACTCGTCGCGTCGCGGCACCACTCGGGAGCGGACTGCGCTGGGAGCGCTGAAAAAGGCAGTGACATGGGCCGTGGTGTAGGGCCCGTTCTCGAATACCGCGCTGAGGTGGGCCTGGACCTGCGCATGCAAGCGAGACTCGTTCGTGTCGGTCTCATCCGTGGATTCGGCCGTGCCGTCGAAGGCATCGAGCATCACCTCGATACCGTCGGCGAGCACAGCCACGAAGATGTCGTCCTTCGAGTCGAAGTGGTGGTAGATCGAGCCCGCCTTGATGCCGGTCTCGGCCGCTATCTCGCGAAGCGTCGTGCCCGCGTAGCCCTGCACCACGAACAGAGCGGCGGCGGCGTCGAGCACACGCCGCCGTGCAGCCTTCTCAGGAGCGGCAACGACCATCCGCTCAACCTACCTAACAAGCGTTAGGTAGGTCAACTACAGCTCCCGGATCGACTCCGCCACCGCGAGGCAGCGCCGCGCGTTGTCAACGTGGAGATTCTCGATCATCCGCCCATCCACAGTGATGACGCCGCGGCCTTCCGCTTCGGCCTCCTCGAAGGCCGCAATCACCCGTTGGGCGTGATCGATCTCGTCGTCGGTGGGTGCCCATACCTCGTTGGCGGGTGCCACCTGGGAGGGGTGGATCAACGTCTTGCCGTCGAAGCCCATCTCGAATCCCTGCCGGCATTCCGCCTCGAAGGCCGCTCCGTCGGCAATGTCGTTGAAGACGCCATCGAGGATCGCGACCCCTTCGGCCCGTGCCGCCAAGACGGCCGTGGCCAGGTGCGACACCAGGGGGTGGCGACCGGGCACAAGAGCGGCCCGCAGTTCCTTCGCGAGATCGTTGGTGCCCATCACCATCACGGCGACTCGGTCGAACGCAGCAATCTCCCTCGCGGCAAAGATGGCCTCCGGCGTCTCGACCATCGGCCAGATGAAGGTGTGCTCCGGGGCTCCGGCCGCGTCCATTGCCGAAGCAATCTCGCTCAAGTGCGCGGCTCCGGTGACTTTCGGAACCACGATTCCAGCCGGTCCCGCGGCCGACGCAGCCGCGATGTCGTCGGCCCCCCATGGCGTGTCGAGACCGTTGCAGCGAATGGTGATCTCTCGACGGCCGTAGTCGCCGGAAGTCGCGGCGGCAACGGCTTGTTCACGGGCGACTGCCTTTGCATCGGGAGCCACCGCGTCTTCCAGGTCGAAGATCAGCGCATCGGCGGGGATGTCCTTGGCCTTCTCGAGGGCCCGAGCGTTGGCGGCCGGCATGTAGAGCACCGAACGGCGAGGACGGATGTCGTTGCTCACGACGTGTACCCGTAGAGCGCAGCCAACTCGGGGTCTCGCGATGCGAGGCGGCGGGCCAACTCGAGGACCACTTGGCATTGCTTGACGCTGGCGTCGTCCTCCATCTTTCCGTCGATCATGAGTGCACCGGTGCCGTCGCCCATGGCGTCGATGACCAGTTGCGCGTGGGCGACCTCTCGCGGGTCGGGGCTGAAGACCCGCTTAGCGATGGCGATCTGAGCGGGATGGAGGCTCCAGGCGCCGACGCAGCCGAGCAGGTACGCGTTGCGGAACTGATCCTCGCAAGCCGTGGTATCGGCGATGTCGCCGAACGGCCCGTAGAACGGGAGGATCCCGTGAGCAACGCACGCGTCGACCATGCGAGCCATCGTGTAGTGCCACAGATCCTGTTGGGCGGTGGCGCGCGGTGCCGTCTCGTTCTCGGGGTCAGGGTCGTCACGTACGAGATAGTCGGGGTGCCCTCCACCGACTCGCGTGGTCTTCATGCCTCGGTTCGCGGCGAGGTCGGCGGGTCCGAGCGACAGACCCTGCATGCGAGGGCTGGCCCCACAGATCTCCTCGACGTTGGCAACGCCGCGGGCCGTCTCGAGGATGGCGTGGATCATCAGCGGTTCGGTCAGCCCGGCCTTCGCCTCGAGTTGGGCAAGGAGACGGTCGACGTAGTGGATGTCCTCGGCCCCTTCGACCTTCGGAATCATGATCACGTCGAGCTTGTCGCCGATCTCGGTGACCAGCGTGGTGAGGTCGTCGAGCCCCCATGGCGAGTCGAGGCTGTTGGTCCGTGTCCAGAGCTGGGTGTCGCCCATGTCGACCGTTCGACCCACCTCGACCATTCCGGCCCGTGCCTCGAGCTTCTGATCAGCCGGCACGCCGTCTTCGAGGTTGCCCAACAAGATGTCGACGGTCGGAGCGATGTCGGGCGCCTTGGCCACCATCTTGGCGTTGGACGGCGGGAAGAAGTGAATGACCCGGGAAGGTCGGACCGGAATCTCCCGCAACGGCTGGGGCGCACCCACCGCCAGAGGCTTGAAGAAGTCCTTGGCGCTCTTCACCATCATTCGCTCCACTGTTCTCTCGACGCGCGTAGTCACATCCTACGGCGCAACCAGGACCAGCGAAGTTGTCGAGCGGCCCGCGAAGTGTGCGGCCCTGTGCTCAAGGCAGAGCGTGCTTCGACCGAACTCATGAAGAGTCGTTGGCCGATCCGGGGCTCGCGACCCGAGAGGTCCTGTCATGTTCGTGTCTTCGCTGTCGCTACGGAAATTCACCCGTTCATCGCTCGCGTGTGCGCTCCTAGCGCTGGGTTGGACCTCGGGGTCGAGTCCGGCCGCAGCGGGAGCACCGGCGACCACGTGCGATGCCGTCAGCTGGGACGACACCGACACGATCTGGACGGCCCACGACGACGGCTCGTACCGATCGCCGATCTCGTCGGTCAGCCCGGGGGATGACCCGACCCTCAACCTGGGACCGCGGTGGTCGCCCGACGGGGAGCGCTTGGCCTGGGTCGGCAACGATGCCGACACACGACAGATCTGGGTCGCCAATGCCGACGGGACCAGCCGCACCAAGATTCCCACGGTTGGCGCTGATCCCGACCCGACCTCCAACTCCGGCCCCCAGTGGTCACCCGATGGCACCCAGCTCGCCTGGGCCGGTGGCGTCGGGGGCTCGTGGCACATCTGGACCGCCAACGCCGACGGGACCAGCCGCACCAACATCTCCACGGTCGGCTCTGACCCCGACCCGACCCGGAACGCCGGCCCGCAGTGGTCCCCGGATGGCACGCAGCTCGCCTGGGCCGGCTACGACGGCGCGACGCGCCAGATCTGGACCGCCAACGCCGACGGCACCGACCGGGCAGAGGTCTCAACCGTCGGGAGCGATCCCGACCCGACCGCCAACATCGGTGTTCAGTGGTCACCCGACGGCGAACGTCTCAGCTGGGCCGGCCACGACGGCACGACCTTGCAGATTTGGACAGCCAACGCGGACGGCAGCGAGCGCACGAAGATCTCTACTGCCGGGGCCGATCCGGATCCGGCCCTCAATTTCGGTGTTCAGTGGTCACCCGACGGCGAACGCCTCGCATGGGCCGGGCACGACGGCGCAACGTCGCAGATCTGGACAGCCAACGCCGACGGCACCGACCGGGCGGAGATCTCCACCATTGACACCGACCCCACGGTCAACTTCGGGCCGCAGTGGGCACCCGACGGCGAACGGCTGACCTGGTCCGGCTACGACGGCACGACCTGGCAGGTCTGGACAGCTAACGCGGACGGCAGCAAGCGCACGAAGATCTCTGACGTCGGCGCCGACCCCGACCCGGTGGACAACGTCCGCCCCACGTGGCGGCCCCGTGTCGGCCATCTGACGATGACAGCCGACCATTCGGAGTTCGTCGTGGGACAAGTGGCGTCCGCGACCATCTCCATCACGAGCACCTGCCCCCATGGCGACGTCACCGTGGGCGGCCTCGATGCGCTCGACTGTCTCGAGTCTTCGTCGATCGAGTTCTCTCAGGGGACCGGCGACTTCGACGGCTGGAAGGTCGGCACGCTCGACGGCACTGCGACTGCGACGATCAGTGGCACCGTCGCCGCCGCGGTTGACTGCAGCGGAACAGCGTCCGTCGACAGCGCGTGGCCCGCTCTCGCCGACCCGGTGCAAACCGATTACGGAGTGGGCGGCACGAGCATCACGATCCCTCCGTTCGATCCGGATTCCTGTCTCGAGCCGGCTGATCCCTTCACCGACGTCTTGTCCACCTCCTTCGCCCGGGCCGACATCACGTGCATCTTCAACCTCGGCATCACGACGGGCACGTCACCCACGACCTACAACCCCGGCGGGTTCGTCAGCCGCGAAGAAATGGCCGCCTTCATCGCCCGCACCTGGCGCACCCTCGGAGGCGTTTGCCCCACCACCCCGCACGGATTCGTCGACGTCCCCGAATCGTCCTTTGCTGCCGCCGACATCGATTGCATCAAGGGCCTCGGCATCACGACGGGCACGTCGCCCACGACCTACAACCCCGGCGGGTTCGTCAGCCGCGAAGAAATGGCCGCCTTCATCGCCCGCACCTGGCGCGCGGCGATCGCCGAAGACCTCGGTAGCTGACCGGCCGATCGATCACTGCCGCGGTTCACTAGGAGAACGGGGCGCCGGGCTCGACCTTGCCGGCCGTCCAGGCGCCATCGACAACCAGATCGATTCCTGACACATACGAACTCTCGTCGGAGGCAAGCCACACGATCGCCTTGGCGATGTCGTCGAGGTCACCGCTGCGATTGAACGGTCGTTGGCTCCTGTCAGGCAAACGCTCGGCGCGGTCCTTCAACCGTTCGATCGCAGCCTCGACAAAGGGCTGTGTCATCTCTGCGCTTCCCGTGCCCGGACACACCGTGTTCACGCGGATGCCTTCTCGGCCGAGTTCGATGGCGGCCGCCTTGCTGAGCCCGCGCATTCCCCACTTACTGGAGGTGTAGGCGGCGACGCCGTTCGACCCTTCCATCGCATCGATCGACGCCACGTTCACGATCGAGCCGCCGCCTCTTGCTTTCAGCGGCGCGATGGCCGCCTGGATACCAAGGAAGGCCCCGATCTGATTCACGGTGATCACTCGGGTGAGCACGTCGAACGAAATCTCGGCGATCGAGCCGACATCGAGCACGGCCGCGTTGTTGACGAGCACATCGAGGCCACCAAGATCCTGCTCTGTTGCGGTCACAACCGCGTGCCACTCCGCAGGGTCGGTGACATCGAGATGCTGATAGTGAGCCGAATCGCCAATGGCTTCAGCGACCTCTCTTCCAGGGTCATCGAGCACGTCGGTGATCATCACCGTGGCTCCCTCCTCGACGCATCGGCGCGCGGTGACAGCGCCAGTCCCCCGCGCTCCTCCCGTCACCAGCACGATCTTGTTGTCGAGTCGACCCATGATCAGTCCTCTCCCTTCGGCATCGCGAACACTGCCTCGATCTCGCTGAGCACGCCTCGCTCTGTTCGGAATCGCTCGATGACGGTGACCGCCATTGTCTGGTCGGGCGAGCCCGCCGCCAGGTTGTAGATCACGGCGGCGCTGTCGCCCGCCACCAACCAGCGTTCATCGGAGATGCCCTGCACCATCTGCATGATCTCTGACTCGAGCGAGGTGCGAAGAGCAGCCCTTCCGTCGCCGGTGAGGTTGCCGTTCTCTACGCGGCGGACGTGGTCGGCGAGAGGCACTGCGCCGGCTTCGTGGCTGACGAGCGCGTCGAGATAGGAACGGACGGCGGGGACGACGCCTTCATCGGTCGCTCCTTCGGCGACACTGTCGGACCAGCCCGGCGAGGTCTCGGAAGCGGCGTGCACCGCTTCGATTTCGGAGATCAGGCCGTCTCGAAAGGCGAACCGCTCACCAATCGTGACTGGTATCGGAGCGCCATCGCCGACCTCAGCGGAGAGTTCGTAGAACACGATGACTTCGTCGTCGCCGATGACCCAACGTCGCTCGGGGGCGATGGAAAGCGGCGGCTCGTGTCGGATGGCCTCTCGGAGTGCGTCCTCGCCCGGGTCGCCGGCGCGTCCGTTGACAACGCGACGCACGTCAGCCGCCAGCGGCACGGAGCCCGGATCTCTCCGAACAAGAGCACCGAGATACGCATCGACCGCTTCGATGAGGTTCATGTCCTCATGGTGACCGCACGCTCGCCGCCGCGCGTGGACCGTGGCCTGCGCCCGCAACGACGGCGAGAGCGTGGGGAAGCTCCGACAACTGTGCGACGTCTACGGCCCTCCAGGCGACGTGTTGATCGGGGCGGACGAGCAGCGCTCCGGAATCATCGATTTGGCACAACTCTCGCCATGCGTCGAGCGCCGGCGTCTCGACCCCGACCCTGATGAACGCAAGATTGGTCCCGGCGATTCCCTCGGCCCAGCGCTCGTGCTCACCGAAGCTGATCAGGACGGACCGGTCGACGGGTACGAGGTCGAGGGTCGAGCGGCTTCGCTCCTCGTCCAGCCACGCATGCGGCATTCGAGCTCCGGGCCGGCCAGACGGGTGGTACTCACTGGGCGACCCCGGTTCGGCCAACACCAGTTCCTCGGGAACCAGCGCCCCTTCGTCATACACATAGCCGAGCTGCAGTCCGAAGAGGTCGAAGTGCTCGCGTTGCATCTCGACGGCGGCGGCGATCTCCTCGGCCTTGGTCGGGTCGGCCATCGATGCCTGCATACGCTCGGTGGTCGGTTCGACGTCGGTGCCCAGCGCAGCCGGGAGGGCGACCATCTTGATGGCGTTGTTCAACGACTGCTGCGCGTTGTTACGGGCAACGGGCAGGCGCTCTGTGGCATACGAGCTGAGCAGCTCGGCCGACGCCTGGGCGTGGCAGACCGCGGCGAGGCGCCACATGAGACCGTGAATGTCCTGCATGCCCGAGTTGAGCCCGAGCCCGCCGGTGGGCGGGAAGCGGTGGGCGGCGTCGCCCGCGAGAAACACCCGGCCCTCCCCCATCGATTCGGCCGTCTGCGCACTCATCCACCACGCGCCTTTGCCCAAGATCTCGGCCGACAGTTCGGTGCCGGCCGCTCCCTCCACAACGGCGAGGCAACGGGCGTCGTCGTAGTCTTCCGCTGACTCCAGGTCGGGGTCGATGGCGTGCATGAAGACCCAGTCCGACTCGACGTCGTGAGCGATGAACGCGCCCGGTGCCTCCGGGTCGAGAACGAAGTGGAGCACTCCCGGCCGATCCGCAGTGAGCGCCCGAAGGTTCGCGGCGAAGTGGATCATCAGGTAGCACTGCAGCAGCGGCGGCCCGGCCATCTCGATGCCGAGCATCTTGCGAACGCGGCTGCTGGCACCGTCGCATCCCACCACGTAGCGACTCCGCACCTGAGCGGTCTCGCCGCTATCGAGGTCGACGACGTCGGAGATCACTCCGTCGATGACCTCCTCAGAATGCTGCCACTGCTGGCGATAGCGGAGTTCGGCGCGGTCGGATGCGTGGAGTTCGTCGGCCAGGATCGGCTCGAATCGGTGCTGCGACAGGTTTCGGAGTGGCGTGGGCGTGAAGTCGAGGCAGCTGTCGCCTTGGCGTTCGAACGGCAGTCGACCGATCAGCGCGCCGGCGAGTCGGGTCACGAAGTTCACGTGGCCGGCGTCGGCTGGGTCCTTGCCCGCGGCGTGGATGCGCTCCATGTCGAGCCCGGCCTGGCGACAGATCTCATAGGTCCGCCCATTGACCACATGCGCAGCGGGAGCCGTTTGCGGTCCGCTCCTGCGCTCGACCACGAGCGAGGAGAGGCCATGGCGAGAAGCAAGGATGCCGCCCAGCATTCCCACGGGCCCCGCCCCGATGATCAGTACGTCGACATCGAACTCGGCGCCTGCAGTCGTTTCCGCCACGGCTAGAAGATGCCTTCGAAGCTGCCGCCGTCGAGTTGGAGGCTCTGGCCCGACAAGAACCCGGCCTGAGCGGCGCAGAGGAAGGCAAACGCGTCACCGAACTCCTCAGGCCGCCCCAGGCGACCGGCCTTGATCGACGCGACCTGCTCGGCCCGCGCCTCCTCGTAGGAGACACCGCGGATCTGCATCACCAATTCAGCCATCTGTTGTTGGCGGCCGGTGTCGAAGCGCTCAGGTAGGAGCTGATTCACCGTCACGTTATGGGCGACCACATCCTTCGAGAGGCCCTTGAGGATGCCAGCAAGACCGAGACGGGTGCCGTGCGACAGGCTCATGACCGGGTTCGGGGTCTTCACCATGGCCGAGCTGACAGCGACGACGCGCCCGAATCGTCGTTCCACCATGCCGGGCACCACACGTTGCAAGAACCCGACCGGGCCCACAACCGCCTGTTGGAACGCGGCCTCGAGGGCGTCGGCACCGAGGCGGGCGAACGGGGTGGGTAGAGGTCCTTCTCCGTTGAGCAACACGATGTCGGGCTCCGGACAGGCAGCGAGGAGCGCATCGTGCACTTCGCTGGTCGATGAGTCGCCGACGACCCCCGTCACTTCTACTTCGAACTGCGTCTGCAGCTCAGCGACCGCTCGGTCGACATCGGCGGCCGTTCGCCCATTGACGACGACATGCACGCCCTCTCGAGCGATGCTCTCCGCACACGCGTGCCCGAGGCCACGACTCGATCCGAGCAAGATGGCGTGGCGGCCGGATAGTCCGAGATCCATGGCTATTCCGACCGATCCCCGTCGAGGCGAGTGCGAAACGCGGCCTGCCACTCGGTCAACGGCTGGAATTCGTCGCCATCACGGATCTTGACCCGAGTGTCGGCCTCGATCGCGGCGTCGTCAGCGCTGAGGTCGAAGCCATCGGCGTAGGGCTGGGCCACGTGGAAGGGGCTGTCGACGAAACACTCCAAACCATTGCCCTCCGGGTCATTGAAGTAGAGGGACCACGCGTTGCCGTGAGAGATCGGGATGACCCCCTCTGTTCCGGCCGCCTCGAGGCGCTTGCCGATCTCACGGAGGTCGTCGAGGCTGCCTGTGCGAAAGGCCATGTGGTCGACCAGCACGAACTGATGCTCGATCTGTGGCATTCCGGAGATGAACACAATCTGGTGGTGCTCGGACGGGTCTTGGGAGATGAACGCCAGCTCGGCTCCATCAGGGGCCTGGCCCCGGTTGGTCACCACGAAGCCGAGGACGCCGCAGTAGAAGTCGAGGATCGCGCCGAGGTCGCGCACGGCGACCGTTGCATGACTCAACGAGAGACGGGGCGGGGATTGAGCGGGCATGAGTGTCGTATCGCTTTCTGGTTCGGCTAGTTCTCGGTGTCGGTACGGCCGGTATTGGCCATGGCGTAGGCATCGAGCATCGTCTCGAGGAGCTGGCGCAGCTCGGCCTGTTTGCCCGCGCTGAGAACCTGCAAGATCTCGGCTTCGGCGGCGACGTGCGTGCGGGCGGCGTCGATCGCCTTGGCTTCCCCCGCCTCGGTCAAGACGATCAGGGTGGACCGGCGATCGGCGGGATCGGGGCGCCGCTCCACAAGGCCGGCCTGTTCGAGAAGGTCGAGCCGGTGGGTCATGCCGGCGGGCGACAGCATGCCGGTACGGGCCAGTACCGACGGCTTGCTCGTGTGGGCCGGAACGTGCATGAGCGACGCCAAGACGTCGAACTCCCCGGCCGACAATCCCTCGTCGGCAAACGCCGACTCGATGTGTTTGGCTCCCAAAGCGGTGACGCGGGCAAGCAGCAGCGCGGTCCGCATCGTCACCACGTCGAGGTCGGGCACGATGCGCGCCCAGCTCTCCGCCGCCTCGTCGATGCGCTCACGTTCGTCCATACAGAAACTGTAGGGACACGGTAGTTCGGTGTCAAACCTTTCGGTGTCGAACTATATGTCTCCGCGGCGCGCAGCCCGCAGATTCGCGAAAAACGACTTGAGCGTTCGTGCGCACTCCTCGCCAAGGACGTTGTGGTGCACTTCGAAGTTGTGCCGCAGCCGAGGATCAGAGCTGAAGTTGTAGACCGAACCCACCGCCCCTGCTTCGAGGTCGGCTGCCCCGAAGACGACCTTCTGAATTCGGGCGTTCACTGCCACTCCAGCACACATGGTGCATGGCTCGAGTGTGCTGACAAGGGTCGCGTTGTCGAGTCGCCACGTGCCGAGGTGTTGACAGGCATCGCGCATCGCCAGCACCTCGGCATGGGCGGATGGGTCCGTGGTCAGCTGGCGCTCATTGTGACGCGACGCAATGACCTGGCCATCCACGACAACGAGCGCCCCGACGGGAACATCACCATGCGGAATCGCCAGTTCGGCTTCAGCCAACGCCTGACGCATAAGGCCCTCGTACTCCATGAGGAGAAGCTAGCCCTCGGCTCTCACGACTCGCCGCGTTCCCGGCAAAACGGTGCGTTGTGGGGGTTCAATTCGAGTGTCGGAGGGGGGACTTGAACCCCCACGCCCTAACGGGCACAGGCACCTTAAGCCTGCGTGTCTGCCAATTCCACCACTCCGACGTGGCCGCCCGGACAAGCCGGAAGCGAAGCGCAATCGTAGCGGGACCCTCGAGGAGCCACACCACCTTTGGGTGCTAGCTCGCGGCGAACTCCAGACCGGAAACGTCGAGGGTGCCGTCGGAGCGATGGCGTAGGCCATCCAGGCGCCTCCCGATGGCCACTCGGACCTCGAACTGGCCCACGGGCAGGAGGAAACCGTCGTCAATGAGCGACTGTTCGAGCGCCGCCACGAAGAGCGCTCGCTGGTCCGAATCGAGTTCGGTCACCACCGCGTCGGCCAATTCGGAGCGACCCTCATTCTCGGGACCGAACACGTCGTCAGTCCCGCCCGGCACAGCAATGCGCAGCAGGGCGCTGGCCGGCCCGGTACCGCCGGCAATGACGATCGGAAACAACAGAGCATCGCCGTCCGCAACGCGAGTCGCGAACTCGTCGGCCCCGGACGAGGCAACGAGGACGTCGATGCCGGCTGCCTCTAGCTGCGAGGCGATCTCATCTCCGAGGGCGGCCAGTTGACCATCAGGCAGATCGAGCGGCGCGGCGGCGGGCCGTTCACCAGCGTCATCAGGGGCGGCGACCGTACGCGCCGTCAGCCCATCGACAGCGGTCGCCAACAAAAGGGGCTCGAGTGCGTCGAGCAAACCGAGACGCACGGACTCGATGGGACTTCGGGCAACGATCGCCACCTCGAGCTCGAGAGGTTGGCGCAGGATGTCGGCGGCCAGTCCAGTGCTGCTGTCGCCGATCGACAACACCGCCCAGTCGACCTGATCGGCCGCCATTGCTCCGGCCGGACCGTCGACGTGGTTGATCAGTTCGACCGCTCGAATGCTCTCCGTGGCGCTGACCGCTTCGAATATTGCCGGGTCGTCGGTGGGCGCGAACGCGCCGGTGGTCCGCAGTCCGCCGTCGCCCTCTCCCGTGATGCCGAACGCGGGCGACGCGAGCACGTCGAGCAGCAGCTCGAACGGCGAGTCGAGCCGCACGACGAGCGTGGTCGCGTCGGGAGCGGAGAGCCCGGCCACTCCCCCGGCGGCTCCGTCCATGCGATCCTCCCAGCCGGTGATGGCGGTGAGTGCAGTAGCGCCGTGGTCAGCTCTTCCTCGGGCAGCGATGCGCTCGAGCGAGGCTTTGACGTCGCGGGCGGTCACTGGGGCGCCGCGACCGTCGACCAGGGTGTCTGCCAACACGAATGTCCAGGTGAGCCGGTCGTCGGAGATGAACCAGCGGTCAGCGAGACCAGGGAGTGGCTGGCCGTCTTCGTCGAGCGTGGTGAGACCTTCGTAGAGCAGATCTGCCACGACGCGGTTGGCGAGGGAGGCGGGCACGACGTCGGCCGGGTCGAGCGACAGATTCGGCCCGACCGCCAAGCGCAGCACCGGACGAGTGTCGACGTCGTCCTCAGCGGACTCGTCGACGTCGAGGTCAACGGCATCGACCTCTCGAGAAGCGCTGTCGTCGAGCGTGGGCCGTTCCGACGCGCAAGCCGTCGTCAGCAGGAGAAACGCAAGAAACGCAAGGCAGACACGACGCATCTGCCTCCATCGGCCGTTGCCGGGGTCGATCCAGGCTTCGAGGCGCCGAAGATCGCCAGCGAGATCAGAAGATCAGAAGATCAACGCGTAGGCAACCGAGCTGAAACCGAAGACCACAGCCGAAACCACCGTGATTCGATCGAGGTTCTTCTCGACCACGGTCGAGCCTGCGGCCGCCGCTCCGGCGCCGCCGCCGAACATGTCGGAGAGTCCGCCGCCCTTACCGCTGTGCAGCAGGACCAGAAAGATGAGAGTGAGAGCCGAGATGAGCCACAGAGGTGCAACGATCCAAATCACGGAGAGAAGGATACCAGCGGATCAGGCTTGGTAGAGGCGGTAGTTGACGATGCGAGCGAAGTCGTCGGCATCCAGCGCGGCGCCGCCGACGAGCGCGCCGTCGATGTCGGGTTGGGCCATGAGCTCGGGCGCGTTGCCGGGCTTCACCGAGCCGCCGTATTGGATACGCACCGACGCCGCAGCATCGGCTCCCCACTGCGCCTTCACCAGAGAACGGATGTGGGCACACATGTGTTGCGCATCGTCGGACGATGCCGTCTCGCCCGTACCGATGGCCCAGATGGGCTCATAGGCGATCACGAGCTCGCCGACGACCTCGGCCGTCAATCGAGCGAGCGATCCGGCGATCTGCGAGGCGACTTTGGCCTCGGCCTCGCCAGCTTGGCGCTCTTCGAGCGTCTCACCGCAGCACACGATCGGTGTCATGTTCTCCTTGAGGACAGCCACCGCCTTCGCGTTGACGACCTCGTCGGTTTCGCCGAACAGCTCACGCCGCTCAGAGTGACCGACGATGACGTAGGTGACATCGAGCTTCGCCAGCATTCCTGCCGCGACCTCTCCGGTGAAAGCACCCTTCTCTTCCTGGTGCACGTTCTGCGCGCCGAGGGCGATCGGCACGTCGTCGGCTTGTAGCACTGTCTGCACAGACCGGATATCGGTGAAGGGCGGGTGGACTGAGACATCCACCTCTTCGTAGTCCTCGCTCGTGAGCGCGTAGGCCAACTTCTGGACGGTCTGAATCGCCTCGAAGTGGTTGTTGTGCATCTTCCAGTTGCCGGAGATGAGCGGCGTGCGGTTACTGGCCATTGGGAGCTCCTCGTAGTGCTTCCAGGCCAGGCAGGTCACCCTTCTCGATCAACTCGAGCGAGGCACCTCCTCCGGTGGAAACGTGATCCATGTCTTTTTCGACGCCGAACTGTTTGGCTGCCGCGGCGCTGTCGCCACCGCCCACCACCGTGAAGGCCCGAGTGTCGGCCATCGCCTGAGCCACTGCGCCGGTGCCACCACCGAAGCGCGGGTCTTCGAACACGCCCATCGGCCCGTTCCAAAGCACGGTGCCCGCCTCGTGGATCACATCGCCGAATTGGGCGGCCGAGCCCGGTCCGATGTCGACGCCCATCCAGCCGTCGGGCAGGTTGGCACCCATCTGGCGCACCTCTCCCCCGGCGGCGGGGTCAAACAGCTTTCCGCCCGGACCCAGCGCAGTGATGTCGTACGGCAGATGAATCGGCTTCGGCTGATCGAGCAATCGAGCGCAGGTCTCGACCATGTCGTCCTCACACAGCGAGGCCCCGATCGAATTGCCCTTCGCCTTCAGGAAGGTGAAGCACATTCCCCCGCCGACGATCAACGAATCGACCGAGTCGAGCAACGCTTCGATCACGGCAAGCTTGTCGCTCACCTTCGATCCACCCATGATGGCGACGAATGGCTTCCGTGGTCCGTCTCGAAGGCTGCCGAGCACCTCCACTTCCTTGTGCAGGAGGCGGCCGGCAGCCGATGGCAGGTGCTGCGGCGGGCCGACAATCGAGGCGTGCTCTCGGTGTGAGGCGCCGAAGGCGTCGTTTACGTACGCATCGTGGCCGGCAATCAACTCGGTCACGAAGGCCGGGTCATTGCCCGTCTCTCCCGGGTCGAAGCGCAGATTCTCGAGAAGAACGACCTCCGGGACGAGTTCGGCGAGGCGCGCCCGCACCGGCTCGACCGAATACGCCGGATCCGGCGAGCCGTTCGGACGGCCGAGATGCGAGCAGGCCGTGACCGACGCTCCTTGCACGAGCAGCCACTTGATCGTGGGCAGCGCGGCACGGATGCGTAGGTCGTCGGTGATTTCGCCGTCGACGATCGGCACGTTGAAGTCGGCCCTCAGCAGGACCGACTTCCCGTTGAGATCGCCCAGGTCTTCGAGCCGGGGGACGGAACTCACTTCTTCTTGGCTGCCTTTTTGGCGGGCTTCTTTGCGGCGGCCTTCTTGGCGGCCGGCTTCTTCTTGGCTGCAGGCTTGCGCTTGGCGGCCGGCGCCTTCTTCTTCCCAACGAGCACGGCGAGGTCGACAAGCCGGTTCGAGTAGCCCATTTCGTTGTCGTACCAGCCGAAGATCTTCACGAGCGACCCCTGGGCCATCGTGAGACCGGCGTCGAACGTGCAGCTAGCGGGCGAACCGACGATGTCGGCCGACACGAGCGGGTCCTCGGAGTAGACGAGCACGTTGCGCAGCGGGCCGGACGAGGCGGCCTTCTTGAACGCGGCGTTGATCTGTTCGACCGATACGTCCTTCTTGAGAATGCCGGTGAAGTCGGTGATGGATCCGTCGGGGATCGGCACGCGGAGCGAGGTGCCGTCGAGCTTGCCCTGCATCTTCTTCATGACGAGACCGGTGGCGCGTGCCGCACCAGTGCCGGTGGGAATGATGTTGACCGCCGCGGCTCGGGCCCGGCGAAGGTCGCTGTGCGGCCCGTCGACCAAGGCCTGGTCACCGGTGTAAGCGTGGATCGTGGTCATCAGACCCTGCTTCACTCCGAATGCGTCGTCGAGCACTTTGATCATCGGCACGAAGCAGTTGGTCGTGCACGACGCGTTGGAGATCACGTGATGACGAGCCGGGTTGTAGGTGTCTTCGTTGACACCCACCACAAAGGTGGCATCGCAGTCGCCGGAAGGCGCCGAGATGATCACCTTCGGCGCGCCGGCCTTGCGATGGCCCGCGGCCGCTTCCTTCTTGGTGAAGAAGCCAGTGGACTCGATCACCACATCGACGCCGAGATCGCCCCACGGCAGGTCTTCGGGGTTGCGCTCCGAGAGCACCTTGAGGACGTCGCCGTCGACATTGATGCCGTCGCGCGTGGCCTTGATCTTGCCACCGAACTTGCCGTGGACGGAGTCGTTGGCCAGCAGATGGGCCATCGTCTCGCGCGAGCCGAGGTCGTTGACCGCGACGAAGTCGATATCGGCTCCCGATGCCTTCGCGGCCCGGAAGAAGTTGCGGCCGATCCGGCCAAAGCCGTTGATGCCGACACGTACGGTCATATGGGGTCTCCCCTAGTTGAGTTCTCGGCCCTACGGCCAACGCCTGATGGAACCACACTTGCGACCAGAAAGCGACGCTTTCCCGCGCCAAATCGCGCCGTCGTTTCCCGGACGGCTACAGACGATCAGGCGCGAACGCTCGCTACCAACTCGGAGACGGCAGCGGCGAGAAGATCTGGCGAGTGGGTCGAGCCGTCGGGCACCCGCAACGAGCGCTGTTCGACCACATCACGGACGCGCTGGTCAACCTCGAGCGACAGGTCAGCGAGGACGATGTCGGGGGAAATCCCGTGGGCCCGGATGGCGTCGATGTGATCGGCGAGCGAGTAATCGTCGGTTTCCCGCGGCTCGGGCCCGAGATTCGCGATGTAGATGACAATGGCCTCGGAGGAGTCGATAGCGCGGCGCACTCCGGGCACAGCCGCGGCGAGCACCGATGTGTAGAGCGAACCTGGGCCCACCAGGATCACGTCGGCCTTCGCGATCGACGACTCGACCTCGCTCGGGATCTCGGGATCAGCGGGTGAGGTGTGGAGTCGCTGGATATCGCCCGCTCGGGCGACCGCCACCTGGCCTCGAACCACGCCCTTTCCGGTATCGGCGAGCAGGTCAACGCTGTCGCGGCAGGCCGGCAATACCCGGCCTCGCGCCCCGACCATCGCTGCCGCAGCATCCATCGCGGCCACGGGGTCGCTCGCGGTCTGCAGAAGTGCCGCAAGCAGGAGATTGCCCGCGGGATGACCGCTGAGCGTGCCGTCGCCGAAACGATGCTCCAGTGCGTCGCGCTGCAAGCCGGGAGGAGTGAGCGCGGCAAGGCACCGGCGCATGTCGCCGGGCGCAAGAACACCGAGCTCACGACGAAGGCGCCCGCTCGAACCCCCGTCGTCGGCCACAGAAACGACCGCGGTGAGCTCGCCCGCGACGTCGCGCATCGCGTCGAGCGACATCGCGAGTCCGTGACCACCGCCGAGAGCGACGATCCGAGGGGCGCTCACTTCGTGACGTCCCGGTGAATCACCGCCGGCGCGTGGCCGAGCTGATCGAGAACCTTGGCCATACGTTCGGCGATTGCGACCGACCGATGCCGCCCGCCGGTGCAACCGAAAGCAATCGTGAGATACGACTTCCCCTCTTGCACGTAAAACGGCAGGATCAGCGCGAGCAACCGCTCGAGGCGAGCCAGAAAGGCGCCAGTGACCGGTTGTTCGAGCACGTAAGCAGCCACGTCTTCATCGAGTCCTGTCTGCGGACGAAGCTCCTCGACCCAATGAGGGTTCGGCAGAAAGCGACAGTCGAAGACCATGTCGACGTCGAGTGGTAGTCCGTGTTTGTAGCCGAAGGATGTGACCGTCGTCTGCATCGTGTGCCCGAGACCGCCGGCACTAAAGGCATCGACCATCCGATCACGGAGCTGATGGACATTGAGATCAGTGGTATCGAGCACGAGGTCGGCCTCCGCTCGCAGTGGTTCGAGTGCGACCCGTTCAGCCTCGATCACCTCTCCTAGTGTTCCTGCGCCCTCGGATCCGAACGGGTGCACGCGGCGACTCGACTCGTAGCGTCGCACCAGCACCTCGGTCGAGGCATCGAGAAAGACAAGCTGCACCCGACTGAACTTCGACCGCAGAACAGCCACGAGCGGCGCCATCTCTTCGTGGTAGCGGCCGGAGCCCACGACGAGAGCCAATCGGTCGCCCGCGCTCGATGAACCATCGGCCAACTCGGCCACCTTCGGAATCAGGGCCGGCGGCAGGTTGTCCATCACGAACCAACCGAGATCCTCGAGATTGTCGGCCGCGACGGTGCGCCCCGCCCCCGACATCCCTGCAATGACCACGAGTTCACTCATGAGACTCTTGATCGTAGGGCCTGTGATTACGCGCGGCGGTCACCGACGAGAGCGAGCAGCCGTGGCGTGGTGATGACGACGTCCTCCTCATATTCCGGGGCCTTCGCCAGAAACCCCGGAGGTGGTGCCGGCTCGACCATCTCGACGAGATCGATGCCAGCGGAGATCATGCCGTTGACGTAGCGGCTGAGGGGCCGGTGAACGAATCTGACGAACACCCCCTTCTGCACTTCCTCCACCGTGACGGCCTCGCGGAGGTACGGGCCGATGCGCCAATACGTCTCGGGCGGTTCGATCATGTGATCCACGATCATGCCGCTGTCGGGAGTCTGCAGCAGCGGGTGATTCAGAAACAGCACGAAGCGCCCGCCGGGGCGCAGCACGCGGGCCACCTCAGTCAATGCGTCGTCGAGGGCATCGACATGCTCGAGCACGAGGCAGATAACCACGGCGTCGACCGCGGCGTCGTCGACCGGCAGAGCATCCGCTCCCGCCTGCGCATACGCGGGACCTTGACCACGATCGACGGCCACCTCGACCTGCGACCGCGTGGGATCGATGCCGATCACGTCGGCCCCGTCGGCTGCGAGCGCTCTGGCGATTTGTCCCTCACCCGTGCCCACGTCGAGAACTCGCCCGAAGCCCGAGAGGTGCTTCCGAGCAAGCGGGATGATCTGCTCGACATATTCCGGATCGACGCCATCGGTGAACTCGCGCTGCCACCAATCGGCGTGCTCGTCCCACTTCGGTTCCGTCACCCCGCCATGATGCCGGAATCGCCGAGGGTCGAGACGAGCTCAGTCCAAATCGATGCGGACGACCGACTGCTCACCTTGCATTGCGATCCAAAGCGTGTTGTCAGCGAAGGAGATGCCGGTCGGGCCTCCGCCGGCACTGGCGCCGCCGAGCGGCGTGCTCGAGATGAGGTCACCGTTGCGAGCATCGATCTGGAGAAGGCTGCCGTCATCGGTGACCGTGACCCAGGCTGAGCCGTTCTTGACCACGAGCTCGGTGGGACCGGCGCCCACGGCGACGGTGAAAGCGATGTCGCCCGTCTCGGGGTTGATCCGAACGACCGTCCCCTCGTCGTGGTTCGCGACCCACAGCGTGGTCGCTGCCGCATAGATGCCCACAGGACCCCGCCCGACGGTGATGCGGCGGAGGATCTCGAAGGAGTCGCGATCGATCTCGACAACCTCGCCAGTATCGAAGACGGCAGCCCAGAGTCCATGATCCGGATGGGACACGACCTCGGTGGGCGTTCCGCCCACATCCACCTGTTGGATGATCTCGCCGGTGTTGGGATTCACCCGAGCGACGAACTCGCCGTCGAACGACGCAACAACGATGGTGTCGCCGTCCTTCTCGATTCCGTCGGGCCCGGGAAAGTTGAACGTCGCCGCGACGGTATTCGTCGCAGGGTCGACGCGGAGTAGCTGGTTGTCGGAGTAGTTCGTGAGCCACACGGAGGTCGATGTGCGCATCACCCGCGTTGCGGCGTCAGCGACATTGCCGTTGGCGACCACACGGTTCGTGTCGGGGTCGATCAGCGAGACACCGCCGAACGCTCCGACCACCGCGACCGAGTCGGGCAGGGCACTGACAAACTTTGCGTCGGCACCGACCACGATGCGGCGCATGGACGAACCATCAAGGGCCGGCGGCGGGCGCTCCTGGAGAGTGTCGACCTCGAATTCGAGGCTGGCGATCTCGGCTTGAGCTTCGGCGAGCGCCTCGCCCGTGTCACCGTCGGGCTCGACCTCTGGAGCCTGCCGCTCGGGTGCCGTGTCGCCGACCTCGTCATCGGCGGTCGGGACCTGGGCGATGGTGATGTCGCCAACGTCGTCGCCACTCGTCTGCCACAGGACAGCCAGCAGCAGGACCGAGCCCAGCAAGACGCCCAATCCGACAAGAAACGGTTTCTTCGGCAGCGTGATGGTCTCGTCGATGTCGTCGCTGGGCGCGACGGCCACGACGGAGTCGAGGCCGGCAGCACCGAAGAAGTCGTCAGAGTCCGCTGCCTCGTCGTCGTTGTCCGCGGTGTCAGCGTTGTCCGCGTTGTCATCGACGTTGTCCAGCGACGCCGCCACCTCGACTGGCTCGGTCGCATCGTCGTCGATCGTTTCGGCCATTGCTTCGTCGCCGCCCGGCGACCCCATTGCTTCGTCGCCGCCCGGCGACCATGGACCATCCTCGAGGGCGTCCACCGGGGGCGGGTGCGGGACGGGATCCTCGTCGACCGTCTGCTCGGCCATCGCGGGCGGCTCGGGCACGACCTTCGATGGTTCCACTGGAGGCAGCGGGGCAGCCTCGGCCGCCTCGAACGGGCGAAGAACACTGTCCTCGCCGTCGCTCGCCGGCTCGCTGCCGTGCGTCTCGTCGTTCATGGAGTCTCCTCAGCCGCAGGTATCCAGCGTTACTCAGCATCCTCCGCGGGTGGTGGACGCCGAGATCGAGTCTCCACACGGTGAAGACTGCGAAAAACGTTCTCTGCTACCTCGTCGGGCAACCAGGACAGATTCTTGAGGTCGGCGAGTTCCGCACGTTTCACGGCATTCACCCCGCCGAACTCCTTTGTGAGCCGTTTCTTGCGGGCAGGGCCGAGTCCGTCGATGCCGTCGAGGGCCGATTTCGTCATTCGTTTGTCACGCAACTGGCGATGGAACGTGATGGCAAAGCGGTGGCTCTCGTCGCGTATTCGCTGCAGGAGATACAGGGCCTCGGACTGTCTCGGGAGACGGATGGATTCCGATCGACCAGGAATGAAGACCTCCTCGAACTGCTTCGCCAGCGACACGACCGGGATCTCGTCGCGAAGACCCAGCTCGTCGAGAACGCGGGTGGCTGAACTCAACTGACCCTTGCCTCCATCGACCACCAGCAGCTGAGGCGGATAGGAGAACCGCCCCTCGCGCTGCTCGACAGGAACATTCCGTTCCTTCAGGTAGGCGGTGAACCGTCGACGGAGCACCTCTTCCATCGCCGCGAAGTCGTCGTTTCCATCCACGGTCTGGATCTTGAATCGCCGGTACTCGGACTTCTTGGGCAGACCATCCTCGACCACGACCATGGAGCCGACGTAGTCGGTGCCTTGGATGTGGCTCATGTCGTAGCATTCGATGCGCAGCGGCGCGATGGGCAGCTCGAGTCGCTCCTGTAGCTCCCTCAGCGCCCTCGCCCGGCTGTTGTGGTCGTTGGTGCGCTTCAAGCGGTGACGGTTGAACGACTCCTGTGCGTTCTGGGTGACCGTGGCCTGCAGCGCCCGCTTGTCCCCCCGCTGCGGCACCCGAATCTGCACTCGGGACTCTCGAGCCTCAGTGAGCCACTCCTCGTAGAGAGCGGGATCGCTCGGCAATTCGGGAACGAGCACTTCCTTCGGGGAGCCGACCGGGTTGTCCTCGAAGTAGAGCCGTTCGAGTACCCGACTCACGAGCTCGCCGCCGTCGAGGTCTTCGGCCTTGTCGACCACAAAGCCACGACGACCCATCACTCGCCCCTTACGGACGTAGAAGACTTGGACCGCCGCTTCGAGCTCGTCGTCGAACATGCCGATCACATCGACGTCTTCGTTGCGGTTGAAGACCATCTGTTGCTTCTCAACGGCCTTACGAACCGCGGTCAACCGGTCGCGAAGGTGAGCGGCGAGCTCGAACTCGAGGTCGGCCGACGCGGAATGCATCTGGCCCTCCAACTTCGCGACGATCTCATCGGTGTCGCCCTCGAGGAACGAAATCAGATCAGCGACCATGCCGTCGTAGTCGTCTTTGGCGACCTCATCGACACAGGGCCCGGCGCACTTCTCGATATGGAACAGCAAACACGGCTTGCCCAGTTTCTCGTGGTGGCGAAACTTGTTGTCGGTGCAGGTACGAATGGGAAACGTGCGCAGGAGCAGATCGAGCGTGTCGCGGATCGCATACGCCTGCCCATAGGGCCCGAAGTAGCGGTTGCCCTTCTTGCGCTTTCCCCGCATCACCATGGCCCGCGGCCAGTCGTCGACCATCGTGAGACAGAGAAAAGGATAGGACTTGTCGTCGGTGTACCGCACGTTGAAGCGCGGTTTGTGTCGTTGGATCAGCGAGAACTCGAGCATCAACGCCTCGACCTCATTGCTGACTTGAATCCATTCGACCGTGTCGGCTGTCTCGACCATCTGCCGCGTTCGGCTGTGAAGGTTCCTTGGATCCTGGAAGTAGTTGGACAGGCGCGACCGAAGGCTCTTGGCCTTACCGACGTAGATCACACGACCTTCGACATCCTTGAATTGATACGAGCCGGGCGTATCAGGAATCGTCCCGGCCGGCGGGCGCTGCACCATTACTTGGAGACTAGAGCGCCGCGGGCGAGGTCCCCTCGACTACGGCTGGGAGGCGACCAGCTGCTCTCGTGTGGACCGACCCCGCAGGCGTCGCCAGGTGCCGCGGAATCGGTTGGCAGCTCGCGTCTGTCGCACACGGAGGCTCAGGCCCTCACCCAAGCTCAGTACCCACTCGGCAAAGAACCGCAACCGGTTCGTGCCCGTCATCCGTGGCGAAGGCGCGTAGCCCAGCTCCGCGGCCATCGAGTCGGTTATCGCACCGACTCGCGCCGCGTCAGCGGCAGTCATGTCGTCGCGCCAGTTGCGAACGCCCACGGTGGGACGGTTGAGCAGGCCCACGTGGGCGCCATTGTCTCGTTGGGCGGTTTCGCGGGCAGCGGCACCGCCCTCATAGGACAGCATTCGCTCGTCGAAGCGGAGGTCGATGAACTCGCAGACAGCGCCGAGTGCGGCGCGAGGATCGGCCACCAGCTCCTCGTAGCGCAGCTCGAGGTAGCGCTCGGGCCCCAACGCTCGACCGGCTCGCTGGGCCGATCCGACACGCTGTGTCCACATCTTCGCCGCGGAAACGAGGGTACGCGGGCCCCAGTTGGCCCGACGATAGGAGGCAGCGACGTCACGCGGGTCGCGAATGAGATGCACGAAGACGGCCTCGGGCAGAGCGGCGGCCAGTTCCGCGACGCACAGCGCGTAGCCGGGCGTCTTGTCGGCGTAACGCGAGGCACCCGCCTGCTCCGCAACAACGCCGTAGACCTGGCGTAGTGCTCCAGCGAGGTGGTCCGGCGGATCAGCGAGGAGCGAGTGATGGACCTCATGCTCGTGGCCGGTCCAGACCTGGAATCGCGGGTCACACAGGAGTTCGTCGATGAAGGCGTCAGAGCTGAAGTCGTCGCCGCTCATGAAGCCGTCCTTGCGGCGGATCAGCTGCTCCAAGAAGTAGCTCTCCGGCGGAACGACCATGTCCGGATGGGCATCGAGCATGACCCGAAGCAACGTGGAGCCACTCCGGCCGCAACCGACGATGAAGGGAAACGGGGCGGTCATGCGGGCACCAGAGCGCTGCCCGCGGCGGTGCGGGACGGGTCGCAGAGGACGTTGCGACAAAGCACGAGCAGGAGGCCGTAGCCGCACACCATGGCGAGAACATACGCCCCGACCGCGGCATACGAGTCGAGAGAGAATCGCCATGCGAGGAGGAACGCTCCAGTCACCAGGCTCACACGAATGGCCTCGCGCATGAGCTGAAGGTCGAGCCGAACAGTGATCCACAGCGTGCCGGCCACTGGCTGCGTGATCAGCATGGCGACAAGAAGCGGCGCCAGCAGCCGCACCTGATCGGACGCCTCGGACCAGTCGGGGCCGAACACGACGCCGAAGCCCCAGGGGCCGGCCAAGGCGAGGACGAGCGCGAGCGGAATGGCGAGACGAACCAAACGGCCGATGGTCCGCAGGAAGAGCGTGTACATCGCTGCGGGTTCTTCTCGCTGGAGCCGAGAGGCCTCATTCACATACACCTGGTATGCGCTCTCGGTGATGAGGCGGGTGGGGGTCGCCACTACTCGCACGGCGAGAAGAAAGGCACCGGCCACCTCCGGGCCGTACAACGCCGCCAGCGCAACGGACGGAATCTCCAGCGCTCCACGGTTGAGAAGCGAGGCCCAGAGTCCGAACTGCGGGAACTGCTTGTAGCGCACGGCCGCCCGCCAGGCGTCGTGGTCACGAGCGAGGCTCAGGCCCTTCATCGCGGGCACCAACACGAGAATCGTCATGATCCAGGACAGAGCCACACCGATCACGAGTCCGTGGGCCCCGTCCACGGCAACACCCAGGATCAGCTGACTGGCGGCGAGGCTGACACCGAGGACGGCCTTGCTCCGCGAAAGCACGACGAAGTTTCCGGTTCTCGTCGCCCAGGCGACCATGATCTGGTGGACGCCGCCCGCGGCCACAGTGACCGGAAGGAGCCAGAGCAGATCCGCTATCGCCGGAGTGTGGGTGAACCGGGCCAGCGCATCCCCGCCGGCGAGGGCGGCAATCGAGGCCAGGATCACCGAGATGAGAACGCACCACGCCGCGGCCTTGACCACCGCTGAGGCTTCCTCATCGCTCTCGGCGACGAGAATGGCCTGTTCGTAGCGCAGCGCCGACACAACCACAGAGACGCCGCTCACCGCCAGGAAGACTGCCAGGACCCCGAACTCGGCCGGGCTGTAAATACGAGCAAGGAGCGGAGTTGCGCCGATCACCGCGGCCTGGCCGAGGGCTGCTCCTGTACCGAGGAGCGCGGCGCGGCGAACGAGGGCACCGCCCGGCAGTCGATCCAGAATCGTGGTGAGCCGGCCCATGATCACTTGAGGGCGAGGCCCGTCGACGTCGGTTCGTAGTGCTCGCCGCTTTGTGGGCACCTGAGTTCATCGTCGAGACGATGCCCTCCTCGGCTGACCCATCCGATTTGGCGGGCCGGCACCCCCGCCATCAAGGCGTGGGCGGGAACGGGCGTAGTGACAACGGCACCGGCGGCGACGAACGAGAAGTCGCCGATGTCATTGCCGCACACGATGGTCGCGTTGGCACCGATGGAGGCGCCCTGGCCAACACGGGTCGGCTTGAGTTCGTCCTTGCGTTCGATGTCGGCGCGCGGGTTGATCACATTGGTGAACACGCAGCTCGGCCCGCAGAAGACGCCGTCCTCGAGAGTCACATTTTCATAGACGCTCACGTTGTTCTGGATCTTGCAGCGATCTCCGACCACGACCTCGGCCCCGATCATCACGTTCTGACCGATGTTGCAGTCGTGACCGATCCGGGCATCGCGTAGGACGTGCGAGAAGTGCCAGATCCGCGTGCCATCGCCGATCAGCGCGCCGTCGTCGACGTAGGACGACTCGTGAACAAAGGCACGATGGTCGCCCGTCTGCGGCGCGAGACCTCGCTGGAGGGCGAGAGCGGTCACCACAGCGCTTCGACCTGGTCGCAAACCAACTCGACCTCGCTCAACCGCATCAGGGGATCCATCGGCAGTGAGAGAACCGAGTCAGCAGCAGCTTCCGCCACCGGTGTGGCGCGAGCGAACTCGGCAACGGAGGGTTGCCCGCTCAGGGCCACCGGATAGTGAACCCCGACTCCAATCCCGCGCGCCGCGAGTTCGTCGCGGAGGCCCTCGCGAGCATCAACTCCTGGACGAGCGACGAGCAGGTGATGAACGGCGCCGGGCTGCCACGGGACGAGGCGGTCGCCAAGGCGCTCGAGATAGCGCTCAGCCAGCACCCGACGACTCTCGGTCCATTCGGGCAAGTGGCGGAGCTTCACTTCGAGGACGGCCGCCTGGAGCCCGTCGAGGCGTGAGCACCAGCCGATCTCTGAGTGGAGATACTTGGACTCGCGACCGTGGTCACGAAGTTTCGCCACACGCGCGGCAACCTCGGAGCTCTGTGTGATGACGGCGCCACCGTCGCCCATCGCGCCGAGATTCTTTCCGGGGTAGAAGCTGAAGCATGCCGCGTCGCCGACGGTACCGACGCCCTCTCGATTCCAGGAAGCGAGGTGGGCCTGGGCCGCGTCTTCGATCACCTTCAGCCCGTCGCTCTGCCACGCTCGAATCGTGTCGAGCGGCACCACGTGGCCGTAGAGGTGCACCGGCATCACCGCGGCAGTTCGGGGCGTTCTTGCTTCCGCCACGGCGTCCGGGTCGATCAGCAGGGTGACGGGGTCGACATCGACGATGACGGGAGTCGCTCCGACGTGCACGACGGCTTCGGCACTGGCGACGAAGGTCATCGACGGCACGATCACTTCATCGCCCGGGCCGATTCCGAGAGCCCGGAGAGCGAGCGCCAACGCATCGGTTCCTGATCCGACACCGATGGCATGGTCGACCCCGTGCGCGGCAGCAAACGCCTCCTCGAAACTGCGGGCCGACGCGGCCCCCACAAAGGAGGACGTGGCGAGCACGCGCTGAATGGCGTCGTTGAGTTCTTCGGCGATCGACTCATGGAGCCGACCCAGGTCCTGGAACGGGACTGTTCCTGTGATCACGTGTGCATTCATCGCGACAGCTCCATCGGGCGTCCGTTGGCTTGGGCCGAACGATCAATTGCTTCGAGAACGCGAACTACTTCCAGTCCGTGGTCGCCGTTGGTGAGAGGCGTCGTACGGGTCTGGCACGCTTCTCCGAAGGCCGTGATCTCATTCTTGAGCGGTTCCGACATCTCGATACGGGGAATGACGATGTCGCCAGACCGAGTCCGCCACTGGAAGTCGCTCATGCTCTCGTATTCACCAAGATCTCGGTCCTTGGCGACACCAGAGTCGACGAGCCACAACGGCTGATCGACCGAGACGTCGTTGTAGATCGCCATCTTCTCGTCGCCCACGACCGTCGTGAGCCGGGTCTTTCGCGGGTCGATCCAGCTGACGTGGAGGTTTGCACCGATTCCGCTCTCGAAGGTCAAGCTGGCAAAGCAGACGTCGTCGATGCCCGGTTCGATGAACGAGAAGCCCTTGGCGGTGACCTCGACAACGGGCTCTTCGAGCAGGTGCAGCATGATCGACACGTCGTGCGGGGCGAAGTTCCAAAGGGCGTTGCAGTCGCGACGGATGCGCCCGAGGCTCAGGCGCTGGGAGTACAGGTACTGAATCGCACCGAGGTCGCCACCGGCCACCAACTCCTTCAGCCGCAGAACGGGCGGCGAGTACAAGAACGTGTGGCCAACCATGAGAATCAGTCCGTTGTCGTTGGCAACATCGCGGAGCTTTGCCGCGTCAGCGCTGGTCTCGGCCAGCGGCTTCTCGACGAGAATGTCCCGACCACGTTCCATCGTGGCCAATGCCAACTCGACATGGGTACTGGCAGGAGTCGCGAGTACCACTGCCTGGACACGGTCGTCATCGAGAGCGTCGTCGATCGACTCCCAGGTTTCGATGCCCGCATGATTGTTGAGCGCCAGTTCACGGCGGTCAGCACCCGGGTCGACCACGCCGACAAGCGAGGTGGTCGGGGCGACCGCCACGTTTCGGGTGAGGTTGACTCCCCAGTAGCCATACCCAACGACAGCAACGCCGATACTCATGTCTTGCTCCCTCCCAGGATGCGTGCAACAACTGACTTGATGAAGCCGGCCCCCCAGGCCATGTGCATGACGGGGAACGCAGCGGCGAGGGTCGGAGTCGACACCTCTCGGTCCTGTCGGTCGACCGTCGCCACTCCGTAGGCAACGACAGCGGAATAGGCGCTCCAGCCGAGAGCAGCGAGCACGCGCCCTCGCCGAGTCAACATGAGCGCCGGCGTGACCGCGGCGCCCAGAGCGGCCGCGGGGGCGACGAGGTGCCGTGGTCGCAACGATGTCGGATGCTGCTCGGCCACGCGGGCCTTCCACTTTCCGTAGTACCAGAACTGTCGGAAGAGCCCGTTGAGGCTGGGGCGAGGCCGGTAGACGGAGCCGATGGCCGGGTCCAGGTAGAGCCGGTGCCCTGCGTCACGCATCCGGAAGTTGAACTCATAGTCGGAGTTACGCATGAGGCTCTGATCGAAACCGCCGACCTCGACCATCGCGTCACGCCAGTAGGCGGGGTGGGAAATGGTGTCGACGTCGCGGGCCGTGTCGGAGAAGCGGTGAGGCGAGGCCATGCCAACGCGGGAGATCATGGCTGCCCCGATCGCGTTCGATACGGGGTCGAGACCCTCGTGGCGGTAGGAGCCGCCGACTCCAGCCGCTCCTGAAGCATGGAGCGCAGCGACACTTCGCGAGATGTAGTCAGGGTCCGCGACGCCGTGCGACGAGAAGAGGCAAACCACGTCGCCGTGCGCTTGATAGGTACCCACATTGAAGGCGGCCGATGCAGTTCCCTCGGGATTGTCGACGAGTCGCACCCACGGGTTGCTTTCGCCATAGCGCTCGACCACGAGACGGGACCCATCGTCGGAGCCACCGTCGATGACCATCACGTCGAGCCGGTCGAGCGGGTAGTCCTGGGCCGCGAAGCTGTCGAGGCACGCCACGATGTATTTGGCTTCGTTGAGCATCGGGAGCGCGACGGAGACAACCGGCTGCTCAGGACGAGGCTGATCGCTCGTCGGCGCGACGAAGTGGCTCACTGCCATTGCGGGTCTCCCATCGGAACGATTGTTCGAAGAGTGCGAACGATGATCCTGAGGTCGACGGCGAGCGCCTGCCGCCTCAGGTAGTAGAACTCGAACTGGAGCTTCTCGAGGGCGTCGGCCTCGGAGCGGGCGTAGCGGAACTTCACCTGCGCCCAGCCCGTCAGCCCCGGCTGAACGAGATGTCGGAGGTTGTAGTACGGAAGCTTCGCGGCCAACTGCTCGACGTAGAACGGTTGCTCGGGCCGGGGGCCGACCAGCGAGAGATCGCCACGCAGAATATTGATCAACTGGGGCAGTTCATCGACGTGGCTGGCGCGCAGGATCGCGCCGAACTTCGTGACACGGTCGTCGTCGGTGTCGGTCCACGGGGTCTCGTGGGGGCTGTCGGCGACGGCGGCTTGCATGGTGCGAAACTTGTGGATGCGGAACACGACGCCGCCCTTGCCGACCCGGTCCTGGTGGTAGAGCAGCGGACCGCGGTTGCCGAGGGCGTTGCCGAGCAGAACCAGCGGGGTGACCACCGCGAGGATCGGGAGAAGTAGCACCGCGGCGGAGGTGTCCAGCATCCTCTTCAGACGCCCGTAGCGAAGCCGATGAATCTCACCGATGTCGAACATGAGCGAGACTCGCTCGAGCTCGCCGATCGGGAGCTTGCCCAACCACTCTTCGTAGAACAGCGACAGGGTGCGCACCCTGATCCCCTGCTCGTGGAGCAGGGCAACCTGGTCGACGATCGGCTGGCTGCTCTGCGCATCGCGATCGAGCACAACCACGGTGGCATCGTGGCGTTCGACGGCGTCACGCACGGGGGTCCACGTCTCGGCCGACGGCCTCGCGTCATCGGGATGCAGCACCTTCACGACGCGCCCCGGCCGCTCGGAACCATCGTTGAGTTCATGAACCAGGGCCGTGCTGTCCTCCTGCGCTCCGATCACCAGCGCTCGGTCCTGGCGGCGAGCCCTCTCTCGGCCTTGCGAGGCGAGCAGCGAGGTGACCGCGAACCAGGGCACAAGCGTCACGGCCGACCCGACGATCACAAAGCGGGGCATCAGCGCGCTCCCGACGACGAGTTGGGAGGCGGAAACCGCGCAGACGGCGAAGGCCATGGCGGCCACCGAGGCGCCGGCGATCTGTCGACGGCGGCGCGGCACATCCGGGAGCCCGACCGCATACGCCGCGGCGGCGATGTAGCCACAGAAGACGAGAGCCCAGGGCAGGCGGAAGCTTCGGGAAAAATCGTAGGCAGGGTCGGCGATCACCGACGCGTGGGCCTTCGAGAGTGAAAGAACGACCGCGACGATCCCTGCGTAGGCCAGACCGAAGGAGATTCGGCGCATCAACATCGGGCTTCACCAGCGCGACGAGGGCACATATGGGTCGTACGGAACCGTTCCACCCAGTCCCATCGGCACCCCGGAATGGTTCTCAAGGCCTATATGAGGCCTTTGTCCCAGAACTATCTGCCGGGAGCCGGCCCGACCGGTTCCGAGAGCTCGATCACGGTGATCCAGGACCACCAACGCAGCCCGGGAAGGCGCGTGATCAGCGCATCGGCGGCGTCGAGAACGGGGCGGGCCAGGCGCCTCAGGCGGGCGGGCAGGAACGCACACACGATCACTGCGAGGTGGTGCATCGTCGCATCGACACCGTCGAAGTGCTCTCGAGCCGTAGCGATGTCGGACTTGAGAAGCGGATGCTCATCGTCGGTTCGCATGCCGGGCGTGCGGTCCCGGTACCCATTGATCAGCGGATTGTGGCCCAGCGGCTCGTAGAACACCGCACGGCCTCCCGGTCGCAGGACGCGGCGAACCTCTGAGTAGGCGATGGAGATGTCGAGGTGATGCAGGATGCCGGAGCCGACGACACCGTCGAAGGAGTCATCGTCGAGCACCAGCGACTCAGCGTTCATGACCGCGAACGTCATGTTGTCGAGGCCCTCGGCCGACGCCGCCAGTCGGGCACGATCGACCGCCACCGGCGAGATGTCGATCGCCAACACGCGCACTCCGCGCCTCGCTAGAGACCATCCGGTCGACGAGAGACCCACGCCGATCTCCAACACGCGGTCGCCCGCAACGAACTGGTCCGTCGCCTCGGCCAGTCGGCGCCGAGCGCCACCGACGAACGCGTAGAAGCGGTCTCGTTCTTCGGGCTCAGCCGACGCGAATCGCTCGTCGTGGAACGCTTGTTCACGTGCGAGCCGGTCGAGAGTCTCTGTGCTGCCCATTCTCTCCGATCGGCATCGGCCGGGCGGACCTGAGGAGGGCTCAGTCGAGAAGCGGAGCCAAGAATCGTCCGGTGTGACTCTCGGGGGTCTCGGCGACCTCCTCGGGCGTGCCGATCACGACAACTTGGCCACCGCCCGATCCGCCCTCCGGACCGAGGTCGATCAGCCAGTCGGCGGTCTTGATCACATCGAGATTGTGTTCGATCACGAGGACCGAGTTGCCCTGATCAACGAGACGACCGAGCACGCCCAGCAACTTGCGAATGTCTTCGAAATGCAGACCGGTGGTGGGTTCATCGAGGATGTAGATCGTGTGACCGGTGGAACGCTTGGCGAGTTCGCTCGCCAGCTTCACCCGCTGTGCTTCGCCGCCAGACAAAGTGGGAGCGGGTTGACCGAGGCGGACATAGCCGAGACCTACGTCGACGAGTGTTTGCATGTGGCGCGAGATCACGGGCTGATTGGCAAAAAACTCGAGCGCCTGCTCGCAGGGCAACTGGAGAACCTCGGAGATGTTCTTGCCCTTGAACTCGATCTCGAGCGTGTCGCGGTTGTAACGCTCGCCCTTGCAGACCTCGCACGGCACGTAGACATCGGGCAGGAAGTGCATCTCGATCTTGATCGTGCCGTCGCCCTGGCAGGCCTCGCAGCGGCCGCCCTTGACGTTGAACGAGAAACGGCCCGGCAGATAGCCGCGCACCTTCGCCTCTTGGGTCTGGGCGAAGAGCTTGCGCACGTGGTCGAACACGCCCGTGTAGGTGGCCGGGTTCGACCGCGGGGTGCGCCCGATCGGTGATTGGTCGATGGCGATCACCTTGTCGAGGTGCTCGATTCCCTCGACCCGGGTATGCAGACCCGGTGGCACCTTCGAGGTGTAGATGCGCTGCATGAGCGAGCGGTGCAGGATGTCGTTGACCAGCGTGGACTTGCCCGAACCGGAAACACCGCTCACGCAGACGAGCTTCCCGAGGGGAATGTCGACATCGATGTTCTGGAGGTTGTTTTCGCGCGCGCCCTTGATGCTGACCTTGTTGCCGTTGCCGATGCGGCGCACACCGGGGACTTCGATCTTGCGTTTGCCGGACAGGTACTGCCCGGTGATCGACCGCGGGTTCTTCAGCAGCTGTTTGTAGGTGCCGGAATGGACGATGTCGCCGCCGTGCTCGCCGGCCCCGGGGCCGATGTCGACCACGTGGTCGGCCACCTTCATCGTGTCTTCGTCGTGTTCGACCACAAGCACGGTGTTGCCGAGATCCCGCATACGGACGAGGGTTTCGATCAGGCGTTGGTTGTCGCGTTGATGCAACCCGATCGACGGTTCGTCGAGCACGTAGAGCACGCCGACCAGGCCTGAGCCGACCTGCGACGCCAGTCGAATCCGCTGCGCCTCACCGCCCGCGAGCGTGGCGGCATTGCGAGACATGCTCAGGTAGTCGAGACCCACGTCGAGCAAGAACCCGAGTCGAGCGTTGATCTCCTTCAGGACCTGCTCAGCGATGATCGAATCTCGGTCGCTGAGCTGCATCTCGCCGAGCGTCTTGGCCGCGTCGGCGATCGACATCGAGCACAGGTCGTGAATCGTGTGCTCAGCGATGGTCACGGCCAGCGAAAGCGGGTTGAGCCTCGACCCGCCGCATTCGGTGCAGTGCACCTGTCGCATGTAGCCCTCGATCGCATCGCGGGCGGCGTCGGACTCGGATTCTTCGTGCCGCCGCATCAGATACGGGACGACACCTTCGTACTTTGCCTGATAGGTGCGGGTGCGGCCGTAGCGGTTTTTGTAGCGGACCTGGATTCGTCCGTTGACGCCCTTGCCGTAGAGCAGCAGGTCTCTCTGCTTCTTGGTGAGCTTCTCCCACGCCTTGTCCGGCGGGATCTTGTATTCCTCGCAGATCGACTCGACGAGCCGCGAGAAGTAGCGACTCCGTCCCCCGGCCCACGGGCTGATCGCGCCGCCTTCGATCGTCGCCTCGGGGTCGGGCACCACGAGCTGCGCGTCGACCTCGAACACGGTGCCGAGGCCGTCACAGTGGCCGCAGGCGCCATACGGGGAGTTGAAGGAGAAATTGCGGGGTGCGAGTTCCTCGAACGACTTGCCGTCGGACGGGCGCGAGAGGTGCTGGCTGAACACGATGGTCTCGTCGGGCCCCTCGCCTTCCTTGCGAACGATCTGCATCTCCGCGAGCCCACCGGTGAGGGTGAGCGCCGTCTCGATCGAATCGGTGAGCCGGCGTTCGATCCCCTCACGAAGCACGAGACGGTCGACGACGACCGAGACGTCGTGAGTCTCATAGCGTTCGAGCTCGAGTTCGATCTCTTCGGCCAACTCGACCTGTTCGCCATCGACCACGGCGCGGGCGAAACCCTGAGTGGCCAGATCCTGAAGAAGCGTGTCGTAGGTGCCTTTGCGACCGCGCACCACGGGAGCGAGCACCTGGAACCGCGTGCCCTCTTCCATCAACAAGATCTTGTCGACGATCTGCTGCGGCGTCTGGCGAACCAACTCCTCGCCGGTTTCGGGATCGTGCGGCACCCCGATGCGGGCGAAGAGCAGGCGAAGGTAGTCGTAGACCTCGGTGACCGTGCCGACCGTGGACCGCGGGTTGCGCGAGGCACTCTTCTGGTCGATCGAGATCGCCGGCGAAAGCCCCTCGATGAAGTCGACATCGGGCTTGTCCATCTGGCCGAGGAACTGGCGCGCGTAGGCGCTGAGCGACTCGACGTAGCGCCGCTGACCCTCGGCGTAGATCGTGTCGAATGCGAGCGACGACTTACCGCTGCCCGACAGACCAGTGAAGACGATCAGCTTGTCGCGGGGCAGCTCGAGATCGACGTTGCGAAGGTTGTGCTCCCGCGCGCCTTGGATGATGAGTCGCTCAGCCACGGCGGCACTCTAGCGGCACCACACCCCCGAACACGTGTTCGTTTTCAGGAACCTGAATCACCGGGGTGTGAGTTCCTCGAGGACGTAGGTGCCGGCGCCCAACCACGGGATCTCGAACAGCTCGCCGGACTGCCAGTTCGCGAGGGTCACGTCGGCCGTTCCTTCCTCCCAGCGGCGCTCGCAAGGCGCCGCTGCGCAGGTACCACGGTGGAGAAGCCACACCCGCTCCCCCGGCGCGACCTCATCGGCCACGGCAAGGGCGCCGATCACGTCATCGGCCCGGTCGGCCCGGAGCCATCGTTCGCCGATCACGTCGGCCGCGATCTCTCGCGGAAAGTGTGCGTGAGCGCTGACAACGACATCGTCGTCGGCGATCGCGAAGACCGCATCGCGGATGTCGGCCACGCCGTTGGTGCGCTCGATGTGCCACGCAAGGCCGAGCACTCCAATGGCAACCGTGCAGGCAATCGCGGCCACCGCAGCAGGGTGCCTCGCATCACGACGCTCGAATTCTGCTGCCGCGACGATTGCGACAACGGCGGCAGGCAGGAGCAGGTAGCGCCCGCCCCACTGAGCAGCCAACGAACCAACCCATTGCGTGGCGACGACGGCGATCACGGCCATCCCCGCCAGGGTGATCAGCCGACGGCCATCGCGACCGGCCAACACTGGTGCCGCGGCCGCGACCGGTAGCGCGGCGAACGCTCCCGGCACAAAGCCCGTCCCCACCAACATGATCCGAATCGCGACACACGCCGCGGCCAGAACGATCCCGATCCGCGTGAGCGACTCGTCGTCGCGCCGCCAACCGACAGCGGCGAGTGCGAGGCCACCGAACACGGCGACGCTCATCAGGATCTCGGCCGGTCCGAGCGCGGTGTAGAAGCTGACACTCGTGAGGACACCGTCGTGAAGTCGGTCACTCAGGTCGGACCCCGCACCGCCGGCCTGGTTGAGTGTGCGTCCACCCAACGACTGCCCGAGTACCTGCTTGTCGAACTCATAGGTGACGAAAGTGACCGCGATGCAACCGGCCGCGGCGACGCCGGCAGCGAACACGTGACGGATCCGTTCGGCCTGGTCGCTACGCAACTCGGGCCGGAGCAGCTCGTTGAGCCACACGAGCGCCAAGAGCGCGCCACCTTCGCGACGAAGCACGAAGGCCACGCCGAAGAGGGCGCCGGTCAACAAGGCTCGTCTGCCGGTTGGATGGGTGCGAATGAGAACGACCGTCCAGAGGGCGGCCGCCAGGGCGGGAGCATGTTCCCACTGATCAGTGCCGTAGAACGTCAGAGGCGACGCGGCGCCGATCAACCAAAATGCGAGTCGTCCGGTCGGAGCGCCGAGCTGGCGAGCGAGTGCGGCGGCCGCGAGGGCGCCCAGCGGCACCGACAGCAAGGGAATCCACAGCGAGCCGAGCGACCCGGCCAGGCGCTCGCCGGCTGACGACAGGGCAGGCATGACCGCACTGGTGGCCTGGATCCAACCCTCGTCGGTCTGCGCGGTGTTGAAGAAGGGGTGGTGGTCGCCCGAGAGGTCTGCGGCCCGGGCCCAGTAGCCGAGATCGACTCCCGAGAGGCCGTGCCGGCTGATGTTCTCGACGGTCGCGGTCTTGCCACCGGCATCGGAGCCCGAGTTGGTCGAGGAGTCGCCCATGACCACCACCGCCAACACGAGCAGAAGCACGGCCAGCGGCTCGAACCAGCGGACTCCCGACCGGGCCGAGGTGTCGGGTTCGTCGGGCGCGAAGGGACGCGAATCGATCAGCACGATTCCCCATCGGCACCCCGACCGCCGACTGGAGGGCAGTGAGCTAACGCATCTCCCGGAGCTCGCGCTTGAGATCCTTGACCTCATCGCGCAGCCGCGCCGCGTACTCGAAGCGAAGGTCAACCGCAGCATCGTGCATTTCACCCTCGAGGGTGCGAATGAGACGTTCGAGCTCGTCCTCGGGAAGATCGCTGAGATCATCGGTGGCCCGCCGTTTGGCGCCCAGCTCGGAGAGCGCCTCGGGCACGGGCGCACGATCAGCGGCCGGCCGGATCATCGACAAGATATCGGTGATCTCTTTGCGGATCGAGGTGGGATCGATGCCGTGCTCGGCGTTGTAGGCCTCTTGCACGCCACGTCGCCGCATGGTCTCGGAGATGGCCCGCTGCATGGAGTCGGTCATCTGATCGGCGTACATGACCACTTGGCCTTCGACGTTTCGCGCGGCGCGCCCGATCATCTGGATGAGCGAGGTGGTGCTGCGGAGAAAGCCCTCCTTGTCGGCATCGAGAATCGCCACAAGCGAGACTTCAGGAAGATCGAGCCCCTCTCGCAAGAGGTTGATGCCGACGAGCACATCGAACTCGCCCAGACGGAGATCGCGCAGGATCTCGATGCGCTGGATCGTGTCGACCTCACTGTGGAGATAGCGAACCCTCACACCGAGCTCGAGCAGATAGTCGGTCAGGTCCTCTGCCATCTTCTTGGTGAGGGTGGTGATGAGAACTCGCTCCTCGCGAGCGACTCGCCCCTGAATGAGCTCCTGGATGTCGTCGATCTGGCCCTTTGTGGGTTTCACGATCACTTCGGGGTCGATAAGGCCCGTGGGTCGCACGATCTGCTCGACGACCTGGCTCGAACGTTCCAGCTCGTAGGCACCAGGGGTGGCCGAGAGAAACACGACCTGGTTGAGCCGGTCCATCACTTCTTCGAACCGGAGCGGCCGATTGTCGGCGGCCGACGGCAAACGGAATCCGTGTTCGATCAGGTTGAGCTTGCGGCTGCGGTCGCCCTCGTATTGGCCATGAAGCTGCGGCACAGCCACATGCGACTCGTCGATGACCATCAGAAAGTCGTCGGGGAAGTAGTCGATGAGGGTGTAGGGCGGATCGCCGGGACCTCGACCGTCGATCGGCCCGGAATAGTTCTCGATGCCGTTGCAGTAGCCGACCTCCTGCATCATCTCGAGGTCGTACTCGGTTCTCATCCGCAGGCGTTGGGCCTCGAGCAGCTTCCCCTCGGCCTCGAAGTGCTTCAGCTGATCGACCAGCTCGGACTCGATCCGCCCGACGGCGGCGCTCATCCGCTCGTCGCTGGTGGCGTAGTGCGTGGCGGGAAAGACCACCAGCTCATCGAGGGTGTCGAGGCGCTCGCCGGTGAGCGGATCGACCACCGTGATCTGCTCGATCTCGTCACCGAAGAGCTCGACCCGAACCGCGGTTTCGTCGTAGGCCGGATGCACCTCGATGGTGTCACCTCGGACGCGGAACTTGCCCCGCACGAGGTTCATGTCGTTTCGCTCGTACTGCAGATCGACCAGGCGACTCAGAATCGACCGCTGGTCGTGTTGCTCACCGGTGCGCAGCACGAGGAGCTGGGTCTCGTATTCCTCGGGCGATCCGAGGCCGTAGATGCACGACACGGAAGCCACGACGATGGTGTCGCGCCTGGTCAGAAGGGACGAGGTGGCGGAGTGTCGGAGTCGGTCGATCTCGTCGTTGACCGACGAATCCTTCTCGATGTAGGTGTCGCTGGCGGCCATGTAGGCCTCAGGTTGGTAATAGTCGTAGTAGCTGACGAAGTACTCGACCCGATTCTGGGGAAAGAACTCTTTGAGCTCATTGGCGAGCTGCGCAGCGAGCGATTTGTTGGGCGCGAGCACGAGCGTGGGCCGCTGCACCTGCTCGATGGTCCAGGCGATCGTGGCGCTCTTTCCCGAACCGGTGATGCCGAGCAGTGTCTGGAACCGATCGCCTCGATCGATCCCCTCGGACAGCAGCTTGATCGCGGCCGGTTGATCACCCGCGGGCTCGAAGCCCGAAACGACCTTCAGGGGCGTGCGATCGGAAGGAACAGTGACAGGCGCCATCGCGCCAACCTACCGACGGGGTGTGACAGGCTGCTCAAATGACGCGAAGAGAACAGATTCTGGCGGCCCTGGTCATCCTTCTTCTCGGCATTCTCATCGGACTCGGGCTCATGTGGTTGCTCGGTGACGACGGCGACGACGACACCGAAACCGGTGACGGCAGCACCACCACGACGCTGGCCGAGACCGCCACGACAGAGGCTCCGACCACCACCGAGTCGACCGCGACCACATCGACCACCACCTCCACCACGTCGACCACCACCACGACAACGACAACGACGACAGAGCCCCCTCCCCCGCCGCCGGTCGCAGATGCCATCACCGGCGAGATTCTCGGCCTCCCCATCGGCACACAGATCGACGACGTCATCGCGGCGATGACCGCCCTCTACGGCGCGCCTGACAACGACACCGGTTGGAACATCGGGTGTCCGCTCGACGGCGGCACCGAGGACGACGAGCGTCGGATCTGGTGGGGCAATCTCGCCATCCGCTTCTTCAGCGATGGCGGCACGGGAGAACTCGCCGGCTGGGGCTACCAGCGAGGCGCGGCCGGCTCCTTCGATCCCGAAGGTCCGACCCCCGACGACATCGTCATGGACGCTGGTGTCGCCTGGAACCAGACGATCGGCGAAGTGGCCGCTGTGCTCGACGCCACCACACAGATCGCGCCCGAGTTTCCGCTGGTCTTCACCAACCATGCCGGAGAGGGCGACTACCGAGCCGCGGCCGACAACCTCGACGCACCCATGGACTACGTGGGCTTCCGCGCCTCCGACATCTGCGAGTAGAACCGCAGGTTCAAGGCTCCCTCACGCTCCAGTGGGATGAGGGAGCGTCTTGATCCAACTCCACACGAAGTCGATCTGCGGTTCGAGTTCGGCGAGCGTGCCCGAGTTGTCGATGACGCGGTCGGCCACGGCACGGCGGGCCTGCCGGCTCGCCTGATTCTTGATGCGGGCCCGAGCGTCCTTGCGGTCGAAGCCACGAAACTCGACCAGCCGCTTCTCGGCCAACCTGGGATCCACATCGACCACCACGATCCCACCAAGATTCGCGTATTGATCGGCGATCGACTCGCCATCGGCCCGAACCAGCAGCGGGATGTCGAGGATCACGACAGCATCCGTGCCTTCCACCTTCTTGCGGCGGCGGACCATTTCCTTGCCGACGGCGGGATGGACCATGTCGTTCAGTGCCTTCAGCTCGTCAGCATCACTGAAGGCGATCCCGGCGACGGCAGGGCGATTCAACGACCCGTCCTTGGCGACGATCTTCTTCCCCCAGCGCTTCACCATTGCCTTGAACACGGGTTTGCCTGGCGCCTGCAGTTCACGCACGATCCGATCAGCATCGATCAACACCGCACCGCGAGCCACTAGTCCGTCGGCCACGGTCGACTTTCCACTCCCGATGCCACCTGTCAGTCCGATCTCGATCACGGCGGCGACGGTACCGCGCCCTCCCCGGCCGACGGAACCTCAAAACGCAGAAAGCAGGACCGTCCGTGAACGATCCTGCTTCCTTCACGTCACAGGGCACCCCGCCTCGTGATCGTGGGCCGGCGGTAGTTCAACCGCCGAACGTCCCTCCACCGGCGGTCACGACTCGACTGGCCGAGTCATCGACGCTGTCGCCGATCGATGTGCCGAACGCTGATACTCCGGCCAGGGCAACGAGAAGAATCAGCGAAATCATCAAGACGTATTCGACGAGGGAGGCACCCCTGTCGAGATCGGCCTCGGTTGCTTGGTCACTCCGCTGATGGCGGTTCATTGGGTGGACTCCCGGTGAAACGCTCGCCTTTTCGAGCGTGGTACCAGTGTTGTCGTCACTGATCCGTTCGACCTAGATGGACCATTCGGCCCAGGGACTGGGTCTTTCGTCCCGCAGCTGGCTGGGCCTTACGACCCCCAGGGGCTACCCAAAACGGCCGATGCCACCCCGGAGGGCGGCATCGGTAAGCGTTCTTTGGAGAGGGTGATCGACGACTACTCGAGGGAGACGATGCCCATACGCACGGCCTGAAGCACTGCTTGCGTGCGGTCACGTGCGTCGAGCTTCTGATAGATCGAGGCGAGGTGGTTCTTCACCGTCTTCTGGCTGATGTACATCTGCTCTGCGACCTCTGAGGTCGAGCATCCGTCAGCGATGAGCTGCAGCACTTCTTCTTCACGTTTCGTGACGACGCGATCCTCGCGGGTCGGAGCCATGTCGAGCTTGCGGACTTCGTTGAGCATCGACGCAGCCAGCTGCGGGGAGAGCGCGGTGTCGCCGTTGTAGGCCATGCGAACCGCGTCGGAGATCTCTTCGGTCGAGCAGTCCTTGACGAGGTAGCCACAAGCGCCGGCGCGGATGGCGTTGGCCAGCACGTCCTGGTCGGCGTGCATCGTCAGCATCACGACCTTCGTGTTCGGCACCGCGGTGCGGACCTGGCGACAGGCTTCGACACCGTCCATCTCGGGCATGGACACATCCATCAGCACCACGTCGGGAGTCAGGGAGTAAGCCATGTTCACCGCTTCCACACCGTCGCGGGCCTCACCCACGACGTCGAAGCCGTGCTCCGACATGGAACGGCTGAGGCCTTCCCGGAGCATCCGGTGGTCATCAGCGAGCATCAATCGAATGGTCATCGTGCCTGATTTCCTCGATATTCCGCCGACCGGGATGATCGGCGGGTGTCAAAGGGCCCTCTCCGGCCCGAGAATCCATCGGTCGAACGACCTGGTTCATTAGGCATCGCGACCCGAACCGGGGACTGAACAACGTATTTCCATGTCACGGTCGGCGACCCGCGTTGCGATCGGCCGGGAGAAAGCAGCGCACGACCGTGCCGCGACCTTCCTCGGAGTGCATTTCGAGGGTCGCGCCGATCGACGATGCACGCTCGCGCATGCCCATGATTCCGTAGGAGTCGAGCCGGCCGGCTTTCCCGGCTGGGAAACCCTTGCCGTCGTCGGCGATCTCGAGCGCCGCTGCTTCGCCGTCACAGCGCCACCTGACGGCAACGCCGCTCGCGTCGGCATGACGTTCGACGTTGACGAGTGCTTCCTGCGCGATGCGCCACATCTCCCGCTCTTGGAGGAGGGGCAGACGGTTGCCGCTGCGATCGGCATAGACCCGGATGTCGACGTCGGTGCGTTCCATCAAGCGAGCGCCGAACTGTTCCAGCACCTCGCCGATCTCGAGTTGGTCCGACACATCCGTGCGCAGGTCGTAGAGGGTGTCGCGAACCTCGCCGATCACCCCGCGAAGGTCAGCCCGCAGCTGTTCGAGCGGTCCACCCAGCTCTTCCCCGCGTTCCTCGAGCTTGACCAGGCGGTCGAGCTCGAAGGCAAGGTAGGCGAGCGACTGCCCGATGTTGTCATGGAGGTCTCGCGCGATCCGGGTGCGCTCTTCATCGGCGCCGACCGTGCGGAGCCGGCTGAACCAGCGGGCGTTGTCGATGGCCAGTGCGACCGGCTCGACGAAGCCGTTGAGGAGTTCGATGTCGCGGCGACCGAATGCGTGGGGCTGACGAGACTCGACAGCCAGGAGACCGATGATCGAGCCTCTGGCCGGCAAGACGGTGTAGATGCCCGACGATGACGTCGGCGAGATACCCGGGCCGCGCGGCTGTGAGAGATCTGGCTCCTCGACCATTCGATTGCTCGACATCGCGTCCATCAGCGGCCGAGGAAGCTCGGTCGGGCCGAGCCGCGCGGGAAGGGCGGCGCCTTCACGACGAATGACCTGCCAGCTCGCATCGGTGTCGTCGAAGACGAGAATGGCCACCGCATCGAAGTCGACCAGGCCGCGGAGCCTCGCGACCGTCGTGTCGAGCACGTCGCCCAGGTCGAGCGAGGCAGGGAGCGTCTGAGCCACGCGATGCAGAGAGAAGAGCAAGGCGTTGGCATCAGACAGGCGATCGAGTCGATCGAGCGCGAGTGAGTGCTGGAAGTCGGCCTCGCCGCTGATGCGACGGGCGTAGCCGGCCACAACGCCGACCAGCAGCAAAACGGCCGACCACTGCAACGTGATCCGGAGATCCTGGAGTTCGTAGCCGGGCCTTGCCGCGTCGCCCAGGCTGATCGCGAGGGCCGCACCGATCGCGATGCGAAGACCGAAGCCGAACCCGCGAGCGAAGCCGGCCACGATGATGGCCGTCATCAGGGAGAAGACGAACGGCGAGTCCCAATAGTCCGTGGCGGCGACCGCTCCCACATGGAGGGCAATCTCGAGCACGACCTGTACGAGCGAACGAAGATCACCGTTGTAGCGAAGCGGGCTGATCGTGCGAATCACGGTGTAGCTGACGAGGCCCATGCACCAGAGCACGACCTCCCAGTCGGAGTTCACGAAGGCAGACCCCGAGAGGGCCAACGACACCGCCGTCATTCCCCATCGGATCGCCAGGATCGCAGGGGCGAACGCGGCGACACGGTCCACGCGGTCAGAGATCTCCGGGCCAGGGCCCGCGGCGTCGTAACCGTCGGATGCCCGACCGATCCGAGCGAGCGGACGCATCCACGAGCTGGAGCGATGCTTGGACGGTTGCCGCAGCCTTTCGGCATCGGCCGACGACGCCTCGGTCGGCGTCTGCATCTCATTCATGATGTCCACTGCTCACCCCCCAGAACTCGAATCACGTCGCTCGCCACTGCTCCCCATCGGCAGTACGGCGCCATTGCCAAGGACTTGCCCGTCAGGAACAGGCCGGGTGGCCCTACCGTCCCTCAGGAACAGGCCGGGTGGCCTGGCGCACAGAGGACGACCCAGTCGTCGTCGCTCCAGACATCGGTCCATCCTGCGATCTGGGTCGTGAGCTCGACCAGAACGCCGGCCCGGGGCCACACGATCGCCTCGGCGTCGTAGCGGTCGAGGACGTCATTCCAGCCCGGGTCGCCGTCGAGCAAAGTGATGTAGTCCTCGACGAGCGACGCATCGTGCAGCTCGAAGCGATCGTCGATCCACGCCGCGCCGGCGTCGCCATAGCGGATGTCGAGGTAGTTGCCGACGAAGTCCTGGTGGATGAGCCGGATCTCCCCGGGCACCAGTCCGAGTTCGCCCTCCATGGCGGTGATGGCATCCTCGGGATAGCGATCGACATCCACGTGGGGTCCCGTCACCGCGAACGCGGGCAGTATGAGCAGCATCGCCGCCGAGGCGAAGCACCCGAGACGAATCGCATCGCTGGTGCGGCTCGCCGTGAGACGTCCGATCGCGGGAAGACCCCGGGCGAGCGTTGGCAGCATCACCAGGCTGGCCAGGGCAATGTTGCGGCGTCCGATCAGCGCGGCGGCAAAGAAGACCAGGGTCGGCAGAGCGTCGCGCCATCGTCCGCTTCGGACCAGCGCGATCACAGCACCGACAGCCATCACGAGAAACGCCCGCGTCCACATCGAGTCGAAGGAGGGCGACTGCCATTCGACGATGTTCGACAGCGTCTCCTGGCGTCCGAGCAGGTCGAGCGGGAAGAGCAGCATCGCCGGGCCGTAGGGGTTGATCACTCCGCCGACCAACATGCCCACGCCGAGGTAGCCGATTGACTCAAGCTCGCGGCGACCATCGACCCCATCGAGGCGACCGCCGGCCCACCGCGCGGCGAGGTAAACCAGCGCCAATGGCCAGCTTCCATGCACGTTGATCCAGAAGGCGCCGATGATGAGCAGCCACCTCGGACGGCCATCCCCTTCGGCCACGAGCATCAGAGAGGCAAAGAAGACAAAGGCAATCAGGAGCGGACGTTCCGTCCAGTTCACGTGACCGATCGCCAAGAACGGCACCATGATGGCGAGACGGGTGAGGAGCGCTGTCGATTCTCGAGTCAGGCGCCACGCCATTGCGGCGAGGCCCGCCCCCAATACCGCGGTGAGCAGACGCAGCCCGTGAAAGCCGGCAAGGTCATCGATCACCGCGTAGAGCAGCGACGCGAGCCAGGACTGGACGACCACACTGTCGCCGCTCGATGTCCAGGTGAAAACGTCGTTGCGGACGACGCCGCTGTCGAGCATTTCCCGGCCCGTCGCGAGGTGGGTGAGGAAACTGTTGTCAGAGATGCGGCTCGCACCGAATCCGAGGCCGACGAGCGCCATCGCCATCCCGGTGAACAAACCGAGATTGAACCGGCTCGTCGACGACTCAGATTCCGAGCGTTCGCCGTCGATCACACCGGCCTGCGGTGCGTCGATCGACTCGGTGATGGTCATGTTCGCCCTGACGTGTGATCAGACGTCGATCAGAAGTTGTTGGTGATCCGGATGATCGCCGGTCCGAGCACCACGGTGAACAGCGCGGGGAAGATGCAGAACACCATCGGAATCAGCATCTTGACCGGCGCCTTCCCGGCCTTTTCCTGAGCGATCTGGCGGCGCTTGATGCGCATCTCCTCGGCCTGGCCCCGTAGGACTCGACCAATCGACACACCGAAGGTGTCGGCCTGAAGAATTGCGAGGACAAAGCTGCGAACCTCGGCAACTTCGATTCGGGCATCCATCGCCCGCATCGCGTCTGCTCGAGTGGCACCGGCGCGAACCTCGCCGAGCATGCGTTGGAACTCATCGCTGAGCTCGCCCGGCACGGAAACGACGGTGCGCTGGAGCGCCTGTTCGAAGCCGAGGCCGGCCTCGACGCTGATCACCAGCAGGTCGATGATGTCGGGCAACCCACGCAGGATCGCCTTCTGGCGTTCCTCGACCGCACGGTTCAGCCTCGCATCAGGACCAACCAGAAGGGCCAGACAGAACAAGGCGTTGGCGCCGAGCTGCGTCATCCCGGCGCGGCCGAGCGGGTTCCAGATGTACCAGAACCAGAACGACACCGGAATCAGACAGACCGTCACCACGCGGACAGCGAGGAATCGATCGATCTGCGAGGCCGATGGTCGACCCGACAGAACGAACTTGTGTCGGACTCCATCGACATAGCCGACCGGCGTGAGCCGACGGCCGACGTTGGTCAGCGCACCGAGGATCGGCGTGAGCGCCCGCTGAGCGAGCGGATTCAGCAGCTCCTGGTCGCGAACCGATTCGACTTCGTAGTCGTCGAGTGCGCGAAGTGACTCGCGCACCATCGACTTGTCGTGCGATTGGGACAGCACCGCCCAGATGGCGACCGCGACGCCGCTACCGAGTAGTGCAGCTGCAAATTGGGGAGACAGATCGAACACGATGCCCTCAGATGTCGATGTTGATGATTTTCTTCATCCATGCGAACCCCGCGAGAGCGGCGAAGATGGATGCACCCAGCAGCACCTGGCCGAGGCCATCGGTGAAGAGGGTGTTGATGTATTCCGGGTTCAGGGCCCACATGGCCATACCCAGGAGAATGGGGAGAAGGCCGAGCACGATCGCGCTCATCTTCCCCTCAGCGGTGAGAGTGGCGATGTCACGACGCAAGCGTTCACGCTCGGTCATCGTCTCGGAAACAGTCAGAAGGAGCTCGGACAAGTTGCCGCCGACCTCGCGCTGAATCTTCACGGCCATAACCGCCCAGGCGAAGTCGGGTGAGTCCATCCGCTCAGCGGAGGCATCCATTGCCTCTTCGAGCGGGCGACCGAGCTGTGCTTCAGTCACGATGCGGCGGAGTTCGCTGCCCATCGGATCCTCGATCTCCTGCGACACCGCTTCCACGCCCTGCATGAACGAGTAGCCGGCCTTGAGTGTCGACGACAGCAGGTTGAGCGTGTCTGGGAGCTGCGAGAGGAAGGCCTTCTTGCGACGAGCCGCCTTCATCCGGATCAGGAATCCGGGAAGGAGGCCACCCATCACGGCGAAGACGAGCATGCCGGGCAAGCTGCCGGTCAGCAACAATCCGAGCACCGCGACCGCCGCAGTGATGCCGGCCGCCGCGGTCAGAGCTTCGCCGCCACGCAGAGGCAAGTCGGCGCGTTCGAGCGTGCCTTCGAGACGGGTCAGGAAGCCGCGTCGTTCGGCCAGGTCCTCGGTGAGTTCGACGGCACGCTTCAGGATGGCGTGCTTCGAAAGCCCGGTGTCCTCGTCCTCGGCGTTCGCGTGGCCTCCGGGGTCGTTGTAGGCCTGCAGAACGCTGGTAAGCGTCGAATCTTCCTTCTGAAGGAGCAACACCACTGCATACGCACCGAGGCCGGCGGCGATAGCACCCAACAGGAGTCCGAGGATTCGGCCGGTATCACCTTCGAGGAATCCAAGGCCAGGGACACCGTTGTCGCCGAGCTGAGTGAACGGAGCGAGGCCGCGGCCCGAGGACGTCGATCCTGCGGCGTAGGTCGCACGGATGCTGGTCCCGTCGATCGTGACCGCTATCTGGTTGTTGGCGGCGATCTCTTCGGCTGCGAACGGGACGATCCAGGTGTTGTTCACCGCCTGGGAGACAGAGTCGCCATAGCCGGCGATCTCGGCGTCGATGCCGGTCGCTGCGAAGGCACCACCAAAGGTCGAGCTCACGAGCGTCTTCATCGAGCCGGCCACCGAGTCGTCAGCGGCCACAGCGAAAGCGGATGCATCGGCCGCCTGCACCGCGCCCCGAGCCTCGCCGGCAGTACTGGATGAACCACCATCGATGGCACCAGCGAAGACGATCATGTTCGTCGTTCCGGGACCGGTGCCCTCCAGGTTGAGAGCCGCGCCGCGAATCGAGTCAAAGAGAAAGCTCGCGCCGGCGGCCGTCACAACACTGTCCACGATGTCTCCGGTGCGGGCGTGTTCACCGTTGAGACCGACGCGAAGGCGTGATGTTCCACCCGTCGTCCAGATCTCGATCTGTTCGTTCTCGCCGGCACCACTGATGTAGGTGCTCACAGCGCTGATGAACGACTCGAGGTATTGCTCGCTGGCCGCACTGTTGTCGAGCACGATTGCGGTATGGATCGGCGCATCGCTGTCGGCAATGGCGATGGGCGCCGACGTCACGGCCTCGTTGCCCCCGACGGAGATCGAGATCTCTTCGGGAGCAGCACCGGAACGCACGATGACAAACGAGTCGTCAGTCGTGTCGATGAGGAGGAGTTCGGGCGGCGCCGTGGGCGTCGTTTCCTCGTCGTCCTGTGCGGCGGCAACGGAGACCTGAAGCAGGCCAGCCAGGAGCAACACTGTGGCGAGGAGAGCGGCGACGCCGCGGGTCCGTTTCCGGCCCGATGCGGAGTTCAGGAAGAGGCTCACTGTGATCCCGCGCCCCCAGCACCCGGCTGGAACGTCTCGGGGCCGAGGCGGATGCCTTCGGCAGTGAGCTTCTCTGCGAACTTGGGACGGATGCCGGTCGGCTTCAACACACCGCGATAGCGGCCGTTGTCATCGACACCGGCGCTGAAGTCGAACAAGAACACGTCCTGAAGAGTGATGACCTCGCCCTCCATGCCCTGCACCTCGGTGATGTGGGTGATGCGACGGGAGCCGTCGCGCAGACGAGCGATCTGGACGATCACGTCGATGGCCGAAGCCATCTGTTCGCGAATCGCTCGGATCGGGAGATCGAAGCCGGCCATGAGCGTCAGCGTCTCGAGACGACTGAGCGTGTCACGTGGGGTGTTCGCGTGGACCGTGGTGAGTGAACCGTCGTGGCCCGTGTTCATGGCCTGGAGCATGTCGAGGGCCTCACCGGCACGACACTCACCGACCACGATGCGGTCGGGGCGCATACGGAGCGAGTTCTTGACGAGGTCACGAATGGTGACCGCGCCTCGACCCTCGATGTTGGGAGGACGGGTCTCCATGCAGAGAACGTGGTCCTGGTGGAGCTGGAGCTCCTTGGCATCTTCGACCGTGACAATGCGCTCGGTCTCGGGAATGAAGGACGACATCACGTTGAGGGTGGTCGTCTTACCAGTACCGGTACCGCCGGAGACGATCATGTTCAGTCGTCCGACAACGCACGCTTGCAGGAAGCGGGCCGCGTTGGCGTCCATCGTGCCGAAACGGATCAGGTCGTCGACCTGGAGCGGGTCAGCCTTGAACTTACGGATGGTGAGGAACGGTCCGCCGATGGTCAGCGGGTGGATGATGGCGTTCACACGAGAGCCGTCGGGAAGACGGGCATCACACATCGGTGTGGACTCGTCGATTCGGCGCCCGACCTGGCCGACGATCTTGTCGATGATGCGGCGCAGGTGCGCCTCATCGACGAAGGTCACCGGATCCTTGGTGAGCTTGCCGGCCCGTTCCACGTAGACCGAGTCGGGACCGTTGACCATGATTTCCGAGACATCGTCGTCTCGGAGCAGCGGATCGATCGGGCCGTAGCCGAGGATGTCGTCGGAGACGTCCTGGATGAGCTGGGCCTTGTCCGAAGCGGACAATGGCGCACGCTCGAGCGCAAGCGCCTGGTGCAGCTGCTCATGGACCTTCTTTCGGAGGTCTTCCTCGGACAGACGACTGTCGTAGAGGATGGGGCCGAGCTCTTCGATGAGGCTGTGGTGAATGCGCTGGCGGAGCTCGTCGAGCACCGGGTCACGACGAGCGGGGCCACCGGCCTTCGCTGCCGCGGTCGCCGCCGCCAAACCACCGGCGGGAGCACCAGCAGCGGCGCCGTCTTCCTCGGCACCCTGCTGAACTTCGTGGAGACGCTTGTAGAGACTCATGATGGTTGCATTCCTCCCGGACAGCCCCGGAGATTGTCTTCGGACTACGTGATTGAGTGACTTGCGGTATTCGGGTGGAGCCGGTGGAGTCCACCGGTCCAGGCACTACGGCTCGCGAGAGCTACTTCTTGCGACCCTTGCCACTGATCGCCGGAGTGAACATCGAGGCAAGGTCTTCGAGCGACTTCGCTACGCCTGACCGAGGTGCGCTCTGCACAACGGGGACGCCTCGGTTGACCGATTGCGGCACGACGATGTCGCTCGGGATCAAGATGTCGGCACTGACCTGAAGGGTCCGCTCGACTTCGGTGACATCGAGTTTCACCTTCGAGTTGGCCCGGTTCAGCACGAGATGGAGCTTCTCCATCGGCGTGTTGAGGAGACGGAGCGTCTGCAGACCGATCTTCACGTTCTTGATGTTCGGAATGTCCATGCCGGCGACGAGGAGAACCTCGTCGCTGATCTCGATCATGCCGAGCACCACGTCGTTGAAGTAGGCGGGCGTGTCGATGATGACGAAGGAGCAGAAGCGACGAAGCACTTCCACGATCTGCATCATCTCGGTGGCACCGATCTGGTCGGCGAAGGCCGGCTCGAGCGGGGCCGGGAGGATCAACAGCCCCGACGACTCGTGGGTGACGAGTAGGTTCTGCAGGAGACTGGCGTCCAGCCGGTCGAGCGAACTCACTGCGTCCACGATCGTGTGCTGCGGCGAGAGCTTCAGCATCACGGCGATGTCGCCGAACTGAAGATCCGCATCCACCAGGCACACGGGCTTGTCGGAACGCTGGGCGAGAGTCACACCGAGATTCGTGGCGATCATCGACTTGCCGGCGCCGCCCTTGGTCGAGAAGACCGTGACAACCTGGCCGAGTTCGCCGTCGTCCTCGAACATGTCGTCCTCGCCGGCGGGCGTCGACGGCGAGCTGGCGAGAGTGGAAGTCACTCGGCCGATGGCCTCGGTGAGCTGTTGCCCGTCAGCCGGAGAGGCAAGGACGTCCTTGACCCCCGAGCGCAACGCTTGCTGCAACAGATTCGTGGTCAGTTCTTCGGCGACCAGGATCGCCCCGATCTCACGGTGAGCCTGAATGACTCGCTCGACCGAGTTGAGCGTGCCGTCTACGGCACAGCTCGGGCCGAGCACCATCACGATGGGCTCTCCGTTGAGATAGGGAATCAGGTCGTCGACCAGCGGGAAGCTGCTGACGTCGTTGCCCAAGGCTTCGACGATGCGGTTCCGAGCGACGTCATCGGGATCGATGACGACGAGGTTGACAGTGGGATTGGCGGTCGAGCCCCGGAACCCGTCCGCCGAAGCGGCGGTGTCCGGGACCAACGATTCGCCCTCAGCGCTGGGCGCGGTGGCCGCGTCAGCACTGGTGTCGTCGGTGAAGAAGCTCGACATTTGGTTCACTCTCCGCTTTCGGCCCAGATCGGGGCGCAGTGGCCACGGATGAACTCCGTGAAGGGATCGATCGTGTCTTCGACCGTCGCGTTGTCACCCTCGATGAACCCGTCGGGTCCGTAGGGGGTGCCACATCCGGAGATCTCAGCCGGGGTGCGGTTGAGCATCAGCTCGGCAGTGAGCGCCGGGAGCGGCTCGAGAACATAGTCCTCGGGGAGCAGCGTCAGGTAGATCGACGAAGGGTCGACCGAGGTGATCAGCTGAGCTGCCTCGTTCGGGACGATGAAGGTGATGGTGCCGCCCTGCGGGATGAGCGCCGCGTTGCTGGCGTCGCCCGTCTGGAGCTGCTGGCGAGCACCGATGGCGAGGATCTCGACACGCTGGTACAGGTAGCGGGCCGGCTGCGTGTAGGTGCAGTAGACCTCGGCGGTGATGATGCCACCGAAGGCGTTGTTTTCGCCGGCTTCGGCGAAGGCGATCTCCTCGGCGAGCTCCTCGGTGAGGGCTTCCTCGGTCTCGGGATCACCCTCGGCGCAGTCGCCACCATGGTTGACCATGATGTTGACCTCGTCGCCAGGCTGGAGGTAGCCGCCGACAGCGTTGGTCGTGTCGATCTCGACCGACACCGCAACGTTGCCCGGCGGGATCTTGTCTCGCAGTGTCTGCGTGATCACGGTGGGATCGACGAACAGGCCGGCGACGATGATCTGGTTCCGGGGGATGTCGCCACGTGCGACAAGACCGGTGATCGGGTCCGTGTTGGCCGGCGAGATGAACGTGGCGGGCCGAATCTTCAGCGGCACCTCAGTCACCTCGATCGACGCGAAGGCATCAGCGACATCGGTTCCCGCAGGGATGTCCGACGTCGCAATCAACACCTCCACGGGCTGTGCGTCGTCGTAGACATCGCGTTCGATGCCTCGCACGTAGTTGAGCAATGCGATGCCGGCAAAGACGCCGACGCCGATCGCTGCGATAAGGATGAGTGTCTTCCGGGAACTCACGGGGAACCTCGTTGGTGAGAGAGTGACCTTCTGCGAATCCCCCTGTCGGATGCGCCGCCTCGTAGTTGAGGCGTTCGCTCGGGACTTCTGCCCGAATGCGCGTCCGAGGGTCGGAGGACTCCACTCTCAACGGCCTACCCGAGCGGGTTCTTGACGCTGAACGCGAAGCGGGCGCCCTCATCGGGCGCCCGCTTCTTCGTGTCGTTGTCGGCTAGGGCCGATCGATCAGGCCAGATCAGGCCTCTTCGGTCGGCTCCTCGGCGACGATCTCTTCGACCGGTGCTTCCTCGGTCGCGGCTTCCTCGGCCACAACCTCGTCGGCTGCGGCTTCGGCGACGACCTCGGTCGCGTCGACCTCTTCGGTCACCTCGACCTCTTCTTCGACGTACTCGTACTCGTACTCGTTGCCGTCTTCGTCGGTTCCGGTCTCGGTGGTACCCGGCACCGGCGCGTCTTCGCCGGCCTCCGCGTAGTACTCCTCCCAGGCCTGCTGGCCCTCGGAACCGCTCTCTTCACCGATGTAGTTGCCTTCGTTGTCGTAGGCGTGGGCACCAAAGTGCTCCTGGTACTCAGCTGCGACCTCGCCACCTTCGGCGGCCTGCTTGATCGACAGGCTGATGCGACGACGCTGGAGATCGAGATCAATGATCTTGACCCACAGCTCTTCGCCCGGAGTGACAACTTGCTCGGGAAGGTCGACGTGGTGCGCCGACATTTCGGAGATGTGCACCAGGCCCTCGATGCCGTCACCCACCTGGACGAACGAACCAAAGGGAACGAGCTTGGTGACACGGCCGTAGACGAGTTCGCCCACGCGGTGCGATCCGGCGAACTCTTGCCATGGATCCTGCTGCGTCGCCTTCAGCGAGAGGCTGATGCGCTCACGGTCGAGATCGACCTCGAGCACCTCGACTTCGATCTCGTCGCCGACGGTGACGACCGAACTCGGGTGATCGACGTGCTTCCAGGACAGCTCGGACACGTGGACGAGGCCGTCCATGCCGCCGAGGTCGACGAAGGCGCCGAAGTTGACGACCGACGACACGATGCCCGTGCGCTTCTCGCCGGGCTTGAGATCGTCGAGGAACGCTTCGCGCTGTTCCTTCTGCGTCTCTTCAAGCCATGCACGACGGGATAGCACGACGTTGTTGCGGTTCTTGTCGAGCTCGATGATCTTGGCCTCGAGCTCCTTGCCCACGTAGGGCTGAAGGTCGCGGACACGGCGCAGCTCCACGAGCGATGCCGGGAGGAAGCCACGGAGACCGATGTCGATGATCAGGCCGCCCTTGACGACTTCGATCACCGGGCCCTTGACCATGCCCTCGGCTTCCTTGATCTCTTCGATCTTGCCCCACGCACGCTCGTACTGCGCACGCTTCTTGGAGAGGACGAGACGCCCTTCCTTGTCTTCCTTGGTGATGACGAGCGCTTCGATCGACTCGCCCATCGAGACGACCTCATTGGGGTCGACATCGTTGCGAATCGAGAGCTCACGGCTCGGGATCACGCCTTCGGACTTGTAGCCGATGTCGAGCAGAACTTCGTCCTGGTCGACTCGGACGACGGTGCCCGTGACGAGCTGTCCGTCTTCCACCAGCACCATCGTGCTCGTGTAGGCCTCTTCGATATCGACGCCACCGAGGTCGATGTCGATGATCTGGCGGGGGGTGTAGTTGCCTTCGGAATCGAAGGTGCCGAACTGTGTCTCGTCGGCGGTTGTGTCAGTCATGCTTCTTCTCGGGAGTTGAGTTGACGCACGGATATCGGACCCGTGTGCCCTGTCAGAAAGACAGCGCCTACAGGCTAACTGCGGCAATCACGAGAAACTCCGGGCTGTCGACATCGGGCACCCGGCTGTCCCACTTGCCCGGCTCGACCGCGTCGATCGATCGCACTTCGAGGCCCACCTGGGCGCACATCAGCCGGAGTTCGCGGGGCGTGAAGCACGTGGTCCAGAGGTCGGTCGTCTGGGCGAGTCCCTGGGGATCTCGGATCTCTGTGGTCTCGCGGTGGACACCCCGCATCGCGTCGAACTCGTTGCCCTCGACCAGATTCGCCACCTGGAGGTAGGCGTTGAACGCCGTGAACACCAGCGTCCCGCCAGGTCTGAGGGCCCGCGCCATTCCCGTGAGGATCTCGAGATCCGGGTCGAGCCTCTCCCCCGCTCCGGGGCCGCCGGCCAGCCCGAAGGCGCCCTGACAGATCGAGATGACGAGATCGAATTCCCCACGAAAGGGCAGGTCACGAGCATCCTCGCGGGAGAAGGTCACCCCGTCAGGCGCCTCGGCACGGGCCACATCGAGAAACGTCGTGCTGATGTCGACCCCGTGAACCTCGTAGCCTCGACGCCCCAGCTCATTCGCATGTCGCCCGGGCCCACAACCCACGTCGAGCACACGAATCCCCGGCTCTAACCCCAGCCGCTCAACGAGCGCGTCGACCTCCTTCACCGTCCCCTTCGTGAACGAATAGCGCAGATACGCGGGTCCCATGTGGTCGGCCAACCCCTCGAACCAATGCTCCATCCCGTCATCCCTACCCGTTCTGGTGGGGTAATGGTGTGGAATCCACACCATTACCCCACCAGAACGAGGGTGAGCGGGTCAGGCGGCTGACTTGAGGGCGGCGTTGAGGCGCGACCGGAGTGCCTGCGGCCGATGAAAGAGGTCGGCCTCGGTGACCGAAACGACCACCATTCCCGCGGCGACGAGTGCTTCGCGCCGAGCGGTGTCGTGGCGCCGGTCGGTGAGCGACGAGTGATGCAGGCTCGGGTCGATCTCGACCACCAACTGGCGCGTGGGATCGATGAAGTCGACGCGACCGATCCAGCGTTCGTCGCCACCGATGTCGACCTGTCGCTGAAAGCGATGCATCCCCCACGACTCGACCAACTGCTTGAAACGGCCCTCCGCTCTCGACTCGGGCGCCACATAGTCGGCTGGGCGATCGGCAAGGAGCTCTCGTATCGCGGTGATGCCGGTCCGCCCTCGCCGTGCCAGATCGCTGAGCATGGCGGTCATCGACGCATGAGACACGCGGCCCCGGGCCCAGAGCGTGTCGAGGGCTCGCTCCAGCCGAGCCGGATGAATCCACGGCGCACCCGCGAGATCGAAGATCGTCCTTGTGGGAGTCGTCACCGGTATTTCGTCGAGCTCGACCCAATGCCGCTCGAACAGCCGCTTCGGGTAGTGCACAATCGCCAGCTCGTAGGTCCCGCGATCCAGTCGGCGACGGGGCCCGGTCACTTCGACCGGCGACGTCGTGAAGCCGGGTAGTTCCCACATTGCCGCCGCGGTGCCGAATGACACCACAGATCCAGAGCCGGCCTCGAGTACCCCGGCAAGCAAGGCGCTCCGCCCGGTTGGAGCCGCGCCCGCCAGCCGAAACACCCGTTTCGACAGCGCTTCCAGCATCCCGCTGCGCACTCGACGCCCTATGGCCGATCCGTCGAGCCCCATTTCACGAAGCTGCCACCGCCCGACCAGTCCGTGTTGCCCGCTAGCCAGTTCCCGTATCCAAACATCCAGTCTTGAAACCATGCCGCGAGTCTTCTCCCACCGTGTGACACCCCCCGGTTCTGGTGGGGTAACGGTGTGGATTCCACACC